>Ga0126381_100001224_pt1 | contig 27802 bp, 44 predicted proteins | sample PanSoiMetPlot_28_FD_96465 | JGI IMG/M metagenome (GOLD analysis project Ga0126381, IMG submission 96465) | Tropical forest soil microbial communities from Panama - MetaG Plot_28 | ecosystem: Environmental > Terrestrial > Soil > Tropical forest > Bulk soil | place: Panama | collected 2016-02-17
AATCTCGGCTGGCTCGGGGCGTTCTTCATTGCGCTCTCCGTGGTGCTCCACGGGGCGCACGCCGGATAGCTGCTATCCCTGGTGCCGGTCGGGCCGGCACCTCCTGATCCTCGACGGCTTCCGTCGCGACGACGGCGCGATCCGCTGCCTGTCCTGCTACTACGAGCGGAAGCCGCTCGCGCCGCTGCCGGCATGGCCGGTGCAGGTGCCGGTGGTATGGTCACCCTACTTGGCCTTGAGGACGATGATCCAAGCCGAGGGCAGGGCACTGCGGCGGACTCCCGAGGTTCACCATCGGGCGGCTGCGATCAAGTATCTGGTAGAGGCACGCGCAGCGGCGCAGGCCCGGTTCCCCACGGCGCGGTGGTCATTTCGTGGGCAGTCGAAGGGCGGGCAATTCATGATGCCCTGCCCATCGTGTGGGCGATGGACGCATCGTTGGTGCGCTGGCAGTCGCTGGTGGGCATGTATGCAGTGTGCCGGGCTTGACCACTCGTCGCAGCTGCTGTGGGCGGTGGCGGATTATCTCTGTGGCACACGGCTCGGGCTGACGGATAAACCAATGCGTGTGCTGAAACGCAAAATTTTACGTCGCATGAACGCACCAACTTTCGGAATCATGGCGATGATAGGATATGGGATCGCATCCGGCGTGCTGCTGGAGAAGCGGGATGTCACGCGACGCTTCCCGTCATATCGCCTCCCGTGGGTGGCACCATCCTACGGGCCGCTCCGAGATCGTCTGTCTGTCTGTCACGCCGATGCGGTCTGGGACATGCAGGTCTGCCCCGAGGCGTACTGGTCTCGTGTTGTGGTACAAAACGCTGGGTGATTTTTCCGTCTGTCTCGATTGGCACTTTTTCGATAATGAGGCAAAAATAAGTATTGCTTTCCGCCGACGAGGTATGATATGGTCAATTCGTAAAGCCGCTCGATAGGGCGGCAGCAAGGAGGACTGGTTATGGCGACCAAGCATCGCCCCGCCCTGCGAGCAGCAGCGGCGGGGCACCCCGCTATTGGGGATACGATCGATGTCGAGATCGCGTCCCTGCAGGTTCCGTTCTACGTCCGGCGCAAGCTGGACGACGGTTGGACGCTTCAGCTGGCCGAGTTGATGGAGAACGGGACGACCCTGCCGCCGATCAAGGTGATCGGGGCAAATCGGTTGGGCTGGCAAGTGCGTGATGGCCGGCATCGCATCGAAGCGCATAGACTGCTCGACCGCAAGCACATCAAGGCAGTCGTTGTTGCGCCGGCCAAGGACGAGGTGGGCGAGATTAGCGCCGCGTACAATGACAATGCCGGTGGCGCGCTCCCGCCCTCGAAGGAGGACATGGCGCACACGATCACGCTGCTGCTTGGGCACGGGCTCAAGCCGCACGCGATCGCGGCGCTTATTCCGACGTTCCCGCAGTCACTGGTGCGCAAGTACGTGGACACCATTCACAACCGGGAGAAGCAGGCGCGGTTGCGGGAAGCTGTCGGTGCGGTGGCGGACGGGGAGTTGAATGCACCGCAGGCAGCAGAAAAGTACGGTGTCGATCTGGATCAGCTGCGCCGGGCGATTGGCGGGAAGAAGAAGGCCAGTGTGGCGCGTGCGGCCGAGGTGGTGCGCGGGCTGCAGCAGCGGGCGCTTTCCTACTCACAGACCAATGCGCAGCTGATGAAGAAGCAGGTCGAAGGCTTCCTCGATGGCGACATTACCGGGCACCAGCTGGACGTCGTGGTGAAGCGGCTGATCGACGCGACCAAGCGGACGTGGGTGTCGGCGCAGGGCTGGCAGGCACGCATCGAGGACGCGAAGAAGCAGCGGGCGCGGCTGGCGAACGTGCGTGAGGACGACTGACATGGCGAAGAAACTGACGCCACGCGAGGAAATCATCGCACGGGCACTCGATGTGTTGGCGAGCGTGAGCAAGGATCGGTTAACACTCGCGGTGAGCGCTAAGCCGCAGAGTAGTGTGTTGGTTAATCCTTTCGCCTTCGGCCGATTGGCTGTCGAGATGGAGAAAGTGTACCCCGGCGCGATTGCGCATGTGCGGGAGGCAGGGTTAGCGGCGCGGCGGGAGTACATCGAACGCATGGAGCAGGAGAAGGCGGCGAAGCATGCGGCCTACCTCGCAGCCAAGGAGAAAGGAGAGGTGGAGTGATCCACACCTGCCGGCGCTGTCACAAGGCGCTCGATGATGACCACGGCCAGATTCCTCCGGACGCATTGTGCGAGTGTCCGGGCGGCCCACCGGAGGACGACGATGAGTAGACGCCGCCGGGCGACCATCCGCAAACCCCCGCCGCCGACCCCTCGGAAGCGGGACAAAAAGAAACGCCTGTCTGTCTCTCCAAACGCAGCGCAGAAATCCGAGAAATAATTTGCGGAAAATACCCGGTGTGGTATACTCAGGGCGTGGCAGCGAAATGGGCCGCTGCCACGATTTCCCTTCCAGCCCGCGCAAGGAGATATGGCGATGAGCGAAGTGTACGTGTCTGAACCGAGCACGCAGTATTTCATGCGTCCTCGGGACCAGCGGTTCGAGGATCTGCCGTCGCTCAAGGCGATGGTGGAGAATCGCCGCAGCGTGGCGCGCACGTTCGACGTGCCGCTGGAGAAACTCACGGTCGAGACGGCGCAGTACGTGAAGCCGGGCGCGACCAACGGCGGGAAGCCGGCGATCTTCTTCAACGCGCCGTCGTCCCCGTTCTCTCTGCTCCCGACGCATTGGTCGTTCGGGCAGATGTGCAGCCGCGCGCTCGCGCCGGCTGCGTACCTCCGCCAGCTGAGCATGGACCTGGCGGTGCAGTGCTTGCGCGAGGGCTACGCGAAGCGCGCGGCGGATCAGGAAGGCGATACGCGGTTGCTCGCGCAGCCGGTGTTCGGTGTGGACGGGGCGGAAGACGATGATACCTGGGAGCTACGCAGCGGGACCAGCACCAGCTACGGACGCATCTGGGACATCGAGGTGGTGGAGTTGGTGGAGCGGATCATCGATGCCACAGGCGGCAAGTTCCAGAATCCGCTGGTGTGGGAGACGAAGCAGGACGGCACGCACAAGCGTGGCGGGTTGTACGGATCCGATCGCGACGTTTTCATGTTCTTCGTGGACGGCGGGTCGATCGTGGACGGGGGCGGCGATCGCGATCAGCTGCACCGGGGCTTCTACGTGTGGAATAGCGAGGTGGGCGCAGCGACCTTCGGCATCGCCTGCTTCCTGTTCCGGGGCGTGTGCGGGAATCACCAGATCTGGGGCGCGGAGCAGCTGACCGAGTTGCGTATCCGGCATACGCTGAATGCGCCGGATCGCTTCGTCGCGGAGGCCGGGCCGGCGCTCAAGGAGTACGTGAATCAGCCGGCGGCACCGCTGGAGGCGAAGATCCGGCAGGCGAAGGCGTTCGAGATCCCCGGTGCGCCCGACCAGTCGAAGCTGATCGAATTTGGGAAGAAGCACGACTTCACGGGATCGGAAATCAAGCTGGCGATCGCATACGCGCAGCGTGAGGAAGGCGGGGACGTCGTGAACCTGTGGACGCTGATGCAGGGCTTGACCGCATCGGCGCGGGACATGGCGTGGATCGACTCGCGGGTCGATCTGGAGCGGCGCGCGGGCAAGCTGATGAAGCTGGCCGCGTGATGGTGCGGTGGGTGGTGCTGGTGGTGTGCACGGCGACGGTGGCGTTTGCGCAGACGCCATCGCCGCCGCGCGGGTATCAACCTCCGCCGCTGTTCAACTGGCAGCAGCCGCCATCGTATCCGGCGGACGTGCAGGGTCAGCAGCAGCAGCTGCTGCAGCAGCAGCTGGAAATGCAATTGCTGAATCGCTTGTTCGAGCAGGGCGACCAACCGTTACTCGACGGAGATCGTGACGACTAACAGAGCAAGGAGAACAAATCATGTACGAGAAAACATGGACCGATCAGCCGGCGGCCGTGTTGCAGGCAGAACCCGTGGCATCTGTGCGCGTGGGCGGCGCACGCCGTATTGAAATCCGGGCGGAGTCTGCAGGCAGCTACTTGCTGACCATCGGCACGCTGTTCGGCTCGCAGACGCTACGCTGCCCCGATGCACGGGCGGCGTTCCGCATGCTGGGCCGGGCAGCGGAGTTGTCGGAGCAGAAGAAAGTCGAACCCGAGAAACCCCCAGCGGGCTGCGTCCTGCTGGACGAAACCGCTTAGTAAGCCCGGAGAGCCCCGCATTCCCCGGGCAAGGCCCCCGACCAGGGGTCGGCGGTTTACGGGGCTCTCTGGGCGTCTCAGACGCAAGGAGAGGCATCTATGGCGACACTCCGGCTCTCTCCGTTCCATCCATCGGGCTGCAAGGGAACGGAAGCGCAGTGCCAGGCGATGGTGCGAGCGCTCAAGGCAGCCGCGCGTGCGAGCAAGCCACCGGGCTATACGTGGAACTGGTGGCACAGTCAGACCGGCAAGCCGCGCGTGATTCAGACGGGACCGATTCGCGACTGGCGGTACCCGTCGCCCGCGTACAAGGACGGGCGCGCATGGGCTGGCGTAGACCGCGCCAGCTACGAGGCGTGCATCGAGGAATGGGAGCAGGGCACGCATCCCTGGACCCGGCGCACGCCAGTCGCATCCGAGACACCAGTCGCGCAGCTGGTGTCGGTAGTCATTCGCGCAAGGAGAAAGGACGATGGCACATACGGTACGGCGTGAGAGAGCAGAAGAACGCGAGTGGTCGGTGGAAACCAACGACAGCGGCCACCCGCAGCAAGTGCACACGCGCACCCCGCGTGAGGAACGACAGCACCGGGATCGCATGGACCGGTGGGCACGGAGGCAAGGAGATTGACCATGGCAATCGATGAGACTGAGGGTTTTCGCCGCGCAGAGGTTGCGCGTATCAATAGCGAAGCTGCCGAGCGCGAGGCACTGGAAACGCGTTACGGCGCAGTCTGGGATACTCACCAGCTGCAGGAGGACTTTACGGTCGAGGGCTTTGCGGCACCGTACGTGGTAGTCCGGCGCAAAGCAGACGGCGTCAAAGGTTCGCTGGAGTTTCAGCATCATCCCCGCTTCTACTTCAATTTCCAGGTGACATGATGACGCTGCGAGATCAATTCGCGATGGCCGCGCTCGCTGGCACCTTCGCGCGCTCGTTTCATTTCAACGTGCAAACCGTGGTCGCTGATGCGTACGAAGCGGCTGACTTGATGCTGCTCGAACGCGAGCGCTCGCCAGAAGAACGTGCTGCGTCGCAGGATGCCCGGCGTGCATTGCGCCGGCAACAGGGCTGGGATGAGCCCGTAATCATCCGGAAGGAGAGAAAATGAGTGCCTGGATGGTGAGTAAAGAACACGTTGACGCGATGGTGACGGTGTACTTGTCCCTGCAAGACACGCGTTACCCTTGCCGTACCGCGCTTCGAGACTGCGGATGGGACACGCGATGAGCGGGCCAGAAGCAGCGGCTATCGCGCTCGTCGTCGTGATCCTGATCGTCCGGCTGCTCGGACGCTTCGTGCCCTAACCCTGTCCTGTCTGTCTGTCCTTTCACGAGCCCGGTGGCTTCGCAGCTGCCGGGCTCGTGTCATTTCCGGCTGTGCTACACTAGCCAATCGCGGGAATTTCCCTGCGCAAGGAGGTTCGATATGGCAATGTTCGATCTGGGCATCGTAAGCGTCGAGCGCACGACGCTGCACTTCGCGTGCGGCTGTGGCTACGACGGGAACGCGGGCTATGGCGAGCAAGGCGTGTTCATTTACGCGCTCGTCACTTGCCCGCAACGGCATTTCAGCAAGATGGTGGACCGGCAGAACTACCGGGAGCACCTCGCCACGCACAAGCGCAGGCGGCGTAAGTGCCAGTGGTGCAACGGCGCAGCTGCGCCAGCGGAGGCAGCATGAAACGCGAGGTGGAAACCAATCTGATCGGCACGCGCGTGCGGTTCCACGACGTGCCCAACGAAGCCATTTCCCAGAAGCTGGGCACCATTCGCGGCGTCTATAAGGACAAGGATCATCGCGTGGTGTTCATGGTGCAGCTGGAAGACGGGACGCTGATCGACTACGCGAGCCCGGGTTTCTTCATGGTGCTGCCATGAATGTCCCGGAGTATCCATCGGACTACATGATGTTCCGCCCACTCAGTGAAGCGGAGCACAAAGAGTTTCGCGAGTACGCACGCGATCACGACCCGCCCAAGAACGACACCTGGCAAATCTACCATCCCGTCTGCCGCGCGATCTGGACGGCACGCGGGCTGTGCCCGGAGGACAAGCAAGTCCCGCGCGAGAATCCAACGTGACCCGCTTCCTGTTCGTCGGTGAGCAGCGCTCGCCGCGTGCGAAGCGGCTCGGCGTCCGGCTGCAGGATGGCCGGCTCGCCGGGCGTTCGCTGTTCGACGCCTTGATCGTGTGTGACATCGACCCGCTCGTGCAGCTGTACTGCAATCTGTTCGAGCGCGGTGGGGCAGCGCGCGTGCGATGCGCGCTGCAGGACGGACTGATCGTGGTTGCCCTTGGGCAGAAGGTTCAAGCGAAGCTGACGCGTGCGAAGATTCCGCATTACGCGTTAGTGCATCCCGCTGCGCGCGGTCGGATTCGTCGCAAGCGCCGGTACGCTGCGCATGTGCGCCGCGTGCTCGGGCGTGCGCGATCGGCCGCGTAGCATCTGTCTGTCTCGATTGGCCGGCTGCTGCGCTCGCGGCAGCGGCAGCCGGCTCCCGAGGCAGTGTGCTAGGATCGCTCAGCGCCGGGAATTCCCTCGGCGCTTAACAACCCGCGCGACCACGCGGGAAAGGAGACTGCAATGCAGGGAGAGTATCTTAGCAAGTTCCAGCGCGCGCTCTTGGCGGCCTACGTCGTCAATGGCGCGGAGTGGCTGGACGATCACGCGCCCGCTGGATGGGCTGACTTGCTGCTCGGCTACTTGCCGGGCATCGACATCAGCGACGCCAGCGCGTGCATCGTGGGCACGCTCGTGAAGACGCGCTTCTTCGACGGCGTGAACCACACGGTCAACCCGGAGTGCGCGGGGACGACCTTCAGCGGCTTTCTGGAGCGCTACGGGTTGTACCACACGCAAGCGCAGCACGGGTTCAATAGCCCGAGCAGTGAGGCCGACAGCGCGTTCGGCTTGGAGTGGCGCGACTCGCAGGTGTGGTCAGTGCTCATGGAGTGCTGGCGACACGAGATCATCACGCGCGTGACGCCGGTCAGTGTGGCCGGCGCGATCGGGCGCGCGGAAGGGCAGCTAATCGATCTGCGGCGCGTCGCAGGCGAGAAGGAGACCGTGTACGGCGAGAAGTCGCAGACGGTCAACGATCTGCAGAAGCAGCGCAACGCGATGGCCGCCGAGGTGCACCGCGTGCGCGGCGCATTCGACGAGGCTGCGCAGGCGGCTGCCGACGCGGAGGCGGAGGTGGAGCGCGCGCAGAAGGCGCTCAACAAGTTCGATGCGACGTTCAGCAACGCCGAGGCGGAGCAGTACGACGCGCGCGACGAGTACCAGACGGCGATGCAGCAGCTGCGCGAGGCGGAATCCGCCAAGACGCAGCTGGAGAGCCACTACGCGCGGGCTGGCATCCCGGGCTGGCTGACGCTCGATCCCGAGCCCGAGGTCTAGATGCTCCGCTGCATCGCGCTGCTCCTGCTCTTGGCAGGCGCAGCGTACGCGGTGGGAGACGACCCGCTCACGGACAAGTGCACGGAAGCCGTGTGCGGGCAGCGCTGGTTTTGCGGCTCGTGGAGCAAGCTCTGCACCGCAATGAAAATCCTGGCAGACCGTGAAGACTGCCAGTACCAGCGCTCCCCGGACCCTGACGATTGCGTGGCGTGGATCCGCCGACACTGGATTCCCCAGAAGCCCGCAGCGTCCCGCTGACGCCCGGTCTGGCGTCCTACCCTTGCCCCGGGGAGTCGCGTGGCTCTCCGGGGCTCCTAAGCCCAACGAAAGGCATTCCTGATGACTACCCTGTTCGAGTTTCTGCGGCTGCTCAGCGCCGCACTCAAGTCCAAGCTGTTCGTGCGCGATAACGCGGGCAGCGAAACCCGCCGCATGTTCCGCTTCCGCTTCGCCTCCGAGGCGGCAGCGCGCGCGTGTGGCTGCACGAGCGACGATTGGGAGACCGCCGAATTCTGCCCCATCACGCTCGTGCATACGTGGCTCGGCTACGGCTGCGTCGAGAGCCCCGGCAACTACCGCACGCCAGCGGAGCGCATTGGGCTCTCGCACGAGGTGCGCGAGCACATCGTCGAGGTGGCTGATGTCGCCCTGCATACATACAGCGAGGCGCAGGACAAGCTGTTGTCACCTGACGAATTCTACTATGGCGTGTACGTTCCCCAGCGTCTGACGCTGGATTCTCTCGCGCAGGACGCCGGCATGGACGGGCTCTACAGCGGCGCGCAGGCATGGTCCGGACCCTCCGATTCCTAGCGCTCCTCGCGCTCGCCGTCCTGCTCGCCACCTGGCGCTAGCGCGCAGGACAGTCTCCCCTCACGCGCAGTGCAGCCCCGGAGCGGCCAGAAAAACCCGCTCCGGGGCCAGCTGCCTGTCGGAGCCTCTAGCCTCCAGCGCGCGCGACGCGCACGCGAGAGGCTCCAGAAAGCCCCGTGGTACACTGGCCGCATGGCAAAAATCACGCTCCCCCCAGGAACCCCGCAGGCGACGTCCCCGACGTCGCACGCGGACGAAATCGCTGCGCTCCGCGCGCAGCTGGCGACCGCGCGCGCCGACAACGCACGGCTCAGCAACCAGCTTGCCCAGGAGAAGCCCACGCGCGAAATCAAAGCCGCTCGCGTCCAGCTGAACCTCCTCGGCACGCGCAAGGAGAACGGCAAAGAAAACACCGGCTACGTCACCCTGTTCGCGAGCGACGACCCCGAGACCGGTCGCTCACGCGGCTGCGCCAACGGATCCGTAGGATTCTGGAGAGAAATCGTGGGGTTACTGGCCGATAAGCCATCCGAGTTTGCTCGCGCGATGCTGGCCGCGATCACGCAGCACGAAGCCAACCTGCGCCCGTAGGCGCGACCCCCTCGAAAGCCCCTCACGCGATCCCGCGTGGGGGGCTTTTTTTTGCCCTGCTCGCGCGCGTAGGAGCCCCGGAGAGCCCCGCGCGAGGGAGAGCCTAGGCCAGGAGAGCCCCCCTCGCGCGCGCCGGGCTCTGCGCTCAAGCTGTGCGCCCCAACGCGCGAAGCACCCCTCGCGCGCACCCCCATGCCCGCGCGCGATGCGCTTGGCTGGGGCTGAGAGCCCCGGCGGCCGGCCACTCAAACCGCCCCGCTCGACCCCCCTCGACTCGTCACGGTCGCCCGCTACACGCAGGACGAAAATCGGGAGTGATGGGGATGACAGATGTGACGGGATGTGATAGGCGTAGCGGCCAGCTATGAAGATCATGCTCGATCTCGATCCGAGGGTGCACGCGGTGTTCAAGGAGGTGGCGTGGCAACGACGGATGACCTTAAAGGGCTTGCTGGGCGAATCGTTGGAGGGGCTGGCGGAGATGATCGCCAAGCAGAACAAGGTGGTGGTACCAGGCGGACGTCGGGAGGACGGACGGGTGGAGGGGGTGCAGGAGAAGCGGTGACGTCCACGGAGCCGGATTTTTTGGAGGGTGGAGATGGTGACCGTGGAGTTGTGGGTGCGGTGGAACGGGGAGGTGATCGGGGGCATCGTGGAGGACGTCGCGATGGGGGAGGACGCGCAGCTGGCGGGGTGGTTTCAGCAGGTGGTGTGGGCGGCGGCGCGGGCGATGGGGGGCGGGTTGGCGGACATGTCGAACTTTCTGGACGCGCATCCGGAGGTGTTGCGGGCGATCCTGGGCCACTTGCACGCTTGAAGGCGTTGACGGCGGCGCAGCAGGCGGAGTGGCCGGAGAAGTGGGGGGAGAGGCTGAATCCGAAGGATCCGGTGGGGACGCGGGTGTGGTGGGCGTGGATGCGGCGGACGGGGAGGAAGCCGGCGTGACGGAGCGGCTGTGTCCGGTGTGTGGGCGACCAGGGGAGAGTTTTTCGGCGGCGCTGCGGTTGTTGGAGACGACGCGGCAGTTGGTGGGGGTGGAGCAGCGGCTGGCGCAGGCGTTGATGGCGCAGTTTGCGGTGGGGATTTTGGCGTATCCGGAGGCGGTGGCGGTCCTGCCGGCGACGTTGGTGACGGTGTTGCGGCAGGTGGTGGCGGACGCGGGGGAGATGCAGCCGGTGAATTGGGAGAAGCCGGAGTGGGTGGAGTTGCTGGCGACGTGGCGGCGGGAGTGGGGCGGAGGCGGGGAGTGACGTGGCCGGTGCGGTGGAAGTGGGCGGTGGCGCGGTTGACGCCGGAGCAGCGGCAGCGGGTGGTGTGGCTGTGTTGGCGGGCGCTGGCGCGGGTGGAGCGGGAGCGGGCGGTGTCGCCCGAGGTGGCGGAGGCGGTGGCGGAGATGACGGCGCGATTTCCGGGGTGGCGGCGGTGTGCGCGGACGGACAGCGGGAAGGCGAGGTGAGCGGATGAAGCCTGAGGCACGTTCGCAGCTGGCGGTGACGATCCCATGGGAGTTGCGGCAGCGGGTCCGGGTGCAGGCGGTCGAGGACGGCGTGACCGTTGGGGAGTGGGTGACGGACGCGCTGCGGGCGCACATGGAGCGTGTCGAGCAGGCGCAGTTTGCTCGCGTGATGGCACGCGGCGTGCGCAGCCGGCTGGTGCGCGAGCGCTTGCGCGCGATGCTGGGGTCGGTTTAAGCGATGCCGAGCGCGTGCAGAATTTCCTGCTGGTTTTGGTAGAGAATGACGAGCAGGAACGTCCACGTACTCAGGACGGCGAGGATTGACGCGCGTGTCCAACTCGATCCCACGTACCGCAGTACGAGCCGAGCCAGATCGGTAGGTTTCATTGTGCATCGGGGGACGCTGGACGCTGCCGCAGTGTGTCACGCGTGATGGAGCGGCGCTGGCATGTCGGCTGCGGGTGTGGCTGGGAGCATGGCGAGCCGGTGCCGTTGGAGCAGGCGAAGGCGTTGGCGGCGGCGCATGAGGCGCAGTGGCCGGGGGATCGCACGGTGATTGCGCGCTGGCGGTCGGAGAAGCCGGTGCGGGATGTGCCGGGGATCGCCAGACGGCTGACGCGGCGGTAGGATGGTCTGGCCGAAGGAGATGCCGGGGATGGTGGAGACGCTGGAGGGGGAGGAGTACCGTGACGGCGAGGCAGTGACGCAGCTGGCGACCCGGATCCCGAAGCGGCTGCAGCGGGCATTCAAGCTGCACTGCACGAAGCATGCGCTCGGGATTGGCGTCTCGATCACGGAGGCGCTGGAGGACTGGCTGTATCACCGGCTGATCGACGAGCGCGAGGCGGGGGCGTCCATCGATCCGGTGGAGATCGCCGGGCTGCAGCCGCACCAGCAGACACTGCTCCGGGAGCGGAGCTACCAACTGGTCGGACGCGGGGTACGATCCCCGCATGCGCCGGGCGGACGTCGTACAGCTGCTAGCCGGGATCCGGGACGATCCCCAGCCGCTGCTCGAACGCCTCGCGTGGATTGACACCAAGCAGCTGCCGGGGCAGCCGGCACGCACCCGGCTCGTCTTCAACCGCGCGCAGCAGACGGTGCATGCGGCCTTGCTGGCGCAGGCGGCAGCCGGGATGCCGAAGCGCGGGATCGTGCTCAAAGCCCGGCAGCCGGGGATCTCGACGCAAGCCTGCGGGTACTGTGCGGCGACGGCCTTGCGTCCCCACGCCGGAGCGATGATCATCTCGCATCGCGAGGACTTGTCGGCGGCGCTCCACCGCAAGACCAAAGCGATCTTGACCGGGTTCACGCCGACCTTGCCGATCAAGTTTGGCGTGGCCCGGCGGGATGAACTGGTGCTGGACGCGATCCGCTGCGATGACGGCGACCTTGCGCTGCACTCGACGGTGCAGTGTGCGACGGCGGGAGTGGGCTCGGCGGAGGGGGGCCGTGGCGTGACGCTGCAGTGGGTCCACCTCTCCGAGTACGCGGCGTTTCCCAATGCCGCGCAAACCCTCGTTGCCACACTCCAAGCCGTGCCGCCCACCCCGCAGTCGGGTGTCGTGATCGAGTCCACGGCGAGAGGGATGGGCAACAGCTTCCACCATGAATGGCTGCGCGCCGAGGAAGGGGCGTCAGGGTTCACTCCGATTTTCATTGGCTGGCCGTTGATTGAGGAATATCAGCTGCCCATTCCACATGACGGCGACGCCGACTTCGCGCCCGATGAGTTGGAGTTGCTCGGGCAGTACCAGCTCACCCCCGAGCAGATCTGGTGGCGGCGGTATGTGATCAACACGCAGTGCGCCGGTCAGGTGGAGTTTTTCAATCAGGAATATCCCTTGACCCCGGCCGAGGCGTTTATCGTGTCGGGTCTCCCGGCATTCCCACGCGCCGTGCTCATTCCAATGCATCAAGCCATGCTGGCCGAAAGCGGGCAGCGTTACGAGGGTGAGTGGAGCACCGCAACCCACGTCCCAACACGGCTGCGTGGCGGTCGGCTGCGGATCTACCGTGATCCGGTAGCCAGCCACGAGTACACGATCGGGGCGGACCCGAGTGGGGGTCAGGAGGGCGGCGACCCGGCGGCAGCCTGCGTGTTCGACCGTCACAGCGGTGAGGTGGTCTGCGTGTGGCACGGACACCTGGCCCCGATTCCGTTTGCGCAGGTGCTGGACGGTCTCGGTCGCTTCTACAACGAAGCGATTGTGGCACCAGAGTTGAACAGTGGTCATGGCTTTTCCGTGGTTGAGGAATTGAAGACTAGACAATATCCACGAATCTACGTTTGGCAACGGGTCGATAAGGTAACACATGCCGTGACCAATTTCTACGGCTGGAGCACGTCGTATCGGACCCGTCCATTATTGATCGACAATCTCCGCCACGGCTTGGCGGAATCCGAAATCCTGGTCCGTGATCCCGCGATGATTTTGGAGTTACTCGAGTTCCAGTACATCGAAGGGCGCGCGGAAGGACTGACGCATGACGATCTCGCGATCGCGTGCATGATCGCGTTCCGCGTGCACATCGAGTATCCGATGCTCGCGACCGGGCTGCCGCCGCGTCACGTCCCTGAGACGTACGCGGAGCGGTCGCCGCCGCCGTCGTATCCCAACACCTACACGCGCGACGCGTGGGAAGGGGTGGACCGCGATCTGCAGCGGATCCAGCATGGCAAGGGCAGCAGCTGGGCGGATTACGCGATCGGGAAGCCGAGCGCGGTGGATGGCCGGGATTTGACCGTCGAGCCGTGGGACGACAGCCTGGACGAGATGCCGGAGTGGCCCTGGTAGCGATTCGCCGGGGAGCGGGTAGCGTTCCCCCATGGCGGGAATTTTGCTCCCGGCGTTCGAGCAGAATCGCTGGGTGTTGAAGGGGCCTCTCGGGAAGAACCCGGACGGGCTGGCGGCGGTCGGACGGTGGGGGCGGCTCGCCTGTGCCCGGCCTTTCACGATCACGATCGCGCCGCTCACGGCGAGCGGGTTCATCTCGCAGGTGTCGATCTTCGTGGCGAACCAGATCCCGGAGCCGGTACTGGCGACCAACCCGGCGCTGATTCCCATCTCGGGCTCGCCGCTCGGAACGCCGATCACGGTGCCGATGACGCTCACCTACGATCTCCCGTTCGAGTGGATCATGGCGATCATCGCCTCTGGGGCGCAGCCGACAGCAGTAGACCTTGCTGCGGGCTGATCCCGCTTCTAAGGCAGGGGCTGTGGGTAATAGCTGTTCGACATCCACTTTTCCTGACGTCGGTACTATGCTATGTCGCGCGCGATGCGTGCCCCGAACCCAATCCCGGGGCGCAAGCCCGAGCGCCACCTGCGTCAAATGCAGGAGCCACGGCTTCGTCCGCAACGGACGATCGAACCACGACCGGCGCGGGACGAACGCGCGCTGGCGCGCAGCGAGCAGCGAGGATTTCACCGATGGGATCGGTGATCAAGACGCCGAGCACGCAGCCGGCCGCGATCCCGCCGGTCTTGGACAACGTCTCCGAACTCGCGACGGTACTCAAACCGCGCTACCCACGCAGCAAGCTGGATCCGATGGGTCGGAAATTCGCGAAGGGCTTCCGCACCGCAACGATGCTCTCGGGTCCACGTCCACTCGAACGGCGACCGAGGCGACCCCGCTAGCGTGGGCGATGCAGCGCGTGGGGGTGCTGGCTCGCACGGAGTGGGCGGACGATCAGGGCATGGTCCCGGCGCAGTGGCGCGATCTCCACGTCGCGGAACCTAGCTCGGGCTACGCACGGCTCTATCGGGCCGTGATCTTCGATGCTATGCAAGGAGTGGGCCGCTACCTCCGGGCACAGCGTCGGGGGCTGCTGTCAGACAAGCGGCAGCAGGAACGTCGGGAGCTAGCCGCGTGGCTCTCGGCTCGGGGCGTGGCGGCCTACGGCTACAAGGTTCCCTTCCAGCTGGCGATGGCTTACGGCTTCCCCGGGCTGGACGTGGACGCCATGCGCACGGCGCTGCTCGTGGCTCTGCAGGTGATCCCGAACCAGCCGACCTATCGGCTGGCGTTCGATGACCGTGTGCTCCGCCGGCATTACGTCCGCCGGCCCCAGCGTGTGATGCCCGAGGAGGCGGCGTGAAACCGACCGACCTGGCAACTCTGCTTGGCATCCTGCCGTCGGCCGACTGGCGCGGGCTGAAGGACATGCCCGACGACGCCTTCTTGTTCCCGGGCGTCGTAGGAGTGGGCATTCTTGCCACCCTAGACCTCGTTGTAGGCCCGGCACCGGGCGGGGTAGGGGTCTTGGGCCAGGTCCAGTACCAGGGCGACACATTCCAAGGCTACACGACTACCGGCTGGGTGCCGTTCACCGGGGGCGGCGGGGGCGGCACCGGACTCTGGATCGACGACGGCACGAACCTCAAGCCGGCGACGGCGGGGCGTGGAATCAACCTTGGAGCCGGGAACGCGATCGCGAACTCGTTCTCGCTCGGTACGCCGGGCGCGATCACGAACAACGGTGGTCGGCTGCACATCGAGGGTCCGAACGGGGTCGAAGTCGTCGGCCTCATGTTGAAGCCGATTGGCGCGATTTTCCCGGTGGCGGGGACGCTGCAATGGACGGGAACGCTGCTGCAATTCTACGACGGCACGCAGTGGGTCACGATCGCCAACACGGGAGGGCCGCCGGGCGGATCGAACGACGCGACGTGGGTGAAGGATACGGTCAGCAACAACATCATGCCCGCCAACCTGACCAGCGGCGGCATCCGGATCACGAACCGGTACGGCTCCTACGCGACGGGTGGCTATCTTGGACTGGCGATGGGGACCGACGGGACACATCCCAGCGGATTTGAGGTGTATCTCGACGCGTCGTCCACCAGCCTGGTGATCCAGGGCGGGGACGAGCTAACTCTCAACACGCTGACGAGCGGCAGTGGGACCGTGTTGGGGCTTCATGTATTCAACGACGGCTGCATCGATCTGCCAGATGTGGTGACGAGTTACCCGACGCCCACGCATGAGCGGTTGAGCCTGACCGGTGGGATCAAGATTTCCGCTGCGATCAAGGCGCTGGAAGGGACGATCCAGTATTCCGGCGGCCATTTCTTGGGTCGTCTCTCGACGGGGTGGGTGCAGCTGGACAATGATCCGAACCCGGTGATCACGCTGCCGCCGACGGGCGTGACTCCGGGCCTGTACGGCGATGGCATTACGGTCCCGCAGTACAACGTGCACACCGATGGGCGGTTGTACGTCGCCACGAACGTGCCGATCGATTTCCATACGGGGATCGTCAATCTCGGTCCCGCCTCTGGTGACGTCACCGGCACCTACCCCATTCTCTACCTGATCGATTTGGTGCCGCCGATTCCGGCGGGGACGTGGGGAGATGCGACCCATCTGCCAACCTTCACGATCGATACGAAGGGGCGGGTAACACACGCGACGCACACGCTGATTCGGGGTGCGCGGGATCCGATGGCGCGCGTGCTGAAGATCGTGGATTGGCGCTACGGGCCGCCCTATGTGTCGTGGTCGCCTAATACGCGTGGGGTCTTGCTGACGCAACAATTCACTCCGCTCGCGACCGGGCGGGGATATTATACGGGGTCATTTGGTTGTTGGACAAACCGTGACTCGCCTGCCGGTGTAAACGCGTACCCACTCACGTACGTGCAGGTGTACTTTTATCTGGACGGCGTGTTGCAGCAGAACATCGCGCATGGCTGGCGGACGTGGGTGCTTGATGACGGGACGGGTGAAATGCACATCACCTTCCCCTTCTGGTTCCCCTGGACGGCGTCCGTTGGCGACATTCACGAAATTCGGATCGAAGTCTCCAACTACAAGAATGCCACGGAGACTGTCGATCCATCTCATCATATGATTCTCTCGAACGAGTGGTCGGAACTCGGGATCGAGGAAGATGCGGAACCTGGCGTCGGGACCAACTCGTCCTATCTGTTGGCGGGGGCGATCGGTGGCCCGGTCACGGGAGGCGTGATTGGGTCGTGGGTTGCGGTGTACACGTTCACATTGCCGGGCGGTCTTGGAGGCAGTTGGGGCCTTTTGAAAGCGCCGGCTGGTACCACGGCGGATTTCCCGATTCAGGTGAATGGCGTGATTAAGGGGAATATGCATTGGACTGCTGGCTCAACGCTGGCGACGTTTAGCTTTCCGAGTGCGGTCACGATCGCCATTGGTGATCTGATCGAGATAGTTGGCGTGACAGGGATCACCGATCCAACGTGGACACTCCGGGGGATACTCTAATGTGTGCATGGATCGTCGGGGACGGCTTTGACTACTACAACAGCGTGGCGGATTTGGCCCGCAGTGTGTGGGATAGCTACTCGGCAGGTGCATGGTCTCTCATTACGGGGACGAACACGCGGTTCAACTACGGGCAGGGAATTCAGGGCGGTGCTGGGGGAAGCGTCACAAAGAACTTCGGGAGCAACGAATCGACGGTCTACGTGGCGCTGGCGTATTACCGGGCCGGTGCGCTCTCGGGGACGACTGCGGAATGCTACGTGTATCTTCAGGATGGAGCGACGAAGCAATGCACCATCGTCTTCGAGTCCTCCGGGAATATCGTGCTCAAGTCGGGCTCGGAATCAGGCACGGTGCTGGCGACTTACACCGCCGCTTACGCACAGGACGTCTGGTCCCATTTCCAGATCCGCGTCGTGATCTCGAACACTGCCGGCTCGATGACGGTCAGGAAGAACGGTTCACCCTCTGACACGTACGCCTCTGCTACTACCCTCAATACCAGAGGTGGCACCACCAATAACTATTGCAACACCGCCGTTTTCGTCGGCTGGGCGAATAGCGTCGCACGCTTTGACGATCTCTTGATCTATTCGAGCAGCGGTGGGGCTCCGAACACCTGGGTTGGGGATACGCGCGCCATTGCACTCATGCCGGCTGGGGATACGGCAACGAAAACCTTCGGGGCGAACCCCGGCACCACAGCCACGTTTGGCGGGGCGGGGATTGCTGGCGGTGCGCCAAACATTCCTGCGAACACGCTCAATTTTTCTGGCCCGTATACCCCGACACGCGGCGGCACGCTTACCAAGATCACGATCGGCAACAACGGTGCGGTGACGGGCCATGTCAAAATGGCGATCTACCTGAACGATGGAGTCGGTGGCATTCCCGGTACCCGCATCGCCGTTTCGGACGAGATGACGAACCCGCCCTCTAGCGCGAGCTACGACATCACCTTTACCGGTGGTCCGAACCTCTCGCCACTTCGTAGTTACTACTTCGCCTATCTGACTGACACGGCGGGGAACTGGCAACCCTACGGCGGCGCTGGAGCCGCAGGAACAGCGCGCTATTACGCGACCGTGACTTACGCGTCGGGATTCCCCGCTACAGCCCCGGCGCTGACAGTACCCGGCGGCAACCAGCATCAGGGGGTCGCCACCCAGAGCGGCAACTGCGTCAACGTCTCCGAACTCATCGCCAACTCGGATACCGACTATGTGCTCTCGACGACGGTCGGGCAGGAGGATCTCTACGCGATCAGTGCGATCCCGGTGGTTCCCTACGCGATCTATGGCGTCGTTTCCAAAGCCTACATGAAAAAGTCCGATGCGGGGACGCGCCAGGGGATGCTCCGTACGCGCTCCGGAGCGACGGATGCGAACGGTGTCGATACTGCCGTCAGCCAGACCTACACCTACCTCTCCCGTGTAGATACGGTCGATCCCGCGACTGGCACGACGTGGACCGTCGCCGGGGTAAATGCCTTCTTGATCGGCCAGAAATGTACGCTCTAGCCGATGACCGACCTTCGCTCCTCCCAGGTTCTCTCCGAACTTTGGGTTACGGACACAACCGGGACGGAGTTGCGCTCCTCGCAGGTGGTCGCGGAACTTTGGATCCAGAATCAGCCCCCGACCGACGTCCGCAGCTCGCAGAATCTTGCCGAAGCGTGGATGACGGTTGTGTCGCCAGGAGTTGAATTGCATTCCTCGCAGGTGCTGGCCGAGGTGTGGATTGGCGGAGCGCCATTGCCGCCGCAACCGATGCGGGTCGCTGCACAGGTGATCTGATGAATGTCGAAACGCGGATCAAGGAACTCGAAGCACAGCTGAACGAGCAGGTGACGCGGAAGCAGAATCTGCGGCTGGCGCTGCGGCAAGCGGGTGTGATCATCGAACGGCTGCAGGGCGCACTCGCGTTTGCGCGCGAGATGCAGGTGAACGGCAAGGGAGAACAGCCATGCGAACCGTCATCGGACTGATCCTTGCGCTCGCGCTCGCGAGCAGCGCGCAGGCGGCGTCCCTCGATGTGTCCACCGCGCAGGCGGCGCAATTCGTGACGGCGCAGACCGCGACCGGTGTGTCCACGAACACGCTGCACGTTGGACGCATGAAATTCCGTACCTTGATCGTGACGATGTGGAATACGGCGGGGACTGCTACTGCGCAATTGGAGATCAACTGCGTGGGCGCAACAACCGCGACTGGCTGGGCGCTGGTCGCGAATAGCGTGACGAACCTTACTGTGTCCACGGCGGCGCTCGATACCGTGTACCCGGCGTGCGACTACCGCTTGAACGTGACGGCATGCTCCACCTGTAGCGTGAATGCACACTACTACGTGGGGCCGGATATTCAGTGATCCCGCTGCGACAAGTGTTCCGGCAGGCGCTCTATGATGCGCTGCACGGTCCCTTGTCGTTTGGGATCACGATCTGGATCATCTGGTTCCTGCTGGTGCTCTGCGCGCAGGCGTGGGGACAGATGCGCGGGCCGACGCAGATTGGAGTATTCGGGCCGAGTCGGGCGGGTGGTGAATCGCAGAATACGACCACTACCGTGGTGACGACAACGACGGTGGCGGCATCGACGACCACGACGGCGAGTGCGACATCTACGACGTCCAGCACGACCAGCACGACGTCTCCCTGGCCGGCGACGGATGTGTTCAACCGGGCAGGACCGGCGCTCGGCGCATCATGGACGACACCATTCACGGCATATCCGATCGCGCCGATTATCACGGCGAACGCAGCGACGGGACAGGTGGGCACGGTGGGACTGGCCGTGTGGAGTGTGGCGCAGCCGCAGAACGACAGCTTTGCCGAAGGGCAGGTGATCTGGGCCAGCGGGGACACGGGCTCGATGGTGGGCGCGTGCTTGACGGTACCGTCCGCGCAGGACGCGGCGTGCTGCATCCTGAATCAAGGCTGGTACTCCTTCCAAGTGGCCGACAACGGCGGCTCGCTGACAGAACAGAACCGCAATAGCGTGGCGTTCTCGTCGGGGGATTGGATCGCAATTACGCGCTCGGGTGCGCAGACGTTCCAGTGTTATTCCTCGAAAGACGGTACGACGTGGACAGCGCGCGGCACGCCGCAGACCGTTACCACCATGGACCCTGGCGGCGTGCCGGGCTTTACCGTGACCAGCAACGGTAAGAGTCTTGACCAGTGGAAGGGTGGTTTGGGGGCGACGCCATGATCTGGCGTTTCCTCGTGCTCTTGCTGGCTGCGCCTGCATGGGCGCAGCTGAGTCCGGGACCGACGTCGGTCGGTGGTGGCCCAGCCTACAATGTGAATACAGCAGCAGGGACGACCACGATCGTGCCTGCCGCCATGAACACCGACTCGAACTGTCCTGCGACCATCCCCAGCCAGACGGGCGGGACGGCGGGTGGCGTCGGGGTTCTTACTGCCGGGATCACTTGTCCGACGCCGGCAGCGACGACGACGGTCCTCTCGATCTCGTTCTTCGCCACCACGGGCACTTCGGGTGCGCACCAGAAGTGCTCGGTCTACACTTATCCCGCTGGCTACGTCGCTGGCACGACGTCGGTTCCGAAGGTCGCGTCCGGCTGTGACACAGTTGAGTGGACCGCGCCCGGCGCGACGACCAACGCCTGGGTGACGTTGGCAACGACAGGCACCTGCACGTTGGCGGCGAGCACGCGCTACCAGATCGGCTGCAATCAGGATGTCGCCTATGGCACTGGCTTTAACAACACCTGCACGCTTGGTGGCGTCCTGTGTAACCAGCAGAAAACTGGACTCACCTACGCGACGGGTGCGCTCCCCGATCCGTGGATCGCGAACAATCAGAACTCCTATACGCCGCAGTTCTACATGACGGTGCACTGATGCATCCGGTGGCACTCGTCCTTCCGCTCTGCTTGCAGAATATCGGGGATGCGATCGTGCTGGCCCCGACGTCGCCTGTGAACATGAACGGCGCGATTGATTCTTCCATGGAGCCTTTGGGGCCGATTTTCATCGATCATCCGACTACCGTGGGACAGGATCAGGTAAACACGAATGTGCTGGCGGAAACCGGCCAGCTGGAACTCCACGCGGCTCCGCAGTTTCGGATTGGCTTCGATCTCACGGTGCGGACGACTATCCTCGCCATGGCGGTGAGCTACGGCCTCACGGATCGCCTCGATGCGAGTCTCGTATTGCCGATCATTCAGGAGCAGGTTGATGCTCAAGTGACCATCGGGCCATTCGCCGGGCACACGGCATTCTCCGCAGCTGGCGTGAGTGATCTGAGCGTGCGGCTCAAGTACCGATTTTATCCGCATCTGGCTGCGACACTGCAAACGATCTTTCCAACCGGCGATATGACGCGCGGCTTCGGTACCGGGAATTACTGGCTGGTGCCGGGACTGGCTGCTGATCTGCCGCTCGGGAAGCGCGTGCTGCTCAATGCGCAGGTGGCGGGGAACGTGAACCTGTCGGACGCGAACCACTCCGGCATGAATTACGGCGTTGGCGTCTCGACGCGAGTGGGACCGGTGGCGCTGGTGGCGGAATTTCTCGGGAGTGTGGGCGTGCAGAATGCGCTCACGCTCTTTGATGTCACCTACGGTGACGGTGCGACGCTCGATCTGGCCTTTGGAATCCGAGCACCACTCCCGCACGGCTTCGTGGTGTTCGCGGCGGGAACCTATGCGCTCGATCACGACGGCATTCGCCCTGCTGGTGTGTCTCCCGTGTTGGGCATCGGCTGGAATGTGCCATGACATGACGCTGCACCTCGTCAAGAAGTGCAACCTGTGCCCGGCGGCTCCCGGACCAACCGGCCCGATGGGACCGATCGGCCTCACGGGGGCGGCTGGACCCCCGGGCTCGCCAGGAGCCACAGGAGCCTCGGGAACGCCGGGAGTGGCCGGTGACACTGGCCCCCCGGGTCAGCAGGGCTCTCCGGGGCTCTCTGGCCCTCCAGGGGCCACTGGCATCGCCGGTCCGCCGGGACCGACTGGATTCTCTGGCCCTACAGGGCCGACAGGACCGATCGGGCCGGCGGGCGCATTGGGTCCGACCGGGCCGACTGGCGCGAGCGGGAGCGGAGCCGTGACGGCGCGGAGTGCAAGCACCGCGTTCCTTCGGCCCGGGACGACCGATCAGATCACGGCCACCGCAGACTGCGAGGCTGGCGAGCAGGTGGTCGGGGGCGGCATGACGGTCGCGACGAGTGATCCGGACGACGCCGATGCGTTTCACATGCAGCAGAGCGGCCCGACGGAAACCGGTTGGCTCGGTGCGGTTGAACCGATCCGGCGGTTCAGTCCGGGTAGCGTGCTCACGCTGACGGTGACTGCGTACTGCAGGGGGGGCTGAGCCGGTGTCACCATGGAGAAGCGTGCAGTGGATCGATTGCTCGATCAGCTTACGACGCCGACCCATTGCCGGAACGGACACCCGTTCGATGGGTGGCGTCAGCGCAAGGGCAACAAGCGCGGACGCTATTGTTTGCAGTGTAATCGCGTCTCGTTTCAGCGTTGGTACGACGTGCATAAGCGCAAAGTGAGGGTGCCATGATTCATCGTCACTATTTTTTCGATAGCGTGCGGGCCTACCTCGACGCGGACAAGTCGTTGAACCAGGGACAGGTGGACGGGTTGAATCTGCTGCTCGCGTTCTACGAAGCCGACGATCCCCCGGAAGGGGATTTCGACGATCGGATGTTCGCCTACATTCTCGCCACAACCTGGCATGAGACGGCATTCACTTGTCAGCCAATTGCCGAATACGGGAAGGGGAAAGGCAAGCCGTATGGCGTCCCAGACCCGCAGACCGGGCAGACGTACTACGGCCGAGGCTACGTGCAATTGACATGGAAGGAAAACTATCAGCGGCAGGATACCAAGCTGGGACTCGGCGGCAGGCTAGTCGCGAACGCGGATCTAGCACTCGACCCGGAAATTGCGGCGCAGATTCTGTTTGGGGGGATGTTCGATGGCGATTTTACGGGCAAGCGCCTGGTCGATTTCTTCACTGTCGATTTGACGGATTGGTACAACGCGCGGACTATTGTGAATGCACACGATCAGGCGACAACGATTGCGGGATATGCCGAGAAGTTCTTGAACGCAATCTCGCATACGTTCCCGCCCCCGAGGGCGGCGTGATGGCATGGATCGGATCGCTCATCTCGAAAATCTTCGCCTGGTGGTACTCGCGTATCTCGAAGCGAAACTCCGCGACCAAGACTGGCACGGCGTCTGCGACGCCGCCACCGACCTCCGAGAAATCGACGCCGAACTCCGAGGGATCAGGGGACGGCCATGACCAACGGTGAGTGTCCAGCCTGCCAAGTGCTGCGGGAAGAACTCGCGACGGTGCGGGCGGAGCGGAAGGAACTCATGGATCGGCTGATGGCGGCACTCTCGCCGCCGGCTTACCAAGCGTTCTCCGGCGTGCCGGCGGCCGGGCAGGCTATCAGCGGAGCCGTGAACACCGTGGTGGATGCGCAGGGGAACGTCTGGGTCGAGGTGGGCGGCAAGCTGGTCTCGCAGGCGGAGTGGCAAAGGCTCGCGGCTGGAGCAGTCTATCTGGATGAAACGGGGCGACCCGTGGCGGCGGAAGAAGTAGATCGGGCGATGGACAAGCTGGGCGAAATGCTCGGGGGAGGAAAGACATGAAGCGGATTCTCGGGACGCTCCTGCTGCTCATCGCGGCGCAGGCGCAAGCGACAATCGTGTGGACGGTGACTAAACCGTCGGACTGTACGGCGGCGGCAGCGCCTTCGGGGTGTTGTATCGCCGCTGCTCCGGCGGCGAATCCGGCGTGCCTGCTGCGGAACACGGCGGGGACGATCACCTCCATGCGTGCGGATCTGCGCTCGGACGGCGGCACGTACACCCTCGGCGGTGACACGCTGAGCAGTACGGCGCTCGGGCTGCTGGGGCTGACCACGATCCAGTACGCCAACTGCTGGATCAGCAATGGCGGCGAGGTAATCACGACCGTGGACGTGACCGGAAAGCTGGTCAAGTTTCGCATCTGGAGCACGGCGGGCACGGAACAGACGGCGGCGGCGATCGCGACGTCGGTGTACCTCGTCTGCGATTTCTACGGGCGGTAAGTGGCGCTGGAGAATGTCTTCCCGCCGGCTCCGCAGAACAGCGGAGTCGAGCGCGGGTCGTCGCAGGCTCCGGGGTCGATTGAGCCTCGGAAGCCGCAGAGCGGCTATGTCCCGTCGCCCGACGAGAAGGAAATCATTCAACGCGTGCAGGACCGCATCCAGTACACCGGACGGGACAACACGCGCTGGGCGCTCGAACGCCAGATGTTCGAGATCATCGCCTTCTACTGCGGCATTCAGTGGATCGAGTACAGCGAGACGCAGCGGCGCTTCCAGCGCTGGAACGCGCCGTCGTGGTTCCCGACGCCCGTGACGAATCTGGTCGGTCCGCGCATCGGGATCATGCAGGCAGGGATCAGCAAGTCACAGCCGCAGGGCCGGGTCCGGCCGAACACGAACGAGCCGCAGGATTTCATGGCGGCGAAGGTGGCGGAGAAGCTGGTCGGCCGCTTCTACGACGTTACCGACGAGGACGAGCTACGCGACATGGCGACTTTGATCGCGGCGCTCACCGGCACCGTGATCGCGGAGGATTGGTTCAATCCGCGCGCCGGGAAGATCCGCATGGTGCCGCGCATGCAGCTGAACACCTCGCCCGTGATGGAGGACAGCGCCTACTGCGAGCAGTGCTCCGGGACGGGCGATCTCTCGCAAGTTGGCTTGCCGTGTCCCGACTGCGGGCAGCCGATGGGCTCCGGCGAGCGCCAGCGCGCGTGGCCGGACGGCACGCCGATCACGACGTCCAAGCTGGATCCGGAGTTGGACGACAACGGTGAGCCGGCGGTGGACGCGATTCCCGAGGGTGAGATCGAGTCCCGCGTCCGCATGCTGATGAATTTCTACTGGGATCCCAAGGCGGAGAAGCTGAAGACGGCACGCTGGTGCGGGGAAGCCTGCTATGCCGATCTCGACTGGATCGACGAGAACTTTCCCGAGACCGGGATATTCGTTGGTGCGGAAGAAGGCATCGATCAGCTGAATTTCTACGAGGCGTCCCTGCTTGCGCTGGTCGGCCCGTCGATTCAGGGCACCGCGCATTACGGAGCGACGCAGTATTTCAAGAACGGCGCGGTGCTCCGCAAATATCAGGAGAAGCCGTCGCAGAAATACCCGCAGGGCTTGTTCGCGATTGTTGCCAACGGCGTCCTGCTGCATCAAGGGCCGTTGCCGATCACCGACGAGAATGGCAACGTCACCGGGGATTTCAACTACACCGAGTTTCGCTATGACGTCGTGCCGGGCCGCTTCGCCGGGCGCACGCCGGCCGAGGACATGGTGCCGCTGCAGAAGCGGGTGAACGGCATCGATGCGCAGCTGATCATTAACCGCAAGACGCTCTTAAATCCGTGGGTGCTGGCACCGAAAGGGAGCGGCCTGGATCCCTCACGCCAGCACATGCGGCCCGGGGCCACGGTCCTCTACAACTTTGTTGGCGTGGGGGCCGCACCCCAAGTGGTCCCGGGCACCCCCCTGCCGGCGCAGATCATGGAGGAACGCCAGATGGCGGTCCAGTCCATGGATCAGCTGGCGCAGGATGCTGCCGCGACTGTGCAGCAGCAGGCTCCGGCGAACTCGCGCTCCGGGATCGCGATGAACTTTGCGAAGGAAGCGCGCGAGGAGGTAACGATCCCGCGTCTGCGCCGCTGGGGCCGCTGGGTTTCCGACCGCGACCGCAAGAAGCTGCTGCTCGCGCAGCGCTACTACCGCGAGCCACGCATCGTCAAGGTCTTGGGAATCGGAAACGAGTATCAGGCACAGGAATTCCAGGGCAGCGATCTCCGGGGCAACACCGACATCACGATCGATCCCGGGACGCTCATCTGGCGCTCGCAGTCCGCGCGCCAGCAAGCGATCATGGACGCGATCGAGGCGGGGATCATCAAGCCCGACAGCCCGCAGGCGCAGCAGAAGCTGATCGAGCAACTCGGCATCGAGGGCTGGGATACCGACATCGGCCCGGACCAGCGGCGCGCGAAGAAAGAGAACGCGACGATGGACGACGGGCAGCCGGTGCAGATCACGCCCGTGGACGACCACGACGTGCACCTCTACGAGCACAACGCCCGCATGAAGGATCCCGGGTTCGATTCCCTGCCGCCGGAGGCGCAGCAGGCGTACCAGCAGCACGTCCAGATGCACCAGCAGGCACAGCAGCAGGATCAGGACGCCGCCGATCAGGAGCAGGCGCAGAAGGAGCAGCAGATCATCGAACTCGCCGCCGAGGCACGGGCGAAGGGGGTCGAGGGGCTGATTGCAAATGCCCAGAAGCAGCTAACAACAGAGAATCAGGGTGCAGGACCGAATGGCACGACCGCTCCGCAAGGGGCCGGGTGATCGCGGGGTGCCCATACCGTCCCCGCGTTGGCGCAGGTGGGCCGCCACAGTGTCCGCCAAAGGAGTCTGACCGATGGGAGACCCAGCAGAGAGCATCACCCCGGCAGCCAGTCCGGCCAGCGCACCGGCCAGTGCGCCAGGCGGGCCAGGAGCCCCGGGCGGAGGCTCCCAGCAGGGCACCCCTACCCCCAAGGCCCCGGAGGGCGCTCCGGGCACCGCAGGGCGCGCAGCGGGTACGTCTGCGCAGCCCACGGGTCAGCCGGCCGCTCCGGCTGGGGAGGGGGCGGGGGTACCGGGCAAAGCCGTAGGTGATCCGCACGTCCCGTGGCGCAAGTTCCGGGAGGCGCAGACCCAGCTGACGGAAGCCCGCCGGACCCATGCCGGTGAGATCGAGCGGGTGAACGCGCAGATCGCGCAACTCACCCACGCGAATCAGCAGCTGCAAGAGGTCAAGGGCAACTACGACATCTTGGAGCAGCTGATCGACGAGAACCCGGACCTAGCCGAGCAGCTGTACGAGCGCGCGGGCAAACTCCGCCCGCGTGGGGGCGCAGCGGCCCCCGAGGGACGCCCTGCCACCGATCCGAACGTCCTGAACGAACTCCGGCAGCTTCGTTCGATCGTCGAGAACGACCGGCAAGCGAAGGTCGAGGCGACGAGCAACGCGAAGCTGGAAGAAACCGATCGGCAGCTGGAAGGACAACTCCGTGATCTGCTCAGCGAGCACGATCTGGATCACTCCTGGCTGCCGTCCGCGAAGGAGTACGTCTTCGCGGTTGCACGCCGGATTCCAACGTTGGACATGGGCGAGGTGCCATACGTGTTCGCGGAGTGGGCGAAACCGCTCCAAGAGCGATTGAACAACCAGCTGAATACCTGGCGCAATGGGAAATTGGCAGATCAGAGAAATCTGCCGCCATCGCCAAATACCTCCGTGGCGGTAGGCGCGCGGGAAAAGTCTGGTGCCCTCGATCGCAGCACGAAGGCGATTCTCGAAGAACGGCTCAAGCAGCAACTCGGGTGGCGCAACGAGTAAGTAGGAGACACCACCCATGGCACAGACTCCTGCCGTCATCGACAACATTTCCGAACTATCCGCCATCTTGAAGACGGTTTTCGGAGAGGGCGTCGAGCAGCAGCAAAACTTGGCCGCCATGCTCTATAAGCGCTTCGGAGAAAGCGGCGTCCGTTTCGGCGGCAACTCGTATGAGTTTCCCGCCCGTATGGTGAACACACAGTCGGTCGGTGCTCGCGGCTACCGCATCTCGCTGCCTGAGCCGATCCTGAACATCGACGTCACCGCGCGTGTCCGCCACAAGTTCATCTACGGCACCTTCGACATCACCGGCCCGGACATCGAGAAGGGCAAGGGGAACGTGAACGCGTTCGTCAACACGTTGACGGACAAGATGCGCTCCCTCACGGAAATGATGCTGAAGGATCTGAACATCCAGACGTATCTCGACGGGACTGGCGTACGCGCCACGATTCCGGCGGGAGCCACCTTCGCGGCGGCCACCATCCAAGTCGATCAGGTGAAGTTCCTGCGCGTCGGCATGCAGGTGAACGTGGTCTCCGGGACAGACGGTGTCTCGTTGCGCGGCGGCACGGCCGGCGACTCGGATGCCGGCGATTCGGCGGGCACATATTTCCAGAAGCGCTTCACCATCAGCCGGATCGACACCTCGACTGCGCCGCCGA
>Ga0126381_100001225_pt1 | contig 27789 bp, 22 predicted proteins | sample PanSoiMetPlot_28_FD_96465 | JGI IMG/M metagenome (GOLD analysis project Ga0126381, IMG submission 96465) | Tropical forest soil microbial communities from Panama - MetaG Plot_28 | ecosystem: Environmental > Terrestrial > Soil > Tropical forest > Bulk soil | place: Panama | collected 2016-02-17
AGCCATAGCCTGCCCGGTCTTCGGGCGACGAGCCAGCATTGCGAGTTTCTCCCTCTCTTCCGGTGTCAGGTTGAGGGGTTTGGTAGGGCGTCCGATACCCATGCCTCCAGTATGAGGGTATCGCGTCTATTATTCAACGAATTTATAACTCAGAACACTAGCCATTGGCGTGTTTCTTGTTGTGCTCGGGCTCTTGAACAACAGCCCCCAAAATATCAATTCATGGGAGCCGCCAAAAGTTGATGTCCTTGTAATCGCTTCGAGTGGGAATCGTGCTGAGTGCATTGCGACGCTAAAGGAGCAAATCGTAAAGGCCGAATAGCCTTGGGTATTCATTTTCGTTGCAGAGAAGCGTCAGGCCCCAGCCCGGGTAATTTCTGGGGAGCGCTCAGAGGCTTCCCGCACTCTTACTAAAAACACCCTAGCTTGTTCTTGAATCCCACTAGCTTCTAGTGCAGCATGTTCTAGTATACTCACCAAGGTGTTAAACTCTGCTACTTCCATTTCAACAGTAATGATCTTTCCTGCTGTTTTGATTTTCATATCATCCCTTCATATTAGATATCTAACAATTGTGGGCGAGGGCGGAAGCTGCGCGGATTGGCTGGGATCACCACGATCTCGGCGACGGTTAGCGCCTTGGCAAGTGGCGCGAAGGTCCGTAAAGGCCAAGGCCGTCCCCTCGTCACCGTCGATCAGCAGCAGGGCTCTCGTGATGGATCGAACCAGGCACTCAGCGTAGGTCGGCGATGATTTGCGCCGTGGTTACTCAAGCCCTCCAGCGCGTAACGTAGTCGGTCGAACGGCGGTAGATCTGGGCAAACTGTTTTGGGCTCCAGCTGTAGCTGCCATCGTCGAACTGGTGCTCGAATAGAATGTCACCCTGGCGCCGCCACTGGTTGTCGCCGGTTGTGCTGTAGAGAAACCCCCAGGCGTTGTACATGAGCGGATTCAGGCCCGTATAGGCCGTCTCGTTATCGCCGGCGACTCCCCCCGGTGACCACACATCATAGAGCACTCGGCCGTTGTTGGCATCAACGGCATAGTTCCAGAGCCACGCGCAGGTGGTCATGAGCGATTGCGGGATGCGGTCGTCCTTCACGATGTCGTAGTAGTCGATCAGACTCTGCATCGCTAACCCAAAGAAGAATGGCTCGCAGGGCATGCCCTGGCCCTTACCCATAGACTGCGCGCAAAGCAGGTTGAACTGGCCCAGAATGTAGGTGATGCTGCGCTCCAGCATCTCGCTTGACACACCGATCCAGGTGAGTTCAATATATTCCGCCGCTGCGTAGGCGGTCTCGCGCATGAACAACGGATCAGGGGAGCCGCCATACCTTACCCAAGCGGCGTTCAGTAGGCTCAGCAACGCATCCCTCCACTGCGGGTCGCGCGTCGACTGGTACATCTGTCGCATTCCACGAGGGAAGATGGACCAGCCGTTCGCTGCCCCCGGCGGCTGGCACTCATTGAACAGATAGTCCCGATAGCGGCAGGCGGCGTTGTAGGCGACGTCCCAGTACTTCATGGAGTTCTGGATATATTTGCCGATCTCCAGGTAGGTCGAGCAGATGTCGTAATACCAGTTGTCCGAGCCCCAGGTGTTGTCAGGATTCAGCAGCTGGCGCTCCCACTTGTCCGCAAGCTCGATCATGTGCTGCTGCCAAGCTTCGAGATTGGGGATGGGGTGCGTGTTGTCGTAGCGGATGGGCAGCGGCTTCTGCGCGATCGCGAGCGGCACCTCGATGGTCTGCTTAATACCGTCCTCCAGGCTCGTCATAGTGTTGCCGATGCAATCGAGCACGAAACGGAAGGTATAATTGCCGGCTGCTTGGTACTCGCCCAGGATTAGATTCACTGAGAACGGCGGGTAGACGCAGTAGGACTTGCCGTCGAGACCGATGTGGGCAGGTTCATTGCCGTTCTGATAGGAGTACTCAACCGCGCAGTTGCGGATAATCTCGCCAGCCTGGCCGACCAGCTCCCACGCGATCAAATAGGTGCAATAAGCCTCGTATCCCGGCGGCAGGTTGTCTGGCCTGCCGTCCACAATGACGTAAAGTTCCGTTCCGCTGATGACCCGGTCAGGGGCGTACTCAGTGTAGGCCATCTGTCACTCCTCTACGAGCGGCCGTTGCCTGCGATTCCAGCGTTGGCCCACATGATCGTTTCTTCGAGCTTCGTCAGCGCCGTCGATCGCTCGGGGCCGTCATGTGATTAAATCATATATTTCTCTTACAAGTCGAAAATCATGCTACGACTATCTACTAACTAAGTCAACTCAATTAATGCGGAATTTCTACCTTTGTTGCGCGTTTTTTAACGATGATCCTAATCGTTTCTGGCAATGGACGCTAGACCGATTCGAGAACTATAGTAATGCGCATAACTGTCCAACGAACACATTCTCATTCCATGTATGGTGGAAAAAGCACCACTGTATATTTCACTCAAATCGCAGCGAGATACAGCTTTAAGAGTGTCTCGGCGCGGGAGGTCACCGGATGGATAAGCAGCTAGGTTTCTTCACTGACGTTTTGCTAAAGAAAATCGAAATTTCTGGATGGCCTCCGCAAACCTTGTCCAGCGTGAGTTCGGCCATACGGCGCCAGCGCCCGTTCTGGGGAAAGTCGTCCGTCTTGCGGATGCCTTTCAACCTGGCGCGTCGCCTTCGACCTGCGCTGCGGCGACCGCGGCCGACGCGCGCAGGATGTGTGGGTGCGCGGCATCCGAACCGACGTCTACAAGCTGGCGATTCGCCTTGTGGGGCTCGCTTGGTGGGGGCGAAACCGCGGCGGGCAATGTCGCCCGCACAACGCGAAGCCTTGGCAAAGGCGCGACTGGCAAGCTCGTTAATCCCGAATGGGACCGTGCTAGATGGCAGTCCGCTGGCGTAGAACGCATCGGAAGGGTATAGGCTATCGAAATCTCGCCCAAACGGGACCGCGTCGGTCCACTATGGATGCGTTTTGTTTCCCTCGAAGTTAGGGGGAGTGGAAGTCCACTTGACTACATGCAACGGTGAGGACCTGATAGGCGGACTAATCCTTGTTAGCCCGACCCAAATCAATTTTATGACCCCGGATGTTGATGTTGCTCTTACGACCGGAAGTGCTTGTTAGCTGGGCCTGCTCTGCCTGTATCACTGGCTCTAATTCGGGACGGCGTTCGCTTCAACCTTAGGGTGAGCTTCATGTTGGATGCCACCGGGGGGTGATTTTGCCCTATTTCTGTCGGGTGGCATCGCCGCAATTACGGACGCAGTCTCGGGCGTCCAGATCACGATGCAGAATCCGATTCAACCTGGACAGATAGTGGCCTTTCGGGGCACCGGGCTCCATAACCTTAAGTTCAACCCAAAGGATAGTCTATTGGAGCAAACACCGATTGAGCTAATCGGCCAGAGTCTATCAGGAACAATCATCCTACATCCCAGTTGGGCTGGTGAGTCGCCTGTATTCCCCGGTTTGGACCAGGTGAACGTTGTATTCCAGTCGTGTACGACCTCTACGACGCCGGGTATCGGATAGATAAGTCTTCCGACTTTTAGCGTTGTTCATGAGAGCATGCCTCAGGTTCCTGTTCCGATGATGGTTTGTTCAAAGAGCTAGCGCGGCCTGCGCTCGTCCAGTTCGTCCTGGCGCTTCTTGCGCTCGTCTTTGAGAATGCTAAGCAGCCTAAGCTCGGGCCAGTCGATTCTGAAGTCCGCCAGCGCCTGCTCTATCTCTTGAGTGCGAGCCAGCGGCCAGGGCGAGTGCTCTATCCTCTGAGCCACGGGGCATTGGAGAGTCCCGGGCGGTAAAGTCTGTCAAACAGAAAATTTCCTCCAATTCCCTCCAAACGCCTACTGAATCCAAAGACTTTATGGCCCTCCGCATCTATGGTCCAATATTGCCATGGTTGAAGTGGTAGCAGCGATCCTGGAGCGAGACGGGAAGATTCTGATCTGCCAAAGACGGCCGGAACAGTCGCACGCGCTCAAGTGGGAGTTTCCGGGCGGCAAGGTGGAAGACGGAGAATCTCCGGCTGCGGCGCTCGAGCGGGAGCTGACAGAAGAGCTCGGTATCAAAGATGCGCGCGGCGAGCAGATCGAGAGCTACGAATACACGTATCCGGGAAAGAAACCGATTCGCCTGTTCTTCTATCGTGTGTACTCGTATGCCGGCGAACCGCGGAATGTCATTTTTCACGAGATGCGGTGGGAGGTACCGGAGAGGCTCGCGGAGTATGATTTCGTCGAGGGCGACCGTGACTTTCTGCGCAGTCTGGCGGCGGGTTCATAGGATAATCGAGAAATGGCGAGTGCAATCAGACTGATCGATCCCAGGGAGAATGAAACCCTGGCGGGCCTGGAGGCGAAGAGTAAGCAGCCGAGTCCTTTCTTCCGCGCCATGGCTCACCGGCCGGAGGTGCTCAAGAGCTTTCCACCGTTCTATGGCGCCATCATGGGACCGGGTTCGGTGGAGCGTCGCATTAAGGAGCTGGTTTACCTCACCTGTTCCTACGCCAATGAGTGCGCCTTCTGCACGGCGGCGCACCTGGTGACCGGAAGGAAAGCGGGAATCACGGAGGAGGAGCTGACGGCGCTGCAGACGGAGCAGGATCACAACTTCTCGGAAGCGGAGCGCGCGGCCATCCGTTATGCGCGCGAGCTGACGCAATCAGCCGCGGCGGATGAATCCCGCGCGACGCTGCTGGAGCACTTCACGAACGAACAGGTGGTGGAGATTACGCTGGTGGCGGCGACGGCGAACTTCACCAACCGGTTCAACAACGGATTGCAGATTCTGCCGGAGGGGAAGTAGGCGCCGTGGTCGGGGCAGGAGAGATTTCACCGCGGATATGGGGCAGGCTTCAGCTAGCCAGCCTGCCGATCTGGCCGGACAAGCTAAAGCATGTCCTACCAAGCGATGAGAGGCAGGTCCTCGGGATACCCGAATGCCCATACTGAGCGGAATCCACCCGGTGGCCGAGGCGCTAAGAGCGCGCCATCCGCTGGACCGTGTGCTGGTGGCCCAGGGAGCGGGTGGACCCAAGCTGCAGGAGATTATCGATCTGGCACGGCGCGCCTCGATCCCGGTGCGGTTCGAGCAGCGCAGCGCGCTCGATCGCCTGGCGGGCACCAGCGCGCATCAGGGCGTGGTGGCGATGGGCGCGGCGCGGCAATACACGGAACTAGCCGCAGTGCTCGGCGCGGACATGCTGGTGGTGCTGGACGGCGTGGAAGATCCCCACAACCTGGGCGCGATTGTGCGCACGGCGCATGCCGCCGGAGCGGGCGCAGTGGTGATTCCGGAGCGGCGCGCCGCCGGATTGACCGACGTCGTGGCCAAGGCCGCGGCGGGTGCGCTGGAACATCTGCCGATAGCGCGCGTGACCAACGTGAACCGGGCGCTGGAAGCGATGAAGGAGCACGGCTACTGGATCTACGGGCTCGACGAACGTGGCGAAGAAACGTACGACGGCGTGAAGTTCGCCGAACACTCGGTCATCGTGCTGGGCGGCGAAGGCAAGGGGCTGCACGAACAGGTGCGCAAACACTGCGATCTGCTGCTGCGGATCCCGATGGCGGGCAAGATCTCATCGCTGAACGTATCGGTAGCGGCGGGCGTTGTGCTGTTTGAGTGGCGAAGAAAAGCTCATCGCCCGAAACGGGTAAACTCCGACGCGGAGAAGCGGAGAAGCGGAGAATAGCGGTTTCTCCGGGTCTTCTCCGCTCCTGCGTGGCTCCGCGATGAGAACGGGGCCGCGACTATACCGAGGTAGAATCGAGATTATGCGAAAGCTCGTGCTGCTTCTGGCTCTATCAGTTTCCTGCTTCGCGGCTCAGCCGGTGCGCGGGCGTCACGGAATGGTGGTGACGCGCGAGACACATGCCACCGAAGCCGGACTCAACGTGCTGAAGTCGGGCGGTAATGCCGTCGATGCGGCGGTAGCGGTGGGCTTCGCACTGGCGGTGACGCACTCTTCGGCCGGCAACATCGGCGGCGGCGGATTCATGCTGGTGCGAATGGCAGACGGGCGGACGGCATTCATCGATTTCCGCGAGCGGGCACCGGAAGCGGCATCGCACGATATGTACCTGGACGCAGCGGGCAAGCCGACTCAAGACAGCACGCTGGGATACCGCGCCTCGGGCATTCCCGGCACGGCCCGTGGGCTGGAGTACGCGTCGAAAAAATTCGGCACGAAACCGTGGGCCGAGCTGGTGCGCCCGGCCGTGAAACTGGCCACGCAGGGATTTCCGCTTTCCTATGCGCAAGCCAATTCGCTTCGGAACGCGCGCGGCCTCGCTCAGTTCGCCGAATCGAACCGGATTTTTCTGCGGAACGGGAAATTCTACGAAGCCGGCGACATCTTCGTGCAGCCGGAGCTGGGCCGTACGCTGGAGCGCATCGCGCAGCTGGGAGCGGCGGACTTCTACGAGGGCGAAACCGCAAGGCTGTTGGCGCAGGACATGAAGGAGCACGGGGGCCTGATTACGCTGGCGGACTTGAAGGGCTATAAGGTCATCGAGCGGCCGGTGCTCACGGGGAAGTATCGCGGGTTCGACATTATCACTTCGCCGCCGCCGAGCTCGGGTGGAGTCGGCATCCTGCAGATGCTCGGCATGTTGGAGGGCACCAGCTACGAAAAAGGCGGCGCCGGATCGGCCGAGGTGGTGCACTACATGACCGAGGCCATGCGGCGGTATTTCGCCGACCGTTCAGAGTACCTGGGCGACCCGGATTTTTACAAGGTCCCGCTTACTTCTCTGCTGGAGCCGAGCTACATTCGTCACCGCCGCGACAGCATCGACCCCGAGAAGGCGACAGCGTCGAGCGAAGTGCATCCCGCCGTGGAGGTTCACCCGGAGGCTAACGAGACGACGCACTACACCGTGGCCGACGGACAGGGCAACATCGCTATGGTGACCTACACGCTGAACGGCGGATATGGCAGCAAAGTGACGGCGACGGGGCTCGGATTTCTGCTCAACAACGAAATGGACGACTTCGCCGCGAAGCCCGGCGCGCCGAACATGTTCGGGCTGGTGCAGGGCGAGGCGAACGCGATTCAGCCGCGCAAAACGCCGCTTTCCTCCATGGTTCCAACCATCGTGATGCGCGACGGCAAGCCGTACCTTGCGCTGGGCTCGCCGGGAGGCCCGACCATCATCAACACAGTGCTGGAGGTGATGGTGAACGTGCTGGACTTCCACATGAATGTACAGGAGGCAGTCAACTGGCCGCGCTTCCACCACCAGTGGCTGCCGGACCAGCTTTCGATCGAGCCTGGCTACTCGCCCGACACGATCGCGCTGCTGGAGCAGCACGGATACAAGGTCCGTAGGGTGAACGCGCAAGGAGAATGCGCGGCCATTCTATTGGAGAACGGGTGGCTCGAGGGCGCGGCCGATCCGCGCACGGAAGGGACGGCGCAGGGATACTAAATGAAACACGTACTTTCGACGCACGTGTTTGTGAATCATCGCCTGACTGCGGCATGGCTCACCCGCATCCAGCACATCGGGATTCCCGCGGTGGAGATTTTCTGCGCGCGGCAGCACTTGGATTACCGCGACAAGGCGCAGATTACGGAACTGGGCCACTGGTTTCGCGATTCGGAGCTGAAGCTGCACTCGCTGCACTCGCCCATGTACACGGATGAAATCTGGGGCCGTTCGGGGCCGCACTCGGTCTTGACGATCACCGAGCCGGTTAAGGCGCGCCGGCTGGAGATGGTGGACGAAATTAAGCGTGCACTGGAGATCGCCGAGGTGATTCCGTTCCGCTACCTGATCCAGCACATGGGCGTGGGCGGCGAAGAATTCGATATGCGGAAGTTCGACGCGGCGTTTTCGGCGCTCGAAGAGCTGAGCCTGTTCGCGCGGCAGCGGGGCGTGGAGATTCTGCTAGAGAACATCCCCAACGAGCTTTCGAGTGCCGAGCGGCTGCTGCAATTCGAGGGGCTGACGCACATTGGGTTGAACTATGTGTTCGACACCGGTCACGCCAACATGAACGAGGGCGTAGAAGCGGCGTTCAACCTGATGAAAGACCGCATCCGCTCGACGCACATTCACGACAACGACGGGAATGCCGACCAGCACCTGTTTCCCATGGTGAGCGAAGGCGGAACGATCGACTGGAAGCAGGCGATGCCGCTGCTGCGCTCCCGGGATAGCCAGTTTCCACTGCTGCTGGAATTGAAAGAAAAGCCCGACTTCCCGAATGCGCTGGATAAGATACAGGAAGTATTTGAGCGATTGGAAGAGATATAGGTCACGAGCGGAGCTTCCAGCCACGAGCTTCGAGTTGCGAGACACCTTTTCCGCTGCGTCTCGAAGCGCGGAGCTCATGGCTCGAAGCTGATTCAACGTGGCTAATTAATATGGCTGACAGAATTACTATCGCTGAGGCCGCCCAACATGTCGGTGAGACTGTCGAGATCCCCGGGTGGCTGTATAATTTGCGGCGGTCGGGCAAGATCGCGTTTCCGATCTTGCGCGACGGCACCGGCCTAATGCAATGCGTGGCCGTCAAATCCGCGCTGCCGGAAGAATTGTTCGAGACCATCAAGAATCTTACGCAGGAGTCATCCATCGTTGTGATGGGAAAGATTCGCGCCGAACAGCGCGCGCCCGGCGGATTCGAGATGGACGTGGAGAACCTCGAGGTGCTGCAGCGTGTGCCGGAATCGGATCCGTATCCGATCACGCCCAAGGATCACGGCATCGAGTTCCTGATGGACCACAGGCACTTGTGGCTGCGCAGCCAACGCCAACACGCGATCCTGAAGGTGCGGCATGAAATCATCAAAGCGGTGCGCGATTATTTCGATTCGCACGGCTTCACGCTGGTGGATACGCCCATCTTCACGCCCGCGGCTTGCGAGGGCACGACCACGCTGTTCGAAGTGAATTACTTCGAGGATGCCAAGGCTTATCTGACGCAGTCGGGGCAGCTTTATAACGAAGCTACGGCGGCGGCGCTGGGGAAGGTCTATTGTTTCGGACCGACGTTCCGCGCGGAGAAGTCGAAGACCCGGCGCCACCTAACGGAATTCTGGATGGTGGAACCCGAGATGGCCTACGCCACGCTCGAGGACGTAAAGCGCGTAGCTGAGGAGATGGTGGTGTTCATCGTCGTCCGAGTGCTGGAAAATCGGCGCGAGGAATTGAAGAGGCTAGAGCGCGACGTCTCGAAGCTGGAAGCGATTCAGGCGCCCTTCGTACGCATGACCTACGACGACGCGGTGAAGACTCTGCAATCTAAGGGCAGCGAGATTGTGTGGGGCGCCGATTTCGGCGGCACTGACGAGACGCTGCTCACTGAAGATCAGCAGCGGCCCATCATGGTAGACCGCTTCCCGGCGGCGTTCAAGGCATTTTACTTCCAACCCGCGCCCGACCGGCCGGACGTGGTGATGGGCGTGGACGTGCTGGCGCCGGAAGGTTACGGCGAGATCATCGGCGGCGGCCAGCGCATTCACGATCCCGCGCTGCTGCTGAAGCGGATCGAGGAGCATCACCTGCCCAAGGAAGCATTCGACTGGTATATAGACCTGCGCAAGTACGGCACGGTGCCGCACGGCGGCTTCGGCATGGGAATCGAACGCTGCGTGGCCTGGATCTGCGGGCTGGAGCACATAAGGGAGACGATTGCGTTTCCGAGAATGCTATATCGATTACGACCCTAGCGCGGCTGTGTTTCATCGCGGAGACGCGGAGGAGCGGAGAATGAAAGAGGGTACAGGAAATCAGTTTGGGGTTTCTCCGCGCCTCCGCTCCTCCGCGTCTTCGCGCTAAGGATTAAAGCCTATGCCTCACTCTCACATCTCCATCATTGGCGCGCCGCTTGATCTCGGCCAGGACCGGCGCGGTGTCGATATGGGCCCTTCGGCAGTGCGGGTGGCGAATTTGAACGCGCGCATCCGATCGTTGGGCTATGAAGTGGAGGACCTCGGTAACATCGCGGTGGAACAGGCGGAGGCATGGCCGGCGGGCGATCCGCATGCGAAATATCTCGCGCAAATTGCGGCGGCTTGCGAACTGTTGGCGGACCAGGTCTCCAGCGCACTGGCGCGTGGCCGAATGCCGCTGGTGCTCGGTGGCGATCATTCAGTCGCCATCGGCACCGCGGGCGGCGTGGCGCGGCATTTCCGCCAGGAGGGGCGTAACATCGGGCTGATCTGGCTGGATGCGCACGCCGATATGAATACGCCTGAGACCAGTCCGAGCGGAAACATTCACGGAATGCCGCTGGCGGCGATTGCGGGCATGGGTCCTGGCCCACTGGTGGACCTGCTTGGCTTCCGGCCCAAGGTGCCGCCGCGCAATGCGGTTATCGTGGGGCTGCGCGACGTGGATCAAATGGAGAAGCAGCACGTGCGCGAATCGGGCGTCCGCGCTTTCACGATGAGGGACATCGACGAGCGGGGACTCCGCGCGGTGATGGACGAGGCGATCCGGCTAGCGTCGGATGGGACGGCTGGTTTTCACCTTTCACTCGACATGGACTTCGTGGATCCGCAGCATGCCCCGGGCGTGGGAACTCCGGTGCGCGGCGGTGCAACGTACCGCGAGGCACATTTGGCAATGGAAATGATCTGCGATTCGGGGCGGACCCTTTCGATGGAAGTGGTGGAGGTGAATCCGGTGATCGACGAATTCAACCGCACAGCCGATCTGGCGGTGGAGCTGGTGATGTCAGGGTTAGGAAAGCGCATTCTATGAAACTACGCGTTGGCGTGATTTATGGCGGCCGCAGCGGCGAGCATGAGATCTCGATCCGCTCCGCGCGCGCCATCATGGACGCCCTGGATCCCGAGAAGTACGAGCGGATCGAATACTTTATCGACAAGGAAGGCAAGTGGCTTCCCAAGCCGATTCTCCCCGAGCCGGGAGCGCAGCCGGATATCGACGTGGTGTTTCCGGTTTTGCACGGAACGTTCGGCGAGGACGGAACCGTGCAGGGGCTGCTGGAACTGGCCGCCCTCCCTTACGTTGGGGCGGGCGTGCTCGCATCATCCGTTTCCATGGACAAGGACCTGATGAAGCGTGTCTGTAAGGAACGGATGTTGCCGGTGGTAGACTACATCACGCTGCCGCGCGAGGCGTCCGACGTGGTGGAGGCGTGCGCCACACTTCCCTTTCCTGTTTTCGTGAAACCGGCGAACCTGGGTTCTTCGGTGGGGATATCCAAGGTGCACAATGCACTTGAATTGGAAGCGGCTTTCGCGCTGGCTGCGCAATACGATTCCAAGGTGATTGTGGAGCGCGGCATCGTGGGCCGCGAATTCGAGTGCGCCGTGCTGGGCAATCAGGCGCCCGTGGCCTCCCTGCCCTGCGAGATCCTTCCCTCGCGCGACTTTTACGATTACGACGACAAATACCTGCTGGACAAAGCGCAGACCAAGCTGCCTGCGGATCTGCCGCAACACAAGATGGATGAACTGCGGCACCTGGCGGTGGAATGCTATCGCACCGTGGAATGCGAAGGCATGGGGCGCGTCGATTTTCTGATGGAGAACGCTACCGGTAAGCTTTACATCAATGAGATCAATACCATTCCGGGCTTCACCTCCATCAGTATGTATCCCAAGATGTGGGACTACAGCGGCGTACCCTTCGCCGTGCTGATCGATCAGTTGATCGAGCTGGCGCTGGAGAGGGATAAACGGAGGAAGGCGACTAGGTTCACGCGGTAAAATAGAAGTTCATGTCAAGCTTGCCCACGTCCGGGGTCGAAATTCGCCCGCTCGAAGACGGTCACTATTGCCGCTCCGCCGTTCTCGCCGAAGGACTATTGAAACCACTCCGTTTCCATAACGTCCAAGTCAATATCGCCGAAATCTGGCCCGATTGATGTTCCGTTTCACAATAGCCCTGGTGTTGTGCGCGAGCGGTCTCGCCGCAGCCGACGATCTCGAATCGCAGATGAAGTCGATCATCGATGCCTGGGCCGTGGCATCGCAAAACGCCGCCGACGCCGTCCCTAACCAACAGGCCATCTACCAGGGAGCGATTCCCGGCCTGCTACGAGTGCTCGATCCGCATTCGGTCTTCTTCGATCCAAGCCAATTCGAGCAGCTTCAAAAGATGCAGGAGTCCACGCAGAAAGGCTTCGGCAGTGTGGTCTCCCTATTGCCGGGGCGCGTTTTCGTGCTACAGACGCTGCCCGGTACTCCTTCGGCAAAAGCGGGGCTTGGACCGGGCGACGAAATTCTCGCGATTAACGGCTATATCATCGCGCGGCTCGACCTCGATCAGCTTACCGAGCTGCTCACGGTTTCACGCCAGCGTCCGGCACAGCTCGATGTGCGCAAGCCGGGATCGTCGCGCGTCGTCTCCTATATCCTGACCCCCGCCGATCTGCAGACACCTAGCGTGGAGCGCGCATTTTTCATCGGAGCGGGAATTGGCTATATCCGCGTAACCAGCTTCGACGATAAGACGGGGCAGGACATCAAAGATGCCATTGACAAGCTGGGCGGTGACCGCCTGACAGGCCTGGTGCTCGACCTGCGCAACAATCCGGGCGGCGTGGTAACTTCCGCGCTCGAGACGGCTTCGCTATTTCTGCAGCCGGGCCAGAAGATTTTCACAGTGCGCGGGCGGCATGTGCCCGAGAAATCGGAGATCGTCCCTGCTGTCGCCAAGCCATACGGTTTCAAGCTGGCAGTGCTGATCAATGGCAAGACGGCCAGCGCGTCGGAGATCGTCACAGGGGCTCTGCAGGATCACGACCGTGCTACGGTGCTGGGCGAACCGAGCTACGGCAAGGGCCTTGTGCAGTCGGTTTTTCCGCTGTCCGAACACGCGGGCCTGGCGCTGACCACGGCACTCTATTACACTCCGAGCGGGCGGTCGATTCAGAAGCCGCTCGATGTAGCGAAGTTCGAACTGGGCGCCACTACGGCACATCCCAATAAACTGACTGAATTCCGCACCGACAAAGGCCGCCCCGTCACTGGCGGGGGCGGAATTCAGCCGGATATCGTCGTGCTTCCAGCGCCTATGGACCGGTTGCGCGCGGTGCTGGAAGCGACCGCCTCGTTCACGACGTTCGTCACCGATTACCTGCAGAAGAACAAGATCACTGACGAATTCGAAGTCACCCCGCAGATCCTCGATCAGTTTCACCTGTTCCTGGCCGAACACAACATTCAGCCTGGCATCGCCGAGTGGTCGAATGCGCGCGATTTCATCACCAATCGGCTGAAGACCGAGTTTTTCAACCTGTCCTTCGGAGTGGAAAAAGGGGACGAGATCGAGGCACAGCGCGATCCGGTGATCCAGCGGGCACGCGATGTGGTCGGGTCGTAAACGACGATGCTAACCTAGCTCCGTGGCCATTGAGGCGGCGGTTTCCACACCAGACGACCGCGCCGGCATTAAGTCGCTGATGATGGATGCCCTCGAGCTTCCAGGCGATTCGTGCATACTCGATGCTGACTACCTGGATTGGAAATATTGGCGCGGGCATCCCTTCAACGCATCAAGCCGCAGCCGGATCCTGAAGAAGGATGGCGCCGTAGTGGCCCATGGCTGCCTCTGGCCACTGCGGCTGATTGCGGGCGGCGCTCAATTCGATGCCTTTCATTTGATCGATTGGGCCGCCAATCGAAATCTGCCCGGGACGGGGATTCGAGTTCTGCGATACTGTAGCGCCGGTCAGGCGGCCGTGTTGTCAATCGGGGGCAGCGAGATGACGCGACAAATCCTGCCCATGTTCGGATTCAAGCCCTATAACAAGCTGGTTTTTCTTTGGCGGCCTCTGCGCCCGGTCGAATCGGTGTTCTGGGATGAACCCGCCAAATGGAAGACGCCGCTGCGAATCATGCGAAATATCGGCTGGTGCCTCAGCTCATCCGGAAGGCTGCCCAACGACTGCGAAGTGATCACTGGAGGCCCCGGCGTTGTTCCCGACTCGCTATGGATGAAGCCGATTCCCGACCAGGCGATCAGTCTGCGCTCGGCGGAGTTGCTGGCCCACATGCCGGCATGCCCGTTGTTTGAGAGTCCGCTATTCGCGGTCCTCAAAAGGCGTGGGATGCCCCTTGGCTACATCATGCTGGTTCGCAGGGTCCACGAGGTTCGCCTCGCCGACTACGGGCCGCCTGGCCTCGATGAGGAAAGCGCGATGCTCCTGGGAACGGCTGCTCAATCACTCGCACGCACCCACTTTCATGACGTTCCCACTCTAGCCGCGATGACTAGCGAATCGTCCGTTCAGGCGGGATGGATCCGGGCAGGCCTCCACGTGGGTTCCAAAGAGACCATCAACGTCCTGAAGCTGACCCCACAGATGGACCCGATCCAGGCATTCCGATTGACGATGATCGATACCGACGCGGTTAGCAATTATCCCTGACCGACACCCCGATCGCCCAACACGATGCGAAATCAGCAGGGAAGGCCGGCGAGCCGTTCCGCGCCGTAGTGGAGTTTCGTGTCGCAATGGAATGGTAGGCGGCGCCGTTTCAAGTTAATGCGCATCCCTGGCGTTGAGACCCCAGTTCGTCGTAGTGGCGGACACCAATCCCGCGTCACGAACGGCCTGCTCGACCTGGTTACCCACGTCGAGATCGCGGCCGGGGGGTAAGACCCTGAGGCGGATCCTGGGGGCCGTCGGGGTTGAATGCGGATGGCCTGGCCAGCCGGAATTCCCTTCCCCGAGCCGTACAACGGTAAAAAGGCCAGGGCCACGCGTGAGACCGTGGCCGCTGCGGTGAATACCGCGCCCGAGGCGCTGGCGATGGCGATGACTCGCAATGTGGTTTTTTGAATATTTGCTAATTAAGCAATATTGCTATTTAGGCAATATTAGAGTAATCTTGAAACGTGAGCACGAAAGAAGAGGGTGGCGAAGGGCTAAGGAAGCGCAAACGGCGCGAAACGCGCGCCGGGCTAAGCCGCGCTGCCACCCGCTTGAGCATTCAGCGGGGGTGGGAGAGCGTAACAGTGGAGGACATCGCCGCGGCTGCGAACGTCTCCCCCAGGACTTTTCGAAACTATTTTTCCACCAAAGCGGAGGCGGTTGCCGCCGGACACCTGGAGCGTATGCTGCGCATAGCCGACGAGCTGCGTGCTCGTCCTGCGGAAGAGCCCCTATGGACAGCGATCGTGAATGCCGTAGCCGCGGAGTTCGAACCGCCGGGGAAAAGGGGCGAAGAGGCATCCAAACCCGATGCCAACCGCTGGATGGAGCGGATTCGCTTCCTCTTTACGGAACCAGCGATCCACGCCGAGGTCCTTAAAGCCTCCGCGGCCGCACAGGGTGAATTGGCTAAGGCCATTGCCGAGCGGACTGGTGCACGGCGCGCGAATGAGTTGCATCCGCAGGTGGCGGCAGCAGTGGTAGTCGCCGTGGTTGGTCTCGTGGTGGAGCGATGGCTGCGCGACGGCCCTTCCGGCTCGGTGTTGCCCCTCATGCGTAAGGCGTTCGATCTTGTTACCGCCGGTCTGCCGGAGAAATAGGGGATGGAGAAGATCCGCATGATGAAGAAGACCTCGTTTTGCGCGGCGCTGATCGCCGTGGCGGCCTTTGGGCAAGACGCAGCTACATTTGAAGTGGCGACAATCAAACCTTCGGCCCCGCTCGACGCTCCGAAGATGATGGCGGCGATTCAATCCGGCGAGCCGATGCCCATAGGACCACACGTCGGCGCACACGGAGCCGAGTACCTCTACATGAACCTGAAAAGCCTCATTGTGCATGCCTACCAGGTCAAGCCGTACCAGGTGTCAGGGCCGGATTGGCTGGATCAGCAGCGATTTGACATCGTCGCGAAGTACCCGTACGGCGCCACGAAGGCAGATGCTCCTCGAATGCTCCGATCTCTTCTTGAAGAGCGCTTTAGGCTGAAAGTCCACAAGAGCACCGAAGAACATTCTGTGTTGGCGCTGGTCGCCGGCAGGGGTGGACCGAAGCTTAAGGCTTCGGCCGGCAAACCGATGCCGATCGATGAGAACGCACCGCTCAAGCCAGGTGAAAGGATGGTCGACGGCCCCGCAGGCAAGCCGATGCTCGTGCGTACCGACCTGGCGAGCGGCGCTGTTATCGTCGACATCGGGGAGCAGGGCAGGATGAGCTACAGGATCGACCGGTCAGCAACTTCTCCGGTGATCCACATTGAGTTCAGCATGGTTACAATGACGGGATTCGCCAGCATGGTGACGCAGGTCCTCACGCAGCTGGCAGGCGGCGCGGCACGGCAGGTCGTCGACTTGACGGAGATCAAGGGCAACTACGAGGCGTCGTTGGACCTCTCGGTCGACGACATGATCGCGATGGTGCGGAAGGCCGGACTGGATATTCCACCGAGCGCTAACGGCGCAAGTGGAGCGGCGGTAAACGATGGATCGGGCATTCCGATCGCTTCGGACCCCGGCGCCGGATTGTCGCTAACCGACGCGGTTCGATCTATGGGATTGAGGCTCGAATCGCGTAAAGCTCCGGTCGAGCAACTCATTGTCGATCATGCGGAGAGGAAACCCACCGACAACTAATCTATTTCAACTGGTCGTCGAGCAGCGCCTTGAGCAGCTCGTAGCTGGGGACGCCAGGTGTCATAGGGAAGCGCTTCCCCTTGGCGGTCAGGAAGATCGAAGGGGTCTGGTTGACACTGTCCTTCGTCGCCAGATCGACATCTTTCTGCACTTCAGCCACGACTCCCGGATCTTTCGCGAGCGCCTCGACGCGTTTCTGCTCGGGAGCGGTCAGGACGCTGGCCACCGTTTCCCAGACCTGGCCGTTCGAAGTCCACGCGAACTGGTTCTTGAACAGTGTGTCGGCCACCTGCTCGTATTTGCCGATACGCGCCGCCGCAGTGGCGTAGTCAGCCGCCTGGCGCGCGTAAGGATGGTATTGGCCCCAAAGCGGATACTCACGGCTAAGGATCGCCAGTTTCCCGGGTGTCACGTAATCCCGGATAAGGCGCGGCAGAAGCTCTTCGTGCAGAACTTTGCAGTGCGGGCAATCGAAGCTGCTAAAGATCTCCATGAGGATGGGCGCGTTTGGCGAGCCTATCAATTTCGCGCGGTCCACTCCGGGGGGAAGTGCCGCCAGCAAAGGCAGCAATGCGGCAAGCGCAAGAACGGGAGCTTTCATAAACAATTTCATTGTACCGTTGCGCGGCGGTCTGTCGGCGCTTCCCTGCCCCCCGCGAGTGTTACTATCGGTGTCAGCCATGGGCGGCCGGGCCGATTCTCCTGTCTCGCGCGCGAGAGTTTTGTTCTGCCTGGCCATCCTGTTGGCGGTCAATCTCCTGGTGGTAGGGAAGCTGTTCGGGGTGGAGCTTTCCCCGTATACCGGGTCGGTGGAGGGGACCTTCATCGCTATCGCCCGGGTCATGCGGCAGCATCCGTTCGATTGGCACTGGTGGCCGCTGTGGACGTGCGGTTCGCCGTTTGAGAATACCTATCTGCCGTTTGAGCAGTGGGTGGTGGCGGGCTTCGACGCCATCACACGGATGGGACCGGCGCGCTCGTTTCACATCGTGACTGCGGCGTTTTACGCGCTCGGCGCTCCAACAGTGTTTTGGATGGGGCTGCAGTTCAGCCGCAACCTCGCGGCCAGCTTTTTTGCAGCGCTGATATATTCGTGCGTTTCATTTTCCGCGCTGCTGATTCCGGCGATCAGGGCGGACGCGGCCGGCGCTCTCCACCTCAGACGCCTGCAAGCGCTCGTGGTTTACGGTGAGGCTCCGCACACCTTGGCGCTGGCGCTGCTGCCCATCGCGATCCTGTGCTTTGCGCGGGCGATTGAAACGAAGTCAGTGCCGTGGAACCTGCTGGCGGGTGCGCTGGCCGCGGCGGTGGCGCTCAGCAATGCGTTCGGCATCGTGGCGCTGGGGCTGGCCCTGGTATGTTGGCTGGCGGCTTTCCGGCCGCAGCCTTGGCGGCGAGCGGCGGCGCGGATCGCGGCGATCGGTCTGGTCAGTTATTGCTTGACTGCGCCGTGGTTGAGCGCCAGCATGATCCGGGCGATTCTGAACGCGCCGAACGTGGATGGCGACTACCGCTACCGGCCTGTGACCTGGGCGGCGCTGGGACTGGTGACGGCGGGGTTTATCCTGCTGTGCCTGGGGTTGCGGCGCGCAAAGGTGTCCGCAGCCATGCAGTTCTTTCTGCTATACGGATACGCGTTCACGGCGATCGTGGCGCTCTGGTATGCGTTCGGAATCGCGCTGCTGCCGCAGCCGCATCGCTATCAACTAGAGATGGATTTCGCGCTGTGCCTGGTGCTGGCGTTTGCAGTCTCGGCACTGGTGGAACGGTTTTCGCGGCCGCTACGCGTTGTGGTGGCGGCGGTGGTGGTAGTCGGGCTGGGCGCGCAGCTAGTCTCGTCGGGTCTGTATGCACGTCGGCTGATCCGGTCGGTGGACCGAGAGAAGCTCGCCGAATATCGCGTGGCGAAGTGGATGGACGAGCATCTGCACGGGCAAAGGGCGTTCATTGGCGATTCGGCCACGTTCCTCTACAACGTATTCACAGACAATCCGCAGATACGCGGTGGACACGTGCAATTTGAACCGAACCGCTTCATCAATATAGTGGCCTACGCGATTTATACTGACTCCAACGCCGGCGAAAGGGGTGCGGAGTATTCGCTGGTATGGCTGAAGGCTTATGGCGCGCGCGCGATTTCGGTATCGGGACCCAATAGCGAGCAGTATTATAAGGCCTTCGTGAATCCGCACAAGTTCGACGGCATATTGCCGCTGTTGTGGCGCGAGCACGACGATTCCATATACGAAGTGCCCTCGCGGTCGTCCTCGTTGGCGCACGTGATTCCTGCATCGGCGGTTGTGAGTCGAAGGCCGGCGCACGGTCTGGACATCGCACCTGCGGCGGCTTACGTGGCGGCGCTGGACGACCCGGCGTATCCGGTGACCACGTGGCAATCTGACGGCTGGAACGAAACGAAGATTCACGCCGAGGTGAAACCGGGCCAGGTGATCGCCGTGCAGGAGACTTACGACGACGGCTGGGAAGCGTGGGCGAACGGACGGCGCGCTTCAATCCGAGCGGACGCGCTCGGGCTGATGATCATCGACCCACCAGCCAGCGGAGCGTGTGAAATCTCGCTGCGTTATACGGGCGGCGCGGCACGCTCGGTCGCGCGCTGGCTCAGCCTGGTGGGGGTGCTTTTTGCCATGGGGTACGCGGTCCAGGGCACAGTTGCGCAACGCGCCGCAATGCGATTATCGTGAGGTAAACCTGTTTATGCCCAGCAAAACCCCGATCACAGTCGCACATGGCGACGGTATAGGCCCTGAGATTATGAACGCCACCCTTCAGATTCTGGAAGCGGCAGGCGCGGCTCTCGAAATCGAGACCATTGAAATAGGAGAGAAGGTGTATCTGCGCGGCAATACCGCAGGCATCGAGCCCAGCTCGTGGGAATCGCTTCTCCGCACCAAAGTGTTTTTGAAAGCGCCCATTACCACTCCCCAGGGCGGCGGTTTCAAGAGCCTCAACGTAACCACACGCAAGACTCTGGGCCAGTACGCCAACGTGCGGCCGTGCGTGTCCTACCACCCGTTCATCGACACGAAGCATCCCAATATGGACGTGGTGATCGTGCGCGAAAACGAAGAAGACCTCTACGCGGGCATCGAGTACCAGATGACACCCGAGGTCACTTCGTGCATCAAACTGATCTCGCGCCCCGGCAGCGAAAAGATTGTGCGCTACGCCTTCGAGTACGCGCGCCGCCACAACCGCAAGAAGGTCACGTGCTTCATGAAAGACAACATCATGAAGATGACCGATGGGCTGTTTCACAAGATTTTCGACGAAATCGCCGCGCAATACCCGGACATTCAGAAGGAAGCGTGGATCGTGGACATCGGCGCCGCCAAGATGGCGGACACGCCGGAAGCTTTCGACGTGATCGTGATGCCCAATCTGTACGGCGACATTCTGTCGGACGTGGCGGCGCAGATTGCGGGTTCGGTGGGGTTGGCGGGTTCGGCCAACATCGGCGAGAAGTGCGCCATGTTTGAAGCCATCCACGGCTCGGCGCCGCGGCGCGCGGGACAGAACTTGGCGAATCCTTCCGGCCTGCTGCTGGGCGCTGTTCTGATGCTGGTGCACATCAACCAACCGGAGGTCGCGGAGCGCGTGCATAACGCGTGGCTGCGGACGATCGAAGACGGCATCCACACCTACGATGTGTTTACGGAAGGCGTGAGCACGGAGAAGGTGGGGACCAAGGAGTTCGCCTGCGCCGTAATCTCGCGGCTTGGGCAAAGACCGAACCGGTTGAAGCCGGTGAGCTATGCGGCGCATCCCTCCGCGGCTCCCGCGGCCAAACCGGCTGCCTCAGCAAACTCGGCTACGCCGAAGACGGAACTGAAGGGTATCGACGTTTTCGTGCACTGGCCTTCGCGCAACGTGAGCGACCTGGCCGCGGCTATCGGCAACCTGGCCGCAGACGGCCTGAAGCTTCAGATGATCGACAACCGCGGCGTGAAGGTCTGGCCGGCCGGATTGGCCGCTGCCGAGACCTTCTGCACCGATAGCTTCCGCTGCCGGTTCTTTTCCGACAAAGCAGTAGAAATGAGCAGGTGCGTCGAAGTCTTGCAGCGCGTGGCTGGCGCGGGAATCGAGATCGCCGCCACTCAATCGCTGCGGACATTCGACGGCCAGGCCGGTTTCTCGTTAGCTCAGGGACAGTAAGAGAACGATGCCAGATACGCAACCATTAGTCGCCGTACTGATGGGCAGCAAGTCGGACTGGGACACCATGCGCCACACCGACGAAATGCTCACCAAGTTCGATGTTCCGCACGAGTGCCGCGTGCTTTCGGCGCACCGCACACCGACAGAGACCGCGCAGTATGTCAGCGAGGCCGAGGGCCGAGGCATCGAAGTAGTGATTGCCGCGGCGGGCGGAGCCGCGCATTTGGCCGGCGTCTGTGCCGCCCATACCCTGCTGCCGGTGCTCGGGGTGCCGATGGAAAGCGCGTCGCTGAAGGGAATGGATTCGTTGCTTTCCACGGTGCAGATGCCGGCCGGAATTCCGGTGGGTACACTGGCCATCGGTCCGGCGGGCGCCCGCAATTCCGCGCTGCTGGCGATCGCGATTCTGGCGAATCGGCGGCCGGAGATGAGAGAGCGGCTGCGGCAGTTCCGGGCGGAGCAGAGCGCCAAGGTGTTAAGGGAGACGCTGCCCTAGAAACCAATGCGCTCGCCAAGACGCAAAGACGCAAAAGCTCTTACTTAGCGTCGTTGCGACTTGGCGAGCCCCCTTTTCGTTCAACGAGCTTCACGGCTCCAAGATTCGCTGAGCGCAACTCGCACCCGCTCCATCTCCGCCGCGTCTGCGTACTTCCGCCGGGGCCAGAAGAAGCCTTTGAGGCCGTCGCCTTTGCGGCGCGGCACGACGTGAATGTGCACGTGTGGGACGCTTTGGCTGACTCGGTTGTTGATCGCCACAAACGAGCCTTCGGCTCCAAGCGCGTCCTCGATCACGGAACTCAGCCGACGCGCGTGATCGAAGAGCGTTGCGGCGAGACCTTCAGGAAGTTCGGCCAGGGTCTCGTAGTGAGCGCGTGGAATCAGGAGGCAGTGCCCGGGGAACAGCGGACGGTGATCCAGCAAGGCCATGCAGTCCTCGGTCTGAAAGACCACAGCGGCATCCTGCGCACCAGAGGCAATCGCACAAAACAGGCAGTGCCGGCTCATAGGTCAAAGCTCAAGCTCATAGCTTACACTGGTGTTGGGGACCAGCCCGTTGGCGACGATCAGCTCGACAACTAATGCAGAAGCAACTGCGGAACGGTGGGCCGGGCTCTCAGCCGACGACCTGATCCGCGCGTTCCGGATTATGCACACGGCGCGCCGTCTGGACGACCGGGAAGTAACTCTCAAGCGCCAGAACCGAATCTTCTTCCAGATCAGCGGCGCCGGCCACGAAGCAGTCCAGGTGGCCGCAGGCATGGTGCTTCACCCTGGTCGCGACTGGGTCTATCCATACTATCGCGATCGGGCGTTGGCTTTGACACTGGGGGTGACGCCTTACGAGATGCTGCAACAGGCTCTGGGCGTGGCGGCCGACCCGGCCTCGGGGGGACGGCAAATGCCATCACACTGGGGGCACAAGAATTACAACATTGTCAGCTCATCATCCCCCACCGGAACCCAGTTTCTGCAGGCCGTGGGCTGCGCGGAAGCATCGCGGCAGTTGCATTCCGATACGGACGAAATCACGCTGGTAACCGCCGGCGACGGTGCCACCAGCGAGGGTGAATTCTGGGAAGCAGTGAATGCGGCGAGCCTGAACCGGCTGCCGCTGCTGTTCCTGATTGAGGACAACGGCTACGCGATATCCGTACCCATCGAATGCCAGACCGCGGGCGGTAATATCTCACGCCTGGTCGAAGGGTTTCCCGATCTGTTCCGGCGGGAAGTGGACGGCACCGATTTCCTGGCGTCGTACCGCGCCATGCAAGCGGCGGCTGCTTACTGCCGCGCGGGCAAAGGCCCGGCGTTAGTGCATGCACGCGTGGTAAGGCTCTATTCGCACTCGCTTTCCGACGACGAGCGCATGTACAAGACCGAAGCCGAACGCGCCGCGGAAGCCGCGCTCGATCCGGTGATCCGCTTCCCCAAAATGCTGGTCGAAGAAGGCATGATGGACCGGCGGATGCTGCAGGAGATCACGCACGATATCGACCGCGAGATCCACGACGCGCTGCAGCAGGCATCGGCGGACGAGCCACCGCCGCCGGAAAGCGCACTGGCTCATCTGTACTCCGGCACCATTGACCCGACGTCCGACGAGTTCGCCGCTGAGCCGCAATTCCAGGGGCAGCCGCAGACGATGGTCGACCTGCTGAATGCGACGCTGCGCGAAGAGATGCGGCGCAACCCGCGTATTGTGATCTTCGGCGAAGACGTGGCGGATTGCAGCCGCGAACAGAATCTACGGGAAGTGAAGGGTAAGGGCGGAGTGTTCAAAGTGACGGCCGGCCTTCAGCGCGAGTTCGGGCCGGCACGCAGCTTCAATACGCCGTTGGCGGAGGCCGCCATTGTGGGCCGCGCGATCGGCATGGCCACGCGCGGGTTGAAACCAGTGGCCGAGATTCAATTCTTCGACTACATCTGGCCGGCGATGATGCAGCTTCGCGACGAGTTGGCGACGCTGCGCTGGCGATCGAACGGAGCTTTCTCGTGCCCGGCGGTGATCCGCGTACCGATCGGCGGCTACCTGAACGGCGGCGCCATCTATCACAGCCAGTGCGGAGAATCGATTTTCACGCATATTCCGGGGCTGCGCGTGATCATGCCGTCGAACGCGCTCGATGCCTGCGGCCTGCTGCGCACGGCGCTGCGCTGCGACGATCCCGTGATGTTCCTGGAGCACAAGCGGCTCTACCGCGAGCCGTACAACCGGTCGCCGCACCCTGGCGCGGATTTCACCATTCCGTTTGGGCGCGCACGTCTCGTCAAGCCGGGGCAGAGCCTCACCGTGATCTGTTACGGCGCGCTGGTGCAGAAGGCGCTGCTCGCGGCTACGCAGATCGAGCGGAGGAAGCCGGACGTCAGCATCGAGATTCTCGACCTGCGTTCGCTAGCGCCTTACGACTGGGAGGCGATTGGCGCGTCCGTGGAAAAAACCAGCCGAGCGATTGTGGCGCACGAGGACTGCGTTTCGTGGGGATACGGCGCGGAAATCGCGGCGCGCATTTCGAGCGAGTTGTTCGATAAACTCGACGCTCCGGTACGGAGGGTGGGGGCGCTGGATACATGGGTGGGCTATCATCCGCAGCTCGAAGCAGCGATTCTGCCGCAGACGGAGACGCTGGCCGCGGAGATGGACAAACTGCTGGAATACTAGCTACGAGATTAGCGATTAGCATAGGCCTCAAAGCTCATCCCAACGGCAGGCCCACCGCAACCAGCGGTCCTACCACATAGGATTTTGACTGGCTGACCGCGCCTTCGAGATCGCCCGTAGTTTGCAGGCGCCGCCGATGGCTCCCACGAGAATCGACTGACCCTAATACTCATGGCGATTCTCGCCGCCAAACACACCCGCCGGAAACAGCCCACGTCTCTCAGAACCGCAAACGCCGGTTCCGACTACGGCCCGCGGGATTGCCGATATAATTTCCTTATGGAAAACCACGTACCGCGCCGTGCGTTCCTCGGCGGCATGACCGCTGTCTCCGCGCTCTCGTACTCCCGGGTGATGGGCGCCAACGACCGCATTCAGCTCGCCCTTATCGGCTGCGGCGAGCGCGGCCAGTATGACATGAGCAACTTCGTCAAGACCGGCAAGGTGGACGTGGTGGCTTTGTGCGACATATGGGCCAGCCAGATGGATAAGGCCAAGCAGAAGCAGGGCGTGGCCAACGCCAAAACATTCGAGGACCACCGCGAGGTGCTCGATATGAAGGCAGTGGACGTGGCTCTGATCGGCGTTCCCGATCACTGGCACGTGCCGATCGCGATCGATGCGCTCAACGCCGGCAAAGATGTTTATGTGGAGAAGCCGCTGTCGTTGACGCCCCAGGAGGGGCCGGCCGTGGTGAAGGCGGCGCGCGTGAGCAAACGCATCTGCCAGGTGGGGATGCAACAGCGGTCGGGCAAGCACTACATTCAGGCCAAGGAAGAGTACTTCGACACAGGAAAAATCGGAAAGGTTACTCTGGCGCGTACCTGGTGGCATGGCAACGGCTATCATTTGCGCAAAGCGCCGGCGTCACTCGAAACGAAACCGGAAGACCTGAATTGGGCGCACTACCTGGGCCGCCTAAAATGGCGTGACTGGGACCCGCAGCAGTATTGGAACTGGCGCGCATATCTGGATTTCGGCGGCGGCCAGGTGACCGATCTTTTCACGCATTGGATCGACGTAGTGCACATGTTCACGGGGCAGGACGTGCCCATCTCAGCGCAGGCTGCGGGCGGTGTCTACAACTATAAGGACGGACGCACGGCGCCCGACACCATCAATGTGCTGCTGGAGTATCCAAAGGATATGACGGCGACGTTCGAAGCGACGCTGGTACCGGGGATTAACGGCGCGGCGCAGGAGTTCGCAGGCACAGAAGGTCGCCTCTACATCGATCGCGGGCACTACGAGTGGCATCCGAAAGGCCGCGACGCCAAGGTCGTCAACGTGAAGGCCGAAAGCAATATCGACATGGACCACGTGGAGAACTTCTTGGAGTGCGTCGCAGCGCGCAAACTGCCCAACGGCGATGTGCTGGCGGGCCACCGCTCAGCCCAGGCGTCGCATCTGGGCAACATCTCGTATATGCAGAAGCGGCGCATCGATTTCGACCCGGTGAGGGAAGAAATACAACCGTTTTAGCGGCAGCTACGAGCTTCGAGCCGCGAGCTACGAGCTAAAACCGGATCAGCTTTTTTCTCGCAGCTCGAAGCTCGTGGTCGAAGCTCAGGGCTCGTAGACCCCTGTTATACTGTAGATTCACGTTCAATTAGCGAGGGTTTTCATGATTTCGGCAACACAACTGCGCCCCGGCATGGTGATCAAGTTCAATAACGAGCTGTATTCCATTTTCAGCGTCACGCATCGCACCCCGGGCAACCTGCGCGGTTTCGTTCAAGTGAGGATGCGCAGCCTGCGCAGCGGCTCCATGACCGAGCACCGCTTCTCTTCGGAAGATCGCGTGGAAAAGGCCAACCTGGAAGAGCACGAGATGGAGTATCTCTACGACGACGGCGAGTACTTCTACTTCATGAACACCGAGAGCTTCGAGCAGATGCACCTCATGAAGGACCTGTTGGGTGATGCGACGCAGTACCTCATTCCGCAACTGAAAGTCACCGTGGAATTCTTCGAAGGCAAGCCGATCAGCGTGGAACTGCCCGCTACGGTGGATCTGACAGTGGTGGAGACCGAACCCGGATTGAAGGGCGCCACCGTTTCCAACGTCACCAAGCCGGCGAAGCTCGAAACCGGACTGGTGGTGCAGGTGCCGCCGTTTATCACGGAAGGCGAGAAGATCCGCGTCAACACGGCCGAAGGTACTTACCAGGAAAGAGCGTAACAAGATAGCTCTCGCCAAGAAGACGACAAGGCGCAAAGAAAACAAGGCTATGCTTGGCTGCTTGGCATCTTTGCGAGAGCCATATCTCTCAGGGTTTCCGCGAGTACCCGCTCTTCCTCGGGAAATACCGTCCGGAGATCCAGGATCAACCGCTCGTTTTCGATGCGCGCGATAATTGGCGGGCTTCCGGTGCGCAACCGGCGTTCGGCTATGGCTGGGTCACATTCGACGGCGATGAGCCAGGTGGGGATCGACTGCTCCGGCGTGGCGCCGCCACCGATCAACGAACGGCCTTCCACAATTTGAGCCGGCAGCAACGGCACACGCGCCAGCAGCGCTTCGGCCCGCGCGCGAACGGTCTCGGCGGGCTGACGGATCATCGCCAGCGCAGGAATCGCGTCCCACCTTTCCAAGAGAAGGTTCCGCAGAGTTGACTCGAGCGCCTGGTAGATCAGCTTATCGAGCCGCAAGGCGCGGAACAGTGGGTTGCGGCGGAGGCGCGTGATGATACCCGGCTTGCCCGCCAGGATTCCCGCCTGTGGACCACCCAGGAGCTTGTCGCCGCTGAAGGAAACCACGTCGGCGCCGGCCGCGAGGCTTTCGGTGACGAGCGGCTCCTCGATGCTGAAACCCTTCAGATCCGTCAGGCAGCCGCTGCCGAGATCCTCATAGACCGGCAGGCCCCGCTGGCACCCGAGTTGCACGAGATCTTCCAGTGACGGCCGCCCGGTGAAGCCGCTGATGCGGAAATTGCTCGGATGCACGCGCAGCAGGAGGCGCGTGCGATCGGTGATGGCATCGCGGTAATCTTCAATGCGCGTCCGGTTGGTCGTGCCGACCTCGCGGAGTGTCGCGCCCGATCGGGCCATGATATCGGGTATGCGGAAGCCGTCGCCGATTTCGATCAGTTCGCCGCGTGACACGACGACTTCCCCGCCTGCCGCCAGCTCGTTGAGCGCCAGGAACACCGCAGCTGCGTTGTTGTTCACCGCGATGCCGGGAGCACCGAGCAGTCGTTCGACCAGGCCGGCGACATGCGTATCGCGGTTTCCGCGGCGTCCGGCTGCGAGATCGAACTCGAGATTGGAATAGCCGGGAAGACCGGCGAAGGCGCCCAGCGGCGCGCGTCCGAGATTGGTATGGAGAACCACACCTGTAGCGTTGATTACGGGCCGCAGAGAAGGCGTTTCCAAAGCAGCAAGCGCCTTTTCCACGCGTGTCGCAATGCCGAGGCCGTGCTCCGGCGTACCACCCCGGATTTCGCGCCGGGCGTCGTCCAGAACGCGGCGGACCTCAGCCACCACCACCGCGCGCGGGAATCGGCGCAACTCGCCCGAAAGCCCCTCGAGAACCTCATGGACCGCAGGCAATTCGCGTAATTTCTCGACTTGAGCCACGAATCCGATGATACCGCGCGGCCCAGCCGTTCAAATTCCGGCCCGGAGGCGGCGGCAAAATGCTATACTCATGTGTGAAATAGCTGCATCGGGGCGTGGCTCAGCCTGGCTAGAGCGCCTGGTTCGGGACCAGGAGGTCGGTGGTTCGAATCCACTCGCCCCGACCAACCAACCCACTGAAATCATTACTAGTTGGCTCTACGCCAAAAACGGGGGCAACCCCGATTCCCAAGACAGTTAAGCACAAAGCACCTGCACTCGTTGACGGTAGTCTTCGAAGTTGCGGAACCCGTACGCCTGCCTACTAATTGTCTCCATTTTGTTGTGGAATCCTTCGGTGATGCCGTTAGAGCGAGTAAAGCGCCACATCCGCACG
>Ga0126381_100001226_pt1 | contig 27774 bp, 25 predicted proteins | sample PanSoiMetPlot_28_FD_96465 | JGI IMG/M metagenome (GOLD analysis project Ga0126381, IMG submission 96465) | Tropical forest soil microbial communities from Panama - MetaG Plot_28 | ecosystem: Environmental > Terrestrial > Soil > Tropical forest > Bulk soil | place: Panama | collected 2016-02-17
AATTAGGAAAACAACTAGGCTGGACCTCTCTTTGTTTGGCGGCCCACATCCTCTGTCCGCAAGTGCCGAAGCCGCCCACAGCCATTGAACCCCAGGCAGGCTGGTGTTATCGTCCGCGGGATGAATACGTAGTACCAGAGAGGAGCCTCTCCTTGAGCAACTGGGTCAATTGGCTGTTAATTATCGCAGGCATCGTCTGCGTGATTATCGAGCTCGCTCTCGGGGTCCTCACCGGCTTCGATCTAGCCCTCGCGGGCGCGTCGCTCACTGTGGGTGGAGCGGTGGGCCTATTAACCGATTCGGCGAGGATCGGTCTTCTTTCCGGCGGCATTTTAGCATTCATTTATCTCGCGATTTTCCGGAGATGGCTGCGCGCCAGGCTCACTCTGAGAGATCAGCCAACCAATGTGGACGCGCTGCTGGGAAAAACGGGAGTCGTCACGAAAAAGATTATGGCTTCTGAGCCCGGGCTGGTCAAAGTTGGCTCGGAGATCTGGCGCGCCGAACTCGCAAAAGCTGACGATACTGCGCGCGAGGTGGGCGCCAGCGTCGATGTTGAAGCGGTGGAAGGTGTAACGATCAAGGTGAGGTGAAGGCCTATGGACATGCTCAGCGGATTGGTGCTGGTGGCCATTTCCGCGTTTCTGGTTCTGGCGCTCACGGCGTTGGCGAAAGGCGCGCGTACGGTGAAGCAATACGAAAAAGGAATTATTATTCGGCTGGGCAAATTTCACGGCATGGCCGCCTCGGGCTTGACCTTCATCGTGCCGTTCGTGGATGACATCGTGCGCGTAGATATGCGCGAGCAGGTCATCAGCGTTCCGCCGCAGAAGCTGATCACCAAGGACAACGTCACCGTGGAAGTGGATGCGGTCGTTTATTACAAAGTCGTCGATCCGGCGAAGTCCCAATTTGAAGTGCAGGATTTTGGCTACGCCTGTACGACGCTGGCGCAAACAAATCTCCGCAACCTGATTGGCGATCGCACGCTGGACGAAACGCTAGTTGCGCGTGACGTGATCAACAACAATCTCCGTCATGTGCTCGACGATGCCACCAACAATTGGGGAGTCAAAGTCACCCGCGTGGAAGTACAAAAAATCGATCCTCCACGGGATATCACCGAAGCCATGTCCCGCCAGATGAAGGCGGAGCGCGACAAGCGTGCTGCGATCCTGGAAGCTGAGGGCATCAAGCAGAGCCAGATTTTGCAAGCCGAAGGGAAAAAGCAGGCGGAAATCCTAAAGGCGGAGGGCGATGCGCAGGCACGCATTACCCGTGCCAACGCGGAAGCCGAAGCGATCAAGCTTGTCTCCAACGCGGCCGAAACTTATTTCAAGGAGCGCGCGGAGATGATGCGCCGTCTGGAAGTGCTTAACAACACGTTGGCGCAAAACACCAAGTACATTGTTCCCTCCAACTCCGGTTTGGTGAACGTGCTGGGGCTTGATGGGACCGTGCAATCGCCGCTCAAACCTGCACCGGACACGCCGGCGCCGCCAGCACCTCCGGCGGGTCGCTCGATGTAGGATTGGAGTGTGCTAAAATAGGACTTCCCGCTAAGCAACAGGGGGCTGCCGCCGAATGAAATTTGGAGTTGTTGTTTTTCCAGGGTCCAATTGCGACCACGACGCCTTTTACGCCATCGGAAACGTCCTCAAGAAGCCCGTCGAATTCATCTGGCACCAATCCGAAGACCTCGCGAACTGCGACGCCATCATTCTGCCCGGAGGATTTTCCTACGGCGATTATCTGCGGACGGGCGCCATCGCGCGGTTTTCTCCTGTCATGAAGTCTATTGAAAAATTTGCGAATAGCGGCGGCCTGGTTCTTGGCGTGTGTAACGGCTTCCAGATTTTGTGCGAAGCAGGCCTGCTTCCCGGCGCCATGATGCGCAATAGCGGCCTGCGCTTCATCTGCCGCCACGTGTACATTCGCGTCGAGCAAACCGACACGCCTTTCACGAACGCCGCCTCGAAGGGCCAAATTCTTAAGATTCCCATCGCCCACTCCGACGGCAACTGGAACGTAGACGAGTCCACCCTTGCCTCGCTCGAAAAAAATCGCCAGGTGATTTTCCGTTACACGACGCCCGACGGCTCCAACGACGACGCCGGCAATCCCAACGGCGCGATGCACAACATCGCCGGCGTCTGCAATCGCGAGCGCAACGTGGCCGGCCTGATGCCGCATCCCGAGCGCGCCGCCGAACTGGCTCTGGGCTCCGCCGACGGCCTAGTGATTTTCCGCTCGATGGTCGAAGCACTGGTCGGAGCAGCAAGGGCCACGGCGTAAACGAGATGGCAACGGCACCGACCGAAATCCGAGTCACTCCAGAAATCGCTGCGGAACATGGCTTAACGGCCGAAGAGTTCGCGCGCGTCAAACAAATCCTCGGCCGCGAGCCGAACATCACCGAACTCGGCATCTTCAGCGTAATGTGGAGCGAGCACTGCTCCTACAAATCCAGCAAAGTCCATCTCAAGCGCCTGCCTACGCGCGGCCAGCTCGTCGTGCAAGGCCCCGGCGAAAACGCCGGGGTCGTGGACATTGGCGACGGCCTGGTCGCCGCATTCAAAATCGAATCGCACAATCATCCTAGCTACGTCGAGCCGTTTCAGGGCGCGACCACCGGCGTCGGCGGCATCCTGCGCGACATTTTCACCATGGGCGCCCGCCCGGTCGCTATACTCGATTCCTTGCGCTTCGGCGAAATCACTCCCGACAAAAACACAACGCCGGAACAAGCAGCGAAGAATCGCCGCATTCTTGACGGCGTCATTCGCGGCGTAGGTGGCTACGGCAATTGCTTCGGGGTACCAACCATCGGAGGTGAGGTCGCCTTCGAGCCGTGCTACTCCCAAAATCCGCTCGTCAACGCGCTCGCCCTCGGCATCGCCCGCAAAGAAGACTTGTTTTTCGCTAAAGCGAAAGGCGTAGGCAATCCCGTGATTTACGTTGGCGCAAAAACCGGCCGCGACGGCATTCATGGCGCATCGCTGCTCGCCTCCGCCGAGTTCAGTGAAGAATCCCAGCAGAAGCGCCCCAACGTGCAGGTGGGCGATCCCTTCATGGAAAAGCTTCTGCTCGAAGCCTGCCTCGAAGCTATGGAAACCGGCGCGGTGGTGGCGATTCAGGACATGGGGGCGGCTGGCCTCACTTGCTCGACCATGGAAATGGCCTCGCGAGGCGGCACCGGCATCGAGGTCGATCTCGCGAAGGTTCCGCAACGCGAAACAGGCATGACGCCGTACGAAATCATGCTCAGCGAATCGCAGGAGCGCATGCTGCTCGTCGCAGAAAAAGGCCGCGAGCAGGAAGTGCTCCGCGTCTTCAAAAAGTGGGGACTTGACGCAGTGGTGGTTGGCCGCGTGACCGAAGGCGGTCTGGCCCGCATAAAAAATACCGCTACCATCGCTGCGGAGATCCCCGCGCATCCGCTCGCCGAAGAAGGTCCGGTCTACAACCGTCCCATCGCCGCGCCCGCCCCGCGTGTTGAGACCCCAGAAGACTGGTTCCAATTCGCGCCCGAAGGCACGAACCTCACGCAAAATTTCCTGAAGCTGCTCACGTCGCCTGCCATCGCTTCCAAGCGCTGGATCACCGAGCAATACGACACTTCTGTGCGCACAAACACGCTCGCAGTCCCCGGCGCCAGCGATGCTGCCGTCGTGCGCATCAAGGATCCCAGGACCAACGAGGTGAAGCGCGCCCTCGCGCTCTCGACCGACGGCAATGGCCGCTGGTGCCAGCTTAATCCGCGAGTTGGCGCGATGCACGCCGTAGCGGAAGCCGCGCGCAACGTCGCCGCCAGCGGCGCGCGTCCCATGGCCGCCACGAACTGCCTCAACTTCGGCAGTCCGGAAAAGCCTGAAGTAATGTGGCAATTCAGCGAGGCCATCGACGGCATCGCCGAAGCCTGCACCGCTCTCGGCACGCCTATTACGGGCGGCAATGTCAGCTTCTACAACGAGACTCTCGGCAAATCGATCTACCCGACGCCAGTTATCGGCGTCCTAGGCATCCTCGACGATCCGTCCCGCGTGCTCAAAGTCGCCTTTTGCAACCCTGGCGATAGAATCGTTCTGCTAAGTGTCGTCCGAGACGGCAGCAGCAAGGAATCGGATGACGATTTGCGGCGCAGCTTTTCTTCCGGTGAATACACAAAGATGCTTAGCAAGCGATTAGTTGGAATGCCTCCTCCGTGCGACCTCGCAGCGGAAAAACGCCTCATCGACTGCCTCGTCGCTCTCGCCGCTGAAGGTGTTGTTGAATCCGCGCATGACATTTCCGACGGTGGCCTCGCCGTCACCCTCGCGGAGTCTTGCTTCGGAGCGGAAGGTCTCGGAGTGAATATCGCGCTTGAAGACATGCTTCCCGCTGAACACGCACTGTTTTGCGAAAACGGCGCCCGCGCCATCGTTTCCCTCGCGCCCGAAAGCCTTGCCGCCGTTCTCGCAATTGCGCGACAATACGGCGTGGCGGCGTGCGAAATCGGCAAGGTCACTAGCGGCGATGCTTTCCGCATCGAACACAAGGGGCGCGCAGTGATCGAGTCCTCCGTCGAATCGCTCCGCGATGCCTGGGGGAACTCGCTGGAAAGAATTTTGGCGACGAAATGAAGCTCAGAGGCAAATGCCCGCGCTACGCTCTCTCCGTGATTGCTTTGATCCACGGAGTGTTGTTCCTTTTCATTGCAGATCTGTCTTTCGGGTTCGACAAGGCGTTTCCTTCGCAGTGGACACTGACCAATTTTCTTCAGAACCTACCATTCTTGCTGGTAGCCATCTTTCTTCTTTGTATCGCATATCTCCTGTTCCATAGACGCCGGTGGGCAAGAGTCTTCGCTGCGTTTGCTTTTAGGGGAACGCTCATTTGGCTGCTATATGACTTTTTATCCAGCGAACCTTCCGAATGGAAGAGTTTGCTTTGGTGGATGCCATCTATGGTTGGTCTTGTGTTTTTGCTGGCATGGTCTACAGAAACCGCGACTCCGCCAGCGGAGAAGCTAGCTTGATGGATAGGCCCCTCATTCTCGACGATCACTTCCACGACCACTGTGGTGTCTTCGGCGTCTTCGGCCATCCGGAAGCCGCGAATCTCGTGTATCTCGGCCTTTACGCGCTGCAGCATCGCGGCCAGGAATCCGCCGGCATCGTCTCGAGCGACGGCACGGAACTCCAGTTCCACCGCGCCATGGGGGAAGTCGAAGAGATTTTTCAGCCGAGCGTTCTCGCAAAACTCCCGGGCTCTCTCGCCATCGGCCACACGCGCTACTCCACCGCCGGCGATAAAGCTCTTCTCAACGCACAGCCTATCGTCATCGATTGCAACAAAGGCAAAGTCGCGCTGGGCCACAACGGCAATCTCACGAATGCCGCAGAGCATCGTCGCCGCCTCGAGCATCGCGGCTCGATTTTTCAGACGAACAGCGACACCGAAGTTATCGTGCACCTCCTGGCGCGCTCGCAAGCCCACAATCTCTCGGCCGCGCTTGGCGATGCCCTGAATCAAGTCGAAGGCGCGTACTCGCTTCTCGTTCTCACCACGGATGAACTTTACGCCGTGCGCGATCCTCGCGGCTTCCGCCCGCTCGTTCTCGGCAAACTTTCGACACCCGGCGGCTGCACGGCCTGGCTGGTTGCCAGCGAAACTTGCGCGTTCGATCTCCTCGACGCGCAATACGTGCGCGAAATCGAGCCTGGCGAAATGCTACGGATCTCCAAATGCGGCATTGAATCGATTCGGTTCGCGCCCGAAAAGTCGCACCAGCAATGCATTTTCGAGCATGTCTACTTCTCGCGTCCGGACAGCATCATCTTCGGCCGCTCCGTCAACCAGAGCCGCGAAATGCTCGGCCGCCTGCTTGCGCGCGAGCATCCCGTCGAAGCCGACATTGTCGTGCCGGTGCCCGATTCCGGCGTTCCTGCCGCCGTCGGCTACGCGCTCGAATCCAAAACTCCTTTCCGCATGGGCCTGATTCGCAACCACTACATCGGCCGCACTTTTATCGAGCCGTCGCAAGCCATCCGCAATTTCGGCGTCAAGCTCAAACTCAATCCAGTGCACAGCCTCATCGAAGGCCAGCGCGTCGTGCTGGTGGATGATTCCATCGTTCGCGGCACGACCAGCCGCAAAATCGTGCGCATGGTGCGTGACGCTGGAGCCAGGGAAGTGCATGTGCGGATCAGTTGCCCGCCCACGATTTCACCCTGCTACTACGGCGTGGACACGCCCACGCGCGAAGAATTGATAGCCTCTTCCAACTCTCCCGAGGAAATCTGCAAATTCCTCGGCGCGGATTCGCTCGGCTATCTCTCGCTTTCTTCCCTCAAGCAGGCCGTCGCGGACACCGACGGCAGATTCTGTACGTCTTGCTACACGGGTGTGTATCCGACCGATCTTGTTCAATTGGAAGTGCGCAGCTCCGCTTCCAACGGGAAACCTTGCGCACCTTCGGTTACAATAGGAAGTGAACCTGCGCCCGGAGAAGGGCCGGTGGTGGTGCATCGTGAAACCTGACAACGAAAAAACAGAAAAAACGAAAAAGGAAAAAGTGGAAGCCAACCTCCCCGTGAAAACCAAAATCCAGCGCGAAATCATCGCCTGGTTTTGGGTTGGGCTCGTTTTTCTGTTGATTAACGGCGCCATCGGCCAGGCGCGCGTCATTCCCTCCGGCTCGATGCAAAACACGCTGCTGATCGGTGACCACCTCATCATGAGCCGCATCGGCTACGATGCCGGCATTCCCTTTACGAATTGGCACGTTCCCCTGTGGCGCAATCCCAAACGCCAGCAAGTCATCATCTTCAAGCCGCCCTTCGCGCCGGACACGCCCGATTACGTCAAGCGCGTCATCGGCCTTCCCGGCGACACGATCGACATTCACGATGGTTCGGTTTGGATCAACGGCAGGCGTCAGGTCGAGAAGTACACCACCGGTCCCACCGAGCCGTACGATTTTCATGGCCCGTTGACCGTACCGCCGGATCACTATTTCGTTATGGGAGACAATCGCGCCAATTCCTACGACAGCCGCTTCTGGGGCTGCGTCCCGCGCAATGACATCATCGGCACGCCGGTCATGATCTATATGTCCCTCGACGTTTCGCCCGAAGCCTGGGAGCCGGGACAGTTCCGCGAACGCTTCTTCGCTTATGCCAACGCGATTTTGCATCCCGGCGAAGTGCGCTGGCGGCGAATTTTCCGCACGTTCTGAGAAAGCTTCGGTTAAGTTATACTTTGCAAGTCGCGCCGTTCCCTGTTCGGCGCGGCGGTTTGCAACAATGGTCCTCGGACTCGCAATTTTTCTGTTTTGGGTGCTCAGCCGGTCTTGGGGCCGGCATTCTGTTCCTAACGCGCCTTCTTAACGCCACATTCCATCGTTGCGTTGCGCCTTCACGGAACACGAAACACGGTCACGCCGCCTATGAAATACGCCGATGCCGGTGTCAATATTGCCGTCGCTGATGAAGCCAAGCAGCGCATCCGGCATCACGCCAGCCGCACGTTTACCCCCGGCGTGCTCGGAGGAATCGGCAACTTCGGCGCGCTCTTTGCTCTCGACCACAAAAAATGGAAAGAGCCGGTGCTCGTCTCCAGCGCCGATGGCGTCGGCACGAAACTCAAAGTTGCCATGTCCATGGGCGTGCACTCGACCGTCGGCGGTGATCTCGTCAATCACTGTATCAACGACATTCTCGTTCAGGGCGCCGAGCCGCTTTTTTTCCTCGACTATTTGGCGATGGGCAAGCTCGAACCGCAAGTCGTCGAGCAACTCGTCGAAGGCATGAGCCGCTCTTGCCGCAAAGCCGGCTGTGCGCTTATCGGCGGCGAAACGGCGGAGATGCCCGGCTTTTACCCGCCGGGCGAATACGACCTCGCGGGCTTCATCGTCGGAGTCGTTGACCGCAAAAAATTGCTCACCGGCAAAGCCGTTCAGCCCGGGGACGCGCTGCTCGCCTTGCCTTCCGCCGGTTTGCATACCAACGGTTATTCGCTCGCGCGCAAACTCATTTTCGAAGTCCAAAAGCTAAAACCGGAAACCTACGTCGCGGAAGTCGGCAACAAAATCGGCGCGGAACTCCTCAAACCGCACGTCTGCTACGCGCCCGCCCTGAAGGGCATTCTCGCAAAGGGCTGGGTTTCCGCGCTGGCTCACATCACCGGCGGGGGCATCCCGGGGAATTTGCCGCGCGTGCTGCCGAGCGGCGTCAAAGCCGAAATCGACTTAGCTTCCTGGCCCATCCCAGCGATCTTCAAATATCTCGCCAAGGTCGGAAAGATTGACACCGACGAACTGCTGCAATCCTTCAACATGGGAGTCGGAATGATTCTCGTCGTGCCGCCGAAGTTCGTAAAGCCCGTCGAAGCCGACCTCAAGAAGCGCCGCGAAAAATTCTATCGCATTGGCCGCATCGAGCGCGCCGAATCCGGGAAATCCCGCGTTTCCTTCACCGCCTCCCTGAACCTCTGAATCTCAGTGTAGGATCCGCTTCTGCCGAGAGGGAAGTGCGCCTTTTGCGCTCCAGACGTTTTGCGGAGCGCAGGGCTGATGCGGGCCGGTTGCGAACCTGATTCGATATTTAGAACCGCTAGCCTGAGAAAGCAAGATCTACAAAGAGCCAGGGAAATCGTGCTCAAGCTTTTGGCGCCGACCGAGCTCTCCGGATTTGTGGCAAGAGGATATCGCGGACGTAGTGCCAATAGGGAACGATTTTTAGCGCCGCTTGCGCCTGCTGCTCGGCGGCCTCCAGGTCAGGCTTTTCGCGATTCAGATTGGACCACGCCAGGCTCATCAACAGTTCCGGTTCGCCCCAGATGGGGTCGAGTGGGTCGACCCGTGCCGCAACGTTGCGTTTGCGAATCTGCTCGAGGCCGGCTTGATAAGCCGCAAGAGCCTTTTCCTGCCCGCCGCCTCGCTCAACTGGGGTGTTCCAGTAGATTGGTCCCATGACCCAAAGGAGCCGCGGGTGTTGAGGATCGACTGCGTGGGCCTCCTTGACGAGGGCCCGCGACTGCGCGAGAAGGTCGTTCATGCGGTCGGTGTACCCGCGGTTGAGATATATGAGATTGCTTAGGCTGGACACTTCCCCGATCTTCGAGTCGAGGAAACTGGGATCGGCCGCAAGGGATTCCTTAAAGTCTGCCGCGGCCTGAGTGAGATCCTGCTCAAGTTCCTTGGGGTCGGCATTATCGTTGAAACCGTTGACGGCCCGTCGCCAGAGTGCGAACCCTCGCCAATACTGAATTCGAGAAGCAAACTGTTTGTCAGCCGCGAACGGGGCAAGCTCCTTGTACAGGAGCTGAAGGGCGGCGCGGTCGTCTTCGTAGTCGGCTCGTTGGATTTGTTGGACGATTTTGGCGGCTTCGTCGTGCGGGGCCGGTGCCGCCGAGGCGGAAAAGGCCGGTAAGAAGCCGACGACGGTAAGGACTGAGGCCCAGAGGTGAGTCATGCGACGAGTCAACATAGAATCTCCTTGGTTCGAAAGGACGGGATCCTGAGAAGTATGACGGTCGAAGCTGGCGATTGTTTCCGGACCAGCGAAGCCTTAAGGGGAGCAGCCGAAGCGCAGGACAAGCGGGCCTGTGCTCACGAGGAGACCCGTCCGCTCGTCCAAATGCACAAGGGATTGCCCTGCCCGCTCTTCAGGAGGTGCCTATGAACTCTTCAGAAGTTGATGTTCAGACTCTAGCCGCCAGAATCGAGAAACTCGAAGCCGCCAATCGCCGCTGGAAATCCGCCAGCGTGGTCGCTCTGCTCTTCGTTGTTTCTATGCTGCTGCTGAGCACGAGGCACGCGGAGCGAGTAGCCGCGGCAGCAAGGCCGGATCGTATCGAACAAGACGTGCTTCACGTCCGCACCGTGGAGGCCCAGGATTTCGTTCTGAAAGACGCGGACGGCCACGTCCATGCTCGATTCGGCCTCACTCCAAGCATCGATGACAAGCTGCTCAATGGCCCCAATGGCCCGCTCCGTGTGATCCCGAAGGACGGTCTCCTGCCGGGGCAAGCAGCGCTTCAATTTTACGACGACAACGGCCGTGCGGTTTGGACCGCTCCCAGCAAGCCACAGTTTATGACGGTGAGGTAAAGGAAGGTCTTAGAGGTCGAGAACTGTTGCGGGTTGAGCCCATTGGCTGTTACGCATAACTCGGATGATGGGCTTTGGCGCGGCGAGGGAGCTCCTGCTTTAGCTTGCTTAACCAGCGCAGTTCCAGCTTGCATTGCTCGATCCAGAGGCCGACCATCCAAACGGCTTCGTGATAGGGATGTCCTACCTCCTCCAGAATGGAGCGAAGGACTTCTTTTTCGCGCGCGAGTTCCTGCGCGAGAAATTCGCGGCGGCGGTCGACCTGTTTTTCAAAAACTCCGGGACGGGTTAACCAGGAGAGCGCGAGCCAGGTAAGAAAGGGAGGGCGCTCACGCTGGGTTGTCCATTCCTGGCGTTCCAAGGCCTCGGCTAACGCGGCACGTCCTTTTGGCGTGGTTTCAAACGAGGCGCGCTCCGGCCCCGCGGACGGTTCCCCGGTCTCCGAGCTTCGCAGCAATCCCGCGCGCGCGAGTTTTTCGAGCGAGTAGTACACCTGAGGCCGCGAAAGCGCCGCCCAATCGTGAATCTCTCGACGCTCGAGTTCGAGATTCGCCTGATAGCCGTGCATGGGCCGCTCGGCCAGAAGACTCAACAGCACCAAGTCGGGCGTCGTTAGAGACGCGCCGAGCCTGGTGCGCACGGCTCTTTTCGCGGGCACTTGACGCAGCCCTCGCCAAGTGGCGACGGCAGAATTTTCTGCGGCATTGCCAGGCTGCGCGCTGGATTTCTTTCGCTTCATTTTCCTGGACTACTTTGAGCCCTTTCTTTTCCTGCTCCAGTACCACCACTGGCATTGCTCGGCTGACAAGTGCGGATCTCGCGCCTGGGCTACAGCCGCGCAAAAGGTATCTAGCACGCAGGGGTCCTGGCGCTGCCCGGTTTTCCGGTTCAGACGATCGTACATTTTCCGGGGCTCCTGCTTTGCGAGTTGCGCGACACTGCGGATGCCGAGCATCTCGAAGTCGCGCAGCATCGCCGGGCCGATGGAGATCAGGTCGCCGAGTTGCCGTGTGGTTGTGGCCATAAAGGGCCTCCTTGGCTTGTGATTTTCAAGGTTGCTTTTTTCTACTAGTCTAATTTAGACTAGTATCTAGTCTAAATGAGACTAGCAGTCGTGTCAAGGAGAAATACGGTTATGCGCTCTTTTACGCTCGCTGCTCTTGCTCTTTTATTCGGATTTTCTGCATGAACGTCAATCCAACTCAGGAGAAGCTGCCCATGAACGTCAAACGCATCACCCCGGTCCTGCTGGTCAAGGAAATCGAGCCGCTGATCCCCTTCTGGGTCGATCGGCTCGGTTTTGCCAAGACCGTCGAAGTCCCCGACGGCAACAAGCTCGGCTTCGTGATTTTCCAAAAAGGCTCCGCAGAAGTGATGTACCAGACCTACGCCAGCGTGGAGAAAGACGCGCCGCCGTCCATGGCCGCGGAGGCGCGCAAGGGCCCCACGTATCTTTACATGGAGGTGGACAATCTCGACGCGGTCCTGGCTGCCACGAAGGACGTGCGCCCGGCAATGTCCGTTAGAATGGCGTTTTACGGCATGAAGGAATTTGCCGTTCAGGATCCGGGCGGCCACTTTATCACGTTCGCTCAACCAGTCGCCGCCGCGCAGCACTAGGGGTTGCGCTCGAACGGACCGAAGTCACTTTTCGCCACGCGCCCGTGTGATCAGCGCGGCTTGCACCACGCTCAGATACTGCGCGTACTTGGCAGCCTGGGGACGGCGCGTCTCGCTTGCCACCATGGTTTTCAGAATTGGCTCAAGAAAACGGCCGTACTTTGCGAGTGTGACTTTGTCGCCAGCCGCGAACGCTGTCTCCACCGCTTGCTCCGTTGCGGGTGTCACAAGCTCGAGCCTTCCCACGAACACGCGGGAGACTTGCGCCGGCGCGGGATAGATGGACAACGGCAGAATCCCGTTCACGAACTTTTCCGGCACGAGGTAGATCAACCGGCTGCCTTCTTCGAACCAGGAGCCGCGCCAAGTTTCGACCATCGCGTGCGCTTCGTCCGGGAATAGCCCTTGCCTCACCAGCATTCCGGCCAGTTCTCTCCCAAGTTCGTCGATATTGCCGATCCGTTCGGGCGGATCGAGGACAGCTTCTTTCGCGACGGCGCCGCCAATGCGGTAACCCACTTTGTCGCCGCGGCGATCGAATAGAATCGTGTTCGGGACTTCCTCCTCGGCAGCGTTTTCGATTTTGACCCTGCCGTCCGGTGCGAGCTTCGCTGAAACCGGCACGCGAAACGTGGAAATGCCGCGGTAGAACAAGAATTTCTCGTGCTGTTCGCCCGCCGGCGTCCTCACGCGAAGCGGCGTCGCCGAGGTCATACGCGCGGCGTAGTAATGGCTGTCTTGCGGTTGGGGCGGGAATTCGGCACGCCAGCTTGGTGAGATAGAGACTGCGTCCCATGCGATGCTTCCGTCTTCGCTCCCTTGGTACATGTGGTACATGCTCCAGTCCGCGGGATTTGCGGACGGCCCAACGCTGCTGGCATGCGGGTACCACTCGGTGATCAGACCCTTCGCGAAGCTCACTCTCACGGAGACTTGCTCTTGGCGCGAATCGTAAAAGTAGAGGACCGGCGTTTCCATGCGAACCGTCCCACGCAGTCCAAGCTTGAATTCCGGCGTGCGGAAATGCTCGACAAAGCTAGGCAAATCGGTCGAGCCGCTCAGGGGTGACCACTCCACGGCCTGGCCGTCCGCTCCCGCTATCGAAGTGAACGTGCCCCATTCGTGCACCGTAAGTCCGGCATAGACAGGCTCCACGCGTCTTGCAGGCAGGTCGCTCGAAAGCGGAAAGCAACCAACCAGCACAAAGAAGAGCAGGATAGGAAGTGTCCGATTCATGTCAAGCTCCCGAGAGGCTCTGCCTATAGAGTTTCAGCCGTCCCTCATCCAGACGGGCGCTGCGGGCTGGCTGTTAACAGCTCTCAGAACTGCTCCCAGGAGCTTCCCTTCGTACTGTTTACCGTACCAGTACAGATGGCCGATAGGCGGCTGTACATGCGGGCAGCTACGATTCCTGCACGTTAGGACTGCCGCATACAGCCGGCTGATTATTGAAACGATTCAAGCGCGTAAAACCGCAGGCAGGCCAAAAACGCTTTGCAAAAGGAATTCATGACAGAAGGGCAATTTCATTTGAGTGATGCTATGTCTCGCCTGGTGGTGGAGCATACCGACGACATTCTGACCATCCGCGACGCGGACGGCCGCATACGCTACACCAGCCCCTCGTTCCATCGCGTGATGGGTTATAAGCAGGAAGAAGTGATTGGGGAGACGGGCTTCAATCTGATCCACCCGGAGGATCGCCCGAACGTCCTGACGGCACTTGAAGAATTTATGAAGACCCCCGGCGCGCGCGATTCCATCCAGTACCGCGCGCGGCACGCGAACGGCTCGTGGGTCTCGCTGGAAGTGGTCGCATACAACTTGCTGGATCACCCGGCCATTCAAGGCGTGCTCCTGAGCGGGCGCGACATTAGCAACCGCAAGCGCGACCAAGCGGTCAAAGACCAGTTGATCTGGGAGTTGCAACAGACCCTCAAGCGCTTAAACACGTTGAGTGGAGTGCTGCCGATCTGCGCTTCGTGCAAAAAAATCCAAAATGAAGACGGAAGCTGGCAGCAAATCGAGCTGTACATCCGGGAGCGCGCTAAGGTGGAGTTTTCCCACGGTATGTGCCCGGAGTGCACGCGCCTTTGGTTCCCGGAGCAGCCCCGTGAATAGCCGGGAAACCCGGGGATAGCTTCGGTTTCCGGTTCGCCTTTAACGGAAGAGCAGCCGCTTACGCGGGGCTTGGAGAGTTTGACCGCGCAATATCTGAATTCGAGAAGTCCATTTTGCTATGCCCGCATAATGCTTGGGTCTATTACAACCGAGCTGAGGCCGACGAGCGCCGGGGCGAGATGGCAAACGCCGTCGAAAATTACAAGCTTGCTCTCACGATGAAAAGGCCAAAGCTCAACACGCTCCAGAAGAAATAACGCGGAGCTAAAAGTCAGAACTCTGCTCGCATAACTGAAAGTTGCTAACCGCCCCGTTACGGTTGCGTGGCGCGCTCGATGAGGTTGGCGATATGATTGTGCAGGCTGACGCGGTCTTCGTCCTGCAAGTACATCATGTGACCGGCGGTGTAGTAATCGAGTTTCACATTCTTCTGCAACGCTTCGGGCAAGCCAAGGTGCTCCATGGTGTGCTCGGTGGCGAAGAACGGCGTGGCGAAGTCGTAGTAGCCGTTCTCCACTTGGACGAGCAGCTTGGGATTCGTGATCATCGCTTGGGCCAGGTCTTGATCGACATTCGGTGCACCGGGGAATCCGAACCGTCGCTGGTCGCGACGAGTCCAGTTCCAGCTTCCGAAAGCGTTCGCGGTGTTGTGGTAGACCTTGTCTTTGCCGAATTTCAGCTCGTCGTGATTGTAGGAATTGACGAGCGCGGTAAAGGCACCGCCGACCGCCGGACCTTCGGGATCGCCTTGGGCGTTTTCCTCCAGTAAGTCATAGGTGTAGCCGGTGAAGCGTGCGTCGATGCGCCCGGTCGTCAGGCCTTCTTTGCGTTGTAGTTCGGCGCGAAACTGGCTGAGATTCACGCGCAGGTCGGCTTTTAGCAGATATTCTTCGGACAGCCCGGTAAAGAAGGAAACTCGTTTCGCCACCGCGGCCTTCTCTGCGGCGGAGAGCGCTGCGCCCTTATAGAGAGCAGCTGCGTAATCGCCCTGCGCATACTTCCGCGCTTCTTCAATGAACGGCACGACGTCTGCGGGGCGGTCCTTCAGCACTTTGTGATACCAGGCAACGGCGGCGTAACTCGGCAGGTAGAAAACGTACGGCCGGTCGTCGCCAGGAGCAAACGTGAGCGAGGACAAGTCGAGCACGGAGGAAATTAGCACAATGCCGTTTAGATGCACCGTGTCATGGGATTGCAGATAATTTCCAAGAGCGGCCGAGCGAAACGTGCCGTAGCTTTCGCCAATCAGGAACTTCGGCGAATTCCAGCGGTCGTTGCGGCTCAGGTAGGTGACGATGAATTGCGCGAAAGCTTCCAGGTCTTCGTCAATGCCGAAGAAATCTTTCTCCTGTGCCTTGCATACCGCGTGACTGTAGCCCGTGCCCATGGCGTCAATGAACACCAGGTCGGTCTTGTCGAGCAACGTTTCGCCATTGTCCACCAGCTTGTAGGGCGCGGGGGGCGTGAATGCGCTGTTCACCGTGTACACGCGGCGTGGTCCGAAGGCGCCCATATGCAGCCACATCGTGGCCGAGCCTGGGCCGCCGTTGTACAAGAACGAAACGGGGCGCGTGCTCGGGTCCTTTACGTCGTTTTTTGTGTACGCCGCGGAATACATCAGGCCGGTCGGCTCGCCCTTGTCGTTCTTGAGGAGCGTGGTGCTGGCGGTCGCCTTGTAGGAAATCGACTGTCCGCCGACGCGAATCGAGTGCTCTGTCACGGACGATTCTTCTTTGTACGTGTTGGCGTCGCACTTTTCTTCAGGCCTCGCTTCGGGCGTGCGTGCGCCGCGCTCCTGCGCCGGTGCAGGCGCTTGGGCCGCCGCGGGCCGCGCGAGACTCAGACCAAAAACTAAGACGGACACACACAAACTAAGAGTCGTTCGCATCACTCATTCCTCCTAACTACGAGTTCGATGAATTCTGCCTATTGCTTTGCCGGCGTTGGCCCTGGCGGCGGGCGGCGCTCCATTTCTGTTGGCACGGCAATAGAGCGCGCGCCGTTCTTGCCGACTGCCCGCAGTGCAAAAAAATGATTGTCGGTGGAAACACCCTTTAAGACCGCCTCGCCCGGCTCCGTCACAAAGTCATAGACGTGCCAGCGCGGGTCGGTCGTTTCACGCCACAGAACTTCGAAGCCGGCTCGCTCGGGATCGTCTTCGGCGGCCCAGGCAACTTTCGCATCGGGCGTGACCGCGCCTTTCAGGCGGGCGTTCGTTGGAGGTGCGGGAGCCATCGCGAGTTGGCGCAATACTTCCGCGTTATCGCGCGCCACGTCGCCCATGAACGTGTAGCTTAGGTATTTCTCGAAGTCGCCGTACTCGACGCCGTTTTCGGTGCGCGGCGTTTGATGCTGGTGGTTGTAATCTTCAAGCGGCTCAGTAAACCGCACCGCGGGCAGCCCCGCCTTGTAAAACGGGTAGTGGTCGCCGCCGCGTCCGTAGCGATCCTGGCGGAAAATCATTCGAATGGCGCCGCGTCCGTCGATTTCCTCAATCGAGCGGGCGAGTTCGCGAGCAGGAGAATCAGCGTCATCGATTTCGCCGTTCCCCGAAAAAACGCGCACGCGATGCGGCCCGCCGGGCGCGGAATCGGCTCCGACGATATCGTCATCCAGCATCCCGCCCACCGTGTAGCCCTGTTCCTTGATCCAGTCGACAAGGTGCGTGCTCCCCAGCAAGCCTTGCTCCTCCGCGGAAACCGTCGCGAAGAGAATGGTCGCGCGAAGTGTCGCGCCTTTCGCCGCGGCTTTGCTCAACAACCGCGCGCACTCGACGCTCACCACCGTGCCGGAGCCGTCATCGTCCGCTCCCGGCGCGTCTGCGTCGGGGTCCATCACATTCGAAGGCCGGGAATCAAAATGGCCGGAGACAATGAACAACGTTTTCGAAAGTTTGGGATCCTTGCCCGGCAGAATCGCGTAGACATTTTCGAGGGGAATCGGCTTGCCATTCGTCCGCTCGGATGTCAGTTCGAATTTATCTACCACCACCTGCAGTTTTCCACCGGAATCTTTTGCAATTTCATTCAGGCGCGTAACAATCGCGTCGCGTCCGCAGCCAATGCCGCGCTTAGGGTCGGTCCAGGAAGAAAGCGCGAGGCGCGTGCCGCAGCTCACCAAATTGTGGATGAGCGCGCGCATGGACTTTTCGTCGATGCTTTGGCGTGCGATGGCGCCTAGGGGCCGCGGCAGAATTTTGGGCTGCGGTTTCGCTTGAGGAGGCTCGGCAGGATCGCGCGGCGCGGTTTGCTGAGCAAAAGCGGGCGCGGCTGCAGTCAGGATCACCATGGCTGCTGCTTTAGCTGCTTTCCGTGCGAGTCCGTAAATCGTACCGGCGCAACAGCTCATGTGTTCTGCTCCTCAAGTCGAATTGGCGTCAAAGAGAAGGAGCATTCTACGCGAACCCGCCGCGGAAGGCATCGGGCAAACGCCCTCAACCTGGCTTCACACCTAAATGCTTGTGAATCTCGCCAAATAATTTAGAATCTCCGCTGGCTAAACCACAGAGGAGGAGAAATGAAACGCAATCTCTATTTCGGAGGGATTTTTCTGGCGCTCCTCACAGCGCTTACGGCCGGATCGGTCATGCTCCAGAAAAGAGCGGCTGCGGAAGCGGCTGGCGCGGAGGCGCCGCGCTTTGAAGTGGATCCTTTGTGGCCGAAGCCGCTGCCGAATCATTGGGTCGTGGGCATGGCCATCGGCGTGACGGTGGATGCGCAGGACCACATCTGGATTGTCCATCGCACGAATACCTTCGAGCCCATGGAGATTTACGCCACGGCGAAGCCGCCCGCGGCGGAATGCTGCGTGCCCGCGCCGCCGGTGCTTGAGTTCGACGAAGAAGGCAACCTCATCGGACACTGGGGCGGACCGGGCCAAGGGTATGACTGGCCGGATTCAAATCACGGCATCCTGGTGGATTACAAAGGCAACGTCTGGATTGGCGGAAACAGCCGCGGCAAGGACCGCGCGCACTTTCACGACAACCAGGTTCTGAAGTTCACGCAAGACGGAAAGTTCCTGATGCAGATCGGCCATCCCAACATGAGCCAGGGCAGCAATGACACCGAGAACCTGAAAGGCGCGGCAAAAATGTTCGTGGACAAGGATACCAACGAACTCTATGTCGCGGACGGCTACGGGAACCACCGCGTGATTGTGTACGACGCGGAGACCGGAAAATACAAGCGGCACTGGGGCGCCTATGGCCACCAGCCGGACGACACGGACCTGGGGCCGTACAATCCGGATGCGCCCCCCGCGCAGCAGTTTAGGAATCCGGTGCACTGCGCGGAGCTCGCAAACGATGGACTGCTCTACGTTTGTGACCGCGCCAATGACCGCATCCAGGTGTTCAAGAAGGACGGCACTTTTGTGAAGGAAACCATCATTGCGAAAAGAACTTTGGGCGACGGTTCAGCGTGGGACATCGCGTTCTCCAAGGATCCGCAGCAGAAATACATTTTTCTGGCGGACGGTTCGAACGAGAAGGTTTACATCATGCTGCGCGATACGCTCGAAATCCTGACGAGCTTCGGCGACGGCGGACGGCAGCCGGGACAGTTTTACGCGGTACATAGCATCGCGACGGACTCGAAGGGCAACATTTTTACGACGGAAACGTACCGCGGGCAGCGGGTGCAGAAGTTTGTTTACAAGGGCATGGCGCCGGTGACGAAGAAGGACCAAGGCGTCGTGTGGCCTTCGAGCAAGTAATTTTTGGCGACGCATGGTTTTACTAGGAGGGGCCATGAAAAAAATTGTGTTAGGTCTTGTCGCGATGGGTTTTGCGGTACTGCTGCCCGGTGGATTTCGCGCGCAAACACAAAGCACCACGACCGTCGCGCCGCACTTGCCTCGAGGAACAGCAACCGATGTGAGCGGCGCGGAGATTCAGGCGTTGGTGAAAAAGACAGCCTCGGACCACATCAGCGACCAGGCGATTCGCGTGGTGAGCATCAACGGCGAGTACAACGTCGGCGTAGGGGTGGTGCATCGCTCGAAGACGTCGGGCACGAAGGCGGGCGGCGGCATCGAACACAGCCAGATCACCGAGATTTATCACGTGATGGAAGGCAGCGCCACGCTGGTCACCGGCGGCTCCATGGACAATACCTCTGAGTTTCCCGCCGACCACCCCGTCGTCACTGTGCTGAACGGCCCAAGCACGCGCGGCGGACCCGTCCAGAACGGCGTGAGCCGCAAAATCGGTCCCGGCGACGTGGTCATCATTCCGCCCAACACGATCCACTGGTTCAGCGAAATCACTTCCGATCAAATCGTTTACCTGGTGGTGCGCGTGGATCCGCACAAGGTTCTGCCCGCGGGATACATCGCGAAGTAGAGGAAATCTTTCTTGATTCGCAGGTTTCAAATCCGTTGCTCGCTTTGTGTCGCAGCGTTTTTGGTTTTGCCGTGCGCGGTGCGCGCTCACGACATTCCGAACGACGTGACCGTCCAGATATTCCTTAAGCCGGAAGGCCAGCATCTGCACATTCTGGTGCGTGTTCCGCTCAAGGCCATGCGGGACATCGTTTTCCCGCAGCGCGGGCCGGGTTATCTCGATATCGAGCGCACCGCACCTTTGCTTCCCGGCGCGGCAAAACTATGGATCGCCGGATTCTTCGAGACTTTTGAGGGCGACGCGCTTTTGCCAAATCCTCAAGTTATGGCAGCGCGCATTTCCCTTCCCTCGGATTTTTCCTTTGGTTCCTACGAAACCGCGCTTGCACACGTCACTGGCCCGCCGCTGCCCGAATCCACGGACGTGATTTGGGACCAGACTTTGCTGGACGTGCTGTTTGATGGCCCGATTCAGTCGGATCGCGCGCGTTTTTCGATTCAGCCGCGGTTTGGCCGCCTGGGCCTGCGAGTCATTACTGTTTTGCGGTTTATTCCCCCCGGCGGCGAAGTTCGCGCGTTCGAATTCGACGGCGACCCCGGTTTGGTGCGCCTCGATCCTCGCTGGTATCAAGCTGCGCTAAACTTTGTGCACCTTGGTTTTCTCCACATTCTCGATGGCACCGACCACCTGTTGTTTCTCTTCTGCCTGGTGATTCCCTTCCGGCGCCTGCGTGCGCTCATTCCGGTGGTTACTGCGTTCACCGTGGCGCATTCCATCACGTTGATCGCTTCCGCCTACCACTTCGCGCCGGATTTCCTGTGGTTTCCGTCGCTCATCGAAGTGCTCATCGCCGCATCCATCGTATACATGGCTCTGGAAAACATCGTCGGAGCCAGTAGCGTGCAACGACGCTGGATGATTGCCTTCGGTTTCGGCTTGGTCCACGGATTCGGCTTTTCGTTTGCCCTGCGGCAATCCTTGCAATTTGCCGGCTCGCATATGCTTACGTCGCTCCTTTCGTTCAACATCGGCGTTGAGCTGGGCCAGCTTCTAGTCCTCGTCTTGCTGATTCCCATCCTGCAGCTTTTCTTTCGCTACGCCGTGGCCGAGCGTATGGGCACCATCATCCTTTCGGCGATTGTGGCGCACACGGCTTGGCACTGGATGCTCGATCGAGGAAGCGTCCTTCGGCAATTTCGATTCGAATGGCCTGCCCTCGATGCCACTTTGCTGGCCCTTGTGCTCCGCTGGATGGTGCTGTTCATGATTCTGGTCGGACTGCTCTCGCTCGTTCGAATGGCGTCTCAGAAGTGGGCGGCGCGAACCGAATCCTCCCGGCCCGCAACGTCCACGCCGGTGTCAGATCCTGCCCTCACGCCAATGGAGCCGGCGAATGCTCTAGACGCTCCGGCCTCACCGAACCGTCCCAACTGAGCTGCTTTCCTCTCTCCCGGTTAACGTTTTCGCAAGTATTTGCAGTACCCCGCGTCTGTGTTAAGTTTTTTAGCCGGTCTTCGAGCGCATTGGCGTCATTTTTTGGCGCCGTGCCGCGTAATCACCTTAAGGAAACTCCTTCATGCTGTCTGGCTTTCGCACGCGCGAGCTGCGCAAGGTCTATACAGCGCGCCGCAACTTTGTTGCGCTGCTGTTCCAGACATTTCTCCAGCCGCTGATGTTCGTGTTTATTTTCGGGCGCGTAATGGTGGGTAGCGGCTACCTGCCGGAATCCTATAAGAGCTTGCTGCTGCCGGGCATCATGGCGATTTGCATGGTCGGCACGGGCATTTGGACTGTCGCCATGCCGGTGATTGCGGAATTTCAGTTCACTCACGAGATCGAGGACCGTTTGCTGGCGCCGATGGAAATTTCCTGGCTTGCGGTCGAGAAAGTCGTTGCCGGAACGCTACAATCGCTGGCTGCCGGCCTGATGGTCATTCCCGCCGCCTGGCTCTTGCTCCGCCCCGGCGTTGACCTGCCCGTGCCGCATCCGTTGCTGTTTGCGGCAGTGGCTGTGCTCGTCGCGCTTTTCTCGGCGACTGGCGGGCTGGCGCTCGGTTGCAGCATCCAGCAAACCCACATCGGCCTGAAGTTCAGCTTGATGGTGGCGCCCATGATTTTCTTCGGCTGTACGTACTATCCCTGGAGCGCGCTCGCGAACTTTCCGATTCTTCGGAAAGCGGTGCTCATCAACCCGCTCGTCTATGCCAGCGAAGGTCTGCGCGCCACGCTGGTGCCGCAGTTCCCTCATCTTTCCTTGTTGGCAGTTCTTGGCGCCCTGGTGATCTTCAACCTCCTGCTCTTCACTATGGGCCTCAAAAAATTCTACGGAAAAGCGGTAAGCTAGTTTCGTCCCGGCACAGGAACCCCGCACAAGGGAACGAGGATAAATTCCGGGGAGGGCTCAATGATTACGTGCGATCTCTGCGGCAAAGCGAAGGATTGTCTGCAGAAAGAAATTGATGGCAAGGAATATGACATCTGCTCTGAATGTTGGGAGCCATTGGCGCAAAGACTTAAAGGAAAAGGCAGGAAAGTACGGGAAACCGTGTTTCTGCCGTCGCGGCCCGCGAAAGAGAGGAAAGAGGAAGATGCGCATCCGCTCCGGGGAGAGCCGCCCATAATCCAAGGCGCTGTGTACGCGGTCTAAGATCCTTCGTTTATCAAATCGCCCGTAGTCGGAGGGACCATGAGATTTGCGAAGGTTGCGTTTTGGATTGCAGCTATTTGGGGGCTGTTCATCATTCCTCCGCTCTACTTCCTGTTTGACTCGATTGGGCGCAATAACCCTCCTCCCATCACCCATCCGGATTTTTTCTATGGTTTCGTGGGAGTAACTTTGGCCTGGCAGATTGCTTTTGCCTTCATCGCCGGAGACCCTGTGCGCTTTCGTCCCCTGATCATTCCTTCTATCTTTGAGAAATTCAGCTACGCCACTGCTGTATTTGTCCTCGTGTCGCAGGGGCGTGTGCACAGACCGGCGCTGCTCTTCGCCGGCGTCGATTTACTGCTGGGCATTCTGTTTGTGTTCTCCTATTTCAAGACGCCTGCTCGCCAAACCTAGCGGACGCGTCTGCATTTCGAGTCCTTCCGAAACTATGTTAACGTTTTTCGTTTATGAAGAAGCGCATTGGCGTGCTCTTGAGCGGCCGAGGCTCGAACTTTGAGGCTTTGGCGGAATCTGTGGCGGCGGGACGCATCCCCAACGCGGAAATTGCTATTGTCATCAGCAATCGCGAAGGCGCTCCGGGAATCGACCGCGCCAAGACGCGCGGCATCGCCACGCGCGCGATTCCTTCGAAGGGCCTAGAGCGCGAAGTTTACGACCGCCAAGTTGCCGCGGTGCTCGACGAGCACAAAGTCGATCTTATCTGTCTGGCGGGCTACATGCGTTTGCTTTCGCCTTATTTCGTCGCAAAATTCCCGAACCGCATCCTGAATATTCATCCTTCGTTGCTGCCGTCGTTTCCCGGCCTCGAATCGCAGCGGCAGGCCCTCGAATACGGCGTGAAGTATGCCGGGTGCACGGTCCACTTCGTGGACGAAAACCTCGACGCCGGGCCAATCATCATGCAGGCCGTCGTCCCGGTGAAAGACGACGATACGGAAGCGACGCTCTCGGGGAAAATCCTGAAAGAAGAGCATCGCATTTATTCCGAAGCCGTTCGCATCGTTCTTGAGGGGAAGTATAAAATCGCAGGCCGCCGCGTCCTGCAGTTGTAGCGGTCGCCTTTTTATCCTAAGCGAAGCGCGCCTTTTGCGCGCCAACGCGTTTAGGGAGCCAAGGGCTGAGACGGGGCATTTTGTCGCGCGTACTTCGTCGCGATTCATGGAGCAGCTGTCATCCTGAAGCCATCCGATGAGGATGCCTGAAGGATCTCAACGTAAGATAAAGAACAGACCATGACCCAGGGCGCAAAACCCGAGATGACTGAACACAAATTCAAACCCGTCGAAGAGCAGCTCGCCTACATCAAAAAAGGCGTCGCCGAAATCATTCCGGAACCGGAACTGACAGCGAAACTCGAAAACTCGCGTAACACCGGCAAGCCCCTTCGCGTCTATCTCGGCGTGGACCCGACGGCGCCCGACCTTCATCTCGGCCACACGGTGGTTCTCCGCAAGCTGAAACACTTCCAGGACCTCGGCCACACCGCCGTTTTCCTGATTGGCGACTTCTCCGCGATGATCGGCGATCCGACTGGCGTCTCCGAAACGCGTCCGCCGCTGACGCGCGAGCAAGTGGACGCGAATGCAAAAACCTATCTCGAACAGGTTTACAAAATCCTGGGCCGCGACAAAACGGAAGTTCGTTACAACAGCCAATGGCTCAGCAAAATGAACGCCGAGGACGTCGTCCGTCTCTGCTCACACTATCGCCTTGCGCGCCTGCTGGAGCACGAGGACTTCCGCTCGCGCCTGACCAACAACCAGGCAATCTCCGTGCACGAGCTCTTGTATCCCTTAATGACCGCGTTCGACGCAGTGTCCCTAAAGTCGGACGTCGAGTTGGGAGCAACGGAACAGAAATTCAACCTGCTGGTGCACCGCGAAATCCAGCGCGAGTACGGCTTGTCGGGAGAAGCCATTCTGACCATGCCGATTCTTGTGGGCCTCGACGGCCAGCGCAAAATGTCGAAGTCCCTCGGCAACTACGTCGGCATCACTGAACCACCATCGGAAATGTTCGGCAAGATGATGTCCATTCCCGACGAGCTGATGTGGTCCTACTACGAATTGCTGACCGATCGCACTCCCAGCGAAATAGCGTTGCTAAAAAAGGAAGTCTCTCACGGGAAGCTACATCCCATGGATGCGAAGATGCGCCTCGCCGAAGAAGTGATTTCCGATTTCCACGGTAAAGAAGCTGCACGCAAGGCGGCGGAGAATTTCCAGCGTGTCTTTCGCGATCGGCAAGCGCCGGAAGAAGCCCCCACGGTCAAATTGCCGAAGGGGTTGCCGAAGAAGCTGACGGCCCTTCTCGTTGAGTTAAGTCTGGCGCCATCAAAAGCGGAAGCGGAACGGTTGATTAAGCAAAAGGCCGTTGAAATTGATGGCGCTACCGTCGAAGATCCGCGAAAAGATATTGACCTTAGCAAGCCCGTCAACTTTCTTCTTCGCGCGGGAAAGAAGAAATTCTTGCGGGTGGTCGTCGAGTAATTTGTTGCTTTTTACTGAAGAATTGATCCTGCCATTTGAGAAACATGGTTCGCGATGGCCGGCGCCGCGGTCAGGCCGGGAGATTCCATGCCCACCAGGTGAATGGCATGCGGAACGTTGGGATCGCGCGTGATCACAAAATCCACAATCCCTTTGTGGTGCGGAGGCGCGAGCTTCGGGCGCAGGCCGGTGTAGCCAAGCTGCAAATCGAGCTCTTCGATTTCGGGCAACAACGCTTTCGCGCTTTCGGCAAACGCGGCGATCGGCAAGCGATTCTTCTCGTAGTTGTCTTTTCCTTCCACGTAGGTTGCCGTCGGGCCAAGAAGAAACGTCCCCCACAAAGTCTTGGTGAAGTGCACGCCGAGGCTCAGCCCGTCGCTGTGCGGCAAGGGATAAACGAGGTTGTTGATGAGCGATGAGCGCGGACCGCGCACTTCGCAATACTCGCCTCGAACGGGATAAATCTTCCACGAAGGATTGCCCAGCATCGCGGCAACTTCGTCTGCGTGGAGTCCCGCTGCATTAATCACGCAACGTGCTTCAATCTTCTCTTCTTGTGAATCTTCCTCGTCGCCGATACGTAGACCAACGCGAATGATGCTGCCAGCCGGTTCAAGCGAAACCACTTGCGCACGCGTAACAATATTTGCGCCCTGATTCGTGGCCACGCGCGCGTAGGCATGCACCAGTTCTTCCGCGGAGACGATGCCGGTGGAAGGCACGAGCAGCGCGGCAACTCCCCGAATGTGCGGCTCGCGCTTGCGGATTTCCGCAGCATCAATCAGTTGCAATCCTTCGACGCCATTGTCCTCGCCCCGTTTCTTCAGCGCGAGAAGCTCAGGCTCTTCATGCGAATCCGCGGCAACCACCAGCTTGCCGCAGTGTCGAAACGGCACCTTATGTTTCTCGCAGAATTCGTAAGTAAGGCGATTCCCTTCGACGCACAGGCGCGCCTTAAGCGAATCCTTCGGATAGTAGATACCGGAGTGATTGACGCCGCTGTTCCGCGTGCTGGTGGCCATTCCCAGCTTGGGAAACTGCTCGACCAGAAAAACGTCCTGCCAGCGCGCAGAGACAGCGCGAGCGACGGCGCAACCCACCACCCCGCCGCCAATGATGAGAATGTTGGCCTGGTCCACGAAGATAGTTTATCCGTGTGTGTTGATTTCGTCGAAGAAGGCCTTGCACTCCTCAAGGCGCGCCTGTGTCCCATCGTGCACGGCGTACACCGAGTGTTTGGGATCCTCATAATGATTCCGCCAAAGGGACGCGGCGCCGTGCTGGCCGTCTTTATTGAGCGCGTAGAAGAAGATGTGGAAGGTAGATAGTTTTGCCTTATCGTTTTTGTAGTTGCGCGCGACGCGAGCCAGAGCTTCCATGCAAGCGTCCGCCGGTGACTTTCCCTGCCGCATCATCTCCATAATGGTGTGCCCGCCGCAGATTTTGATATTTTCTTCGCCCTTGCCTGTAGAGCCAGCCGCGCCAACTTCATTGTCCACATAGCAACCCGCCCCGATGATGGGCGAGTCACCCACGCGCCCCGGAATTTTCCAGGAGAGTCCGGAAGTCGTCGTGGTTGCAGAAATGTCGCCTTTGGCGTCCACGGCCATGCAAGGGATCGTGCCGGTAGGCGGATGCGCGATGACGCGCTCGGCGTAAGCGATTTTCGCCTCGTCGCCGTCAAAGAGCACCGCCATGTGCTCTTTCCATTCCGGCGAATCGATTCCCGGCCGCCAGTTGAGCGAGGATTTGGCCTTCCAAGCGAGCCAGATCTTGCGCGAATGTTCCGTGAGGAGATTCATCTCCTCGAACCCCTCGGCTACAGCAAACCTGCGCGCTCCGTCGCCGACAATCATGGTGTGATTGGTATTTTCCATAACCGTCTTCGCCAACCGCGAAACGTTTTTGATTCGCCGGACCGCAGCCACAGCCCCGGCTCGATGCGTTGGCCCGTGCATCACGCTGGCGTCGAGTTCCACTTCACCCTCTTCATTGGGCAAGCCCCCGTAGCCGACGGAATCATCGTTGGGATCGTCCTCGACGACGGTGACTGCTCGAACGACTGCATCAAGCGTGTCCCCGCCCGTCTTGAGAATGTCCATGCCCTTATCGAGAGCGTGTAGGCCGTTTGCGCTCGAGATGATGACCGGGCGCTTGCCTGCCGCGGGAGGGTCAAGGTTCGAGGGGGGCAGCGCAGCGTCTCCGTTCAACGGCGTGCGGCCAAAAAGCTTATTAGTCCCGGCAAAGGCGCTGCCAGCCAGTGAGGTGAGAAAAAATTTGCGTCGCGACCACAATTCCATGTCAAGACCTCCTGAAAGTTCGGAAGCACTATATAACACGGGCCGAGAGCTTTCCGGGCCCTCCTCAAAAAATGAAGATTTCTTGAAATTTTCAGGCCGGGCCCTGCGTAGGAGATGTGGGAGGCCCATATATGGGAACCAAAGTGGAAGAGGAGTGGAAGAAAGGCAGTGCGGAGCTGCTGATTCTTTCCTTGCTCGAGGACCAGCAACGGCACGGGTACGAAATCGCCAAACTCATTGAAGTGCGCTCGGGAGGCGCGCTCCACTTCCACGTGGCCTCGCTCTACCCATTACTCTACCGGCTCGAAAACCGCAGCTGGATACAAGGACGCTGGGTAGAGAAATCGAATCAACGACGGCGCCGGTACTACCGGCTGACGGCGGAGGGGCAGCGCGTCCTGGCGCTGCAACGCAAGAAGTGGCAGGAATTTGCCGGAGCGGTGGGCCGAGTCGCAGGAGTGCAACATGCCTGAATGGAATCTGGAAATTAGGAAACATTTGGCGGGACTAAATCTGAGACCGGAGCGGGAAGCGGAAATTATCGAAGAGCTTTCCGATCACCTTCAACAAAGGTATGAAGAGTTTCGGGAAAGAGGCGCCGACGACGATGAGGCTCTCTGCGAGGTAATGGGCGAAATCTACTGGCGAGACTTTGTCCCGGAACTTCAAGTTTCAGAGAAGACTCCGTGGCCAGACGCGGAACCGCAAGGGGCGCCCGCCGGCGGACACCTCTTCGAGGACCTCTGGAAGGACCTTCGCTACGCTCTACGGATCCTAAGAAAAAGCCCGGGTTTTACGGCCGTTGCTGTGCTGACGCTCGCTCTGGGCATTGGGGCAAACACCGCGGTTTTCACCGTTGTTGACTCGCTGATCCTGAATCCGCTTCCCGTTGAAAAAATCTCCACGCTCAACGCTGTCAACATGACGCAAGCCAAAAAGACGGCCCCATTTGGCGACTTGCAGGCCATTTCTTACCTGAATCTCAAGGATATTCGCGAACGCACGCATTCTTTCCGCAGCCTTGCAGGTCATTCGTATCCAATGGCGGTAACGATGACCGACAAGGATCAGCCGCGCCGGGTTTTCGCGGAAATCGTGACCGCAAACTATTTCGAGACGCTCGGCATACGCCCCTTCCT
>Ga0126381_100001227_pt1 | contig 27774 bp, 31 predicted proteins | sample PanSoiMetPlot_28_FD_96465 | JGI IMG/M metagenome (GOLD analysis project Ga0126381, IMG submission 96465) | Tropical forest soil microbial communities from Panama - MetaG Plot_28 | ecosystem: Environmental > Terrestrial > Soil > Tropical forest > Bulk soil | place: Panama | collected 2016-02-17
CCTTGCGCTTGATTGGTGCGACGGCACGCCGCTCGAGGCGCTGGCGCGGCGCAGCTTTGCCCTACACGCCAGGCTTGCGGAGGAGGTGTACGGCGACTGGGGCTACCGGCGGCTCACCACATATTCCGGCTCGGTAGGGCTTGGTCGGCGGCGGAGCCTCTATGGGGTCGAGTGGCTCTCACCAAGCGTGGCGGTGAACCAGAGGCTGGGTTCGACGGCCACCACCGCCCAGGTTCATCCCGAAAGGTTTACCGCAGCAATGATGAGGGTGGCAGAGGCGCAAGGGGCCGAGCTGCGCCTCGGGCAAGTCACCGGCGTCGTGCGCCGCAAGGATGGCAAGACGGTCACGGGTGTCGAGGTTGACGGCGAAGTCGTCGAAGGCGATGCCGTCGTGATCGCGCTCGGTCCGTGGTCGATCCTTGCCGCCGAGTGGCTGCCCTTGCCTGCCGTGTTCGGGTTGAAGGGGCACAGCCTCGTCTTCGAGACCGGAGCGAAAGTGCCCGCAGAGGCGTTGTTCGCCGAGTGCCGCGAGGGGAACGGGACGGTGCAGGCCCCCGAACTGTTTCCACGCTCCGACGGCACCACTTATGTTTGCGCGATCTCCACCGAAAGTCCTCTGCCGATCGACCCCGCCCGGGTCGTTCCCGATCCGGGTGCGATCGAGCGTCTGCGAGCGATGTGCTCCGAATTGTCGCCGACGCTCGCCAACGCGAAGATCTTGGCAACCCAGGCCTGCTATCGACCGATCACGCAGGACTGCTTGCCGCTGATCGGCCGGATTGCCGGGCTCGAAAGCGCCTACATCGCCACCGGCCACAGCGTCTGGGGGATTCTCAACGCGCCGGCGACCGGCGAGGCAATGGCCGAACTGATCCTAGACGGCACTGCCCGCTCGGTCGACCTCTCCGCTTTCGAACCGGCTCGACTGTCGCCGTTCGATCCAGCGCGCCTAAGACGAAGTCCCGAGAATGATTAGCCAGCTTTCTCGCAGTTGATCATCCAGGGCGTGCCAAACTGATCCACGAGCATGCCGAAGCGGGCGGCCCAGAAAGTCTCCTGGATCGGCATCTGCACCGTCCCGTTTTGCACCAAGGTATGAAATATGCGTTCGGCATCGGCTGGATCGTCGATGCTGAGCGTCACGGAAAAACCCTTTGCTCCCTCATAGCGCTCTGGCGGGGCGTCGGAACCCATCAATACCTCGTCGCCTACCATAAGCCGCGCATGCATGATCTTGTTGCGCCATTCGGGAGGCGTTTGCCCCTCCATCGGGGAGCCCCCGAACGTCATCATTGCGACGATCTTTCCGCCAAGACACTGCTCATAAAATTTGAACGCCTCTTCGCATCGTCCGTCGAAGCTGAGATACGGGTTCAACTGCATTGCGTTCTCCTTTGGACCTGAGTGGTTCCCTGTCGGATATTTCTATTTCGAAAGCTTGCGCTCGAGCTCACGCCGGCGCGAAGCGCACGACGGCGATCGGCGGCAGTCGCGCCTCGGACATTGCCCAGGATTGGCCGCCGTCTTCCGACGTCCACAAGCCGCCGCTGGTCGAACCGAAAGCGAGCCGCTCGCCGCTCTCGTCAACCGCCAGGCCGTGGCGCCATACCAAATCATAGGCGTGGCGCTGAGGCAGGCCCCGCGTCAGCACGTCGAAGCTGCGCCCGCCGTCGCGAGTGCGGGCAACCACGACCTTCCCGTCCACCGGAATGCGCCGCTCGTCCTTGACAGCCGGCACGAACCAAGCGGTGTTCGGGTCGCTCGGATGCGCGGCGACGGCAAAGCCAAACTTCGACGGCCGGATTGCCGTCACTTCGTGCCATGTCGTACCCGCATCCTCCGAGCGAAAGACACCGTTATGATGCTGACACCACACGATTTCGGGGTGCACGGCGCAGCGCGCCAGCCGGTGCACATCCTGGACTATCGGATTGTCGCGCTGCTCGGGTGGCATGTACTCGGCATACATGCCGCGGTTGATCAGGCGCCACGAACCCCCCGCATCGGTACTCGCCCAAACACCCGCAGTCGAAACGCCGATGCGAATGTCGGAAGGGTCGCGCGGATCGACCAGCACCGAGTTGATGCCGGGCTGCTCCCCGCCGGCAACGCCCGCCCAGTGCCGCCGCTCGGGCATGCGCCAGAGTGTCTCGTTTAGCGACCAGGATGCGCCGCCGTCGTCGGAGCGGAAGAGGCCGCCGGGCATCGTGCCGGCCCACAGGCGTCCCGGAGCGCCGCCCGGCTCGAGCACCCAGATCTTGCCGAGAGACCAGGGATGCGGGTCGTCGCCCGAGTCCTCCGGCTTTGGCGGAAACTCGGGCACCGCCAACTCGCGCCAGGCCCCGGCGTGGTCGCGATGCCACAGCTTGGCTCCGAAGTGGCCGAGATCTAGCGCAGCCCAGACCGAGCCGTCGCCATCCGCTAATACCGCGGAAACCGGATCGCCGAGGAACTGGACATCAATGATTTCCCAGGCACCGTCGACGCGGGCCAATTCGAATAGACCCTTGCGGGTCCCGACATGAAGCCGATCCGTCATCTTCCCCTCGTTAGCCGCCTGACAACGCTTGAAAGACATAGATTTCGTCATGCGCGCCGACCGCATCGCTCAGCCGCACGCGGTCGCGCACCGGCTCGCCGTTGACATAGACCGCAACGTGCCGACGCAAGGCTCCCTGGTCGTCGAGCACATAGCCGCGTAGAGCCGGGCGGGACGCAAACACCACCGCGAGCGCGCCGCCGACCGTCGTTCCTTCGACCTGCGCCGAGGGAGCAGGCAGAAACCGCTGCAATGCGGAGGTGAACGAGACCTTCGCCATGACAATCCTTGATTTTATGGCGTCACGTTGATATCAACATTCGTCCGCCATGTCAAAGTGCGATGATCTGCCGTTCGAGATCACCCTGAAGGTGCGCGACACCTGTCTGTGCCTGCATTTGCAGAGGGCGGCGCGGGCGGTGGCGCGGCGCTTTGACGCGGCGCTGCGACCACTTGGGCTGACCAGCGGCCAGTTCTCCCTGCTGATGGCCCTCAATCGCCCGGAGCCAGCGAGCATGAGCAACATTGCATCCCTCTTGGCAATGGACCGCACGACCTTGACCGCGAATTTGAAGCCGCTCGAGCGCCGTGGCTTGGTGGCTGTGACGGTCAACGATGCCGACAAGCGAGCTCGCCGTTTGACCTTGACCCCGAGCGGTCGGGACGTCCTGGTTGCTGCCGTACCGGCGTGGCGGCGAACCCATGCGGAGATCGACGGCCTGCTGGCCGGGTCCGCCCCCGATCGCCTGCGCGTCGACCTGCGCGCGCTCTCCTGATCCCGAGCTTGCCTATCCGAGAGCGCCCGACCTGCGCAGCGCGGCGATCTCGTCCTCGGAGAAGTCGAGCACCTCCTGGAGGACCGTTTCAGTGTCGGCGCCGAGTTCAGGGGCGGGTCCGCATGTCCGGCCGAAGCTGGCATGCCACGGCAGCCCGGGCAGAATACCGGCGCTATGGGGTTCCCAAAACCTGCGCGCCCTGAGGTGATCGCTGCTTACGAGGTCCCGGGAATTGGCAAGCGCCGCCGCCGGAATCCCGGCGCGCAACAATCCGATTTCGGCGACCATGGCGCATTGGGTGCGCAGCCAGGCGGCGAGCGTCCGATCAATGATCGCGCGGCAGCCTTCGCGTTCGCGAAACCCGAGGTCGGCCATAGGCTTCAGGTCCGGAACGACAGCGCAGAGGCTCCCCCACTCACCGTCGGAGGTGATAGCGAGGCTGATCCACTCGTCCTCGCCCGCGCAACGGTAGACGCCGTGCGGGATGTGACACGTGGAACGGTTGCCGCGCGGCTGCGGCGGAGTCGCGAGCTGCGTCTCCAGCAGCGGTTCGGCCATGGTCCACAGCATCGCCTCGATCATCGAGAAATCGATCCGGGCGACGCCACGCGCCCGCCGCCGATGCCATAACCCGGCCGCGACGATGAAGGCGAGCATCAGACCGCACATCGGGTCGAGCCAGGCGAGCCCGACCCGTGGCGGAAGGTCGGGATGGCGATTGAGCCCCGAGAAACCAGCATAGCACTGCAGCAGGGTACCATAGGCCACCGCGCGCGCCTCCGGCCCGGTCCGTCCGAGGCCCGAGGCCGAGACATAGAGCAGATTGGGGTTGAGAGCCCGCAGATCATCGGCGCCGAGGCCAAGCCGGTCCATGACGCCGGTGGCGAAGTTCTCGACGAGGACATCCGAGCGCGCGGCGAGGCAGCGCGCAATTTCGACGGCTTCCGGCCTTTTCAGATCGAGCACGATGCTGCGCTTCGCCTGGCCGAGAACGGTGTGCAGTTCCGAGGCGCGGCCGGGATCGCCGCGTCCGGGCGCCTCGATCTTGATGATTTCGGCGCCCATCGCGGCGAGGTAACGCGTGGCGGTCGGGCCGGCGATGACCCAGCCGAAATCGAGCACGCGGACGCCCGAAAGAGGCATCGGCCCAGGGTTCCGGGCGGCGTAATACCCGCTGGCCGCGCCGATCTGCAGTCCGAACGGCGATCCGGGAACCTTGACCAGCCTCCCGGCCATCTCGATGCGTCGCCAGAAATTCCGGTGCTCCAGTTGCGGCGACTCCAGCTGTTCGGCTGGCTCGCGCAATGGGAAGCTCGGCACGTGAGCGGCCTGAGCGGCGTCGGCGATCCATTGCTTGCCGTATTGGCGGCCCCACCCGGACATCAGCGCATGGAGCTCATCCCAGTTGGATACCCGGTCGGATTTGCTGGCGAAGCGCCGGTCTTTGCCCCAGCCAGGTGAACCCATTACTCCGAGCCACGACGCCCATTGCCGTTCCTCGCGCGGCGAAATCGTGACGTATCCATCGCGCGCCGGCAGGATCGTAACCGTGGCTCCGTTGCCGTCCGCGTCCCGCTTGCGCGGACGGATTCTTCCCGTGAGCGCGGCTCGCGCCAGCTCCGTGATCGCGACAGTCGCCAGCGCTTCTTCGATGGAGACATCGACAACCGCGCCCGGCGTGCCCAATGCCGCGAGCATGGCGGCGCACGCGCCGGCAACGCCTCCGATGAACGCCGATTGTTCGCCGGCCGGGCGGATTGGTGCTTCGGCAAGATCGTCCACCTGCCCGGTCAATAGCCGCGCAATGCCGCTGGCGAAGAACAATGTAAGGTCGGTCGCCGGATCGTCGGCCTTGGGTCCCGTCTGGCCGAAAGGCGAAATGTACAGGAGCGTAGCGGACGCATTGAGCCGACGAAGACTGGTGCAATCGTACTGCAGAGCCCGAAGATCTTCCGGGCGGCCCTCGCAGACGATCAGGTTAGCATTCGCAATCGCATCCTGTTTTGTCGCCGCGTCGTTGGTGAGAACCGGCTTGTCATGAGCGAGGTACGAGGCGAGAAGCGTCGACCTGTCCGGGTCGATGCAGCTGACATCTGCACCGACATCGGCAAGAAGTCGCCCGCAAACCGCGGCGGCCAGCCCCTTGCCGATTTGCACGACCCGAAAGTCTCGCAATAGCTTTGCGGGTTCGGTGGAAAGCTTCGCCACTTAATTCGCCACTTAAATGGCGGGACTTTAAGCCGCCTTTGCGTCTTCGAGGACCATGGCGGCGCATTTCTCGCCGATCATGATCGAGGGTGCATTCGTGTTGCCGCCCGGGACCAATGGCATGATCGAGGCGTCGGCGACCCGCAGTCCCTCCACCCCGTGGACCCGCAGCCGCGGATCGACCACGGCATCAACCTCGCGCCCCATCCGGCAGGTGCCGACCGGGTGCAGGTTGGAGACGCCGCGTACGCGGATCTCTTCGATCATCTCGGCTTCGCTCTGGCATTGGGGGCCAGGCAGCACCTCCTCGCCGACAAACGGCTTCAATGCCGGCTGCGCGGCGATCTTGCGGCTAAGTTTCATACCGTAGATCAGCGCCTGGAAATCGTAGTCGCTGGCGAGAAAGTTGAACTGGATCGCCGGCGGCGCGAGCGGATCGGGGCTCTTGATCCGCACCCAACCGCGGCCGTCGGGGCGCAGATGCACGGGGCTGAAGGTAAAGGCGGAAAACGGATGCGGCTTGATCCCGGTGCGCAGCCGCTCGATCGCGCTCCAGCCGGACATGTTGACCTGCAGATCCGGCTGTTCCAGCCGCGGGTCGGTGCGGACGAGGGCGCCGGCATAAATCCCTGCATTCGACAGATGGCCGGACCGGCTGACCGCATATTGCACCGCGGCCTTGAGCTTCAGCGCCGGGCTCATCGCCATGTCGTTGACCGTGACCTTCTGCGGGCAGCGCCACACCAGGTAGGTGTTGAAATGGTCGTGCAAGTTCTTTCCTACCCCAGCCATGTCGCGGATCACCGGAATGCCGAACTCGCTCAACAGGTCGGCGGGGCCCAGCCCGGAAAGCTGCAACAGTTGCGGCGAGCCGTAGACCCCGCCCGAGGCGATGACCTCGCCTCGGGCCCATGCCGTTTTCTGCCCGGCCGGGGTTTGGAATTCTACTCCGACCGCGCGACCCCCTTCGAACAGGATGCGAGTGGCGTGCGCGTCGGTGACCACGGTCAGGTTCTCGCGGCGGCGGGCCTGACCGAGATAGGCCCGCGCCGAGCTCCAGCGGCGGCGGTTCGTGGTCGTCGTCTGGTAATAACCAACGCCTTCCTGCCTGGCGCCGTTGAAATCGTCATTGGCCGGAATGCCGGCCTCGATCGAGGCCTTGACCATCGCATCCCCGAGCGGCGAGCGAACCGGGTTGGACACGTGGAGCGGGCCGCCGACGCCATGAAAATCATCGGCCCCACGCTCCTGATCCTCTGCCTTCTTGAAGAACGGTAATACCGAATCCCAATCCCAGCCTTCGCAGCCGCGCTGTCGCCAGCCGTCGTAATCGGTCGGGGTGCCGCGCATATAGACCATGCCGTTGATCGAGCTGGTACCGCCCAGCACCTTGCCGCGCGGCTGGTAGAGTGTGCGGTTGTTGAGCTCCTTCTCGGGCTCGCTCTCGAACATCCAGTTGACGCGGGGATTAGTGAACGTCTTTGTGTAGCCGAGCGGAATATGGATCCACGGATTGCTGTCGCGCCCGCCGGCCTCGAGCAGCAGCACCCGGTACCGTCCAGATTCGCTGAGCCGCCCGGCGACGGCACAACCCGCCGATCCCGCTCCAGTCACGATAAAGTCGAAAGTTTCGTCCGCAGTCATCGTCATTCTCTATTCCCCAAAATGCGCGGGGAAACGATAGCGAAGCCGAGCCGCATCGTGAAGGGCGGCCAAGCAAATCAGAGTATTGCCGAGGTCGGCGTCCCGCGCCATTTAACGGCGCATGTGCGGCCGCGCCCGTCTCTCCTCCGACGTCAGCGAGATCAGACTCGTCTTCTCCATCCCACCCGAGAGGCCGATCCCGAACATACCGGCCAATTGGAATGCGGCGCCGACCGAGGATCTGCCGGTCGTCCGCCATGACGCCAAAGCGGGTCAGCGCAGTGTGGACATCATGCGCTGGGGGCTGGTGCCGTTCTGGGCCAAAGACATCAAGGTCGGCTTCGCCAACATCAATGCCAAGGCCGAGGGCATCGACGCGAAAGCGGCCTTCCGCGAAGCCTTCGCCCGACGGCGCTGTCTGATCCCGTTCGACTGCTTCTACGAGTGGAAGAAGCTCGCCAAGGAACGTCAGCCCTACGCGGTCGCCCTCGCCGACCGGCGCCTGATGGCGCTGGCCGGCCTGTGGGAAACCTGGCGCTCGCCTGCCGGTGAAAGGGTACGGAGCTTTGCGATCGTGACGACCAGCGCCAATGCACTGCTCGCTCCGGTACACGACCGGATGCCGGTGATCCTCGCACCGAAGAATTGGCCGGCATGGCTCGGCGAGAGCGCGGCCGATCCGGAGGAGATCAAATCGCTGCTGGTTTCTTATCCGGCCGAGGACATGGTCATCTGGCCGGTCGACAAGCGGGTCGGGAACGTCAACAACAAGGACCCTCTGCTGATCGAGCCTCCCGCCTGATGACAAGCAGCGGCGCCGAGGCGACCGGGTTTCCATTGCCCTTGGATTTGCCGCCGATGGAGGCACGGCTCGTCGACGACCTGCCCGAGGAACCCGGCTGGCAATTCGAGCCGAAATGGGACGGCTTCCGGTGCCTCGCATTCCGCGCCGGAGAGGAGGTCGAGCTGCGCGCCAAATCGGGCAAGCCGTTGGCGCGCTACTTCCCGGAAATGACGGCGATGTTGCGCCGGCTGCAGCCGAGGCGCTTCGTCCTCGATGGCGAGCTCGTCATCCCGGTCGGCGAGACATTGTCGTTCGACGCGCTGCAGATGCGGCTGCACCCGGCCGAAAGCCGCGTCAAGAAGCTCGCCGCCGAGACGCCGGCTGTCCTGATCCTGTTCGACCTGCTTACGACACCCCGCGGCGAGAGCCTTTTGCAAACGCGCCTGCCGCACCGCCGTGCGGCTCTCGAGGCCTTTTTTCAATCCATTGCCCCCAATGATGGGGTCAGGCTTTCGCCCTTTACCCGTGACGTCGCGGAGGCGCGGCGTTGGCTCGAAGCCAGCGGCGGCGCGTTCGACGGCGTCATCGCCAAGCGCATCGACGACGTCTATCAGGCGGGCGAGCGCGCGATGCTCAAGGTCAAGCGGCGCCGCACGGCTGATTGCGTGGTGGGCGGGTTTCGGTACGAGCGTAACTCGCGCCGGGTCGGGTCTCTTCTGCTCGGCCTCTACAACAGCGAAGGCAAGCTGGACCACGTCGGGTTCACCTCGGCACTGCACGACCTCGACCGCGAAGCGCTGACCCGACAGCTCGAAAGGCTGATCATGCCGCCCGGCTTCACCGGCAACGCGCCGGGTGGCCCGAGCAGGTGGAGTACCGAGCGCTCCGGCGAGTGGCAGCCGCTGCGACCAGAATTGGTCGTCGAAGTCCGCTACGATCACGTCAGCGGGGGTCGGTTCCGCCACGGGACCCGGCTCTTACGCTGGCGGCCCGACAAGGCGCCGCGGCAATGCACCTTCGAACAGATTCAGGTCCCACCGGCGGCTGCTACGGGACGATATCTGGCGGCAGTGGACGCGGCCGGCGATTCTCGCCGATCGCGACATAGGTGAAGGTCGCCTCCGTGACCTTACGCACTTCGTTCGATGGAAAATGACGCCGCCACGCCTCGATGCGCACCGTCATCGATGTGCGCCCGGTTTTCATGAGTTCTCCGTAACAGCTGACCTCGTCTCCGACAAAGACGGGCTCGTGAAAGACCATCCCATCGACCGCCACTGTCGCGCATCGTCCGCGGGCACGCTGCGTGGCAAGGCTTCCGCCAGCGAGATCCATTTGTGACAGAAGCCACCCGCCGAATATGTCGCCGTTCGGGTTCGCATCGGCCGGCATAGCGAAGACGCGGATGAGCGGAAATCCGCAGGGCAATTCTCGCCGAGGAGCTTTAGCAGCGTGGGGCGCCGTTTCCGAATCCATGTTTTCTTTAATCCTCCGTGTCAGAAACCGGCCAGCGTCGAGCATGGTTGTGCCCGGGCCGATGACAATTGGAATGGCGTATCTACATAGGACGTTGTGCTGACGTCCGCTCGATCAGGTGGAGGCATTTTATGTTTGTTCGCTACCGGGGGAGCTGGTTCCGGCAAACCGCGGTTACAGCGGCTGTCCTGATCGGTGCGGCTTCATTGTCTACGGCATTGGCCCAACCGGCCGGGGCCCAGGTATATTCCGGCTATTCTCCGGCCGCGGTCTCAGCGCCGCCGCAACCCTACCAGGGATATTCTTCTCCGCCGGCAGCCTCGACGCAGGCGTATCCCGGCTATGCTAATCCGCCAGCCTATTCTTGGGGTGGAGGCGGCTGGAACCCGGGATGGGTTTGGTACCCGGGATGGGGTTGGTGGAACCCAAGCTGGGGCTGGTGGAACCCGGGCTGGAACGGGGCCGGCTGGGGCTGGGGTCCAGGTTGGGGCGGTTGGTGGGGATGGCCGGTCGGCGTCACCATCGGCGGTTGGTGGGGCGGCGGCTGGGGTTGGGGCCGTGGTTGGGGTTGGGGCGGTCGCGGGTGCTGGAATTGCGGCTTTCGCGGCGGGTTTGCGCATGCCGGCTTTCATGGCGGTGGCTTCCACGGAGGTGGTTTCGGTGGAGGCTTCCATGGCGGTGGGCATCGCTAGTTGCTGAGGGTGCCGTCAGCGTTGGACCGGGAAGCACTTGCGGCACATCTCCACAATATCTTGGCGGAAGCAACAATCCCGGAGCTGCCGCACCACTATCGCGGCAAGGTTCGCGACAATTACGACCTGCCGGATGGCCGCCGCATCATCATCGCCACAGACCGGCTGAGCGCCTTCGACCGGATTTTGACGGCGATCCCTTGCAAGGGGCAGGTGCTGACGCAGATCGCGCGGTTCTGGTTTGATGCGACCCGAGACGTCTGCCCCAACCACGCTGTCGGCTATCCGGACCCGAACGTCGTTGTCTGCCGGCGGTTGGACATCCTGCCGGTCGAGATCGTCGTCCGCGATTACCTCACCGGCACGACCGCGACGTCGATCTGGCCCATGTACAGGTCAGGGCGCCGGGAGATCTATGGCATTGGCTTTCCCGAAGGGCTGCACGAAAACCAAAAGCTGCCGTCGACGGTCATTACACCGACGACCAAGGCGGCCGACGGAGGACACGACGAGCCCCTGACGCGCGACGAGATCGTCAACCGAGGCCTTCTCACGCCGGATCAGTGGCGGACCGTCTCGGCGCTGAGCCTGGCTTTGTTCGCGCGGGGGCGCGAGATTGCCAAAGGACGCGGTCTGATCCTTGTCGACACCAAATACGAATTCGGTCTTGATCGAGACGGGCGGATCATTCTCGCCGACGAGATTCATACCCCGGACAGCAGCCGCTATTGGATCGGGGAGAGCTATGGGCGGCGCTTCGCGGCCGGGGAGGCGCCCGAGACGCTCGACAAGGATTTTCTGCGCCGTTGGGTGACCGCGCGCTGCGATCCATATCGTGACCCGATACCCGATATCCCGCGCGAGGTTATCCTCGAAACCGCCCGAACCTATATCGTTGCGTTCGAGACCATTACCGGAAAGACGTTCGAGCCGCCATCATCGGAGATCCCGGCGCTGGAGCGCATCCGCGCCAATCTGGCCGAATATTTGGGCGTCGAGCGCTAACGACCCTTCTGCAATCCGATAAAGGGGATCCGGATGCTCGAGACCACCATCGCAGGCAGCCTGCCGAAGCCCGGCTGGCTGGCGAAGCCGCGCATGTTATGGGCGCCTTGGGAGCTCGACGGCGAGGCGCTGATCGAAGCAAAGCGCGACGCGACAGTGCTGATGCTGAAGGAGCAGGAAGACGCTGGCATCGACATCGTCACCGACGGCGAGCAGGCGCGCCAGCACTTCGTCCACGGCTTCCTCGAGCAGATCGAAGGCGTCGATTTTGCGCGTCGGGTCACAATGGGCATTCGCAATAACCGCTACAATGCCGAAGTGCCCACCGTCACTGGGCCGCTCCTCCGCGTGCGGAGCGTTCACCGCTTCGAGGCCGAAATTGCCCGCGCGCATACGCGGGGCCAGCTCAAATTCACCCTGCCGGGGCCGATGACGATCGTCGATACGATCGCCGACGGGCATTACGGCGACAAGGTGAGCCTGGCGATGGCATTCGCCAGACTGTTGAACGAGGAGGCCCGGGAGCTGGCGGCGATCGGCGTCGACGTGATCCAGTTCGACGAGCCCGCCTTCAACGTCTACATGGACGAGGTCACCCAATGGGGCATAGCGGCGCTGCATCGCGCCGCCGAAGGTCTGCGCTGCAAGACCGCCGTACACATCTGCTACGGCTACGGCATCAAGGCCAATATCGATTGGAAAGAAAGCCTCGGCGCCGAGTGGCGGCAATACGAGGCGATCTTCCCGGCCCTCGCGGCGAGCCACATCGACCAGGTGTCGGTCGAATGCGCCGGCGCCAAAGTGCCGATCGAGCTCCTTGCGCTGCTGGAAGGCAAGGACGTCCTGCTCGGAGTCGTCGATGTGGCTGGCGAGCACGTCGAGACGCCGGAGGAGATCGCCGCGACGATCGAGCGGGCCTTGCCGTTTGTCCCGCTGGAGCGCCTTTATCCGTGCACGAATTGCGGCATGGCGCCAATGGACCGCTCTGTCGCGATCGGCAAGCTGGCGGCGCTCGGCGCCGGTGCCGCGCTGGCCCGCGACCGGTTCGGATCACCGCGTCGGTAAACTGTCGCCGCCTGGTTCTGCGATTCCGGGCGGCGGGTCGAAGGCCGACACGCCGGTGCGGCCGCGCCAGCGATGTCGTTTGAGCCCGGCCCTTTCAAGCGCGTCGCCGAATTTCCACGACCATATGCTGCGCCGTCCCAACGCGCTCGTCGTCCACGGGATGCGCGCGGCTAGCGAGGGAAAGGGGCTGCGCCTGCCATAGGCCCAAATTTCGACGCGCAGCGACGGACGCTCGCTCGGACCGCGCGCATGAAAGCCGAATGTATCTGCGACGATCAGCGTGTTCGCGGGGACGGCGAAGGCGTGCGGCTGGGGCAGCCCGAGCAGTGCGAGTTCGGCGGGATCGATGCGGAAGGAACCTTGCCGGTTCTCGGCGTTCGGCGAGACACGAGCGGAAAGACTCATGCGCCGCTCCCACTCAAGCCGCTGATCGGTCAGCCGGTGCGAGCCGGGAACATAGGTGAAAGGCCCGGCATCCTCGGCGACATCGGTCAGAAACAGCCATGCCTTGACCGTCGGGTGAAAGGTGTCGGCGTGCAGAAACGTCTGCGGATCTTCCGGGCCCGCGCAGGCGTGGCGCAGAATGCTCTGCACCCAGACCACCGGCTCGGCATTACGGCTGCCGGCGTAGCTGATGAGCCCGCGCCACTCCTTCGACCGCAATAACGTGCCGAGCGCCGGAAGCGCGGCGAGAGCACTCGGGTCAAGGGCGATCTTTCGCATGATCGTGTCGCCCTCCGAGATCTCCCGCAATGGCCCGCGATAGGCCCGGAGCTGGGCGACTAGCGCCGCGAACTGTTCGGCCGGGAGGAAGTCCGGACTGAGCACAAAGCCATCCCGATCGAATGCCGCCCTGTCCTCATCGGAGACGAGACCGGCGAGCTTGCGCCGGCGCGCTTGCGCGAAGCGATGCGCGGTCGCGACGCGGGCGGCGTGCAGGCCCCATTCGTTCAGCCGCCGGCTGCCAATGACGGCATTGCGCTCGAACGACTTCGTTCCGGTCGCCAGCTGGGCAATCCAGAGCGGGCTCATGGCTGCGCGGCGCATTGCCGAGAGCATTTTCTCGTCCACGCCTAAAAGGGGACTGTGCCGATGACCGTCGTGCGGTGCATCAGGCGGCGCTGCGGCAGTGCGTAATCGCAGATGGCCAGATGCATCGAGGTGGCATTGTCCCACATCAACAGATCTCCGACCTGCCATTTGTGGCGATAAAGAAATTCGGGACGCACGCAATGGGCATCGAGTTCGGCGATCAGGTCCACCCCCTCGTCCTGCGGCATGCCCTCGATGCCAACGCATTCACCTGCAGTGACGTAGAGAGATTTGCGCCCGGTGTAAGGATGCGTGCGGACGATCGGATGAGCGATGTCCGGGGTTTCCGCAAGCTGCTCGGCTGTGAGCTTGGGGCGCGGGCTGTCCGCGACGCGCCGGCGTTCTGAGTAACGATGGATCCCCCTCAGCCCATCGATCCGCCGCTTCATTGGGTCGGACAGCGCCTCGTAAGCGGCGATCGTGTTCGCAAAGACGGTGTCGCCGAGCGGCTCGCCGTCGCGATGCGGCACCTCCTTCGCATAAAGCAGCGAGCAGCGGCTCGGCCGGCGGCGGTAGGAAGTGTCGGTATGCCAAGTAAAGCCGGCATCGGCGAGGCCGATATGCTCGCCGGCTTCGTTGCGGATATTGGAAATAAGCAGGATCTCCGGGAACCCGGGAACCAAGTACTTCCTGACGATATGAATTTCCAGCTCTCCGAACCGAGAGCTGAATTCTATGTGCCGCTCGTTGGATAGCTGCTGTTCGCGAAACACGACAACAATGTTGTCGTGAAAAGCACTCTCGATTTCGCGGAATGTCGAATCCGGAATGTCCTGCGCGAGATCGAACTCGATTTCCGCGCCGCAGGCCGCACCGCTTTTCTTCACCGATGGCCGCATCGGGCCCTCCTTTGGCCACGGGCCTCTTACGCGCATGGCGCCGGCCGGAGCCTCACATCTCTTTACGTGTTCTTAAACCATACGAGGTTCGATATCCGCAGCAAGGATTCGTCGAGATCGGGCAGCCGATGGCACGTATTCTCCTGACCGAACCTGATCGAGCAATCCGCGAGTTCATCGCGGGCATACTGACCGAGTTCGGGCATGATGTGGTCCCGTCCGATAACATAGTCGAGGCGGAGGTGTGGCTGGCGACTTCGCACATCGACGTCCTCGTCACCGACCTCGTATTGCGCGGCGGCCAGGGCATCGCGTTAAGCAGAAGCTGCAGCGCGCGCGGGATTCCCACCGTCACTCTGACCGGGCAGGATTTTCTCCCCGATCAGGCGTCGCGGCCGCCGCCGCTTCTCGAAAAACCGTTCCGGTTTTCGGATTTGCAACGTGTGCTGCAGGCTATCGACTCAGCCCAGTCAGCGGCAACGGTTCGCGGCCCGGCGAGCAGCGCCGCCTGATCAATTGGGGGCGCAATGACCGACGCGGTATTTGCCGTGTTTGGCATAACCGCTCGGGACCCAGTGCTGGCCCTTCCCGCATTGGTGGGAAGCAGTCGGCATGCTTCTTGACAACGTGCCGGCAACGTCGCTGCTTAACAAGGATGGTGCGCCGTATGCCGGATGCAGGCCTGCGGCCAGACCCACAGCGACGACGCATGCTTCCAGCAGTTTCCGCATCTGATCCTCCTTGAAATTATCGCCCTGTCGTCCTCGGCTCTTCCGACGGAGCCTCGATGACTGTCCCGGACACCGGCTCTACCCAGACGAGATGGTCCTCGACAGCTCGAACACCCGGCGTGTTCTCTGCGACGACGCGCAACGCCTCGCGTTCCTTTTCTTCGAGGATGACGCCGTTGAGATCGACGACGCCGTCCTTTACCGAGATCGAGAGCCCGTCTCTCGGCACCCAGGCCGTCTTTGCCAGCTCGGCCAGAATTTGCTCGAGTATCTCATCGTCACTGCGTGTTTGAGAATCTTGTGCGTCGAGAGTACGCAACAGGGAACCAAGCAGGTCGGCGCGGCTTACCACGCCAACCAGCACATCGCCGTCGATGACGGGCACGCGTTTGATCCGGCGACGTTCCATGAGACCGACCACCTCGTCGAGCGGTGTGTCGCCTGTTACGCTGACCGGATCGCTCGTCATGATCTCTTCCACTTTCCGCCCGTGTGTCCTGACATATTCGCCAGCCATGCGGCCTGGCCCCATCAGGATTTCGAGCCAGCGCGGACGGTGCCTTTCGGTCCCTGTTTCGCTGCGCCGCAGCAGATCGCCCTCCGTGAGAATCCCGACGACTTTGCCGTCATCGGCTAAGACCGGCAATCCGCTCACGTTGTTGTCGAGCATCAGTCGGATGGCCCGTGCAACCGATGTCCCGGGCTCGACGGTCAGAACGTTGCGGGTCATGACGTCCGAGGCCTTCATCTTTCGGATCCTCGCGCTGCGTCGGTAAGTGCAGCAACGCCGGGCAGCTCGCGGCCTTCGAGCCATTCGAGAAAGGCGCCGCCCGCGGTGGAGACATATGTGAGCTCGTTCGTGACCCCAGCCAAGGCGAGCGACGCGACGGTATCCCCGCCACCGGCGACGCTAAGCAATTTCCCGGCCCGCGTCAGCCGAGCGACTCGCTTGGCGACCGCGGTCGTGCCGCAGTCGAAAGGAGGCGTCTCAAATACGCCAAGCGGCCCGTTCCAGACGAGAGTGCGGGCCCCGTCGAGAGCGGCACCGATGGTCGCCACGGTCTTTGTGCCGATATCGAGGATCATCGCATCCTGCGGCACGGCAGCGATCTCGACCTCGCGGGTCGCAACCCCCGGCGCCAGTTCGGTGGCGACCACTGCATCTTCCGGGAGAATGACACGGCAGTTCCGCTCTGCTGCCAGGGCGAGAAGCTGGCGCGAGGTTTCGGCCATGTCGCGCTCGCAGAGCGAGCGGCCGACTTCCCTGCCCTGGGCCAGCAGCAACGTGTTTGCCATCGCGCCGGCGATCGCCAGGAGGTCGACCTTACCGATGATGAAACGCAACAGGTCGAGTTTCGTCGACACTTTGGCACCCCCGATGAGGGCGAGAACCGGCCGCGCCGGGCGGTCGAGAGCGGCGGTCAATGCATCGAGTTCGGCCTGCATCAGCTTCCCGGCCGCAGCCGGGAGCAAGCGCGCGAGCGCGTCGATCGAAGCATGCGCGCGATGGGCCGCGGAGAACGCGTCGTCGACATAGACGTCGCCGAGTTCGGCGAGGGCGCGGGCAAAATCGGGTGAATTGGCTTCTTCCCCCTTGTGGAAGCGGAGATTTTCGAGCAGCGCGACCTGCCCCGGCCGCAGAGCGCCGACCACCCGTTTCGCCTCCTCGCCGATGCAATCCTGCGCAAAGGCGACATCGCGGCCGCCGATCGCTCTCGCCAGCGGCTCGACCAGCGGCCTCAACGAGAAAGCCGGGTCCGGCTTACCCTTGGGGCGGCCGAAATGCGACATGACGACGATCTTGGCCCCCTTGCCGACCAGCGCCTCGACGGTCAGCGCGAGCCGCTCGATCCGGGTTGCGTCGGTCACAACGCCGTCCTTTACCGGCACGTTTAGATCAGCCCGCAACAGCACGGTCTTGCCGCGGACATCGATGTCGTCGAGGGTGCGAAATTTCGCCATTAGCGTACTCTGCGGCTGTCTTCCGGCGATCTAGACGACTGTAACGGAGGCAATGTCGGCGGCCAACAATGCTAGGGGAAGGAATTGTTGGACAATCGCAGGGGTAAGAGACTTTCCGGAATTATGTAGCTGTGTCACCAAAAATCCGCGCCTGCGGTGGGACGGCCTTTTGTCGGCCGGTTGACGGTGCTTAGGCCGATACCTTGACCGTGCCTCGCGTACCAACGTGCATCCATGGATATTAAAGCCATGGCGTATCGCGGCGACCATATTCTGCGCTTTGTCGTCCGCGCTTTAGTCTGCGCCATTATGTGTTCGGCAGTGCAGATCGTATCCCATTGTGCGTCCGCCGACAATATAGCAAAAATCGGCATGCCGCTCAATGTTGAAGGCGTCGATGAAAAATGTTGTACCCCAAATATACAGCCGGAAATCGCGAACCATCAATAATTTCATCTATTTGTTCTTTCAAAAGAGCCATTTCACTTGTTGCCTGTCCGTTATTGCTTCTTCCTGGATTGATGGTGGCTTCCCGCAGTCGGCTTGGTCTGGGTACGGGATAGAATTCAGGCTGCAGTGGCGGATAGGGCCTCAGCTCCGTAGCCGCAATAATGGTAATGTGGTATGCTGGGGTGCGCCCCGCATTCCGGACTATAAAGCCAACGTTAGCTGGTTGATCGGCGATCAATTCCGGCGGACCCGTGGTGTGAGTGTCCAGATAGGCACGGAGCTGACGGATTTCGGTATCCCTTGCGATTCCAGCGGAAGCTTCTGCCGCCTTTGCAAGCCGATTGGTCGCTTCGACGGCGTTCCTAGTGTCGACGCTGGCGTTCCCCATCTCAGCCAACTGATCTCTGATCAGGAAGTCACTCCACACAGCGGCACAACCCAACACAACCGTTCCACATGCCAAAATAGCAGTCCAAATGATCAGCGCCCGCGGTTCCCGCTTGCGGGACTCTGCCTGCTCATTGTTGGGGCGGGTTGCGCGGCGGGTGGGGCTATCATTCTCTGCCGCAACAGAAGAGGGGCCATTTTTGCCGGGGCGGGATGAGGAGGCGCATGCCAAATTCGTCGAGATCCGGTGGGCCGATAATGACGGCCAGCCCTATTGTCCCGAATGCGGTTGCGCCAAGGTCTATGCGTTCGCCACCCGTAAGCTGTGGAAATGCAGCGCTTGCCGCTATCAGTTCTCGGTTACGGCGCGGACCATCTCCCAGGACCGCAAGCGTCCGATTCGGGACTACCTTCAAGGATCACGTCATACCGCTCGCCTGCGGCGGCCCAGACGCAGTTTCGAACATCCAATGGCAAACCGTGGAGGAAGCGAAGGCTAAGGACCGCTGGGAGCGTAGAACCTGCGGTCGTTGATTGGGACCAGCATCGGCTCAACCAGAGCCGTCCGCCCGACGAAGCCAGCGGGGCAGTTCATGGATGAAGGGCTTGCGCTTGCTAAGCTACCGACATCGGCAAAGCCACGCAATTGCCGTAATCGCATTGTATGCTCGCGGCATCAAGCACCCCTGATTGGATGCGGAATCATCGAATTGGCGATGCCTGATCTCGACCTGATAAAACAGGGGAAACAGGATCGGTGCCGGCGGTTTGGCAAGGCCGATCCCGCGCGGCCAAGCTGGCCGCGGTTGGTGACAGAGCTACATAATTCCGGACTTTTCGCCGGAAACGCGGGTTTCGGAGACCGGATGATGGGCGAGCATGTCCTTGTAAAAAATGCCTGGTACGTAGCCGGGTTATCGCAAGAATTTCCGCCGCAGCGGCTGCACGGTCAGGCCATCGCGGAAAAGCCGCTGGTGTTATGGCGCGGGTGTTTTTGCGGCCCGACCGCGCTCTGCGCCGGGCACGCGAGATCCTGACCAGTCTCGAACAGGCGGAAGCCAATTCCGGGACGCCCGGCCGGGCCGCCGCGGAATAAGGGCAGGCGAAAATCGCGAAATTCAGATTGCAAGGAGGGTAATATGGCGATCATTCGCGCGCTCGCCGAAGCCGATCTGCCAGAAGCGCGCCGGATCCTCCAGGTCGCTTTCGGGACCTTTCTCGGCGCGCCGGACCCAGAGCATTTCTGGAGCGACCTCGATTATGTCTATGGCCGGTTTGGGGCCGAACACACTGCCGCCTTCGCTGCAGAAGGCGACGATGGCGCAGTGGTCGGTTCGAATTTCGCGACGCGCTGGGGCAGCGTCGGGTTTTTCGGGCCGCTGACGACCCGGCCCGATTTGTGGGACAGCGGGATTGGCCAGCGCCTCGTCGCTGCGGCCTGCGATCAATTCGAGGCTTGGCGTGTCCGCCACGCCGGGCTCTTCACCTTCGCGCAGAGTGCCAAGCATGTCGGGCTCTATGGCAAGTACGGCTTCCACCCGCGCTTTCTGACGGCGATTATGACTGCGCCGGCGGCCGCACAGACCACGGCAGGCACTGCTTTGCGTTACTCCGCATTGCCCGAAGGGCAACGACAGGAGGCGGAAAACGCCTGCCGGGAACTCACCGAAGAGCTTTATGACGGCCTGGACCTGGGCGGTGAAATCCGCACGGTGGCGGCGCGCCGGCTCGGTGACACCGCATTATTGTGGGATCAGGACAGCAGGCTCGCGGGCTTTGCCGTCTGCCACTGGGGCCCGGCAAGCGAAGCCGGTGAAGGCTGCTGTTACGCCAAATTCGGCGCAGTACGGCCCGGACCGCTTACTGCGGAGCGCTTTGCCGCGCTGCTCGATGCCTGTGCAGGGCTGGCGCGCGACGCAGGCATGCCGAACGTCCTGGCCGGCGTCAACCTAGCGAGAGAGGAAGCCTACCAGCAGATGCGGACGCGCGGTTTCCGCACGATGATCCAGGGCGTTACGATGCACCGGCCGAACGAGCCCGGCTACAGCGTCCCGGGGCTCTTTGTTCTCGACGATTGGCGCTGACCGATGCCTGCCGCCTAAACGACCCGCCCCCCTGCATGGGACGAGGTGATCGTGAAGTCGTACCCGTCGGGTCCCGTCAGGTGGAAGGAGTCGTGGATGCGACCCCTGCTGATCTCGGAGGGTGCCAGCCCTTTTTCCGCATAATCGCGGCGAGCGGCCTCGATATCGTCCACCATCAGGTCAAAGGGCGCTGCGGCGCCGGGTTGCGGCGGCTGTTCCGCGCTCCTGACGACGACATGCGTGCCCCCGCGCAGCTCGAGGACGGCGAGTTCGTCGTCGGCGAATATCGGGCGTAAGCCGACGGTTTGGAGCCACCGCTCGGCGGTGGCGACATCGGTTGCCCGAAACCAGACATGGCCCACCGCGACCGGCGGCTTCTGATCGACAGTCTGCGACATGATACTCCCTTTCGTTCGAGTGTTATTCAGAGCGAGGCCTAGGCGGTCAGCACCTCGAACAGGTGACCATTGGGGTCGCGGAAATAGAAGCCGAGTCCGGCTCCAAAGCCAACAAGTTTTTCAACAATTTGCGCAATCATGTCGTAAATCCATCCCGGTTTTGTCACTATTCCCAATTTACCGCTACGAGTGTCGCGGTATTGGAGTCGTTCAGAACGAATGGGAATAAATGCAAAATGGCCTCGGTTCGCAAGCGCACATGGAATACCGCGAAAGGGTCCGAAATCCGCTTGGGTCGTTGCGTATATGCACAAGGGCAAGCAGCACCTCAAGACCTTTCCAACCAAGCGCGATGCAGTTGCGTGGCGGGCGGAGATGCAAACCGAAGTCAAACGCGGCATCCATACCCCGGCAACCACCAGCATCACCGTTGCCACTGCCGGCGCGCTGTGGCTCGCGCAGGCCGAAACGGATGCGCTGGAAGCTTCTACCCTGGCGCAATACCGCACGCATCTCCGGCTTCACATCATCCCTTTCCTCGGCAACGTGAAGCTCGCCGATCTGAGCGCCGCTTCCGTCCAGGAGTTCCGCAACCGGCTCCTGCGCGAAGGCCGTTCGCAAGCGATGACGAAAAAGGTCCTCACCAGCCTCGGAGCGATCTTGGCGCAGGCAATGGCCGTCGGACAGGTTGGTCGGAACATTGTCCGTGAGCAGGCAAGCCACGGGGCACGGCGACGCCGGCTGGAGAAACGGCACGAGCGCCGCCTCGAGATTGGTGTCGATATTCCGACTAAGGACGAGATCCGGGCGATGTTCGCCGCGGCTCAGGGCCGCTGGCGGCCCTTGATCGTCACTGCCATCTTCACTGGTCTGCGCGCTTCCGAGTTGCGCGGCTTGACGTGGGACGACGTAGACACCGACCGCGCCATCCTGCAGGTGCGCCAGCGCGCCGATCGCTGGAACCGAATCGGCTCGCCAAAATCGGCGACGTCTCAGCGCGAGATTCCGCTCGCGCCGATCGTGGTTAATACCTTGAAGGAATGGCGGCTCGCCTGCCCGAAGGGCGATGCGAGGCTCGTCTTCCCCAACAGCGCCGGCGAGGTCGAGAGCCTAATTACCATCCGCCGCCACGGCCTCGGTGCTGCGCAGGCCGCGGCCGGGCTTACGTCCAAAGTCGCGCAATCCGAAATATGCGCTCCACTCCTTACGCCACGCCGCGGCGAGCCTGTTTATCGAAGAGGGCTTCTCGCCAAAGCGCGTGCAAGCCCTTATGGGCCACAGCACAATCCAAATGACCTTCGACGTTTACGGCCACCTGTTCCCCTCGCAGGACAGCGATCTAGAGGCGATGCGCCGGCTACAGGCGCGGCTGGTAGGGTAGAGCGCAGGCCCGGGGACCACGGCGATCACCGCCGCGATCTCGCGTCGAGCGCTGCGCCCAGCGGTGCTCAATGAGCAGGCTGCCCATGCCGGATCGCGTCCTCGAGGCGCCGCTCCACGCATGTGGCCAGGGCTACCACTTCTCGACTGCCCGGGTGGCTCCTCTTCCGGCCACCGACTCACTGCTCGGCCAGCTGCCCCACCGCCAGCCCGAAGACAGTTCGAGCGAGTTGCCGTCGGGGTCGCCGATCCGCGTAACATAATCGATAGGTTTGCTGAGATCGGTCGGGGCACGGGTCGGCCGGCCCTCGCGGCGGGCTTCCGCACACAGCCGGTCGATCTCCTCGCGGCTTTTGCAGGCGACGCCGAGATGGCTGAATGGTCCTAGCGGCGGGTTCGCCGGGCCAGCCCCTTCGACGAGTACGATGACAAAGGGGCGCGTGCGGTCGGTGGGCCAGACGGAGCGCACGCCCTCGTGGGCGCGCGACCGGCGCTGGCGAGCTGGAGAAATTCGGTGAGCTCGTGCGTACCGCTTCTTCTTGAAGATTGCTGGCGACTGGCCGCAGGACGTTCCGGCGCGGGCTCCAGCCTTGCCTCACGCTCATCCTCCTTAAAGGAGGGGAGGTCGTACAGCGCCAGCCCCTTCTTCAAGATCGAGGCGCGGCCGCTCGGCGAGCGTGTGAGCTTCTTCGCGCAGGTGGCCGCCGGCACACCGTGCGCCCAGCCGCCGATGGTGATGCGCGCGCAGATCTGCCGGCACGATCTGCCGCGGGAGAGCCGGACCGCGGTCAAAGTGCGCCTAAATCCCGCCCCCGCAACCAATTTTGTGACTTTCATCGGAGCGTCGCTTTCATCGAGCGGCGTCTTTGCTTTTGTCGCCATCGGCAGAATGCCTGCCAGGCGGCCATAGAGGCTAACCGACAGCGTATTCCTGCCGTTGCGGGCGACAGGGCTGAGCTCAATCCGGTCGATAAGTTTCCGAACAATCTCGGCCGCCTCTGTTCGGCGTCCGGATTCCGATAGGGCCGTCCGCAGGTCCGCGATCTGCGCGTGGTAATAGCTGGCCATTTTCGGGTGAAGACGAATTGCGTTGTCTTCGCTCGCGGAGAGGCGGCGGCGCAGCGCATCCCTTCGCGCTTCGAGTTCCGTCATCTTCTCCCGCACCGCCGAGGCCGGGACGCCCTCCAGAAGCGCCTGCACCAGACGGGCGAGATCGCGCTCGGCTCTGGTAAGTGCGTTTTCATCTGCCGCCCGCTGCGCGTTGCGCTCGGCATGCAAGCGGTTCATGGCGCGCGCGTATTCCTCGCAAAAGATTTTAGTCCGAGCGGGCTCCATCAGGCGATTTTGCAGGCCGTCGAGCACGGCGGTTTCCAGATCGCCGCGGCGCATTGTCGCGTGGTTTTCGCAGGTGCCTTTGTTGCGGGCGTTGGCGCAGCCGATATAACGCTTGTTGAAATTCACGATCCCGCCGCCGCAGACGGCACAGCGCATCAGTCCGGTGAACAGGTAACGCGGGCGCCGCCGGTCCCAGTAGTCGGGCGCTTCGCCGGAGCTTTGCGACCGGGCCTCATGCGCGCCCTGCCGCGCCTTCACGCGCTCCCACAGATTCTGATCGACGATCCGTAGTCTGCCACATCCTGTACAATCCACCCTGAATCCGAATTGAGCCGGGACACACGCTTTCCGGTTTCCGGATCCTTCATGTAGCGCAGCCGGTTCCAGACCAGCCTGCCGATATAGAGTTCATTATTGAGAATGCCGGTGCCGCGATGGCGGTTGCCGTGGATGGTGCTCGGCCCCCATGTTCCGCCGACGGGCCGGGCACGCCCTCGGCATTGAGCTGTTTGGCGATCGCGCGCGGCGAGACCCCGGCGGCGTATTCCTCGAAGATGCGGCGGACGATTGCCGCCTCGCGCGCATTGATCCTGCGCTCGCCGGTAAGCGGCTCTCCGCCCGGACCGACGCCGCGCACGACATCATAGCCGTAGCTGTTGCCGCCGCCGGACTTTTTGGCTTCGACGCAGCCACGCAGACCCCGGCGCGTCTTGTCCGCGAGATCCTTGAGATAAAGCGCTCCCATCGTGCCCTTCAGGCCGATATGGAGCTCGTTGATGTCGCCTTCGGACAGCGTGAAGATCCGACCGCCCGCAAAGCTGATCCGCTTGAAGATATGCGCGATATCCTCCTGGTCACGGGACAGGCGGTCGAGAGATTCCGTGACAACGATCCCGAACCGGCCTTCCAGCGCATCCTGCAGCAGCTTCTGAATGCCGGGCCGGATCAGGCTCGCGCCTGAAATGCCGCTGTCGCTGTACTCCTTATAAATAGACCAGCCTTCTTTCGCGGCGCGTTCGCGGCAAATCCGGATTTGGTCCTCGATTGAAGCCTCTCGCTGCAAATCGGACGAATAGCGGGCGTAGATGGCGGCGGCGCATGCCGAATCCTTCTTGCCGCCCTTGCGGCGGCGCGTGCTGTGCGGTTCATTCCGAAGGGCTTCATAATCGCGCTCCGCGATCTGGCGCGCAAGCGCGCGCACCAGTTCATCCAGTAGCGCGTCGCTGCACGCTTCGGTTTCACTTCCGTCCGTATGCGGGGCGCGGTCTGCGACGAGGTTGAGATAGCGCCACCCGTCTGCCGTACCCCTCGCCGCGTCCTCGCCGCGCCTGGAGGAGACCGGCTTCCAAACTCTTTGGCGTGGCTGGCTAAAGCTAAAGCGCCGACAATCCCGCTTTCGTCGTGGGTTGGAGAGGAAAGCACCGTATGAAAGCCCTGTTTCTCGGCCATTTTGCCGCCGGCGTCGCGCCGCGAATTCTCGCCAAGGTCAAGGCGCCGCTGGAAGCCTCGATCCTCGCCGATGAGGGCGATGCGGCGTCGCTTACCCCATTGCTGGCAGACGCCGAGATCGTGGTCGGGCATATCTGGCGGCCTTCGTTTCCCCCCCGCGCCGCGCCTTCGCCTGCTGCAATCGGTGGCGGCCGGGCTCGACCTCCTCGACACCGGGCCGGTGCCGAAAGGGGTCACCATTTGCAACGTGCTCGGCCACGAACCGGCGATCGCGGAATACGTCATCATGACTATGCTTGTGCTGACCCATCGCCTGTTCGAGGCGGTGACAGCGTTCCGTAACGGGTCGTGGGTGGCGAGCCCGCAATTCGGTGGTGGACCCCCGCACGGCGAAGTGCTGGGACGCACGATCGGGATCATCGGTTACGGACGGATAGGGCGCGAGGTGGCGGAACGCGCCGCGAGCCTCAAATGCCGCGTCATCGCCGCCAACCGCAGCCCCGTCGCCGACACCGCGCCGGCTGACACCGTATTTCCTCTCCAGGAGCTCGATCAAATGCTGCCGCTATGCGACACGGTCCTTATCTCGTGCGGGCTGGCGCCGGAGACGAAAGGATTGATCGACGCCCGCCGGCTTGCGCTGATGAAGCCGGGCGCGCTGCTGATCAATGTTGCGCGTGCGGCGATCGCCGACGAGGACGCGCTTTATGCGGCGCTGAAAGACGGCCGCGTTGGCGGCGCCGCGCTCGATGTCTGGTGGCAATATCCCACCCCGGCCGAGCCGGACCGGAGGCCATCGCGCCGCCCGTTCCACGAACTCCCTAACGTGCTTATCACGCCGCACAGTTCGAGCAGCACCGAAGCGACCGCCGACCGGAGGTGGAGCGCGGTCGCCGCCAATCTCGACCGCTTCGCACGAGGCGAAAAACTCGAAAACGTCGTGCTTCAGACCTGACCGGTCATCCCGTAGCCTTGTCTATACGGCGAGGGCCTTGGAAGCCCACAAAGGAGAGTCGCGCGATGAAGCTACGAGGATCGCGAGGGTGCCCCACCCATTGCCGCGGTTACTGGGCTGCCATTGCGGCATTTACGTTGGGCCTTGGGCTCGCGCTGACGGATACCAGCCCCGCGATCGCCCAGCAGCCGAGCTCCGAAACCCTCGTACAGGATTTACGTAAGGGCGGCTACGTCATCGTTGTCCGTCATATGAACACCGACCCGACCCAGGCCGATACGGATACATCGCACCTTGAGAACTGCACCGCCAGCTCACCCAGGCCGGCCGCGCCGACGCCGCAGCTTTCGGCGCTGCGCTGCGCCGCCTCAAAATCCCGGTGGGGCAGATCATGGCGAGCGCCTATTGCCGCGCGCTCGAAAGCGCGCGACTGGCGGGCTTCGACAGGATCGCCGCGTCGCTTGAGATCTCCGAACCGCAAAACGTGCCGCCGGTGGAAGGCCAGCGCCGAGCCGCAATGCTGCGAAAGCTGGTGTCTACGCCTCCCGCGGTGGGAACCGACACGGTAATCATCACGCATCGCCCAAATATTCTCGACGCCTTCGGCAAGGACTTTTTCGATGTCGGCGAGGGCGAGGTCCTGATTTTCGAGCCCACGGCTGGCACGCCCGGATATCGAGTCCTCGCCAGGGTCGCAAAGCCCGGCATGTGGACGCAGTGGGCGCAAACGCTCGCACAATAGTCCTGCCGGGCCTGGAGACGACAGCGAACGGCGTGCCCAGAAAGGATGCCGTGACGGCGCAGCGGGTAAGGAGTCGGGGGCCCGCGCTTACCGAGCCGGCTGCCGGGTGAGGCGCGCTCCCATGGTGCGGCGGACGCTTTCGAGGCTGGCGAGCACAATAGCGCGCTCGCGCGAACCGGGCGCGGTCCGTCCGAGCTCGATCTGCAGCGTCCGGAACAGAGCCTCAAGCTCCGCCAGCGTGTGGTACCGCAGCTCGCTAGAGGTGATGATCTTCGTCATCGGTTTTCTCCTGTTTGTCGCGAGGCCCCGACGATCAGGGCCTTTCCTGCGGCCCGGGGTGTGAATCATCGTCAGGGAAAGGCCTGTCGGGGGCGGTTCTTAAGCGGCTCAATCAGGAGAAAAAGGGGAGGAAGAGCATTGCCGCGCGTGATGCGAGCACCGCTCGCGGCGCAAGCAGGCATGGTACGGACGGGAAGCTTGAGGAAGGCGGACCGCGCCCGGTTTGCCCGGGCGGGAGTTTGTGCAACCAGCATAGAAATAAGTCCGGCAACCCAGGGCGAGAGTCGCCCGTCAGCCGGAGCGGGGCCGTTTTGAGCGGGCAGCCGGTCGCGCCGGTTCTGCGGGTTTCGGGTAGGGCGCCGCGCGGCGGACATCCGCCGCCGGCTTGTCCTCCCGCAGACCTTCATAGACGACCTGGCGCAGCAGGTTGTCCTCCGTCCAGGCCAGAAATTTGACTTCAGCGACCAGTTCGGGCCGCACCCAATGGACGCGGCTCAGAACCAGCGGCGAGCCGAAGCGGCTGTCGCGCGGCGGCGGCACGTCGAGCGGCATCTCAGGTACGCCGAGCGGCTGGAGGCGGTGCCACAGACGTTCGAGCTCCACGTGGCCGATGCCCGTGCCGGCGCGACCGGCGTAGATCAGCCGGCCATCCGGATCGTAGTAGGCGAGCAGCAAGGCCCCGAGCCACGGCCGGGTCCCTTCAGGATCGGTCCAGCCGACCACGAGGCAAATCCAAACCTCAGCAATTCTGCGACTTTTACGAACCCGGCGAGGTGTCAAACGGACTCGATAATGCACTAATTTTGGACTCGCCGTCGAGGGCGGCCGAGTGCGCCAGCTGCCTGCATTAAATAATCACTGGCTACGATCAGGGCCAAGTGACCTCGGCATCTCGTTGCCTGAGCCGTGCGGTGTTGTGGATCGGGCATCACCGACATGCTCTGAACAGTGTACGTTCATTGAACTGGGGAATTCGACCTCGGGTCCGGCCCGAGAAGACCCGCCACGACGAAAGCACTGCCGGTCTACCTTCAACAGCCGACACGCTTGCGGATGGTCAGCACCGCCGGTTTGTGCCAATAGCCGACATCTGGCGAACCTCCCCTAACCACCGCAGTCGAGCCCTCGCGATCATCAAGTCTGAGTGACGGCTATCCCCCCTTGTGGTCACTGCCAAGAACCAGTCGCCGGCTCTCAGTGGGGACGACATCGAGGCCGCCAAGGCAAGGCTCGCCAATCCCGGCATCGGCGTGACCTCGGCGTCTCGCCGGCGACGCTCTATCGGTACATTCCCGCCGCAGGAACCGCGAATTCCCCGAGCGTTGCAGAGTTCAGTTGAACCAAGCCGACCGCCTCGGTGTTTACCTCGGTGCGGAAATCCACGAAGATTTTTCGCCCCAGGGTTGCAGCTTTGAATCGTCGACAAGCGGGGTAGCCCATGAAGATTGTCGTCATCGGGGGCACCGGCCTGATCGGCTCGAAGACCGTCGCCATTTTGCGCG
>Ga0126381_100001228_pt1 | contig 27771 bp, 25 predicted proteins | sample PanSoiMetPlot_28_FD_96465 | JGI IMG/M metagenome (GOLD analysis project Ga0126381, IMG submission 96465) | Tropical forest soil microbial communities from Panama - MetaG Plot_28 | ecosystem: Environmental > Terrestrial > Soil > Tropical forest > Bulk soil | place: Panama | collected 2016-02-17
ATCCTGTGTCTAGCCCTAAACCGCGGTCATCCGCTGCCGTGACCAGGATCCCCACTCGTCTGGAGGTCCTCGCCTGAGGGCGACGGCTTGCGGCCGCGATGGCCGCCGGTTACCGGTTTAAGGGAAGGGCCGCCCCTCGGGGCGGCCCTTCTCATTTGACGCTGCAGGGCCTACAACGTGATCGAGACTGCTTCCGGCCGAGGAGTGAGGGGCATGCCTGACACGCTGACGACGAATTCGCCGATCATCGCTGGCTATCGTGCGGCGACTCCGGGCTCCGCGGCCGCCTCCGAGAAGGCGAGCCGGCTCTTCCCGAGCGGCGTCACCCACGATTCGCGTTATATCGAGCCCTACGGGCTCTACATCACGCGGGCCCAAGGACCGCGGAAGTGGGATGTCGACGGCAATTGCTATGTCGATTATTTCGGCGGCCATGGCGCGCTCCTCCTCGGCCATTGCCATCCGAAGGTCGTCGAGGCGGTCAACCGGCAGATCGAGCGCGGCACCCATTTTGGCGCGTCACACGAGACGGAGATCACCTGGGCCGAGTGGGTGCTGAAGCTCGTACCCTCGGCCGAGCGCGTGCGTTTCACCTCTTCGGGCACCGAGGCTACGATGATGGCGGTGCGGCTCGCCCGCGCCTTCACCGGCAAGTCGAAGCTCGTGCGCTTCAAGCACCACTTCCACGGCTGGCACGATCACATGACCTCGGGCTATGCGAGCCATTTCGACGGCAGCCCGACACCCGGGGTCCTGCCGGGGGTCGCCGGCGGCCTGTTGCTCGCCGAGCAGAACGATGCCGAAGGGCTGGCACGGCTCTTGGAGGCGAATGACGACGTCGCCGCCGCGATCATTGAGCCGACGGGAGCCCACGGCGCGCAGCTGCCGATCAACCCCAAATTTCTGACTGAATTGCGCGAATTGACCCGACAGCACGGCGTGGTGCTGATTTTTGACGAGGTCGTCACCGGCTTCCGGGTCTCGCCGGGCGGGGCACAGGCCGAGTACGGCATCCGACCCGATCTGACGACATTGGCAAAGATCCTCGCCGGAGGGCTGCCGGGTGGGGCCATCGCCGGCCGCAAGGACATCCTCGACCTCCTCGATTTCCAGGTCACAAAGGCCGGCGACCGGGAGAAGATCTCGCATCAGGGCACGTTCAACGCCAACCCGCTCTCGGCCGCCGCCGGCGTCGCCGCGCTCGAAATCGTCGGCACGACCGACGCTTGCTCCCGCGCCAACCGCTACGCCGACACAATGCGCCGGCGGCTCAACGAAGTCTTCGAGGAGGAGCACGTGCCGTGGGCGGCCTACGGCATGTTCTCGAATTTCCACATCTTCACGAACCCGGATCGCGGCGCGATCGTCCCGACCCGCTTCGACCCGCTCGAGCAGCCGGCGGAGGCTCTCTCCGGCAACCGCCAGGCCGGGGTCGTGCACAAATTCCGGCTGGCGATGATGACCGGCGGGGTCGACTTCAGCGGCAGTCCCGGCGGCGTCATCTCGGCGACGCACAGCGAGGCCGAACTCGAAGACACGTTGACTGCCCTTCGCAAAAGCGTGCGTATGTTGAAGCAGGAGGGCGAGATTTAACTTTCCGCACAACCGCAACTAAAAGTTACATCGGGAATCCCGCGCCGCTGCACCTGCAGCGCGTCTGCAGCGGGATTTCCCCTTAAAGTTGAAATCCGATTCGCCACATAATTGCCGACTGGGATCCTTCTCCTCCAGCCGCGACGCGCTCCCGCGGCCGTGTTCGGTCGGGAGCATGAAATATGAATTAGGCAATTTTTAGATGACGAGATCGCAATTAGGCCGACTCGATGCAGTCGAAAGTCGCTACTCCCGGGACCGGACCGGTTCCTGGACGGAAGGTCAGCGGGATCGGCTGGCGCGCACCGGCGGGGCCCCGCCGAACCACTCGGGACGCGCCCGTTCGATTTGCGCGGCGAGCTGCAGCAAGAGACCCAGAATGGGCGGCCATGATCAGCCGGATCAGGTGGAGCCCTTCCGCACCGAGCGGGATCAGCACGCTCATCGCCTCCGGGCCGTAGGCCGACGAGCCAAGCCCGTCCAGGCCCATCGCCGGGACGCCCTCGATTGCCGTGATCTTGCGCACCTGGCCTTCCTGGTTTGCCAGTCGTCGCTCGATCAGAATGCGAGAAAATCCATCCGTATCCCTGTAAATCCATCCGCATCCCTGTAACGAGCCACCCGCCCCGGCAAACAAGACGAGGGAGACCCGTGTCCCGAACGATCGCCCTTGGCGGTCAACGTCACGCCGACCACATCACGCCAGATGGGAGAGGATCGGAGGCTGCAATGACGACGATAGAGGCGGCTCGGCCCATCGCTGCGGCGGCGCGCGATCTGTGGGACAACCCGATGGGGACGGACGGGTTCGAGTTTGTCGAATACACCGGCCCCGACCCGCAGGCGTTGGCCGCGCTCTTCGAGCGCATGGGTTTCGCCGCCGCGGCGCGCCATCGGTCGAAGAACGTCACACTCTACAAACAGGGCGACGTCAACTTTATCCTGAACGCCGAGCCGGAGAGCTTTGCCCAGGCCTTTGCCCGGCTGCATGGCCCTTCCGTCTGCGCGATCGCGTTTCGCGTCGCCGACGCCGCGAAGGCCTATGAGCGGGCGATCTCACTCGGCGCCAAGCCGGTGCACGGCAAGGTCGGCCCGATGGAGCTTAACATCCCGGCCATCGAGGGGATCGGCGGCAGCCTGATTTATCTGGTCGACCGCTATGGAGAGCGGACGATCTACGATGTCGATTTCGTTCCCCTTGCCGCCCGTGCGGCGGCGCAGGGGATCGGGCTGACCGCGATCGACCACCTGACCCACAATGTCCATCGCGGACGGATGGAGCTGTGGGCCGATTTCTACGAGCGACTCTTCAACTTTCGCGAAATCCGTTACTTCGACATCGAGGGCAAGCTGACGGGGCTGAAGTCGAAGGCGATGACGAGCCCGTGCGGCCGCATTCGCATCCCGATCAACGAGAGCGCCGACGACAAGTCGCAGATCGCCGAATACCTGGAGGCCTATCACGGCGAGGGGATCCAGCACATCGCGCTCGCCACCGCCGACATCTACAGGACGGTCGAGGCGCTGCAATCGCGCGGCGTCTCGTTCATGTCGGTTCCGGACACGTATTACGAGGCAGTCGACGGCCGGGTGCCGGGGCACGGCGAGGATCTCGCCCGGCTGCGACGCGACCGCATCCTGATCGACGGCGCCCCGGGCGCCGGTCAAGGACTGCTGCTGCAGATCTTCACCGAGACCGTGATCGGCCCGATTTTCTTTGAGATTATCGAGCGCAAGGGCAACGAGGGTTTCGGGGAGGGCAACTTCCGCGCCCTCTTCGAATCGATCGAACGCGACCAGATCCGCCGCGGCGTCCTCAAACCCGAAATTTCCGCCGAGCCGGCTCGCTGAGCGCCGGCCTTAGAACTCACCGCTGCGGTAGGCGTCGTCCAGACGCTTCGCATCCTCTCCCGTCGGCTCTTCCCAAGCGTCGCCCCGGTGCCGCAGAGCACCGGTGAAGTTCGGCGGGCGCTTCTCGTTGAAGGCGTGCCTACCCTCCTCGCCGTCGGTCGTGGTCTGGATCAACAGCGAATTGATCAGGTTCTGCACATGCCAGGCCTGGTCGGTCGACAAATCGCCGAAGCGGATCACGAATTCCTTCATCATGCGAACCGCGGCTGGCGGCAATTCGACAATGTGGCGGGCGATTTTTTCCGCCCGCTCCATCAGCTGTGCATGGGGTACCACCTCGTTGACGAGGCCGATCCGCAAGGCCTCCTGGGCATCGAACGGATCGTCGGTCAACAGGATCTTCATCGCGTCGATGTAGCGCAGTTGGCGGATCAGCAAGCTGGCGCCCGGCCCGTGGCCCAGCCAACCTTGCGACAGCAGCGCGAATTTGAAACGGGCGTGCTCGCGGCTGGCAATCCGGATGTCGGTCGAGGACAACAGAATGTAGAGCCCGGCTCCCGCCGCCCAGCCGTTGACCGCCGCGATGACCGGTTTCCACACCCGCGGATAATGATCTCCCATCCGTCCGTCGACCCCGGTCTTCTGGCCGTGCACCGTGCCGGCGAGCGGCCAGAAGATGCGCCGGGTGCGCAGGTATTCCCGTTCCTCCTCGGTGATGTTCGGCCGCGCCGCCAGATTGTGGCCGCCGCAGAAATGCCGGTCGCCGGCGCCGGTCAGGATCGCGCAACGAATGTCGCGATCCTCCCATAGGTCGATCCAGGCCGCGGAGATGGCGTCCGACGTAGGCTTGTCGAGAATGTTCGCCTTTCCGGGATTGTTCAGCGTGATGTAGGCGACCCCGTCGCGCTTCTCATACTCAATGGCCACGTGGCTCTCCTTCGCCGGGGACGGAAACAGGGGAGTTGAGACGTCTGGAGCCGGATTTACCGGTTGAGCAACCAAAAGATGAGCGACAATACCACGCTGACGATCAGGCAGGTGACGATCGGAAAGTAGAAGCTGAAGGAGCCTCGCTGGATCACGACATCCCCGGGCAGCCGCCCGAGCCCGAGTTTCCCGAGCCATTCCCACGACAGCCCGATGGCTACGAGTACGAGACCAATCGCGACGAGCCAGCGGCCCATGAGCTGCTATCGACCTCTTGGAACGACCACTAGTCCGAATACCGGGTGATATAGTCGAACCGGGCACCGATATCTGCCGTTCGTCACGGGGGATCTTCATGAGCATGCCGGAACGGGTTGCCGTCACCGAGGTCAGCCATTGGCACTCGGCCTACGATGCGTCGTATTTGCGCATTCTATGCGACTTAGGGTGCGACATAGTGGGGGTCTCCGACCGGTCCGAGCGGATCGCCAAGAACCGCGCCGAACAGTTCGGCAGCACGCCCTTCACCGATTACCGGCAGATGATCGAGGCGACGAAGCCGGAATTTGTCATCGCACTGGGCCGACATTGCGATATGCCGGAGATCTTCCGCTTTCTCGTCGGCGCCGGCGTGCCGTTTGTAATGGAAAAGCCGTGGGGCACCGATGCCGATACCGTGGCAGCTCTCGCCCGCCTTGCCGCCGAGCAGGGCGCCTGGGTCTCGGTGCCTTTCATGTGGCGCTATTCGTTCTGGGCGGTGACGGCGAAGCGCATGATCGAGGCCGGTGAGTTTGGCAGGATCTCGCACATTTTCTTTCGAGGGATTCGCCCGAGCATGCGGCGCTACGTCGAGTGGGACTCCCCCTGGATGGCGGACAAATCATTGGCCGGCGGAGGGGCCTTGTTAAACCTCGGCGGTCACGGTTTCGACATGGCCCGATTTATCACCGGCGAGGGGCTTGAGGTCGTGTCCGCTGTAGTCAGCCGGCAGGTGCACGGCGGCGAGGTCGAAGATTACGCACTGGCCACACTGCGCACACCCAGTGGCATTTTGTTTCACAACGAAGTCGGCTACACGATGCCCGGGTGGCCGGCGAACCAGACCGACGGCGAGCAGAAGGTGGCCGGTGAACGGCTGCTGCTGCGGCAAACAGCGGGTGGTCTGCAGCTGATCGGGCCGGGCCGCGACGAATTCATTCCGCAGCCCGCGGGGTGGCAGGCCGGATATTCGCGGGCGATCCGAGAGGCTTTGGAGGCATATGGCCGCGGCGACTCGCCGCCGATACCCGCGAGCGAGTGCGCGCGGGCCGTCGATCTGATTTTCGCTAGCTATCGTGCTGCGGGCATTGCAACGCCCTGAGAAAGAAGCCTCCGGCCGAAGCAATCCCGGGGCACCTCCAGGCAGCAATGGGCGGCGGCGCGATCTGCATTAATGTGCTTAATCTGAACTAACCGTATAGGGTAATTTCTAACTGATCGCCGGTGCGCCGGTCCGTGAGCCGGGCGCGGCACCTTCAAAGCGGTTCCGGAGGCTACCGGCAGCGAGCCGGTCTCCGGCCTATTCTCGTATTCCGGGAACGGTATACTATGAATAGCGTTTGGCACCGCGATAACGAAATCCGGGAGGTAGCTCGATGTCGCGCGGTGGGCGGCCTGACAGAATACAGCCGGGTCGGCCATGGGAAATCGGTGGTACCGGTCGCGCGAGAGGTTTAGTTCGACGAAATCCTCGAGGTCACGTCGTGACCGGCGACGCAACTGCTTCCGCAGTGGGTTTCGCAACTGCGATCGGGAGCGGGCCCGCTGCATGGCCGGACGAGCTGTGGATCGGGTCCGTCGCTTGGGCAGACGGCATACTCCGAGCTTATTACGGCATTTACGAGTTCACCGATGATCCAAATTGCGTGCTGCGCGTCGGTCTCGACGCGGCGCGTGCGCGTGTCTCGCTCTCGGACGGCACGAATATCGAGGTCGGTGAATTGGTCGGGACGTTGCATTTCTGGAACGAGCACTGGCCGCGCTATTCGGAACGGGGCCCCGATCTGGGCTGGGCCTGCGCAGTGCGCGATCGGGTCAGGTATTCGCTCCGCGCCGTCTCGGAATATGTCGAGCGTGAGCCGGTTTGGCGGGACGTACGCGCCATTCGAACCGAGACGGCATTACCGGCACGTCTGGGCGCAACTCAAATCATGAGGGTCTTTCAGCGTTATGGATTTGAACGGGTCCCTTCCGAACACTCTCTCATGGCGCGTCTGCACGGCTTGGGCGAGTGTTTTGTGCTGTGGGCTTTGACACGAGCGTACAATCCGGCCGCGCTGCCGCGGCAGCCATTCCTTCGCGATCGCCACGAGCTGTGGATCTCGCGAACCACGCTGCTGCTGCGTTACGCCCGCCGAAATCGTCAGGTCGCCACTGGGTCAGCGCGGCAGCGCGGAGCTTGATGGCTGTCCTGTTTTCCGGGGTAGCTTGGGCCGCAGCCGTGTTCTATCTGCTATCCCGTGCGTTGCGGCAATTCCGCGCGTATCGGCAGATTGCTCTTTCGACCCCGGAGGAGGCCTCGGTCCTGCCTCCTGTCTCGATAATCGTGCCGGCGAGAAACGAGGAACAGAATATCGACCTGTGCCTCGGCGGCCTGCGGGCACAGACCGGGCTTTCCGATCGCTCGTCGATCATAGTCGTCGACGACGACTCGCAAGACGACACGGCGGCAGCGGTCAGTCGGTCTATTGCGGGTAATTCCAGGGTGAGGCTCGTCTCTGCGGGGCCCCTGCCGGAGGGCTGGATCGGAAAGCCGCATGCCTGCTGGCGCGGTGCGCTGCTGGCCGAGGCCGACTGGCTGTGCTTTGTCGATGCCGATGTGCGTGCCGCTCCGCAATTAGTGGCCGCAGCGGTGGCGACCGCCGAAGCTCAGAGTATCGACATGCTTTCGCTGCATCCGCTGCAGGAACTCGGTAGTTTCTGGGAGCGGACGATCATGCCTGCCGGTCTGCTCGTCCTCGCCTGTGCCAAAACTCTCGGGCCGGGGGCGGAGGACGCCGTAAATGGGCAATTCCTACTGATCCGGCGGACGGTCTACTTCCAGGTCGGCGGGCATTCGGCGGTGCGCGGCGAAATCGCCGAGGACAAAGCGCTGGCAGCGCGCGTCGTCAAAGCGGGTTTTGTTTTCCGTGCGCTCGCGGCCGAGCATCTCGCCCGAACGCGGATGTACCGCAATGTCGCTTCGCTGTGGGAAGGATTGTCGAAAAACGCGACAGAGGTTCTTGGCGGCAAACTCGTCACATTGGCTGCCGGTGCCGCAGCCCTTGCCTTTGGTTGGGTATCCTTGTTGCTGCCGCCGGCGCTTGTCCTCGCCGCAGTCAGCGAGCCCTCCGTCGTCGCCGTGATCGGTGCCGCTTTGGGGCTGCTGGGCTCGGCCGCGGTAATCGGGATCCAGATTGCAACCGCGCGGCATTTCCATATTCCCACCACCTTCGGCCTGATCTTCGTGGTCGGCTACACGGCCGTCGCGGGTCTTGCCTGCAATGGCGTGCTGAAGAGCCTCATTGGGCGGGTTACGTGGAAGGGAAGAAGCTACCGGCTGGCCAAGACCTCAGCGGAACGCATGTGAAAGCTCAACCCGTGCGCCCGGCACGGCGCCGGTCGTTCGTCGGCGGCTGGGCCATCGCAGCGGTCTTGGCCGTCATTGCGGTGCTTCTCTACCAGATCCGCATCGCGCTGCTGCCCTTTGTCTTTGCCGTGGCGGTCGCCTTTGTCTCGGATCCGCTGATCAGAGCCTTGCAGCACCGTCTCGGGTCACCGCGTTGGCCGATCGCGACAGCCCTCTATATCCTGATCCTCGCGATCCTGGGCGCCGCCGCCTATTGGGTCGGAACCACCGGCCTGCCCGATTTGATGCATGTCATGGCGCAAGCGCCGGAAATCCTGCGGCGTTTCCTCGGTGAATTGGCCGGCAGCGAAGGCATCACGATTTTCGGACAAACCTACACACCTGACGGGTTGGTCAACGCGTTGGGAGAGGCGATCGGAGGGATGATCGGTCTCACTGTCGTCGAGCACGCCGCTGGGTTGGTTGCATCCCTTGTATTCGGCGGTTTTCTGACATTGGTGCTGATGCCCTATTTCATGATTTCGGCGCCACGCCTCGCAGCCGGAGCGATATGGCTGTTGCCTCCCGAACGCAGACGCTCGGTCGAGGAGCTGCTGCCCAAAATCGTCCCTGTATTGCGCCGCTACCTGATCGGCATTTGTGTCGTCGTCTTCTACACTGCGATGGTGGGTTGGATCGGCTTCGGTCCAGTCTTCCATCTGCCCAATGCCGTTCTATTGGCGATCACAGTCGGCATCCTCGAGCTGGTTCCGGTGATCGGTCCTTTTGCGTCCGCCACGATCGTGGGCCTGGTCGCGATCCAACAGAGCGGCATCTGGGCGGCGGCCTTCCTGTTTGCGTTTGCTATCGCGCTGCGCCTGTCGATTGACAATGTCGTCGGCCCGATCGTGCTTGGGGCGGCGGCGCGGATCCACCCGGTTGTCGTGATCATCTCGTTTGTCTGCGGCGCAATATTGTTCGGCGTCGTCGGCCTGCTGATCGCAGTACCGGTGGCGGTGTGCATAAAAGTCACTCTCGAGCAGTACTACGCCGAACCGATCGCCGACAGCGAGGCCCGTTAACGTGACCCGGAAGCTCCGCCCCGACGCTTCCCGGCGAACTTCCGTCGACCGATCGGGGCTGAGGAGGGTCCCTCGCGCGGCAGCACGGCTAGCGTGCGACCAAACCAGACTCCGCAGCGCTACGCCTGCCATAGCGTCCTAGGCGCCGACCGAGGCGGTCCATGTAGATGTAGACGACTGGCGTCGTGAACAATGTCAGCAGCTGCGACACCAACAGACCGCCTACGATCGCATAGCCGAGCGGCTGGCGGATCTCCGAGCCGATGCCGGTCCCGAGCATGAGCGGGACGCCGGCGAGCAGCGCGCACATCGTCGTCATCAGGATCGGGCGAAAGCGCAGGCGGCACGCCTCGTGGATTGCCTCCTCGGTGCCGAGCTCGCGCTCACGCTGGCCGGCCAGCGCGAAGTCGACCAGCATGATGCCGTTCTTCTTGACGATGCCGATCAGCAGGATGATCCCGATAATGCCAATCACGTCGAGCGGCATGCCGAACAGCATCAGGGTCAACAGCGCGCCGAGCCCGGCCGACGGCAATGTCGAGATGATCGTGATCGGATGGATCGTGCTCTCGTACAGCATGCCGAGGATGATGTAGACCGCGATCAATGCCGCGAGGATCAGGATTGGTGTGCTGCTCAGCGAATTCTGAAACGCCTGCGCGCTGCCCTGGAAACTCGTAGCAATCGAAGGCGGCAGGTGCAGCTCCTTCGCGGCTTGTTGGATCGCCGTCACCGCTTCGCCTATCGAGACGTTCGGAGAGAGGTTGAAGCTCAGCGTCACCGACGGGAATTGGCCCTGGTGATTGATCGCAATCGGCGCCACGGTCAAAGTGATCGTTGCGAACTGGCTCAACGGCACCTCGATGCCACTGGACGAGGTCGCATAAATGCGGCTGAGCGCGTTTGGCCCGAGCTGGGAAGCGGGCTGGACTTCGAGAATCACGAAGTACTGATTGAGCCTCGTATATATGCGCGCCGCGACCCGCTGCCCGAATGCATCGTAGAGGATCGAATCGATGACCGACGGGTTGATGCCTAACTGCTGGGCGAGTTGGCGGTTGACCTCGACTTTGAGGACCCGCCCGCTGCTCTGCTGGTCGCTGGCGGCGTCGGTCAACTGCGGCAATGTTTGAAGTTTCTTCAGCAGGATAGGCGCCCAGTGATCGAGCTCGTCGTTGTCGACATCGACAAGCGTGTATTGGTACTGGGTCTTGGAGAGCCGCGCGCCGATCGTGATATCTTGTGCCGCCTGCATGTACAATGTTACGCCCCAGACCGGCTGCAGCGTCTTGTTGAGGCGCGCGATCTCTTGGTCGGCGGTGGCGGTCCTTTGGCCGAGCGGCTTCAACGTGATGAACATCCGCCCGTCATTCTCGGTGACGGTCGGCCCGCCGGGTCCGATATAGGCGTTCGCCGCGGCGACCGCGGGGTCCTTCGTCACCATCGTGAGAACCGCCTGCATGCGGTCCTTCATTGCCTGCGGGGAGCTGTTTTGCGCGCCTTCGGCGATACCGACGATGAGGCCCGTATCTTGCTGCGGGAAAAAGCCCTTGGGAATCGCGGTGAACAGAACGAGGGTCGCGGCGATGGTCGAGATCATCACGAGCAAGGTGACAAAGCGATGGCGCAGCGCGACCACAAGGCCCCGATCGTAGAGGGCGGCCAGCCTGTCAAAGAAGCTCTCGAACGCGCGCGAGAGAAGGCCCGGACGGGTTTCGCTATCCGCTGTCAAGACGCGGGCGCACATCATCGGTGTTAGAGTAAGCGAGACAATGACGGAAACGCCGATCGCAACGGCGACCGTAACGGCGAACTCCCGAAACAACAGGCCGACTATGCCGCTCATCAGGAATAACGGGATGAACACCGCGACCAGGGAGATCGAGATCGACAGGATTGTAAAACCGATTTCGCCCGCCCCTTCGAGAGCGGCTTGCATCGGCGTCTTCCCCTCCTCGATATGCCGCACGATGTTTTCGATCATGACGATCGCATCGTCGACGACAAAGCCGACCGCGATCGTCAGCGCCATCAGGGACAGATTGTCCAGGCTGTAGCCGAGCACATACATGACCGCGAAAGTACCGATCAGCGACATCGGCACCGATATCGCCGGGATCAAAGTCGCCCAGAGTTTTCGCAAAAACAAAAAAATGACGCCGACGACGAGCGCGACCGTCAACAGCAGCGTGTGTTGAACGTCGGCGACGCTGGCCCGGATCGTCTGCGTGCGGTCCGATATGATATGGATATTGATCGAAGGTGGCAGCGAGGCCTCTAGCCGCGGCAATGCCTTCTTGATGGCGTCGACGGTCGCGATGACATTGGCGCCCGGCTGGCGCTGGACGGCTATGATGATCGCCGGCTCGGTGTTCATCCAGCCGGCCAAGTTTACATCTTGCGGCGCGACGATGGCTCGGCCGACATCGCGCACGCGAACCGGTCCGCCGGTGCCGAAGGTGCCGGTGCGGTTGGCGAGGATGTAGTCGTTGAACCCTTGCGCCGTCATCAGCTGATCGTTGGTCTGCAGCGCGAAAGACCGATTGGCGCCATACAATGTGCCTTTCGGCTGGTCGACGGTGGCAGTGGCGAGCGCCGTCCGCACCGCCTCCAGATCGAGGCCCTGCGCGGCGAGTTGCGCGGGGTTAACCTGCACCCGGATCGCCGGGTTCTGCTGACCGCCCACATCGACCTCACCGACGCCCGGCATCTGCGAAATCTTTTGTGCGAGAATGCTGTTCGCATAATCGCTGACCTTGGTCAGTGGTAGCGTCTCCGAGGTGAGCGCCAGCATCAGGACCGGCGTGTCGGCCGGGTTCGTCTTCCGGTAGGTCGGCGGATTGGGCATCGTCGGCGGCAACTGGCCGGCCGCCGCGTTGATCGCGGCCTGCACGTCCTGCGCCGCCGAGTCGACTGTGCGGCTGCGGTCGAATTGCAGAGTGATCTGCGCATATTCGGTAGCGCTGCTCGAGGTCATTTGCGTCAGACCGGGGATCTGGCCGAACTGCCGTTCGAGCGGCGTCGTGACGGTGCCGGCGACCGTCTGCGCATCGGCACCCGGCAACTGCGCCGTAACCTGGATCGTCGGCGAGTCGATGTTCGGCAAGGCCGCCACCGGCAACAGCTCGTAGCCGATCAGCCCCAAAAGCAGGATCGCCGCCATCAGCATGCCGGTGGCGATCGGCCTTTGGATAAATGTCGCCGAGATGTTCATGGCAACAGGCCCGCGCTTGCCGTGGTGGGGTTCGGCACCGCAGCCGGATCGTTCGGGTTGGCGAGCGACACCACGGTACCCGGTGTTAGCCGGTATTGGCCGCGCACGACAACAGTCTCCCCGGCGCTCAGGCCTTTGTCGATCAGTGCCTAGCCGTTGAGCGACTCGCGCACCGAGACCGGCTGCATCGCCACTTTGTGATCGGCGCCGACAACAAAGACATACTGCCCCTGCGGCCCCTGCTGCACGGCGTCGAGCGGGACCGTCAGGCCGTTCTCCTGCACCTGCGTCGCGACCCGGACATCGATGAACATGCCGGGCCACAGCTTGCGATTCGGATTGGGGAAGATTGCCTTCAGGCTTATCGTACCGGAGGCAGTATTGGCTTGGTTGTCGATCGCCGCGAGCGTGCCGGTGTCAAGCTCGGTTTTGCCGTCCGCACTCAATGCGATGACCTTGACCGAGCCCTTTGCGAGAGCCTCCTGCACCGCAGGGATGTCAGCTGCGGCCAGTGTGAACATCACGCTGATCGGCTGAACCTGGTTGATGACCACCAAAGCATTCGGCTCGCTCGGAGAACCCCGTGTCGTGCTCGAGTGAATGATGTTACCGACATCGAGCAGACGTATCCCGGCGACCCCGTCGAACGGCGCCACCAGTTTCGTATAGCTCAGCTGGGTCTTGGCATATTCGATCGCCGCCTGATCCGCCTTTATCGTGGCCTGCTTCTGGGCGATCATCGCCTGCTGAGTGGCAACCTGCTGCTCTGGCGCGAAGCCTTGCTTTTGTAGCGGTACATACCGGCGCAGGTTGAGTTCCGCATTTTGCAGATGGGCCTGGTCGCGAGCGAGATTGGCCTCCGCCTGGTCGAGTTGCGCCTGATAGGTGCTCGGATCGAGCTGCGCCAACAGGTCGCCTTTCTTGACGAATTGGCCGTCCTTGAAGTCGATGCTGATGATCTGCTCTGTGACCATGCTGCGGACCGTCGCCGAGTTCAGCGCCGTGACATTCCCGATCCCGGTCAGCACGATCGGGAAATTTTGTTTTTGGACTGTGGTTGCAATCACGGGAACGGGTGCCGGGGGCTCCGGCTTCGCTGCGGCAGGGGCGTGCGCGAAATGCTGCCACCCCAGGTAGTCCCCGGAGGCGACCGCGATCATCACGAGCCCGACCAGTAGCGGGGCGCGTCGCCGGTGCTTCGCGGCAGAACGCTCGGTTATGCCGGGTGAGACAGTCATTGGAGCCTCGGCCTACTACCCCTGCGGTCTGGCACCGCGAAGGACGCTTTCGACAAGCAGTGTCAAGCAGCCCAGCAGCAGCGCAGCGCCGCCGAGAAGCGGGTTGAGACCGATATAATTGACTAACAAGTCCGCCGCGGCGACCATCGCGAGAACTGCCAGTGTCAGCCGTTTCTCGCCGGCAAACATACCGACCAATTCGGCAGCGAGTTCCTTTAGCAATGGCATCATGCGAACTCCACGCTGAGTTTCCGCGCGAGGAAAGCGCTGACGAGGCCCGCGGCAAGGAACAGCGCGGCGAACAAGAGCAGCGCCAGATCTTGTCCGGGCCAGGTGACGCCCAAGCCTTCGCCGGTCCAAAACACACCGAAGGCCGACAACATGACGCCAACGCCAAATTTGAGAGAATTCTCCGGCACGCGCGACAGTGGCCGATGAAGGACGGCTCCGATAACCAGCACCGCGGCACAGGCAGCGAGCGCTCCAAGGCAGGCCGGCAGCAGCAACCCGCGACCGGCGCCGACGGCGATGACGATGAAGACGACTTCGAGTCCCTCTAGCAGCACCGCCTTCAGCGCGGCGAGGCCGGCGACCCATTGCAGACTTTTGCGCATTCGCGGCTGCGGCATGCCGAGCCGCGCGGTCTCGGCCGCGAAGGTCGCATCTTCATCGTGCAAGGGGATGATGCCCGCAGCCCGCAACGAGGCCTTCCGGAGCCAGCCCATGCCGAAGAGGAGCAGCAAAACTCCGATCGCCAGCTGAAGCGAGGTAATCGGGATCTGGCCGAGGAGCGGCCCCAAAAGCAACACGAGGCCCGCCAGCAATGCTAGCGCGGCGGTTGTCCCGATTGCCGCCGGGCGCCAGCCGCGCAATGTCGCGACAGCAAGGACGATCGTGAAGGCCTCGACCACCTCGACGAGGGAAGCGAGGAACGCGGCTGTTACCGCGGGTACGACGGCCGACCAGGTCATTATCCTTCCTCTCGTTCAGCGGTTCTCGTCGTGCGCGTCGAAGACGCGCCGCGCATAAGCATCGAGCAGGTTCTCGCAGCTCTTCAGCCGCTCCGAGGCTTCGGTGGCGAGTTCGCCTCCGTAAAAATCCAGCTTTTTGATCTTTTCGAGCCAGCCCTGCAGCTTTTTCAACTCGACGTCGTTCTCTTCGAGCTCATTGTAGGTGAAGTGCTGCGCGGCCGTTTCCTTGGCGATTTCGGCTTCGAAATCGTCACACTTGTCGATGAATTCGCGGTAGGCGTCATCGCGATCGGCCTTGAAGCGGGTGACAACCTTGTCTTCCTGGGCGCGGTCGAGCGCGACGGTGTCAAGGAGGACCGCCTCGCCGCCCATTTCGGCGATGTCGTTCTCCAACATCTTCAGCCGACGCGCGTGATCATCGGTCTTGGGCAACAGGCACACGCCGTTCTGCAGGTAAACGGCACCCATCCCTCTCACCCGGCGCCAAAGCGCCACCCGTTTCGACGCCGGTTCCGCCGGGACCTTATATGTCAGCAGTAGCCATCTTTTCGTATCCATCGCCCATATATTATGTTACGATGGTAACAATCAAGGCGGTCGCAAATCAATTTCTACGGTCGCGGTCGTTCCAGCGACGAGGCGTACGCCCTCGGGCACCTGGTCGATATGGATGCGCACCGGTATGCGCTGCGCCAGGCGCACCCAGGTGAAAATCGGGTTGACCGTTGCGAGCCCTTGCCCGTTCGGCTGCGAGTTCGCGACATTGATGCCTCGTGCGATGCTGCCGACGCGACCGCGAACGGTCTGACTGTAACCCATAAGCTTGATGTTGACCGGGTCGCCTTCATGGATCGATCCTAGATTGGTCTCCTCGAAATAGCCGTCGACCCAGAAAGAGTCGGCGTCGACAACCGAGATTTGGTTCTGGCCGACATTGGCGTAGTCCCCAAGCTGCGCCAATAGATTGGTCACCCAGCCGTTGACTGGAGATCGGATCTCCGTCCGCTGAAGATTTACTCGAGCCTGGTCCAGGTTGGCCAATGCCTGCTGGTATTGGGCTTGCGCTGCCAGTGCGTTGGTCTCAAAGGTTTGCTTCTCCTCGGTCGTCACCGCGAGACTGGTCAGCTCCATGCGCCGCTTTGCTTCCCTCTCGGCGTTCTGCGCGTTGGCCTGGGCCTGCTGCACGGCGGCCTCAGAGAGGCTCACCGCGATCTTGTAGTTGGTGGGGTCGATGACCAACAGCAGGTCGCCCTTGCGCACGAACTGGTTGTCGGCTACCGGCAGCTCGACAATGCGTCCGGCGACCTCCGGCGCTATGGTCACGACATAGACGCGCACGGTCCCGTCACGCGTCCACGGGGCGCCCATGTAGGCATTCCACATCAGCCGGCCGAGCACGATGGCGAGCGCGACCGTTGCCAAAGTGATCAGCAGCGGCAGTACACGCAGGCGCCGCCTGTTCACAGCCGGGGGAGGGGTCTCCGCGGACCGGGCCGCGGCGGGGCTCTCACCCGCCGTTTCGCGCTTCGATCTGGCTTCGACATCAGACATGACGAACTCAGCGCGCGGCGAGGAGCACCATCGTCGAAAGCACGATCGTATAAATCGCCAATACGAAGAGCGCCGGGTGCCACACGTAGCGCAACAGACCAAAACGGGCGGCGCTCCAACGCAAAGCGATTGTGACGACCCAGGCGCCGACCAACATCAGCGAGATCGGAGCGACATAGACGCCGAACAAATCGATCTCGGTGAACCTCACCCGGGCGCTCCTGAGTCGAAGTACGCGGCATGTTGGATAAGGGCCTCCGACACTGCAAGGATGGCGCCGCGCGCCCGCAGAGCCGCGACCTCGGGCCGGGCGGCGAGCGCCGCGTCGAGCCGGGCCAGACCGTCGGTCGCGCCGGCGCTATTCCCTCGAACCACGGCTTGGAGTGGTCCGTCGAGTTCGGCATCCAGGCCCAGCCGGCGAGCGATACGGCGAAGCTGGACGATCTCGACACCGACCGATAATGCCGCCACCAGCTGCGAACGCTGTAACGGTTCGGCCGCGTCCGGTAATGCCGAGAGCCGGCCGTAGGTCCGGCTCTCCCATTCTTCGCCCGTCTGCGGGATCGGTCCCGCGGCGAGGCGCCGCAGATCCCGCAAGGTCAGCATCATAAGCCGGCGTGTTCGGAGTGCCGGTGTCAGCGGCGGCAATAGACGAAACGATATCGCGCCAGCCCCCACCCCCGCGACGATTGCCAATGCCGTGTTATAGAATTGCTGGGTGTCGTAACTCATCTGGTTCGCGGGCGCGAGCAGCGGAACAAAAGCCGTCACCACCCCAGTGAAAGTCGCCGCTTGCCACGGTAAGGCGAGAAGAACACCCACTGGCACCAGCACTAAACAGATTATCAGGCTGAAACCGACGAAGGTCTCCACGCCGGGCATCACCGCGAATTTGACGGTTGCTGCGACAGCAACGGTCAGAATGCTGCCAATCATGAAGCCTATTGCGGTGGTGTAAGCTTGGTCGGCTCGCGGCGCGAACAGTATGACAACGATCGCGGCGAAGGTAATGGCCATAGCGCCATCGGGCCATGCGGTAACGATCCAGAAGATTTCGGCGGCGGCGATTGTGACGAACGCGCGCGCCGCATTGACCAGGGGAGGCAGCCAGTCGGCCACCCGGAGCCGGACCATGTCGCGGCGAGGTACGGGTCGAGCAGGATCGTCGACGAGCAATGCCAGCCCGTTGAGCGCATGCGAAATGCCGGCTAATGCCTCAGCCGTCTGGTCGGCGAGCAGCCGGAGCGATGGCGCAGTGGTAGGCAGAGCAATCAGCTGCCGCACTGCTGCCGAGCAGATCCGGCGAAGACCGGCCGGGCCGGCTATCCAGCGGGCACCCTGCACGGGTGCGGGTCGCAGCTCCCGCGGAACACTTTGCAAAACCGTGCCCGCCTCTCGCCCGGCTTGCTGCTGCGGCAACGCTTCGAGGTGAACCGCTATGGTACGCCAGCCAGCGAGGGCGGCAAACAAGCCGTCCGTCGCTCTTTGCAGTATCGGGGAATGGTAGCGTAATTGTGAGGATTCACCGAAGGCCTCGTCGATGACCGGGTTGAGCGCGATCACGCGCCGGACGAGCTCGCGGCGAGCAGGCTGCGTATCCGGCAGTCCGGATCCTGCCGCGACCGCCGCCAATGCCCCAGTGAATCGGCCCGCGATCTCCGCGGAAATCGCCGCGATAAGGGCGGCGAGCCGCCGCCGGGCGTGGCCGAGATCCGTGCCGGCGAGAATCACGCCGGCGCAGACGATGCCGATGCAGATCTCGCTGGCGCGAGTGACGGCGAGCATGAACGCCTCGCCATTCAGACCGCCGGTCGAGCCGAGCTGGTCGCTCGCAATGATTGCAGCCGTATAGCCGGCCAGCGCCGCCGAGTAGGCGGCGAAATTGCGCAGCACCGTTGCGACGAGCGCGCATACGGCACCCCACAGCGCGAGTCCTAGCAGAAATAGCGTGCGGTCTTGCGGGAAGCACGCAGTCAGCACGACGATCGCGATCGCGCCCACGACTGTGCCGATCAGGCGGAACCAGCCCTTGCGCAGCGAGGCGCCCAGATGGGGCTGACAAACGATCGCCGCCGTGGTGCCGGCCCAAAACGCGTTGTCGAGCTCGAGCCAGAACGCAACGTAGAGCGCGAGACAGACAGAAGCCCACAGTCGCAGCCCGAAAAGCAACGGCGGCCCGGCGGCGCGCAGCGCACGAGTCACGCGCCCGGCGTCAAAGACCGCGCTCGATCCCAAGTCGGAACCCGGAATGCCCGATGTCAGATCTCGACCTCCAGGCCGACCTCGACGACCTGGGAGGTCGGCACACCAAAATAAGCGGCGGGCAGATTGGCATTGAGGTGCATCGCCGCGAAGAGCCGTTCGCGCCACACCGCCATGCCGGGCACCTTGCCGCTCGGCACAACCATGATGCGGCGCGAATAAAACGTGATCCGCTCAGGATCGATGCCCGACAACGCGGGATCGCGGCAGGCGAGGCGCAGCCCCGCCATTACGTCGGGATGCTCCATAAAGCCGAAGTGCAGCAGCACCCGAACCATTCCGGCGCCCACCGCGATCAGCTTAGCGCGCTGCGCCGGATCGACCCGTGGCGCTTCGGTAGTGATGATCGACATCAACAGCAGCCGCTCGTGCAGGACGCGGTTGTGCCTCAGGTGGTGGGTCAAGGCGAGCGGAATGCCGGAGCTCGCCGCGGTAAAGATCGCGGCTGCGCCCGGCAGGCGGACGGGTCGGCTTTCGAGGACCCACGGGACGAACTCGTCCTCGCGCTGGCGGAGCCGCGCCCGCTGCTGCTCGAGCAGCTGATACCCAGTTCGCCAGGTCATCATCAGGAACGCGACGGTCCCCGCCAGAACCAGCGGAAACCAGCCGCCCTCGATCAGCTTGGTCGCGTTGGCGGCAACAAAGATCAGGTCGACGATCAGGAACAGGCCGTTGACCGCCGTGACGAGCACCGGGTGATAGCCCCATTGCAGCGCCACCAGGGCGGCCAGCACCGTCGTAATCGCCATCAGCATCGACACGGCGATGCCGTAGGCGCCGCCGAGCGCGTCGGAGGAGCCGAACATGATGACCGCGCCCAGGGTGCCGGCCGCAAGGAGCCAGTTCACCATCGGCATGTAGATCTGCCCCCTTACCTGGCTGGCGGTATGCAGTACCCGCAGGCGCGGCAGAAAGCCGAGCTGGATCGCCTGCTGGGTGAGCGAGTAAGCGCCCGAGATGATGGCTTGTGAGGCAATGATCGTCGCCGCGGTGGCGAACGCCACCATCGGGTAATGGAGCCATCCCGGAACCAGCAGGTAGAACGGGTTTGCGATTGCCTGCGGATCGGAAAGCAACAGCGCGCCTTGACCGAAGTAATTTAAGACGAGCGCCGGCAGCACGATGGCAAACCACCCCAGCCGGATGGGCAGTGGCCCAAAATGGCCCATATCGGCGTACATCGCCTCGCCTCCGGTGACGGCGAGGAAGACTGCGCCGAGCACCGCAAAAGCAATGCTGAGCGGAGCCTCGGCCAAATAGATCAGTGCGCGGTGGGGGCTGACCGCCTCCAATATCGCCGGCGCTGCAGCAATCCCGCGCACCCCGAGGACGCCGATGACGACAAACCATAGCAGCATCAACGGGCCGAAGATGTTGCCAATGAATGCAGTTCCCTTGCGCTGAACCAGAAACAGGCACACCAGGATCATGATGCTGAGCGGCGCGACGACCGGAGCCAGCCCGGGTGCATCGACCTTCAAGCCTTCTACCGCGCTCAGCACCGAGATTGCGGGCGTAATGACGCCGTCGCCATAGAGCAGCGCCGCGCCAACCAGGCCGACGATCAGCAGAGAGGCGCGCCAGCTGCCTCGCGTGGCCTGCCGCACGTCGAGCAGCGCCAGCAGCGCCATGATGCCGCCTTCGCCGTGGTTGTCGGCGCGCATGATCAAGATCGCGTATTTGACTGAGATGACGATGATCAGTGTCCACAGGATCAGCGACGCGACACCGAGAATCGTGTCGGGCGACAGCGTTCCGCCAGCCTGGGCGGCCTGCTTGAAGGCGTAGAGCGGGCTCGTCCCGATATCGCCATAGACGATCCCGAGCGCGACGAGAGCGGCGCCAGCGGGCAACAGTCTTCTATCCTGCCCGGGCAGCGCTGCCGGTTGAAGCGTGGTGTCCATTCCTCACTTCCTCGCGATCCCTGTGACAGTTTCGGCCACAACGCGGGCGCTTGTCCCCTCTATTGGAAGCGGCTGGCAGAGAAAGGTGTAATATCGATCGAGGGCGGGCGCCCGGCGACCAGGTCGGCAACGATCTTGCCGGTCATCGGGGCCGACGTCATGCCGACATGGCCGTGGCCGAAAGCGTAAATGACGTCCGGCGTCGCGCCCGAGGGACCGAGAACCGGCAGCGAGTCGGGCAGGCTCGGCCGATGGCCCATCCACACTGAGATCCGTTCTTCCGGATGGGACGCGGCGAGGCCCGGCAGCATCTTGCGCCCTTGCTCGAGCAGGATGTGGGCACGCCGCCAATCGGGCGGCGCCTCCAGCCCGGCGAGCTCGACAGTGCCGGCAAAACGCAGCCCGGTATTCATCGGGGTCGCGACGAATTTGCCGTCGGCGTCGGCGGTCGGAATGCGCGGCATCGCTTCGGGGTCGCGGATCATCAGGTGATAACCCCGCTCGGTCTCGAGCGGCACCTTGTCGCCAAGCGCGGCGGCCAGCGGTTTCGAATAGGCTCCGGCGCAGACGATCGCGGCATCCGCTGGAAGATCCCCGGTATCGGTCTCGATCACAGCGAGCCGGCGGCCTTCGAGGCGAAAGCCATGCGCCCGCGCCCGTACCAGTTCGCCCCCCGAACGAACGAAATTGTCGACAAGACGCTCGACCAGCGCCAGCGGGTTCGAGGTGTGGCCGTTCTCGCGCACGAGCATGCCGTGCGCATAGTTGCGCGACAGAGCAGGCTCCAGCTGGCGCAGCTCGTCGGCATTGAATGCGTCGATCTCGACCCCGTTCTCGCGCCGCAGATCCCAGGCGAACCGGTCCTTTTCAAGACTTTCGGCCGAGCGGTAGACATAGAGATGCCCGAAGCGGTGGATGAGGTCCTCTGCGCCTGCCGCGCTGACCAGCGGCTTCAATGCTTCGAGGGTCGGTCCGACGAGAGGGCGCAAGGCGCTCGCTGCCGCCCGGGCTTTTTCGGGAGTCCCGGCGCGAACGAAGCGGAGCAGCCACGGCGTGAGCGCCGGCAGATAGCTCCAGCGCAGCGCCAGAGGAGCGAGCGGGTCGAAGAGCCAGCGCGGCACGTTCCAGGCAACGCCGGGCATGGAAATAGGGGTGACCGAAGAGCCGTTGAAGCATCCGGCGTTGCCGAAGGAAGCACCGCGGCCGGGCTGGTTGCTCTCGATCAGAACGACGCTATGGCCATCACGCTGCAGCCAGCTGGCGGCGCATACGCCGACCATGCCGGCCCCGATTACGCCGACCCGCTTCGCCCCGATCGCTGCCATGGTCTCTCCTCCGGCGTTGCCCGCGATATTACCGGCCGGGGGCCCGGCAGGGAACGCCCCGCGGTTGCGGCCGGCCATGCTATCGGCTATTCGAAGGACGCGGAGAGGTGCCGGAGCGGTCGAACGGGGCGGTCTCGAAAACCGTTGTCCCTCTTACCGGGGGACCGAGGGTTCGAATCCCTCCCTCTCCGCCACTTCAGAACAGAACTGCGAACGCCGGTCGTCGAACAGCGACATGATTTGCCGCATCATGACGCGCATGGGATCGTCGCCCATCTCCTGGGTGATGGAGACGAGCTTCACGCCGTTCTTGACGAGCTTGCGGACGTAGAATTCCAGCTCGAAGTGATCGCGGAAGAACCGCGAGAAGCTGTGGACGATAACGATATCGAAGGGCGCGGGCTTCGACGTGCCGGCCTCAATCATCCGCTGGAACTCGGGTCGGCGGTCGTTGGTGGCGAAGGCGCCAGCTTCCACGTAGGTCTCGACGAGCTGGTAGCCGCAAGAGGCGCAATAGGCTTCGCCCTGGCGCTTCTGGTCCGGGATGGAGACGTCGTGCTCGGCTTGCCGCGCCGTCGAAGCGCGCAACTAAAGGGCGGCGCGTAGCGGCACGGTCATGGCGGTGTCTCCTCGTCAGATCATCGGGGCAGTCTGAACAGCTCGTCGAAGAGGTCACCGAACCACGCTTCGAGCACGTCGAGCTCGGCGTCGGTGATCGGTACATGCTCAGGCCAATCGTCCATGACGGTCCAACCCTCGACATCGTGCTTGATCGAACGTCCGAGCCGCGGCCATGGCGCGGGGACGATGTAGAGATCGTCCGGCAATGTACCCCATTTGACGGCACGAGGGCGCGATGACTGATGCCTCGATATTGCTTCAGCATCACCCGCGGCGCGCTCAAGTGGAACGCCCGATTTCTACGCCAGACCATGCTTTCGCTTCCCGGTGACAGAGATCACGCCGCGGCATCGATTGGCTTCGCGCGTTCGATCCGCTCGCGCTCGCGGGGACTGTTCATAGCCTCCCACAGATCGCTACGGCGCTGCACGTTGAGCCAGAAGTCAGGGCTATTGCCGAACACGCGCGAGAGGATCAGTGCGGTAGCTGCCGTCACGTTCCGGCGGTTGTTACACAACTCATTGACGTGCTTGCGCTGCACGCCCATTGCCTCGGCCAGCGCGGCCTGCGTCAGCCCCATGGGCTGCATGAACTCCTCGACCAGGATTTCGCCGACCGTGGCCGGCTTGCGCTTCGTCGTCAGCATGGTTCGCCTCATCTGTAGCTGTGGTCGTCGAGATAGACGCCTTCCGCCTCGCCGCGGGTGCCGTCCCAACGGAAGACCAGCCGCCATTGGCTGTTGACGCGGATCGAGTGGAACCCAGCGAGATTGCCGCGCAGCTTCTCGAAGTGATTGCTGGGCGGCACCCGCAAGTCCTGATCGGTCGTCGCGTCGTCGATCATCTGGAGCTTGCGGAAGAGCCGGCTTTCGAGGTCGGACGGGATGTGCTGCGACCGCATATCCTCGACGAAGAAGGCAATTAGCCACTCGTCCCGAAAGCTCAGAATCATCCGGCGGCTCCGTCTCTGCGTCTATGTACCACTCATCGGTACAGAATGCAACTGCCGAAGCCTACGTCGCAGCGGATGGGCGCTCGGATCATTGCCATTATTGGCTTTTGGCGGAGACCGACAGCAGGGAGTGTTCGCTGGGAGTCCAAAAATCGCAATCCCTTCAGAGACATCCGCCCAACGCGCTTTGGCACATGGATGAAAGCGCTGGCAGCCTTCATGGAGCGCGTGAACGCGGAGCCCGATAGCGCACTCAGTCCATCCCGCGAAGTGTCCCCCCGCGAAGGACCATTCGAACTGATGAATCGCACTCGTGATGAAAGACGGGACGTCCCCTTGGGTCTGCGGTTTCGCGTGCTCAGTCGGGGCAGATTCAAGTGCGTCCTGTGCGGAGCCCATCCCGCCAGAAATCCTGACTTCGACTTGCAGGTCGATCACGTAACTCCTTGGTCAAGGGCGGAAAGACAGAGCTCGGAAATCTGCGGACGCTGTGTGCGCAATGTAATGTCGGCTGCGGCAACCGATACGACGCTGACGATCAGCCTACGGCGGGGGTGACGTCCTTATAGGCTGTAGCGTAGACATAGTGCTCATCATCGTCGGGCGTGGCCCGCCATGATCCCTCTGTGGTTTTGAGGGATCGTGGCGACGGCGACGCGACTGAATTGCCGCCGGCTCGGCAGGCAGCGGCTGCGGGCGCAGCGGCCGGGTGGTCGGGATAGACGCTACTGCGAATGCCGCAGTCGGCCAGTCTCTTCCGCCAATCGCGTGGTCCGGTTAGAACGGGCTGTTACCCCGAACTGTGAGACACCTCACACGCAGACGCTGCGTGGAAGACGTATTGTGAGGCGCCTCTCGACGATGAGGGGCGCTTCTGAAGGGATAATCACGATGTGTGCATCACCGTTTGTGACACGCGGGCCGCCCAATACCGCAATTTCGTGTCAAGCGGCCGGCCCGGCGATTCTGAAACCAGCATTGCAATCCGCCTGCGATGAAGTGCTCGGCGCACAGCGTCGGCTGAAGGCGGTCAATCCCGCTGTCCAGACCTATCGCGACAGGATCAACAGAAAGATAGGCGTTGCAATCCTTTGGGCGGCAGTCGGCGTCATTCCGATCCCGGCTTTCGCACAAGAAAACGGGACGGTAGAGCGCAGTCAAGTGCCCGGTACCGCCGCTGTCGCGCCGGCTGGGCCAATCACCCCCGGCGGCCCCTGGAACGAATTCAGCTTCGGCGCCGCCGGCAGCTTCGCAAAGGGGTGTGCACCGGCGGATCCCAGTGCACCCGGATGCGCTCCGAGCAGCGCCGGCAATTCTCATTTCGTCGGAGCGCCGCCCTGGACGTTCATGGCGCCCAGCGATGGGGCAACGTTGACTGTGACGGATGCATTCGTAAAGGGGGACACTTTCCAGGTGCTGGATGTGGGAAACCCGATCGGCAGCACATCTGCGGTGCCGACCAGCTCGGTTAGCTGCGGCAGTGATCCCGTTCCTTGCCTGGCAGATCCGACGGTCAGCCACGGGGTGTTCAACCTGGGGCCCGGCGCGCATAGCATCACGATCAAGGCGTTGACCAGTCCGTTTCAGACTGGCGCGGCCTACTTCCGGGTCGACCTCAAACGCGACCACCTCGTCTGTTATCAGATCAAGGAACAAGGTCAATTCCGTCCCCGAGAGGTGGCTACCGAGGATCAGTTCGGTACTGCGAAATTCATCGTCACCCAACCCGAGCTCCTCTGCGTTCCTGCGTCCAAGACGGATATCACCCCGGCCAGGTGATCGGACAACCGAAGCACTGAGAAACGGACCATAGTTCTGTGTGGTGGCAGACCCGGAGCTGCAATGTTTCGGGTCTGGCGCCGCGTCGCTGGGGCGGCCTAGACCTGCAGTCGCCATCGGAAGGTTTCGCCGGCGCGAAAAGGCACGACGGCATTGTCGCCCTCCCCAATATGCTGCGGCACCATCCAGGGCTCTCGCCGCAAGCTGATGCGGTCCCGGTTTGGCGGGAGGCGATAAAATTTCGCGCCGTTCAGCGAGGCGAAGGCTTCGAGCCGGTCGAGCGCCCCTTCCTCCTCGAAGACCTCGGCATAGGTCTCCAGCGCACAGGGGGCAGTGAAGATGCCGGCGCAGCCGCATGCCGTCTCCTTTGTAGGAATCGCGTGCGGCGCGCTGTCGGTGCCGAGGAAGAATTTGTCATTCCGCGATGTCGCGGCGCGGCGCAGCGCGCGACGGTGCTTCTCGCGCTTCGCTATCGGAAGGCAGTAAAGATGGGGGCGGATCCCGCCGGCAAAGATCGCGTTGCGGTTGATCACGAGATGATGCGCGGTGATTGTCGCGGCCAGGTTGGGTCCGCCCGCGGTGACGTAATCCACCGCTTCTTCCGTCGTGACGTGCTCCAGAACGACGCGCAGCTCGGGCAGGCGCCGGCATAACGGATCGAGCACCCGGTCGATGAACACACCCTCGCGATCGAATACGTCGACTTCAGGGTCAGTCACCTCGCCGTGGATCAACAGCGGCATGCCGAGCTCCGCCATACGCTCGAGCACCGGCGTGATGCTGTCGTAATCGGTCACGCCGAAAGCGGAATTGGTGGTAGCCCGCGCGGGGTAGAGCTTAACCGCCGCGAACACCCCTTCCTCGTACCCGCGCGCGACCTCGTCCGACTCCGTCGTGTCCGTCAGATAACAGGTCATCAGCGGCTCGAAGGCGGCGCCTTTCGGAAGCCTGGCCAGGATAAGCTCCCGATAGGCGTGCGCCGCCGCGACGCTGGTCACGGGCGGCACCAGGTTCGGCATGACGATCGCGCGGGCGAATTGGCGGGCGGTGTACGGGAGTATCGTCGTGAGCATCTCGCCCTCGCGGAGATGGACATGCCAGTCATCCGGACGGCGCAAGATTATAGCCTCGATGCCTTGTGACATTATTTTCTCCCGTCGAGGGATTCTGAAACACGAGATCAGATTCTCCCCCTCGAATTTAATAGCACTCCGACGTAGAGAGTGCTAATTCTGACGCCGAAGGCGGGGTCATCGCACTCCCGGGTGCCCGAATATGATCGGGGAACCGAGATTCCTCGACGGCGAGGACCCGATGATCATGACTGCGTCCGATGTCGTGGGCCTCGTCGAGCGCGGCACCGCCGCTGCAAGAACCAACTGAAAAAAGGAAACGGTCATGGCTGCTAAGGATGTACGGCTCGGCACCGATGCGCGCGAGCGGATGTTGCGCGGCATCGACACTCTCGCCGATGCGGTCAGGGTGACGTTGGGGCCGAAGGGCCGCAACGTCGTCCTCGACAAGAGCTACGGCGCGCCGCGAATCACCAAGGACGGCGTTACCGTCGCCAAGGAAATCGAGCTCAGCGACAAGTTCGAGAACATGGGCGCGCAAATGGTGCGCGAGGTGGCCAGCAAGACGAGCACGGTCGCCGGCGACGGCACGACGACCGCGACGCTGCTCGCTCACGCCATGGTGCGCGAAGGGGTCAAGGCGGTGGCTGCCGGGATGAACCCGATGGATCTCAAGCGCGGCGTTGACATGGCGGTCGACGCGGTCGTCAAGGACATTCAAAAACGCTCAAAGAAGGTCTCGACGAACGACGAGATCGCGCAGGTCGGCACTGTCTCGGCCAATGGCGATACCGAGATCGGCCAGATGCTGGCCGAAGCGATGAAGAAGGTCGGCAATGAGGGTGTCATCACCGTCGAGGAGGCCAAGAGTCTCGAAATGGAACTGGACGTCGTCGAGGGGATGCAGTTCGACCGCGGCTATCTGAGCCCGTATTTCATTACCAATGCGGAGAAGATGATCGCCGAACTCGAAGACGCGTACATCCTCTTGCACGAGAAGAAGCTCTCCGGCTTGCAGTCGCTGCTCCCGATCCTCGAAGCCGTCGTACAGAGCGCTCGGCCGCTGCTGATCGTCGCAGAGGATATCGAAGGCGAAGCGCTTGCCACCCTCGTTGTCAACAAGCTGCGGGGCGGACTCAAGGTGGCGGCGGTGAAGGCGCCAGGCTTCGGCGATCGCCGCAAGGCTATGCTGGAAGACATCGCGACCCTGACCGGCGGTCAGGTCATCTCCGAAGACCTCGGCATCAAGCTGGAGAATGTGACGCTCGAGATGCTCGGCCGCGCCAAGCGGGTGCTGAGCGAGAAGGAGAACACGACGATCATCGACGGCGGCGGCAAGAAGGAAGACATCCTCGCCCGCACCGGCCAGATCAAGGCGCAGATCGAGGAGACGACTTCCGATTACGACCGCGAGAAGCTGCAGGAGCGTCTGGCCAAGCTGGCGGGTGGCGTCGCCGTCATCCGCGTCGGCGGCGGCACCGAGGTCGAGGTCAAAGAACGCAAGGATCGCGTCGACGACGCGATGCACGCGACCAAGGCTGCGGTCGAGGAAGGTATCGTGGCGGGTGGCGGCGTCGCGCTGCTTTTTGCAAGCAAGGTTCTGGCCGGCCTCAACCCGGCCAACAGCGACCAGAAGGTCGGCATCGAGATTGTCCGAAAAGCGATCCAGTCACCGGTACGGCAAATCGCCGAGAATTCCGGCGTCGAGGGCTCGATCGTGGTCGGCAAGCTGACCGACAAGGGCGACCCGAATTTCGGCTTTGACGCACAGTCGGGCGAGTACAAGGACATGGTCGCCGCCGGGATCATCGATCCGACCAAGGTCGTGCGGGTGGCGCTGCAG
>Ga0126381_100001229_pt1 | contig 27762 bp, 28 predicted proteins | sample PanSoiMetPlot_28_FD_96465 | JGI IMG/M metagenome (GOLD analysis project Ga0126381, IMG submission 96465) | Tropical forest soil microbial communities from Panama - MetaG Plot_28 | ecosystem: Environmental > Terrestrial > Soil > Tropical forest > Bulk soil | place: Panama | collected 2016-02-17
CTTGAGATCCTCGAGCTTCGCGTCCTGGTGCGCAGGCGAGATGAGCGAAGGGCCGGGTTCCTGGCCCCTCGCCGGGCCGGACCCGGTCCCGCCGACACGTCTGTTGTGTCCGACCGCGGCGCCATCCGGCGCCCAGGGGAGAGCGAGTGGCCAGTTCCTCAGCACGTCGGTCCGTCCCTGCTCCGCACGCGCTGGCCGCACAGCCAGTGTCCGATGCCCCCGCCGGACTGGTGCGTCCGGCCCGGTCGCCAAGGCGAGCAGGTGTCACCAGGTCTGGCCGGAGTTGCCGCACGTACGTACTGGACACGAGTGTGCTGCTCGCGGACCCGGCAGCAATCGGCAGGTTTGCTGAGCACCGGGTGGTGCTGCCCGTCGTCGTCATTACCGAGCTCGAGGCCAAGCGCCAGCATCCCGAGCTCGGTTTCTTCGCCAGGCAAGCGCTTCGTCACCTCGATGCCCTTCGGGTCGAGCATGGCCGCCTCGATGCAGACATTCCGATCGGCGCAGCCGGGGGCAGCGTCCGAGTCGAGCTGAACCATTCCGACCCGGCTGTCCTGCCGGCCGGGTTCCGGCTCGGTGACAACGACACGAGGATCTTGTCCGTGGCCTGCAGCCTCGCGGCCGAGGGCGAGGACGTGATCCTGGTCAGCAAGGACCTGCCGCTGCGGGTCAAGGCAGCCGCAGTGGGACTGACCGCGCAGGAATACCGGGCTGAGCTGCCGCCGGACTCCGGCTGGACCGGAATGGCCGAGCTGGACGTGACCGCGGCGGACATCGACGAGTTGTACGAGACGGGACGGCTGGAGCTGCCCTCGGCTCGCGACCTGCCCTGTCACACCGGCCTGGTCCTGCTGTCTGGCGTGGCGGGGGCAGGCAGTGCGCTTGGCCGGGTTCAGCCGGACAAGTCGGTCCGCCTTATCCGGGGCGACCGGGAGGCTTTTGGCCTGCGCGGACGCAGCGCCGAGCAGCGCATCGCGCTGGACCTGCTGCTGGACAGCGAGGTCGGCATCGTGTCCCTGGGCGGCCGGGCCGGGACCGGTAAGTCGGCGCTGGCGTTGTGCGCCGGCCTCGAGGCGGTCATGGAGCGCCGGCAGCACCGCAAGCTCGTGGTGTTCCGGCCGCTGTACGCCGTCGGCGGTCAGGAGCTTGGCTACCTGCCGGGGTCCGAGGCGGACAAGATGAACCCGTGGGCCCAGGCGGTCTTCGACACGCTGTCCGCGGTCACGTCGCAGGCCGTGATCGAGGAAGTGATCGACAGGGAGATGCTTGAGGTGCTCCCGCTCACCCACATCCGGGGGCGGTCGCTGCACGACTCGTTCGTCATCGTGGATGAGGCCCAGTCACTGGAGCGCGGCGTCCTGCTTACCGTCCTGTCGAGGATCGGTGCGGGGTCCAGGGTAGTTCTCACACACGACATCGCCCAGCGCGACAACCTGCGCGTGGGACGGCATGACGGCGTTGTGGCCGTGATCGAGAAGCTCAAGGGCCACCCCTTGTTCGCGCACGTGACCCTGGTGCGGTCGGAGCGCTCGCCGATCGCCGCGCTGGTGACCGAGATGCTCGAGGACTCCGGGCTCTAGCGGTCAGTCGGCCCCGGCGCGCGGGGTGACGAGAGCGGTCGCGATCGCCAGGTCGTCGGTATAGGTGATCTTGAGATTGCGCTCGCTGCCGCTGACCGTGCCGATCGTCACCTCGGGCAGGTAGCGCAGCACGACGCCGCAGTCGTCGGTCGCGGTCATCGTGGCGAAGGCCGGGTCGGCGTCCGCAAGCTGATACGCCTTGCGGATGACCGATAGCCGGAATCCCTGCGGCGTCTGGCAGCGCGCGAGGGCGTGGCGCGGAAGGACTCGCTGGATTATGCCGTCGGCGACTTCGACGATGGTGTCGGCCGAAGGCACGACAACGCCGATTGCCTGCCACTCGTCAAGCGCAGCCACGCAGTCCGCGATGATCCGCTGCTCGACGAGCGGCCGGGCGGCATCGTGGAAGAGCACCTTCGCGTCGGCGGGCACGCTGGCCGCCAGCCACTCAAGCGCCCGTCTGGTCGAATCGGTCCGGCTGGCGCCGCCCTCGATCACGGCCGTGACCTTGTCGTGGCCGGCCAGGTCATGGCTGACCTGTTGCTGGATGGCCGCGGCGGTCACGACGAGTACGTTGTCAACGCCCGGTGCCTGCTCGAAGGCCTGCACGCAATGGTCGATCAGGGTTCGTCCGGCGAGGACGCGCAGCTGCTTGGGGCTGGCCGAGTCAAACCGGCTGCCCGACCCAGCCGCCAGCACCACCGCGACGGTTCGCATGGGCGGACCCTACCTGGTCCGGATGGCTGGGTGGAGCCGGCGCCGTCGGCCCGTGAGCCGGCTGTTCTATACGCTAGGTATCACGCTGACTACTAAGCGCTCCGAAAGACGGTGAGCACCGAGGATTCTGGCGCCGCAGGCCCTGGCCCGGCGCCAGACGCGATTGCAGCGCCGGCCGGCCGCGGCGCCGAAGCCGCTGGCCACGCGCGCCCGCGGGGGCGCCGCTTCTCGGACCGCCGCCCAGCCCGAGGGCAGGCGGCCGAGCCCAGATCAGGCTTGCCCCCGGCTGGCAGCCGGTCCCGCGGCGGCGGGATTCCCGCCGACGTCCCGAGCCCTGCGGTACTGGACTCGATCAGCCTGGCTGGCGACGACGAGCGGGCCACGGCGCCGCACGCAGCCGAGGCGGTCGTCGGCTCGGCTGGAGCTGACGTGTCTCCGGAGCCGGGCCCGGGGAGGTCGGCTACCGAGCCACCAGGGGGAGTCGCCGGCACGGGACCGGGCGGCAGCGGGCCAGACCCGGCGGCGCCTGCTCCTGACACCGCGAATGACGCGAGGCTGGCCTGGCCCGTTTCCTGGCGCCGACGTCGAGAGCTGAGCGCCGATCAGGAGTTGCCCGCCAGCGTCATCTCAGGCGGCATCCTGCCGGCTGCGGGCGGCGTCGCCGTCGGCAGGCCGGGTCCCGGCGCTGGCGGCAGGCCGGCTGCTGGCAGTGGGGCAGGGGCCGACCCGGCCACAGTCCCGCCGCTGTTTGTTCTCGATGCGAGCCGGGCCGTGCTGGCCTGGGCACGCCGACGACATCTGGGACCCAGCTCAGCTGCCGGGATCTCGGTGGCGCTGGCGTCCTGCGCAGCGGCCTGGTTCTCGGCCGGGACGAGGGCTGACACGACACGCGGCGTGGCCGCGCTGTGGTGCAGTTACCTTGTCCTGGTAGCCGGGCGGTCGGTGACCCGCCGTGTCGCGAGCGCAAACGCGGAATTCCGGATCGTTGGCCCGGTTCGCTGGCTCGCTGCCCTCGGCGGCAGCGTCGCCGAGACCGCCGTCTACGCGGGCCTTGCGATCGGCGCTGCAGCGCAGCGCTACCCCGGCACGTGGGCGCTGGGCGTGGGGGTTGTGGGCCTGGTCGCCGTCCGGAACATGATGTCCGCGTGCTCGACGCCGTACGGTCTCGCGCAGCCGCCCGAGAGCCTGCTCGGCCGGACCTGCGCAGCCGTGGTCACCATGGCTCCCGGCGGCCGCATCCTGGTCATCGGCCTTATCGCGCCCTTCTGGGGGGCGCGGACGGCCTTGCTCGCGCTACTGGCCTGGGCAATCAGTACCGTCGGCTACGGACTCGCGGGCCGTGCAGCCCCGGGCATCGCGGCCGAGTTCCGCTTCGAGGCCGACGGTTCCGCAGTCGCGTCAGGCGCCCTGCTCCGGCTCCGCGACGATGGCATGCTCGCCCGCTACGTGGGTGTGCTGGTCCGCGGCGTCCTGCTGCCGCTGCCGCCTGCCGTACTCGGGCTGGCCGCGGTAACGGCTCTCGCGGTGCTCGGGCTGCACGGCTTGCCCGGTCTGCTCCTGATAGCACCCGCGTTTGTCATGTTGCTGGCCGCGCCGGGATCTGCCAATCCCCACCTCGGCCGGTTCGACTGGCTTGTGCCGGTGCTCCTGCTGGGCTCGCAATTGCTGTACTTCGCGGCTGTGGGAGCTGGCGCACGGGTGCCGGGTCCGATCGTCTTTGCCCTGGCTGGGGCGTTGCTCGTGCGATACACCGACCTCGCCTGCACGCAGCGGCCAGTGCTGCTCGTCAAGCCGCGCCGGCACGGCACCGAGTCGCAGGAGTACGGCGCTGCACTTGGCTGGGAGGGACGCCTGATATTTATCGGAGTCACGGCTGCGCTGGGCATTGCGACAGCTGGCTATCTCGTGCTGACCGCATACCTTCTGCTGCTGATCGGCGCGAAGGTCGTGCGCAGTTGCATCGTTTCGCCCGACGACGAGTCAGCCTGACCCGGCCCGAGCGCTACGGGGCGGTTCCCGCGAGCCCGTTGCCAGCTTTGAGCCGCCAGCCAAGAACGCTCTCGATGTGCGTCGTTGGCGGACCGAACAGCCGAATCAGGAACTGCCCGAGCGGGCTTGTCGGCCGGGTTACCGCCACCACCGCGGCGGGATCCCAACTTGCCAGGTCGGCCTTGATCTGCGTCTGTGACGGCTCTGGCTCGATGGGGTTGCCTGCGTACAGATAATCGATGTAGTACGAGGTCGGCGTCATCCCCGACCGGCCGGCCCGGCCGAGGCGGCCCGGCATGTTGGGCGCGATGAAGTCACCGCCGATCATGCTGGCTGGCTGCCCAGTGTCGGCCTGCCAGCGCATGACCCCGGACGTGCCGGAGTACGGATACGGGGCCAGCAGCACCCGAGCGTGCGGCGGCAGTTGCAGGGCGGCGAAGGTCGCGGCGTATCCGGACGGAACGCGACTCACCGGCACGGGCGCGTACGGGGCCGGTATCAGCGGAAGCAGCGCGAATACCGCGATGGCGGTCGCGATCGGGGCACCAGCGGGCCAGCGAGAGAACGGGGCAGAGCCCCGGCTGCGCACCAGGTCTAGTGAGAACGCCAGTACTGCCGCCGCGCACGCGTCGGCAAGAATGGCCAGCCGGTCGGGCACCATGCCATCGATCACCGGCAGATGCTGGACAAGACTCCAGGGCAGCAGGAACGACGGCAGGGTGACGTGCGGCTGGAGGGGCCTCGCCCCCATGCCGAGCCACTCGAGCAGCAGGAAGGTCACGCCGGCGACCCGGATGGGCAGGTGCCGCCAGAACCTGACGATCGCGACGAGCAGCACGATGATCAGCGGAATACCCAGGTAGGCCAGGTATTCGGGCAGCGGCTGGGGATAGTCGTTGGCGAGGTGCCCCATGCCTGGGGTATGGAGCAGGACGCCCGCGGACGGATTGACGAACGCGATCGGCAGGGTCCCGAGGTTGGTCAGCTGACCGTGATAGCTGATGATCGTCGTCGCGGCAGCGCCCTTGGCTGCGACTCCGTGGAACTGAACCCATAGGCCGCGGGCACTCAGCACAAGGCCGACTACTGCTGCGGCACCAACGCCGATCGCCGTGGGCCGGACCCGCGGCCGCACCTCGTGCCGCCGGTTCAGCGCCAGAACCATGAGCAGCAGCACTGCTGCGATCACGGTGTCGACCAGGGCTTCCTCGCTGATGAAGATCTGGCCGGCCGCCATGAGCCCAAGCCAGATCCCGTTCCGGACGGGTCGGCCCTGCCCGGTGACGAGCCGGAGCACCCGGTCGATCATCAGCGGGGGCAGCATCGCGAGCACCAGCGAGTAGTGGCCGATGCCGGAGTTGACCAGGGCAGGGGAGAACCCGTAGAGCGCGCCGCCCAGTGCCGCCGCCAGCGGGCTTGCGTGCCACCGGCGCAGCACATAGAACATGCTGGCGGCCGAGCCCGCGAATCCGGCGAGGAGGAGCGCCGTGAGCGAGACCTGCGGGCCGAACAGCAGCGTGACCGGGGAGAGGACTACCCCTGGCAGCAGCAGTGACGTGTTCCACATCAGGTTGACGCCGTGCGGGGCATTGAGTGCGGTGGTCATCAGGGCGGGCAACCGGAAATGCTGTACCGCGGTCGCGGCATAACGCATGAACCAGGTGGCCTGGTTGACGTCCTCGACGTCGCCGTTCTGCCGGGTGCTGACCGGGCTGGCAAGGATCCGTGACGTGACGTAGATGGCGCCGAGGACGTAGCAGTAGACGGCTATCGCCTGCGGGCTGGCAAGCCGTGCGACCACTCCGCGACGGTCCTGCAATTGCGATGACTCGACCACCTCCGTGGCAAGTCTCGTCACCGCGCCTCCTCAGGGAATTCTCTGAGCTGTTCTTGAGGTAGTAATAGGCCTGCCGTGCTGCGGCAAAGTTAAAGCAATGGCCTGCGCCCGCTACCCGCATCCAGCGCATCGTTATTCTTCTGGTACTACCCTTTGCGCCCACCCGGCTGCCCGCGTCGGCGAAAATGTAGTCGTCAGTTTACGGTACGGTCGAGAGCGGCCAAGGCGAATAGCTTTGCTTGATACCAGACCATGCGGCGCAGGCTCCAGACTTCCCTAGGCGGCTCGCTGTCCGGCATGGCCGATAGGCTCATGGCGCTTCAGCAGCGCTCACCGGGAGTCATTGGTGCATGACCTCAGAGTAAGCGGACCGCAGGCCACAGTAGCGGGTCGGCCCGCACGCCGGCCGCTGAGCCGGGACAGCGTGCTGTGGCTGATCGCGGTTGCATGCGCGTTCCTTGCCGCGGAGCTTACGCCGGCCTTGCTTCGCGTCCCCCTGGGTACAGATGAGATCACCTATATCGCGAGGACGAGCGTTCGCGACTCCGGCGTCATGCTGCCGCCCGTGCACGGCCAGGGCGCGGGCTTGCTAGCAGCACCGGTGACGCTCGTCACCGAGTCGCTGCTGGCCATTCGCATCTGGATGGCCCTGCTGTCCGCGGCGGGCTTGTTCCTCGCCATGCTGTGCTGGCGCGGGCTTCGCCCGATGTGGGTACTTGCGCTGGCGGGCCTGATCCTCGCCAGCCTTGCCATTACCCAAGACAGTGGCGTGCAGATCTACCCCGACTGGTGGGGAGCGCTCGGCGTCCTGGCGCTCACCGGGCTGGTGCTACACGTGGTCGGCGGCACCATGCGAGGCCGGCTCGCGCTGCCCCTGATCGCGGTCGCGAGCCTGGTCATCGTCGTGATGCGGCCGCAGAACCTCGTATTCATCATGGGTCCGGCCATCCTCGCCGTCATTGTTGTGCCGGGGTGGCGGCAGCCGAGGATCCTGGCCGCCGTGGCCGCCGGGGCGGCGCTGGGATTCCTGGAATGGATCATCGGCGCCTATGTCTGGTATGGCGGGCTCGCCGCACGTCTGCACGAGGCGAGCCAGGAGCCGCCGGCCTTCCGCCTCTACTTCTCGCTCGGCACGCAGGTGAAGGTGCTCAGCGGGCCCTGGTACTGCGCGCCGCCGCAGGGCTGCCACGGCTGGGTCATGCCGTGGGAATCAGTCTGGTGGGTTGTCTTCCTCGGCGTCTCGGTTCTCGGCCTGGTCGCCTGCTGGCGGACGGCGGCGCGGCCGTCGGCCGTGCTAGCGGCGGTCACGGCTGTGTGGGTATTCGCACTGTATGTATTCCTGGTGCCATTCGGCGCGCCCCGGTACGTCCTCCCGTCGCTGGCGCTGATGTCGATACTCGCGGCCGACGCGGTCGGATGGCTCGTGACCAGCGCCCGCTGGCGGAGGGCTGGCGTGGCGTTCGCGTGCGTGTTCCTGCTGTCGGGGATCATCTCCCAGCGGTTCGTGGTCCAGCAGCTGGCGGCCGCGGAACGGGCTGGGCGACCATTCATTGCCAAGGCCGATCGGATCCGAGACCTCGGCGTGCGGCCGCCGTGTTCCCTGGGGTCAACGGCGGTTGCCTACTATCTGGGCTGCATCGCCCCGTGGGACGGCGAGTCGATGCCCGAGCTGCTTGGGCACACCCCGGAGGGCGTGAGCGGCTGGCAGCGACAGCCGCTGAGCGACGGAACGACGGTCTACGTCCCCCTTGCGAGCCGACCGATCACAGGGCGGTGATACCGCACGGGGACGGCACAATGCCGCTGCGTTATTTCCGCGAGAAGTTCTGATCAGGGGCCGCTGAATGCGGCGCTGTCGCTGCAAATATTCGTGCTCCCGGTAATGCCGCCATAAGTGGCGGCAATGCTGGAAAGGTCCGAGCTGGAGCTGCCGCCGCTGCTCGTGCTGCTATTGGCAGCCGACTGTAGAGCCGTGAAAGTCGAGCCGAGGATCAATTGGAGGGTCGTGCCGGTGAGGCTCGGATCCTGCTGCAGTGTGACGCTGGGGATGGCCTGCGCCAGGGTCTCTGCCTCGGGTAGCTCCGCCGGGCCGCTGTACACGATCACCGAGCCGGTATAGGTATTACTCGCGGCGTCGCTCGGCGAGCCGACCACGGCGAAGCCGCGCTGGCTCAGACTCGCGGACGTCGAGGTGGCAAGGCCGTAGGTATGGGACCCGTTCAGCACCTGCACGCGCACATCGGCCGGGCTGACGGTTTCCACCGACGACGTCGGTGGCTTGGCTGCCTTCGGCAGCGAGGTGTCATGCGCGATGGCCGAGAACAGGTTGTTGGCCTGCGGCTGCACCCATTGCACCCAGTTCGGGTTGCCTGAGTTGGGGGTCTCCGACGAGTTGATCCACTGAGCGTTTCCCGTGTAGGTCGTCCACGGCACCGTAACGAGCTGCACATCTTTTCCCTTGATCCCGCGGAGCGCCTCGCCGATCCTGAGCATGACCGACGGCGTCAGGCCGCTATCGGTGACGACGTCCTGGTGCGAGGTCAGCGTGTCGATGACCGACAGCATCGTCGTGGGGCTCCTCAGCAGGCTGCTCCGCTCGATGCCCTGGAACAGCGACGCCATCAGGAACTGATCACGCTGAATACGCTGCGGATCCGAGCCGGTGCCGAGGTCTTCCCTGGTGCGCCAGAACGCCAGTGCCTCGGGGCCGTACACGTGATGCACGCCGGCACTGAGATTGAGCCCGGACACCGGGTCGTCGACGGCCTGGGGCAGGCAGACGTCGACGCCGTGCAGCGTGTTGATCAGCTGCTGGAATCCGGAGAAGGTGAGCTCGACGAAGTCGTTAATGTGGATGCCGGTGGTCTGCTCGATGGTCTCCCACAGACAGCCGGGTCCGCCATACGCATAGGTCGCGTTGATCTGCTCGATGTCATACGACGGCTGGGCGGTCTGCCCGGAGGTGCCCCCCTCGGGAGTGCAGTCCAGGATCGGTACGACCGAGTCGCGCGGGATGCTGAGAACGTCGATGCTGTGAGCGCCCGGAGCGATGTGGACGAGGATGATGGTGTCCGAGCGCGCGCCGCCAATACCCGCCGTCCCGCCGATCTGGCCATTCACGCCGACCCTGGTATCCGAGCCGATGACCAGAATATTCTCGGCGTTCGGGTCGGCAGGTGGCCGGCTCACCTTATGCAAGTCGCCCGAGACGTCGACGCGGGCGATGCCGTTCCAGGCAGCGCGGTACTTCAGGTAGACCGCGAGAGCCCCGCCCCCGACGACGACAGCGAGCAGAATGGCCAGCGAGGCCAGGATCGCTGTCGAAGTCTGGATCCTGCGGCCAGTCCGTTGCTGCGAGTCCGGGCCGTCGGCCGGAGCGGGTGGCACCGGCAGGTTGCTGGCGGGCTCGTCGTCGATGGGCATGACTCCTCTGCGTCGATGGCGATGGGCTGGCCAGCGAATTTTCCTCGGCATCAATGGTACGTGTTGCCCAGAAGAACGCGAAAAATTGCTCGTAACGGCAGAGGAAGCTGAAAGTTTGCTGAGTTTAACTGTGATGTTCGCGACGCCGCGGCTCGCCTTGGCGCTTTGGGTGCCGGATGATGGCCTTACACCAGGTCTGCTCCAATCGCCCGTACAGTTGACCTGTGGTGCCACCTGACATGGCCGATGGCGGCCCCAGCGCTGATCCGCGATTGCCACCGGAGGACATGGCAGAGCCGGGTCAGGCCGATGAGACCGGTGATGCGGACAAGCCAGCTGCGAGCGCCCGGTCCATCACAGCCGTCATGGCCCCGGTAACACGCACGCTGCAGCGCATACGGCCACCGAAGGAGTCAGGCCGCCCTGTCATGTGGCTGCGGCCCGCTGACGCGGCGGGTGTATTGCTGGCGCGACTCACCCTCCTCCCGGCCGTGCTGCTCTTGGCCTGGCTCATGCCCGGCGTGCCGCTCTTGCTCGCGCACGTCTTCGAGCCGACACCGATGCTGCTGATTTCCGTGCCCCTGGCCGTCGTGTTCGTCGCGCTGGGGTTGCGGGTCGTGCCCGCCGCCTGGCCGCGGCTGCTGCCGGCCGGTCGAGCTACCGAGCCCGGGTGGACCCGCTGGTTCGGGCTCCTCGCCACCGTTGCGGTCGTGGCCGGACTGACGGTCTGGCAGTTGACCGAAAGCTCGCAGGCGCTGATCGTGGTCCGCGATCCCGGCACCTACTTGCAGACGGGCTACTGGATTGCGCAGCACGGATCACTGCCGATACCGGAAACGCTGACTGCCTTCGGCGGAGCTCACCCTGGTCTGCACTTCGCCACCGCCGGGTTCCTGACCCGAGGGTCCGCGATTTATCCAGCCGTCCTTCCGGGTCTGCCGATGGTCCTGGCCGGAGCCTTCTGGGTGCACGGCCCAACCGCTGCCATTGCGGCCGGAGCGGTACTCGGCGGCCTGGCTGTCCTCAGTTTCGCCGGCCTGGTCGCTCGTCTTGTCGGCCCGCAGTGGGCACCGGCCGGGGCACTCGTGCTCGGGGTCAGCTTGCCGCAGCAGTACGTCAGCCGGACGTCGCTCAGCGAGACGGCCCTGCAGATCACGCTGTTCGGCGGCCTGTGCCTGCTAGCTGACTCGGTCGGGCTGCGTGGCGCCAGGCCTGCGGCGGGATGGGCAGTGGTGGCAAATCCGGCAGAGCCGGCTTCAGCCTGGTGGATGCGGCTGGTTTCGCCCGAGCGCGCCCTGGCGGCACTGGCCGGACTGTCGCTCGGATTCGGTCTGGTAGTGAGCCTGGACGCGCTGCCGTACCTGGTTGCGGTTATCCCGTTCTGCGGCGCCCTGATCATCGGACACCGGCCCCAGGCCACCCCGTTCCCTCTGGGGTTGCTGGTCGGGGTCGGCTATGGACTGCTGGGCTGCTTCCTGCTCGACCGGCCGCTCCTAGCCGCGGCTGGCCAGTCGGCCGGTCTCGCCGGAGTGGTGGCGGTGTGGCTGATCGCGGCGTCTGTCGTCGCCATCTATGTCGCGCGGGTCGACTGGGTACGAAATGCGGTGCCGAGGGCGCTGGCGGCGCGGCCGCTCCGCTGGGCGCCGTGGGCTGGCGCATTCGTTGTGCTGGCGGCGCTCATCGGGCTGTTCGTCCGACCGTACATCCTGCGGATGCACGGGCATCCAACACCCGCCGACTACAGCTTCATCGCATCCCTCCAGCGCCATCAGAGGCTGCCGGTCGATCCGACCAGAACGTACGCGGAGCAGACGCTGTACTGGCTGATCTGGTACATCGGGCTGCCGACCGTCCTGCTCGGCGCGTTCGGCGTCGCCCTGGTGCTGCGCCGGAGCCTCAGTACGCTGCTGAGCTGGCGGGATCCGACCAGCGTGTGGCGCATGTGGGTGCTTCCGACCGCATTGATCTGCGCCGGGATGGGAGCGGCTCTGTGGGCGCCGGACATCGTGCCCGATCAGCCGTGGGCGAGCCGGCGCCTCGTTATCCTCGCACTGCCCGGCCTCATCCTGTGCGCGCTGTGGGCCGCGGCGTGGCTAGGCCGCCGAGCGCGCGACCGTGGCGCCCGGCCGGCGACTGCGGGAGTAGCCGGGTTGTTCTGCCTTGCGGCGATGCTCGTTCCAACCGTGGCTACCACGTTCGGGCTGGGGGTCAGTCATAGCAGCACGTCGGGCGGCCTGCGGCTGGTCACGCAGGAGGGAGTGGCGCTGAAGCGGATCGGCGCCGGCCAGACCGAGGCGGTCAGCGACTTGTGCGCGCGGATTCCGCGCAATGCCTCGGTGGTCATCGTCGGCGGGCCGACCGCGGCGCAGTTCGCTCAGGTCGTCCGCGGGATGTGCGGCGTGCCGACGGCGTGGATGAGCCCGCAGCCGGCGGCCTCAGTCCTGACTGTCATGGCGTCGGTCGCGGCGGCCGGGCGTGAGCCCGTCTTGCTCGCGGACTCGGCGCGAGTGCTCGCGGTGTTCGGCGGGTCACCGCAGCAGGTGCTGAACCTGACCACGTACGGGGACCCGCACGAGCTGACGCAGCTGCCCACGTCGCCGCGGTCGGTCACCTACCGGGTCTGGATGACCGTGGTGCCCGCTGGGAGTGTCGGAGCCTGAGCGTGCTGCAGGCGGTAGCAGTCGGCGGCGCTGCTGGCTCGGCTGGCTGGGCCTCCTCGGCCGGCCGCGGCTGGCGAGGCGCAGATTTGCCAGCGCGCGCTGGCGCTCATAAAGTAGGGGACGCGACGCGGGGTGGAGCAGTTCGGTAGCTCGCTGGGCTCATAACCCAGAGGTCGCGGGTTCAAATCCCGCCCCCGCTACCAGGTCAGAGGCCTTCGGCAGACAGCCGGGGGCCTCTTTTGTCGGACTTTGCAAACGGATTTGCAAACGAGCGCTGACCTTCCGCCGCGCGAGTGGCCCTCCATTTGACGTTCTCCAGGAAGGCATCCGGTTGGGATGTCACTCTGGGCAGCGACTAAAATTAACGTAGACCGAAGGGGAGTAGCCCCTCGACCACTGGTCGACATGGTGGCTTCAGCACCGGGCCCGGTCAGTGGGTCTGCGGCAGGCCGCAGGCGGGCGAGACCTTCGCTTCCAGCCATGCATCCCAATGTGGCCGGGGCGGAGGCTGGCCTTTGCCCCGGCGGAGGGGCCCGCCGTGAGCCTGAGCGTGCTGTTCGGGGTGTTCCCCGTAATTTTCCTCGGCGAGTTGCCTGACAAGACGATGTTCGCCTCGCTCGTGCTGTCCACCAAGGGCAGGCCGCTCACGGTCTGGGCCGGCGCAGCCGCTGCCTGCACCGTCCATGTTCTTATCGCCGTCAGCATCGGCGTGGCGTTGTTCACGTTGCTGCCTCACCGAGCCGTCGAGAGCGTCGTCGCCGCGATCTTCCTCGTGGGTGCCGGGCTTGCGATTCGCGAGGCACACAACGAGCGCCGGCCCGATGACCGGGAGGCAAAGCTCGTCGGGGAAATAGCTCCCGGCCATCGCCGGGCTGCCATCACGGCGTTCATCGTGATTTTCCTCGCCGAGTGGGGCGACCTCACCCAGGTACTGACCGCCAACCTTGCAGCAAGGCTGCACTCCCCGGTCTCGGTGGCGATCGGGGCGCTACTGGCACTGTGGGCCGTCGCAGCGCTGGCTGTAGTCGGCGGCCGGGGGCTCTTGCGCTGGGTCAATGTCTTCGCCATCCGCGTCGCGACAGCCGTCATCCTGACCGGCCTCGGCGTTGCCACCGGAATCCTCGTGATCATCGGATAGCAGCGCGGGTATGCAGCCCTCCTCGGCGGACAGCGGAGCCGTTTTACGCGTGCTGGGTACTGGAAGCGAGGTCCGACATGCTGTCGGCGTCGCCTTTGGTGCGGTGGAGCGGGTACACGAAGACGGCCAGGAGAGTGCCGAGAGCGCCGCCCACGATCTGAGCCGCGATGAACAGGGCGACCGAACTCGGCGCGATCCCGGCGTAGGTGTCAGTGAGACTGCGGCCGACAGTGACGGCCGGGTTGGCGAAAGAGGTCGAGGAGGTGAACCAGTAGGCCGCGCCGATCCATGCGCCAACGGCCCAGGCCGCGTGCTGCAGCCGGCTGGTCCTGGCGAGAGCAACGATGACCAGGAGCAGACCTGCGGTCGCCACGACCTCGCCGAGCAGCAGCGGCGCACCGGCGCGGTGCTTGTGTGAGGGAGTCAGCACCGCCTGACGGAACATGGCGTCGGCGAGCGCTGCCCCGGCTATCGCTCCTGCGATCTGGCTGACGATGACCACGACGGCCTGGCCTATGCCGTAGCGGTGTTCGGTGTTCCGGCCGAGCAGCCAGTCGGCTGCGGTGACCACCGGGTTGAACTGCGCGCCGCCCGCTGGCATGAACAGCAGGATCAGGACTGCCAGGCCCATCGCGGTCACCAGGGAGTTGATCAACAGCCGCAGCGCCGGGTCTGTGGTGAGGTGCGTGGCGGCGATGCCGGAGCCGACGACGATGGCGACCAGAAGGCCGGTGCCGGTGAACTCGGCGACGAGGCGCCGGGAAAAGGTTGAGTTCACGCTGGCTTTACTGCCCGGATGATGGCCGAGTGCATGCCTGGTGCCGCCTCGTTAATCAATGTCACCGATGCGCCGGTGAAGCCCACGGCCGACAAGCCCTCCAGGTACTCGCTGCGGGATAGCGCGCCCGCGATGCAGCCGACATAGGAGCCAGCTGCGGCTCTGTCCGCCTCGGTCATGGCGTCTTCGGCGACGACATCGGAGATGCCAATGCGTCCGCCCGGCACCAGGACACGGAACATCTCCGCGAGCACCGCCGGCTTATCGGTGGACAGGTTGATCACGCAGTTGGAGATCACCACGTCCACCGCTGCGTCCGGCAATGGCACGGCCTCGATCTCGCCCTTGAGGAATTCGACGTTGGCGGCGCCGGCCTTCGCTGCGTTCGCGCGAGCGAGCTCTAGCATCTCGTCGGTCATGTCAACCCCGTAGGCGAAGCCGGCCGCCCCGACGCGGCGGGCCGAAAGCAATACGTCGATACCGCCGCCCGAGCCCAGGTCCAGCACGCGCTCGCCCTCGTGCAGATCGGCGACAGCGAGTGGGTTGCCGGAGCCGAGGCTGGCCAGGACTGCTTCCTCGGGCAGGCCATCAGTCTCGCCCTCGCGATATAGCGGGCCGCTGAACGCATCGGACCTTTCGAGTGCAGCCGATCCCGTACCGCAGCACGAGTTAGTTTCCGCTGGGCCACAGCACGAACTCGATTCCGAAGCGCCGCCGCAGCTGGCGGAGACGCCGGACCGGGGATTCAGTACGGCCTGGGCCGCTTCGGCGTAGCGGGCCCGGACTTCCTCGCGCAGGTCGGTGCTGGCCTGATCGGTCATCACGTCGCTCCTCGCATAGATCCCTGTCGATGGGATAAGGATTGCTCACGGATAGACAGTTGTCAATGCGTGGCGCATACTGCGTAGATGAGCATTGCCGTCACGATCCAACCCAGGGCCGAGCTGCCGCTCCTGGCCGACGAGTGCTGCACGCCTCTTCTTCGCGAGCCCTTGACGGCGGACCAGGCCGCGGATCTAGCTCGCATCCTGAAGGCCTTGGCCGACCAGACGCGCCTGCGGCTGGTGTCGATGGTGGCGGCGCACGAAGGCGGTGAGGCGTGCGTCTGTGACCTCACCGAACCGCTCGGTCTGACCCAGCCGACCATTTCCCACCACCTCAAGATCCTCGTTGACGCCGGGATCTTCACTCGCGACCAGCGGGGTAAGTGGGCCTATTACGCCCTGGTCCCTAGGGCACTCGACGCCTTGTCGGAAGTGCTCAGCACCAGTGCGTAGGCCAGCGAGCGGGGTCGTCCTTAGTCCGTGACGGGCCCTGCAGGGCCGGCCTACACGCGCCCGATTTGGCCGACCGTGCAACGCCGGTAACTGCCATCATGACCGGATGGCCGAATCTACGTCGCTACAGCTGATCACCACCACCGAGCAGCGTAAGACCGCCGAGCGGCTGTGGCAGTTGTACTCGCATGACCTGTCCGAGTTCAGGGGCTACATGCCCCGACAGCAGCGGGCGCTACGAAAACGCACGGCTCCTGAGCTTCTTCGGGAATCCCGACCGGTGCAGCTATCTGACGTACAGCGACCAGGCACTTGTCGGCTTCGCGCTCATTCGCGGACTGGCCGGGGACATCAGGGTCATTGGCGACTTCTTTGTAATCCGAGCGGCGCGCCGGCAGCGCGTCGGCCATGATGCAGCGGTCAAGTTGATGAGCATTCATCCCGGCAGATGGGCGATCCCCTTTCAGGAGGAAAACCGCGGCGCTGCCCGCTTCTGGAGGCTCGTCGGCGCAGACCTGGCCATCGCCAACTGTGAGGAAGAGCGACGGCCCATCCCGGGGAAACCAGCGGAACCACCTGACCAATGGCTGCTTCGCAGCACCACGAGCTGACTCTGCCCGCCCATGTAACCGCCGACGCCCCCGATGATTTGCAGTCACCCGCTGTCCGCCAGCACGACGGAGTCCGACTGCTCCGAGCAGATGGCGACAGCAGGGCGCCTTAGCATGATCACGACGGTTCGTGGCCGAGCAGCATTGCGGCATGGCAGTACTCGTAGAGGCCGTTAAATACAGGGCCCGTCAGGCGGAGGATCTCGTCGTCACTGTGGATCATGGACAAACCGCGTAGAACCACGTCTAGACCAGGTGCTTCTGGGGCGTCATAGCGGCCGTCGTCTAGGTCGGCCTCATGGACGATGGCGGCCATGCGCCAGAGCACCGGGTCGGTGAGCTCATAGCGGCGGAGGATCGTTTCGAAGCTGCAGTCACCGCCATGGTGCGAGAGATCCGCGCCGGGAATGTCGAACGCGGTGGCACCAGCGGGAACATCCGCGGGGTCGGCGACGAAGCAGAACCGTGCCCGCTCGTCGACGTGGCGCAGGATTAGCCACGCGCACGCGGCACGGTCGATGTGTATGCCCTGCCGCGTTGCCCATTTCATGGTGCTGCCTCTGCCGTATGGCGTCGGCCTTCTTCAGCGCCGCCGGGTGATGAGCCTGAAGACAGTGCGTGTACGGCAGCCTCTGCCTGGTCTCGCTCAGCTGGCGGGAAATAGTCGCGACGCTGTATTGCCCGCAGCTCATTACGCAGACGCCTGATAGCCGATGCGGCGACAGGTGATCCGCCTGCAGCCTCGGCTGTCGCGATCAGCGCTTCGTATTCGGCGACGCGAGCCTCTGCCATGGCCCGAGCAAGCTGGCGTTCCTGCGCGCGGCTGCTGGGGGTAGCGAGCCAGATGATTGCTGCGCCGCCGGAGTCGATCACTTCTTCGGACAGCCATTCCATCTGCTCACGGGTGCGCGGGCCAGCGGGTAGTGCGACCAGGCCGTCGCTGATCTGGGCGACACCGAGCTTCCTCAACTTCCGCCACACCGCTGATCGTGGTCCGGAAGGCTCTCTGGGCAGTCGATAAGACAGCAGGACCCATTCGGCAGGCTGGTCGGGCGCGCCAGCAGGGCTCGCCTCGCTCGCGTCGCGTTGACGCCGCTCGTGCCCCGATGGGACTGCCGAGCTGCTTGTCATCGGGCTCCGCGCGGCCGCACCGCTGCTGGGCGCGCGGGGCGCGGCGGGATTGCGATGAAACCGCATCTGGTCAGCGGGCACGGTCCGCTCCTGGTGATCATGTTGGTGAAACCTGATCCTGACACCAGGCGTACAGGGCGTCATACATGGGCGTCTCGAGTTCCAGCTTGTCATGATCGGCCTTGCCGTGAAGCAGGGCGAAACCGTGTGCGATCGCATACAGCCCAGGGCCCTCGGGCGAGGTATTCCTGTCCTCGGATACGTCAGCGGCGTGCACGATCTCGGCGAGCCGGACCAGCGCGGCATCCCCGGTGAGGCCGAACTCGTCGACAAGTACGTCGAAGGAGCACTTGCCGTCCCGGTGGGTGTACTTCGCGCCGGGAGCATCGTAGGAGTGCGCGCCTTCTTTCTCTGCCGCTGTCAGGACCTCATCCCGTGGGACATAGAGGAACTCTGCGTCCGGGTCGATGAACCGCCTGATCAGCCATGGGCAGGCGATCCGGTCGACGTTGGCGTTCTCGCGGGTGACCCACTTCATGACACTTTCTCCTTGATCTCCGGCGCAGAACTGCCTGCCGCGCTCGCATTACCCCCGGCTTTTACTGCGGCTGCGCCGCGCGGAACCGCGGCAGCCGGAGTCGCGAGCGGCAGACGGCGTGCCCATGTCCACAGGGCTATGTCATAGCCGCCTTTGACCGCTCCGGCGATGAGCAGCGGCGCGCCGAGAGCGATCTGCTGAACGGCGCCCGCAACCAGAGGTCCGATCGGCCGGACCGTGTAGCGGGCGGCGTTTGTTGCCGCCGACGCGGCAGTACGCTCCTCAGCCGACACCGCGGCCATGACCAGGGCCTGCCGTGTCGGGACGTCCATCTGCGACAGCGTGGTGCGCGCAAGCAGCAACGCGGCGGCCACAGGGAAGCTCGGCGCGAACGCGATCGACGCCAGCAGGACATTGCTGGGCAGGTGGGTACCGACCATCGTCGCGACCAGTCCGTAGCGCCGGGCCAGCGTCGGGGCCACCGCAACCGAGATGGCCTGCACGACGGAGACGGCGAAGAACAGCCAGCCCAGCGCGACCAGCGACGTATGGTACCGGTCGGTGAAGTAGTACGACAGAAAGCCCGTCGTGACCAGGCCGCCGCCCGCAGCGTCGATCGCGAACAATCCGGCCATCCGGTGCACGACGCTGCGGGAAGGCCCCAGCTTCGTCCTCATGCGCGGCGTGGGTGTGCCAGCACCTGGTGGGGCGGCTTCCGTGGACGAGGACAGCCGGGATGCAATCATCATCCCGGCGAGACCGACAGGAACGAGAGCCGCGAATAGCCACGAGTGCGGTGTAGTTGAGGGTCGCCCCAGGCCGGGAACGATCACAGCGAGAGCTCCGAGGGCGCCTGCTGCCGCTCCCACCATGTTGTATCGGCCGTACACGCGAGCCGTGCCCGCATCTTCGGCCGCTAGCATCGACTGCTCCAGCGTGGTCGCTGGGCCGTTGTCGACTACATCAGTCGAGAGAGTGCCAGTGATGGCGACGAGGAGCAGCGCCCACCACGGAATGCCGACGGCTACCAGCAGGCCGGCCACTGAGAGTCCGGCGAAGAACAGGGCGTAGCACCGGCGTCGGCCTATCCGGTCGGCGAACATGCCGACGGCGACGCTCGCCACAGCTGTGCCCGCGATAAGCGCGGTTAGCACGGCGCCGACCTGCAGGGACGTCAGGCCGCGGGCGGCGAGCACGGCTCCCAGGAGCACCGCGGTGAACCCGTAGCCAGCAGCCCGGACACCCTGACCTGCGACCAGCAGCCTGGCGTCGCGACTCAGCACCGGATGCCGTCTCACCGGGTCTCCAGCCGATAGACGAGCAGCACTCTCGCCCAGATCCTCATCCCTATACTTTGCAACCGTGGTCGCAGATTTGCAACCACAGCAGCTCAGGCTCACGCGCGAGCGCCGCCGGCGCCGAGCGGTTCAGTCAGTGCGAACAGCTGAGAGCGGCGAAGTAGTGCGGGCCGGAAGGGGAGAGGGCAGGCCAGCCTGGGAGGCCGCGGGCCGCTAGCTGTCAGCTGACTGACCGGCGCTGGACATGACGCGTGAGGCCGGAGACAAGCCGCCAGATCAGCAGCGCTATGAGGGCGCTCATAGTCAGCCAACTGAGAGCCGGATCACCCACACTCAGCACCAGGAGCGCCCCCGTCACGATGCAGCCGAGGCACATACTGAAGTCATTCCAGGCTCTGCGCCTCGCGCGCGGCTTTGTCGCTGGACGGATGCGCGTCCACCGGCGCAGCCGGGTATGCCAGGTAGTCCCGCTCGTCAGCGAGAGCAGGTAACCGCCCGCTGTCAGCGACCCTGTTGCGATCGATGCACCGCCGACGACATACATGATCACGGACATCGGCAACGCCAGCGAGTTACCAGTGGCGCAATGAAACTTTACCGCCTTGAGCTGGAAAGGACTCGCTGCTCGAATGCCGGCGAGCGCTCAGAAAAGAGCCCGTGGTCAGGCAGTGCGAACAGCCGAGAGCGGCGAGGTATTGCGGGCCGGACAGCTTGTACAGCTAACGGAACTGGGATTACTCAGCGGCAAGTCGAACACCCAACGGCCGTCGACGTAGAACCAGTAATCGGTCAGCCGCGCCTCAGCACCACTGAGGGTATAGTGACCTGGCTCCGGATCTGCCTGCACGAGGGCTGTGGACGCCGAAGTGGCGGCCTCGCAGCCGTAATCCGACCGCAGCGGACCCCCTCCTAGCGCTCGAAGACAAGCAGTCTGCTGGTCTCGAATTGAGGCCCATCGCCGAGGGACGGCAGCGCTGCGTCGATCCGGGCGAAGCCCGCATCGGCGACCTCCTCGGTCACGTGCGCGAAAAGCGAGACAGCACGCAGCTTTAGCCTCTGATAGTCCTCGGCGAGGTTCGCAGAGCGAAGCCAGGTGACGTCATCATGGGACCCGAGCGTCCACCCGGCGCCGACGAAATCACTTGTCACTTCTTCCTCGGACCGGAACTGTGCCGTGTCGACTTTCATCCATTCGGGCACGACGAGGAACCACCAGACATCAGGCATCCTGTCGGAGAGGTTCGCCTGCACGAAGAGCTTGCCGCCTGGCTTGACGACTCGGCGCAACTCCCTGGACGCACCCTCGCGATCGACCACGTGGTGCCACACGAAGAACAGCAAGGCGGCATCACACGAGGCGTCCGGCAACGGGATGTGCTCGGCAGACCCAGCCGCATACGTGACGGCGGGATGGCTAGCCTGGGCAAGGGCCTGAGCGCGCATCTTGTCTGACGGTTCGACTCCGTAGGCGGGGCCGCCGAATGCAGTAGCCAAAGATGGGGTCATCCGCCCGGTACCCGAGCCCACGTCGAGCCAGACAAGTGGCCGTGTCTTCGGCAGGTGGCGAGCGAACGCCTCCATCCAGGTTCGCAGCGCATCGGAGGACATCTGCCGGCCGGCGGCATAGACGGCGTGCAAGCGTTCGTCGTAGTCGACCTTCTGCATGCTGCCTCCAAGCTTCGCCCGCCCGAGCGAGTGTAAAACATGTAAATAGCTCAGAACTACCGCGATTCGGTCACGCAGCCGATCGGGCCGTCACCCGCCGTGCGAACGAGATCCGGGCGCAAGCTAGTACCGTCCGCCCTCCGTCAGCGTCCCGCTCGCTCGCAGGAACCAGCGCAGTATCTACTCCCGGTTAGTACCGGGCATAAGTTGCTACCCGGCCGGCGGATCGAGAGGGGCGGGCCAATCGCTCAGCGGCAGCAATTCACGCAGGCTGACAACGGCGTCGGGGCCGGTGACAACCTCGGTGTCCATGTTGGCTGGATCGATCTGGCGGATGAACTCCCGGCACCGCCCGCATGGCGGAACTACGTGCAGCCTGTCGGCCGGGTCACGCCAGACAGCGACGATCCTGGCGATCCGGTACTCGCCAGCGGTGACCATCGCGGCAATCGCGGCGTGCTCAGCGCAGAAGCCGGTGCCGGATCCCGTGTCGATGCACACACCGGAATAGTGGTTGCCGGCCGCCGTTACCAGCGTGCTCCCGACATCCCCGAACAGCCGATCGTCCACGGAGTGGGGTTTGAGCACGGCCGCAGCCGAGGCGATCAGTTCCCCGTTCGCGGCAGCGTTCACGGAGGGGACGCTACCAGCCTGGAGTTCGAAAGCCGTGCGCCGTGCGGGCTGCCGGGTGCTGTGATCCGCACGTCATGTGAACCTCGGCAGCGTCCTGAGTCTGGGCACCACTGCATCCGGGCACGCCCGAGGTATAGCCAGCCCGACCTGCCGGGGCCAGGCTGCCGAGAGTCAGCGCAGCGGGATCTCCAGCCCGTGCTCGGACTCGGGCCGTGGTCCGAAAATACGCCGGTCCGACTCCGAGATGGCGACGTCGTTGATGCTGGCTTCACGGCGGCGCATCAGCCCGTGCTCGTCGAACTCCCAGAGTTCGTTGCCGTAGCTACGCCACCACTGCCCGGACACGTCGTGGCATTCGTACTGGAAGCGCACGGCGATCCGATCGTCGGCGAAGGCCCAGAGATTCTTGCGCAGGGCATAGTCCAGCTCGCGCTGCCACTTCGCCGTGAGGAACCTCACGATCGTCTCGCGGCCGGCGAAGAAGCTGTCCCGGTTGCGCCAGACCGAATCGACGGTGTAGGCGCCCGCGACTCGCTCCGGGTCCCGCGTGTTCCACGCGTCCTCGGCCGCCTGGACCTTTCGCATCGCAGCATCGCGGTCGAACGGCGGCAAAGGGGGTCGGTCCGTCATCGCACCCTCCCGAGAAACACACGTTGTCACGGTCGATTGGAGCCTAGGAACCGATCGGATAGCAACCGCGGCTCAGCACAAGGCAGGCTTGACCGCCTGGATGATTGCCGAATGCATACCCGGCGCTGCCTCGTTCGTGAAGGTGACCGTGGCGCCGCTGAAGCCGACGGTGGCAAGGCCTTCGAGGTACTTGGTCCGCGAGAGGGCGCTCATAGATAGACGCTTGTCAATGGTGCTCCATACTGGCTAGATGAGTGCCAGCGCTATGACCATCCAGCCTAGGCCGGAACTCCCGCTCGATGCCGTGTCGGAGGTCCTGAGCACGAATGGGTGAGGCAGAACCCGCGTATGCGACTCTGTGGCCGCTCGGCCGGGCAACCCAGCGGCGTCGGCGCGCCCAGGCCGGCCTAGAGAAGCTGTCCGGCGTCCGCATCGCGCTGCTGTGGGACCACCTCTTCAAGGGCGACGAGATCTTGCGTGCGTTCGCCGACCGGCTCAGCGCGCAGTTCGAGGGCACCGAGTTCATTGATCACACGCATTTCGTCGCCGACTTCGGCGACGACTATTCCGGCCTCAGCACGCTCCGCGAACAGCTTGCTCACGTGCAGGCGGACGCGGCTGTCGTGGCGGTCGGCGCGTGCGGACGCTGCACTGCCGGGGTGATGCGCGCGGTCGCCACAGCCGAGGAGGCGAACCTGCCGGCGGTCGGCATCGTGTCCAGCGGTTTCGAGGCGATGGCCCGCTCGGTCGCGAAGATCTTCGGCGACGACGATCCTCGCCTGGCTGTGTACCCCGGCGCCATCCAGACCGACACGGACGAGATGTTCGCGCGCAAGGTCCGCGAGGTCGTCATCGACCAGATCGCCGACGCGCTGCAGCGATCCAAGCCCGGCACTCCGGCCAGGCAAGCCGACGTCGAACCTGAGCCGGGAGAGGTCGTGTTCACCGGGTCGCTCGACGAGGTCCAGGAGCACTTCTTGACCAGGGGCTGGAGCGACGGCCTGCCGATCATCCCGCCGACGCCCGGCCGGGTTGACCGGTTCCTGGCAGCCACCAGCGAGGAGCCTGACACGGTCCTCGGGATCCTTCCTCCCGAGCTGCGCGAGATCACGATCACGAACATCGCCGTGAATGGCGTCATGGCCGGATGCCGGCCGGAGTACATGCCGGTGCTCGTCGCAGTGGCGCGATGCCTCACGGACGCGCGATTCCGGCTGGAGGACCTGACCTCCACGTTCGGTCTCGAGCCGCTCATCGTCGTGAGTGGCCCGGTCGTCGAGGCGCTCGGCTTCAACACGGGGACGGGGGCGATGCGCTTCGGCAGGCAGGCGAACACGAGCATCGGCCGCTTCCTGCGCCTGCTGCTGCGCAACGTCGGCGGGCTGCGCATTCCGCCGGGCACGAGCGACGCGGGCGCGATCGGGTACTCGTTCAACGTGGTCATGGCCGAGGACGAGTCGTCGACCCGGGCGATCGGCTGGGATCCATTCCGCGTGGACAACGGATTTGCTGAGGACGCAAGCACCGCGAGCGTGCTGCTAGTCACGAACCACTCCGCGCCGATCTACACCGCGGGGGAGACCGCCGAGGAGCACCTCGAGACGATCGCGCGCATCCTCGCGAACGCGATCGGCCCCTGGGCGTACACCGCGGCCATCCACGGCGGGTTCAATCCGCTGCTGCTCATCTCCCCGAACGTGGCCCGGGCGCTGCACGAGTTCGGCGTCGACAAGACTGAGATCCGTACATATCTCTATGAACAGCTGCGGATTCGCGCGGACACAACCGAGCGCTACGCGCATCAGGTCGGGCGGACCGACTTCAGCTTCGCGACGAGCATCGATGACCGCGCGCTCCGCGAGAAGTGGGTCGCATCCGAGGATCCGGCCCGGCTCGTTCCGATGCTTATTGATCCAGACTGGACGAGCATCGTCGTTGGCGGGAACCCTGGTCGCAACCAGTCACGCGCCTACGTGGGCAATCTCGTCGCGGGGCGCCCGGTGACGCAGCGGATCGAGCTCTAACGAGACGGCTTCGCCGCGATCGGGCGCCCGAGCAGCGCCATGGTCTCGGTGAGCTGGCCGCGCGCCCAGGACATGCTCCGCGCAGCAGCAAGGGGAGGATCTTAGCCCGATAGACGATGGGAACGTGGACGCTATCGGCCGGTCACTTGAGTCACTGCGAGTGCCATTCGCGCCAGTGCTGCGTTACCTCTAGTCGTGACCGGGCGGGTCGCGCAACAGCCGGGCCGGCGCTACCACGCGGTGGGCCTCCCGGCAGATAGCTGCCACCTCGTCCCAGTCGACGTCGCCGTCCAGGCGCACGCCGATCCAGCCGCGGTGGCCGACGTAAGGCGGCCGGAAGAACCGGTCAGGCTCGGTCCGGGTTAGTTCCTCCTGGGCGCCTGGTGGCGCCGCGCACCACAGGTGCGGGAAGCGATCGTCGTGATGCCCGTAGGGCCACAGCATCACGAACTGCCTGCCAGCAAAGAACGCCGGCGAGCCATGACTCGTCCGCTCCTCGCAGCCGGGCAGCGACAGGCAGATGGCCCGGACGCGACCTTCTACACCGGCAGGATCAGCGCCGGTCGAGCGGGACTGCACGGCATGTGATCCTACGGTCAGACGGACGTCGTCCGCCGAGCCAGTTGTCGGTGTCACTGAATAGGCTAAAGACGAGGCCGGAGAGTGAACACACATCTGCTTGCGGTATACGTCGTGGCGGTTTTTGTCGCCATGATCGCGCCTGGACCTGACATGCTGTTCATCCTCGCCACCGGCGCGCGCGGCGGGCCTCGAGCCGGGCTGCTTGCCACGCTCGGCGTCATGACCAGCGAGATTCTGCAGATCACCGCCGTTGCGGCCGGTCTTGCTGCGCTGTTTGCAGCGGCTCCGACGGCTTTCCTCGTCGTTCGCCTGTGCGGCGCGGCCTATCTGCTGTACCTGGGCGTGCAGGCCCTGCGCAGCGCGCGTCGCGGTAGCCCGCTCGGGGACACGGCCGGGCAGAGGCCGGTGGCCAGCGGCTACGCATTCCTGCGCGGGATGGTGACGAACTTCGCCAATCCCAAGTCGGTCACGTTTGTGGTAGCGCTCCTGCCGCAGTTTGTTGACCGGTCAATCGGCCACCTTCCGCTCCAGTTCGCCGTCCTGGGTGCGATCTTCATCGCATTCGAGGCTGTGATCGACGGAACGGTCGGGCTCATGGCCGGCCGGATTGGCGGCTGGCTGTCAAGACGGCGCCTGGCGAGGCAGGCCTTGGACGCGGGCGCCGGAACCATCATGGTGGCCCTCGCGGCGAGGCTCGCGGCAGAGCGCTAGCTTCGGTCCGCGCGCTCGGTCAACCGCGGGCCTTCGGTGCCGCGGCACCTTCCTGACCTCAATATGTAATGCTAGAGTTACATGTATGGTCGGCAACGTGGTGCCGCTGGAACGCGGGCTTGAGGACGACGGCGCTCTGCTGTGGCGAGCGCTTGCTGAGCCGACCCGCCGCCGCATCCTGGATCTGCTACGAGAGCGGCCGCTGATAACTGGCGAGATCGCCGCGCAGTTTCCGATATCGCGTATCGCGGTAATGCGTCATCTCGAAGTGCTTTCCGAGGCAGGGCTTGTGGTCAGCCGCAAGCAGGGCAGGGAGCGGTGGCATTACGTGAACGCTGTCCCATTGGAGCGGCTGCATCGGCGCTGGGCCGACCCCGCGGCGGCCGGGTTCGCTTCGGCGCTGCTGCGATTGCAGGGCACCGTTGAGACTGAGGGAAGGCCCATGGAAGCGATCCAACCGACCATAGACATAGCGCTGGACATTGACATCGAAGGCTCGCCCGCCGCGGTGTTCGCCGCGCTGACCGGCGACGTCGGCGGCTGGTGGGGGCCACCGTTCGTCACTTCCCGGGCCACGTCTCTGGCCTTTGACCCGCAGCTTGGCGGGCTATTCACTGAGCGGTGGAAGGCCGGTGGCCAGGTGATCGCGTCCGTGACCGGCTGGGCGCAGGAGGAGCACCTGGCGCTGACCGGCTCGTTCCACATGGGCGTTGGCATCGGTGTGGCCTCATTCGACCTGGCGCCGTCTGGTGCTGGAACTCTGCTGCGGTTCTCGTTCCGGGCTATCGGCGTGGTTGACGCAGAAATGGCCGGGGCGCTGTCCCGCGGGTGGTCGGAGCTTGTCGGCACCCGGCTGAAGGGTCTCGTGGAGACAGGGACGAGGCTCGGCATCGACTCCGATCTGCTACCCACAGTCCGGTCCGTCAGATAGGAAACGCCCGGCTACTCAACGAGAGGAAAGAGCCAAGTGACCGAAATCGCGAGCACGGAGTACGGCGAGATCATCCACCACCAGGAGTGGAACACCCTTGAGCTCAAATGGCTGCCCACCACCAAGGACGCCACAGAGGTACAGGCCAGGGACACGATGGCGCTGTTCGCCGCCGAGACCGAGAAGCTCAAGCCGCAGTTCCTGCTCGTCGATACCACCGAGTTCTTCCACCGGTGGGCGGACGACATGATGGCTTGGCGCGACAAGGAGATCATTCCTCATTACAACGCTGGTGGTGTCTCCAAGTTCGCCTTCATCACCGGCGAGGGCGTTCCCTTCCCGACTGTGGAGTCCGGTGCCGACCCGGCGCCTGACGGCCCTGCGACCTTCCCTACCGGGTGGTTCGCCAGCCGGGAGCGGGCATACCAATGGCTCGCAGAGGCGCATCCGGCGGGGTGAGTGTGGTCGCACCGGCGGAGCGTCCCAGCGAAGGTGGGCTTCCTCGGCACCTGACCCGCGTGTGTTCGCGCGCTCGGCCGGGCCACTACGGTGTGGTGCGTGCAAGCACGAGGCGTGCAGACCTGGGCGGAGAAGCACCTGTTCAACCCGCCGATGCGGTTCTGGGTGCGACTGGGTCTCGCGCCTGGGTGCTACGTGCTGCTGGAGACGACGGGCCGCCGAACCGGCATGCTCCGGCAGACCCCGGTGGCTGGCAGCCTGGACGGTGACACGTACTGGCTAGTCGCCGAGCACGGCGCCGCCGCCGCGTACGTCAGGAACCTCGTAGCCCACGCCCGGGTTCGGGTGCTGGTGCGCCGCCAGTGGCGGTCCGGCTCCGCGATCTGCTTGCCGGACGACGATGCGCTGGCTCGCCGGGCCTGGATAGAGCAGCGTCACGGTCTCGTCGGCCGATTCGACGGCCTGTGGTTCCGCGGCTTCTCGTCAGCGCCGATGACGGTCAGGATCGACCTCGACTCGTGACCGGCTAGGCGCTGAGATCGGTGGCGTTGATCCTGGTGGGGTGGAGCACGATCTGGGATCTGGTCTCGCCGGGCCGGTCGTGGCGCGTGAAGTCCATGTTGTACTTGCTGCCAGCCGTCGCGCAGAACGACTTGTCCGGGTCAGGGATGACCTCCGCGGTCGCCCTGATCTCCAGAGTCCTCAGGCGGTTGTCCGGATCGAGGATGAACAGGGTGACGCGCGGGTCCCGGCGTAGGTTCTTTGATTTCTGCCTGGTGTCGTTGAGCGAGATCTTCACCAGGTCGTCGTCCTTGTCGTGGTAGAAGGCGATAGCCGTCACCTGCGGGAGGCCGTCGGCCCCGTTGGTGGCGAGGATGGCGGTGTGGCTGTCGAGAAGGTGCCGGTGCGAGTCCGGAACCCCTGCGCCTGCTGGCATCGAACCTCCGTGGCACGTGCGGGGACTAGGCGGCCTTATCGCGAGGCTGCCAGTTCCTTCCGGCATAGCCGCCAGGTCGATATATAGCGCAGCTTTGCACCCGCGGACAGCCACGCTGCCGCCACGCGGCATAGCGTTGCAGCAGACACTCGCCCACAGAAGGAGTCAGCCATGCCTCTGTTCTCAGGTCAGCCCGGCGGCGGTCAGGCCGTC
>Ga0126381_100001231_pt1 | contig 27684 bp, 17 predicted proteins | sample PanSoiMetPlot_28_FD_96465 | JGI IMG/M metagenome (GOLD analysis project Ga0126381, IMG submission 96465) | Tropical forest soil microbial communities from Panama - MetaG Plot_28 | ecosystem: Environmental > Terrestrial > Soil > Tropical forest > Bulk soil | place: Panama | collected 2016-02-17
GAATTGAACAGGAAGGGCCTAAAAAGCACGATGCGCCCGTGCGGAATTGCGCCGGCGGCTGCTAGAGGATCGAGGTATTTACGTGAAGGATGCTTGTGACACGTGCGGCTAGCTCCTCGGCTCCATGCGCTAGACGAGCCAGGGCGAGATCGGAGCATGGTGCAGCCGCGAATGCCGCGGAGGCGGCGTAGCAGAGGCGATCCGGAAAGGCGGCCGGCCAAGGAAGTATCGGACGGATAAGCAAAGGCGGGCTGCAAAGACGATGCACAGCGCACTTGTCGCGCCAGTCTCAGTGTGGGGAAAAACCCCTTTGCAGCTTGTAGGAAACAAAGGACTTGCAGACGCGAAAATCGGCTCTCAGCTATCCCCATGGTAGAGAAGCTCTTCAATCAAAAAACGGACTTCGCAGGACGCGCATGCTCCTCAAGCGCATTCTTAAAATTCTGTACGATTCGATCCGCTACCTTGCGCTGACGGCCGCTTTTCAAAAGACCCCACGCTTCAGAGGCCCATAGGAGGCTGCCTTTCGATAGAACCTGCACTGCGCCTCGTCCAGTGACGGCCTGGGCCGTTCCGTTGTGCCACTCGCCTATTCCAGTCATCACGGCATCGGCGTCCTCTGGCTTCGACACGATCACGATGCGAAGCGCGAGTTGTTTCGAGAACTCCGCCTTCAGATACTGGTCAAGATCATTGACCATCGGTTCAATATAGAGGTTCTTCACTTCTTTCGCCGATGCAACCGGATGACCGGCCACTGGAAACTTGCTTTCCGCGGCCGTTGTTTGAGTGGCAGGAGAAGTTGGAGCGGTCTCTTGCGTCTTTGGGGCTTCCTGTGTCTTTGGAGGAGTTTCCTGGGTCTTCGTTTGGGCGGCTACGACGCTGGCGCAGGTCAAAATCACCACACTTACGTGCAACCTAAGCTTCATGATGTAGACCTCCCTGGTGAGGAATACTCGCTGGAGGCCGGGTTCGAGTCGAGGTGGGCGAGCAATTCTACCTCACTTTTGACTCTTCGACCACAACCATCGCAAGCGAGCGAGGGTTTAGATCGTTTCATTTTTCCTGCATCGCTCCGCAATCTGTTCGAGAATCTGTTCGGCCTTTTGGATGGCGTCCGAAATGGCGCACTCGCGCGCAGGGGCACGGCTTGCTGCCGATCTCGTTGAGTTTCCGCGCTGCCAGACTTCTGATGCGAAAAGGATTGCATATTTCCGCTGCTCGTCCATTGAGTCCTCCAGCGGAAACGGGGCCAGCAGGATAACACAATGTCACGATTCTGCCCGATGAGTCACGCATCCATTCTTTTCTTTTCGTGGGAGTGAGAAGTTCCAATCCGAGCGCAAATGTATGTGCTGGAAGCTTCTCGCAGTAGATAACTCTCGCCCAGAGTTCGCCCGTGGAAGACTTGATCAGCACGCGCGTATCCGGCTTCCACGGCTGATCGGTTATGGCGCGTATACCGTTAGCACTTACGTTTTTCGTTAAAGCATGCGCCGGCGCCACCGGCTCCCACGCATTCGAGAGTACGACTAGAAATTCCTCGGGTCTCCGCTTTTCTCTGCGGCCATTCATGGGCCTTATTTCTGAGGGTGGGAGCTACCGTCGCTACTGTGCTGCCGTGAGTCAGCCGCGCAATCAGGTGAACACCTGCATTTGCCCCCGGTTGAATCCTGGAGGTTCTTACGGCACAGGCTTAAGCCGACCTGCGAGGCAAACGCGGCTGTGCTTATTCGTCTCAACCGCATCCGCTGAACTCCTTCCCTGCAATCTCTCCGAGGCCAAGCGGGAAAAATAGTTCTCACTTCCTAATTCATCTGCGCCGTCAGACGGTTCCGGGTCGTCTATCGTGACCGATTGGAAGCGCATTTATTACTCAACTCGTTCTGCTAAATTGGTGACACTCTCGTGTGATCGCAGCAATTCCGTCGGAGGCGAAACCGATGCGTTTAATAGTCCTGCGCCTCCGCTTTGAACTCCAGCTGGGGCAAGCTCGACCACTGCACCAGCGCGAGAAAGGACTTTCCTTGCTCGTGTCGATTTCGCATTCTTGGCCCACTAACAGCGCTGATTGAGGTTTTTCTTTGAGGTTTGCAGGGCTCCAGCGCACCGCTTATCAATCGGCGCGCTCTTTGCCCTGTGAATCACGGCCCCGCAAAAAGCGGTCAGTCTCCGCCTGGAGACCAGCGTCCGTCAATCCCCCTAAGAATCAGTTCGGCGTTAGAGATGGCGTCCGCACTGGCGCACTCTTCACGCACAAATCGCTCTAATTGCGTTTTTCGTACGGAATATTTAGCTTGTCCCCCCAAAACACACTCAGGCTGCTCGCCGGGCTTTAAGTCCAATACGCCTTTGGCCAGTGCGATACATAGCTGGAGTTTCTGAATGTGAGGGGTGTCGTCATTCAGTTTTAGCCTAGCGATAATTTTCAAAACTAGCTCGTATTTCGTTTCTTGTGTCGTGGCATCCTCCCTCTTCTAGAACCGCACCTTGGCAGCCTAGGGCGTCGCCACTACAAAGGTATCGGGTAAACACCTGCAATCAGGGTCGGGCTTCGACCCGAGGCATTGGTGTGACGGCTGTCTGTCACAATTCCGCCCGGCAGCGCTGCGAATGAGCATCAAGAGCCGCCATACATCCAGCTTGTTCCCTATCCGCAGTTAGGCAACTACGGTGGTAGATGTGCTCATGGTTAACTCCCGGCGCTTGAGCGAAGAATCTGGACAGGACCCAACAAGCCGGAAGGCCACAACGGTGAGTCAGCCTTATAAAATTTCGGAGAAGTGAAGGTGTAAATCTTGGGCGCGTTCGATTGGCGGTCACCGATGATGCGGTTCGCCCAGCCGTTCGTGACTTTGATTTCGATCTCATTCGCACCGGGCTTCAAGGCACTGGTGGCGTCCACGCGATAAGGAGTCTTCCAGGCAATGCCCAGGGGCTTGCCATTCACCGAAACTTCAGCGAGGTTTTTGACCTGTCCCAGGTCAATCCAAAGATGAGAGTCGGCTTTGAACCAATCCGGGGGAGCCTGCATGGTCTTTGCGTATGTTGCTGTGCCAGAGAAGTATTTCACGCCTTGATCGGCGCTGTCTGGCCAAGATATGAGCTTACCGAGTGTGATCTTGGGCGGTGCGCCGCGGTCCTGCTGAAAAGCAACATCCCACGGGCTATCGACAGTTGCCAGGACTTGCTCAACAAGGCCAGGAATGTTGCGAGACGGAGAATTTGTGGATTTCCTGAAAACGACGAATATCGTGCCCCAAGGTTCAAGATGCAGTGGCACAGTCGTACGGCCATTGGCCGATTGGTAGGAGGTCGGCTCAATCTGTCCGCTGTCGGCGTGCCACAGTTCAGGAGCTTTACCTTGGACTCGGAACGAGGCGTCGAACACCTCGTCGCGGTCCTTGCGGTTGTCGACAAAATAGATTTCGCCATCGGCAAGCTTGCGGTGGACAAAAAGAATACTCGTATCAGCTTTGGGCTTCGTGTATTCGAAGTCGGGCGAGATGTTAAGGGTCTGCAGTGCGTCCGCTGACTTCTGTGCGCTATACACTCTTCCCTTCGTCGCGCTCGCGCCGCTGCCCGAGCCCCAGAGCTTCTCCGCCAAGCTGTGGAACTCAGCCAGGTCATCAGCCAGGCTGGGATCGCTCTCCGGCTTTGCGCCCACGACAATCGCCCCGGCCTCCACTAGTTCGTTGATCTTCCGCAGAACGGGGAGGGACATCAGCTTGCTGCGCGGATCGAGCTCGAGTACACGATAAGTCATGCCGCTCGGAGTTGTCAGAGCTCCATTCGCGGCTGAGAACTTGTGAATGAGAGCATCCGCATTGACATAGTCGAAATTGTAACCCTCTGGAACATCCGGGAAGTGATCACCGTAGATCGCCGTGATATTGGAGTCCTCACCATAAAAGTAAGCAACATCAGCCTCGAACCTTCCCTGCTGCAGCAGATAGGAACAGCGCGCGAGGTATGAAATCCAGGGCTTAGCTTGGTCCGCCCAGGTTTCGTTGCGGTTGAACCACTGCCCGAACGGGCCAAGGGACAGCCCCGGCTTCCTGTCCAATAGCGGTTGATGCACGGAGGTGTGGATGACAAACCGGTTCAGCCCCATGGCCAACTCTTTGTCGGCGGTAGGCTTCAGAGTCGCGGGCGACCAGGCATAGGCGCCGGAAGCCGCGGTCAGAGACTCTGCGGCAACCAAATTCTGGCCATAAATATGAGCGACGGACGCTGACTCACGAATATCCGCGTCGTAGCCATACTGTTCTTTGTTCACTCCGGGTTTCTGCGTCCACATCGCCGACATGGGGACGTCGTTGCTGCGCTTGACCTGCATGCCATCGCCAATGAACGCACGCCCTTCCTCGTGTGACTCGCCGTAATGGCCCATCCCACGCTCATGAAGAATCTTCGTGATGAGGTCGTAGTGATAGTCGGCCAGCATGTCTGCTAGCGTCTCGCGAAAGTCCCAAAGGAATCCCTCACTGGCCTGGGAACTCTCAATTACGCGACCGGTCAGAACAGGCATCCATGAGCGCGGATCATAGCCACGCCGTTTGGTGAATTCCGCGATCAAGTTGTCCGTCCAGTTTTGAGTTCCCGCTTCCCAGCTGTCATTAATCACATACTGCAATCCACGCTTGCCAATTAAGTCGCCAACCGCGTCTTTGTAGTTGTCTAAATACGTGTTCATGTATTGCTGAACATCGTCAGGATTAAGCTTGTCGACTTCGAGACCCGTACCTTCCGGCGAAGCGGGATGGTTGGTAATGCCCAATAACGAATAGCCAAAGCGGAGCACGACCCAATGACCTGCTGGCGGCGTCCAATCGAGTCTGCCATCCGGCTGCATCTTGGAAGTCAAGTTAACAACATCTGCTTTGCGGATTGCATCGCCAGCGGGAACCGCAGGCGTCGGAAACTCATCAAGACTGGTAAGCTTGGCGAAAGCGGCCTTCTCTTCGAAGCGGTTAATGCGGGCCCCTGGGTGAAGGACCAATTCCGAGATTTCGAAGTTGGGATCCGGCTTCAATCCACTGAAGTCACCGAATGGATTGTCCACGTCGAATGTCAGATCGCTGAATCCCGACGAGCGCTTGTTGGTGAACGCTATGCGGAAAAATTTGGCTGTCGTAGCGGGAAAAGCAGTCGTGTGTTCAATTCCCCCATCAGCGGGAATGTCCGCCAGTTTGTGGAAACTTTGACCATCGTCGCTCGCTGCCACAGCCGCAATAGATGGGGCAGCGCCGAACATGTTGGCTGCCGCTGCGCCTGGATCGTTGAAGACTAAGGTTACAGCGCGCATGGTACGCGGGCTCGGGAATTCGTACTGAATCCATGCCTGTTGGCCTGCGGGAGCTTTTGGCAGTTGGGTGGGCTTCACCAAGTCGCCATCGGTCAGAGCTGGCAAGTCGAGATTGCCACTGCTGGAAGTGATCTTCGGTTGCAGCACGCCAACGAGCACATCGCTCTCCGGGGCTCGGTAAGCGATCACTGCGGTGTCAGCGTAGAACGTCGGACTTGCAGGCTGGGCTCCCCCGCCTATCGTCGCCAGGAAATCGAACAGAGGCACATTCTGAAACGGCCCTGTGGTCGTTGGCGGATGCAGCAACACGCCTGAGAAGGGCTTCCCGCCTTCAATCCTCGTTTCGCTCCAAACGATTTTCTTCATGCCCTGGCTCGGCTTGACCCAAGGCCCTCCAGATTCACTCCAGCCTGGCGAACCAGCTATGGCTTCTTCGAGGCCCAACTGGTCGGCAAGGGTGGTGGCATATTTGAAGGCATCTTTCCATTCTGGCGTCATGTAAACCAGACGCTTATCTACAAACTTCGGTGTATTCAGGGCAGCATCAAAGTTCTGGAACCCGCCAATTCCGACACGCCTCATCCACTCGAGGTCCAGCTTGATTCCCTCTTTCGTGATGTTGCCATTCATCCAGTGCCACCAGACGCGCGGTTTCGCGGAGTCTGGCGGATTCCTAAAGCCTTCTTCGAGAGAAGCGGACGCGCTCTGACTGAAAACTCGTTGCGAAATCCCTAGAACGAACAGTAGAAATGCAATTCCCAATATTTTTACAACACGAGAGTGCTTCACTGTGTGCTCCTCTTTTTTTCCTTTTGGTTTGTTCACCAATTGAACGGTCTCCTGACGCAGCGAAAACACCGCGAGCGGTATCGCGCGTGCAAATCTTTCGGCTCCTTGTATTAACTCTGTGATTGCCCCTCTGTTCGTTCGAGTTCCTTTCTTCAAGACAGTTGTGGTCAGCAGACTTGCACGAAATCCAATGCAAGCAACAACGCTAACTTCTTAAGCCTGGTTGCAAGATGACCCAGACCCACAGCGCTGTGATGCGCGGGACCGGCAGCATTCCAGTCATTCATGAATTTTCTGACGCCGATGGAAAACCGGTAGCGGCTGTTAGTGTTACCGATCTGCAAGATAGGACCCTGAACAGACTCGCCTTCGGCCACAACGAGCTTCAGCCTGCCATTTCTTGCCTCCGCAACGGAGAGCAGTGTTACCGGTCCGTGTTTTACGGACATTTCCACAGAGAGTCCCTGCCCCACCTTGCCGTGATAAACCTGAAGAGGACGCACTCTTGTTTTGCCTTCTGCGATCGCGAAATGGCCGGGACCATCGTGTCCCATGAGAATTACGTCGTCGCGGTAATCGACGGCGTAGTATTCCGTGAAGGAACCGCCCGCCCCGAAGGCATCCATAACCTTCATCGCTTGTACGTTTTTGACTTCGTATTCCCCAGCCACCGGGATTCCATGCCCGGTGAGCAAACTGGAGCCCAGAATGATAGAGCTTATGACGTCTTCATTTTCGGGATTGCCTGTGCCTTTGTAGTAGTAAGCTAGAGAGCCAAGACGATGCTGCTCGACGAGCATGTCTAGGGCTACAGAAGTACGGGCTGCGCGCGCCAATTCCTCGACCGGGCACTCGTCTTGCACATCGAAGGCGGTTCGGAATTCTGCCACTCTCTTTTGCACATGGCCTTCGCTTGCCTCACGACGTAGCGATGCCAGTTCCTCAACTTCAAGAATCTCGATGTGACCGCCGAAGCACACATACTGCAATGTCAAGTCTGAATAGATATCCAGCATCCCGCTGTAGTAGTGGCCCATGAGGCCCAACCGATTGTGCTCCATGACGTGGGCCACGCGGGCCGCTTCGACCCACTCGCTGATTTCGTTCCAAGCGCTGGAGTCTTCTCGTAGCATTCCACTCACTTGGAAGAACGGGATTCCAACACGCTCGAAAACATTGGCGATTTCCGGTCCCGGACAGGCGGAGCAGAACGCCAACCACTCACCTGTCATCTCCGTGCGATCACCCATATTGTTGAACTTTGCGTAATCAATGGAAGCTGCCGGAGAGAGATTAAGAACTATCACGGGCACTTTGGCCCTGCGTACGACAGGAAGAACGGTCGACGAAAGCGCATACGTTGTGACGTACAAGAGAACCAGATCGACATCGGCTCGGCGAAAATCATGTCCCGCCGCAAACGCCTTATCAGGAGTGTCCACCAACCCTAAGTCGACGACTTCAACGCCGGGCTTTGCCACTCGCTGGGCAACTTCCTCCACGTATCCGCGCAAGCGTGCTTCCAGGCCGTTGAACTGTGACCAATACGCCTCCAGACCAACACCGAAAATGCCAACCTTCAACGAATTGTGCGGAACGTTAGCAGTCATTGCCGGAGAATCGAGCTACCGCCTTAGTGCCGGCGTCGAGACTATCTGTCGTTCTCAATCGAGAGCAAGTCCGAACCATAGTGGGACCAGGTGTTCTGCATTGCGAAAAAAAACCCGGTGCTCTATGCCGGGCATCCTTGCGCAGTAGTTCATCCTTCTTTTGACTTCCTGTGCTTCGACTGGGGATAGAGTGCATGCCTTGAAGGGGCGCAAGCGGTTTCTCATTGCAAAACATCGCGGCGCTAGCGATCGCCCTTTGACGGGGCTACTGCCTGGATGCAAGTATCATGTCCCACCTTGTTGCGTCGGCGAATGAGTCGGGTTTGCCAGAGAGACGCCAGATGCGAACTTCCACCCTATCGAGGTGATTGTATTCCGTAGCCGTGGTGACACTCCCATAGCAACGAAACGCCCGTCAGTGGCCACGAGCTGGGCTTTTGTTGAGCAAGTGGATTGGGCTACGATTGCGAGCCCAGGAAACAGGGAGGCCTAATCTGCTGTATTTTCGCTGTCAGTTTGGAGCTTTGGGATCTATGTTCTGCTTGGTCACTTCGTCAGGCGAGAAAAGTTTCTTGCCGGATTCCTGCTCATTGGTTTTCTTCGAATGAAGCCTCTGGAATTCCGCCATAGCTTTCTGTTGTTCAACGGTATTTCCTAAAATGCGTTCAACCTTCGAGAGACGATACCAGGAAACTTCGTTCTCACGATTCAGCGAAATTGCTTCTTGCAAATGGGATAAAGCTAAATCAGGCTTTTGAAGAGAGAGCAGGACTGCGGCGAGTCCCAGATGAGCTTCCTCAAAATCAGGATAATTTTTGAGGGCCAGTTCAAAATCTCTTTGAGCCTCTTCGAATTGTCCGGCCTGGCGGTGAATCTCGGCAAGTTCATATGCGGAATTCGCATTCAGTGGATCGAGTGCGACTTCCTGCTCAAATTCCTTAACGGCCGCGTTTAGGTCTTCAGCAGAAGCCGTTTCTCGGGAACGGGCCAAGAGTGTTCGTCCTAGCTGGTAATGGATCCCGGGGCGCCGTGGCTCCATGGCTAAAACGGTCTGGTACTCGCCGATGGCGGAACTGTACGAACCCTGGCTCTCATATGCCTCAGCTGAGGCCTGATGTGTCCAAACAGAGTTGGGCGCGACCTGAGACAATTTCTGCATGGATAGAAAAGCGAAATTCCCTAAGATTTTGCCATTGTGATAGAGGACTTCGGGATCGCCTGGAAACAACTGGCCCATCTCAAGAGCAATCTCGGCAGCTTTGCGATTCTGTTGCAGGCCAGTGTAGGCGCGCTCAAGCTGAAGTCCGCACATGCGCTTCATTTCGGGCTCCGTTGACCGGAAACCCTTCTCGAGCCCGGGGAGGGCTTCCGCGTAGCGGCCAAGTTCGGAAAGTGACATGGCTAGGATGTTGGCTGAGTTTTTAAGAGCCGGTTTCAGCTTCAGGGCACGACGTAACTCTGGAACCGCCTGATCGAATTTTCGTTCTTCAAAATAGATCAGTCCCAAGTTAGCGTGGACTTCTGCTATCTGAGGATGCGCCTGTGCAAGCTCTTCAAACGCTCGCTGCGCCTCCGAATAATTGCCGGCTGCAAGGGCGCGCTGGGCCGCCTCGTATTGTCTTTCAAGCGCAGAATCTTGCCCGCTCGCGAGTTGCAGGAGCAGACATGGAAGCCCCACGCTAACGACAGACAATCTTATAAGCCTGTTCACAGTGCGAGTGTACTCCAGGAGAAAGAAAAGCGCCCAGCTAGACGGCCACGCTCATCATCTGTTGGCCCTGCTGGGGACTCCGAGTCAAAAAAGGACCCGCCAGGAGTGATCTGGCGGGTCGGGGGTGATTGCATTATCGCGTCAAAATGTAATCTTGCCGCTTAGTTGGACAATTCTTCCTGGGGCGGCGCCAGTAATCTTGCCGAAGGTGGGGCTGCCCAGCGTGGTGCCGGGGTTCGTGCCACCGCCGCTACCGAAGCCGATCAGCCCCCCGGGTGGGACTGCGAACTGCGTGTGGTTGAAAGTATTGAAGGTATCGATTCGCAGCTGGAAACTTGCTCTCTCTGTGAAAGCGAAGTTCTTCGCCAGTCCCATGTCCCAGTTGTTGATGCCCGGTCCGGTCAAGAAGTTGCGTGACGTTGTGCCGTAAACGCCTGCCGGTGGATTAACAAAGCAAGATGTGTTGAACCATTCGTTTACGCTCTTGGTGAACCCGCTGTTCGGGTCACAAGTCTTATTTGCACGCTGGAAGAAGGTTCCCAGCAAACCGTTTGTGTCGTTAGCGGCGATCGAGTAAGGGAACCCGCTCTGGAACGTTGTTACACCGGAGATTTGCCAGCCCCCAACAAGAGCGTTGCCAGTTTTGTTGATATCTCGCAGTAGCCTCTTCCCGCGTCCAACAGGCAACTGGTAAACATAGCTAGCTACAAAACGATGTTTCACACTGAAGTCGGATGGGCCGTAATCCCGATTAGGATCATGATTATTCATGAATCCCTGCCATCCCGTTCCTGCGGTAGCGCCTATGCCGGCCGCTGCCGATTTGTCATCCATGCTCTTCGCCCAAGTATAGAAGGTGCTGAGGGCGAGGGATGACGTGCGGTGCTCTAGTTTCACTGTTCCAGCGTTATAGCTGGAGTACCCACTCCAATCACTGTTGATGTAAATCCCCGGAAAGTTTTTATACGGTTTGCGCTGTGACTGCAAACAATCGTGAGTCGTATCGTTGGGGTCAGCTTGACAGAAGGGAATGTCTGCATCTGGAATAGGCAGGGCTTGTGCAATATTGCGACGGTCTAGCAAGTGGGTGCCCTTGTTCCCAATGTAGTTGACGTCCAACGTCGTGTTGCGGAAGAGCTGGCGCTGGACTGACAAATTCCACTGCTGCAAGTAGGGATTGCGCGGGTTGTCAGACTCAATGACCGCAAGGAAAGTGAGCGAGTTTGGATCAATTGGGTTGAGCGCAGTGAAACTCGGGAACAAATTGTTGGTTAGTTTGGGCGCTGCGGGATTTGAGTTAGGGTTAAGGCTCTGTCTCACTGCGTAGGGGTATAGATCTCCAGAGTCATCGATCTCTCGCCCTTCAGCGGAATCCCAGAAAATGCCGTACCCGCCGCGCACAACCGTCTTTTGTCCAAATGGCCGATACGCAAAACCGATTCGCGGAGCAAAGGGTGTCTTCTGCCCGGCGTGCGGAACGTTTGAACCACAATACTCATAGACGCCATTTCCTGCGGGCGCAACGCCGTTACCTAGCAATGTCTTGTCTGCGAAACAGAGACCTCCCTGCGGGTTCTTATCGTCCAGCCAGAAGAAGTGATTGCTCTCTTCGTAGGCTGCGGCCCGATAGTCCCAACGCAAGCCAAGGTTCAACGTCAGCCGGTTATTCACCTTCCAGTCGTCCTGCACGTAAGGAGCGAAATAACTGAAGACGTGATCCTGCGGGTTGCCGGCAACGGTGGTGCTACTCAAAGGAGCGGGAAAGAAACCAGAGGCACCCTGATAGTAGCCGAGCAAATAATCGGCTATGGCATTTCCTGTGCCGCAGCGGCCCATAGCATTGGGACAGTTCGTTCCGTTGCTGAGAATAAGATCATTTCTAAACGTGTAATCCCCAAAGAAGTCATTATCCAAATTTCGAATTAGATGCCAGCGGCGGTAGTCCGCACCCACAGAGATGGTATGTCGTCCCCGAGCCATATTTAGGGAATCAGCAAACTCCCACATGGGTTGATTACTTGAGGTGTAAGCATTGATTGGACCGCCGAAATTACTGAATTGCGAGATGCCCATATTGGGCCAGCTCTTCTGTCCGCCGGCAAACTTGGTAAATGTGCCGGTGAGCCCCAGCGCCGAGATGGCAGAATCAGGCGGGGCCGGAGCGCCCTCATTCGCAATAGCTCTGAGGAACCCAAAACGGAAGTTGTTGATGAGCGTACTACGCAAGGGTATGGTGTGAGACACCATCCAACTCTTGGCAGTTTCCTCAAACGAGAGATCACCTTCGGGTTCCGAGAGCGATCCATTAAAACTCGTATTTGTATAAGTAGCGTACGTGCCTCGTCCGAAGATCGTGCCCCAGCGACCCAGGTTCTGGTCAAGGCGATAAGTCTGCTGGTTTGAAATAAGCGGGAACGCCCCAGTTACCAGGAGATTGTTTCCACCATTGGTCGCGGGATTTGCATTAGGCGCAGGAAAAAAGAGTCCGGCAGTGACCTTGGCCAGGCGAGAGAAGCTCGACGACTGAATTTTGTTGGATGGGAAAGGTAACCCCGTGGTCGGGTCGACTGGCATGCAGGGCTGATTTTGCGCAAGAGCCGCAGTACAGGCTGCTGAACCAAATGGGGGCAGACCCGAGGCAGAGAAATCTCCCGTCAATTGTGCCGGGTCTGGAGTATTGCCGGCGGCACTGAATCCGTTGCGGATCCGCCAGCCTTCGTAATTCGCTAACCAGAATGTCTTGTTTCTTCCGTCATAGAACTTCCCAAAGTAAGCAGGCCCACCTACGACAAAGCCGAATTGATTTTGCCGCAGCTCCGGAATCCTTGTCTGGAATGCGGACCTGGCGTCAAACGCATCATTCCTGGCGGTCTCGAATATGGCCCCATGCAATTGGTTGCCGCCACTTTTACTCACGATATTGACCTGATTGGCGCTGAAGCCGAACTCCGCCGAGTAAGTGCCACCTACTTCTTTGAATTCTTGAATTGCATCTTGAGACAAGATCACGGCGGGAGTGTTCAAGGAGGTATCCGTGTTGACCAGACCGTCCAGCGTATAATTGTTCGAAGTCGGCCTGCCTCCGTTAATGCTGATCGCGTTACCTTGCCCTTGCCGCATCGTGCCCTGCTCACCACCAACGGTAACCGCGCCTTCGCCAAGGAGGAGAAATTGCACAAAATTCCGTCCGTTAAGAGGTAATTCCTCCACCTGTTTTTGTGTGATCAAGCTGGAGACTGCGGAATTGTCGGTATCGAGAGTAACCGCACTAGCCTGTACTTCCACAACTTCGGTGTGTGCGCCGGGCCTAAGCACGATATTGACGCGGGCCTGCTGGTCCACCGCCAAAGTAAAATCATTTGACACTGAAGTTTGGAATCCGATCGCGGTCACAGTTACTTTGTAAGTCGCGGGATTAAGATAGGGGACCGTGTAGTCTCCAGTCGAGCTGGTTTGTGTATGAATCACAACTCCCGTCGCCGTGTTCGCCACGTCAACCTTGGCGTTAGCGATAACCGCACCAGTGGTATCCGTGACCGTTCCTAAGATGGTGCCGTTTGCTCCGCCTTGCCCGTAAAGCAGTCCAGCCGCCGAAGTGACCAATATGCATAGAAAGAGAACGCGTGTCGTCGCGGACATGTTTTTTCCTCCAGGTACCACCCCGAACTTGGTGGAACTTGATGGCAATTCCGAGGATGAGAATCACGGACCTCGGGACCTGCCCCAGCCCACAGAGTTGTCGCTTGTCCTTGGGCGCGGATGCTCCCATTGCACGAACGTGTCGTCAACTTCCAACAGGCAAACTCTCCGCATTTCGCTATGAAAAACCGCCAATCCGTGTGAAGGCTTGCGCGCAAAATCGCTGTTTGGCGTGCAATTCAGAGGTCAATTTGAGCGTCATCCTATATGTTGCCAATGCAGCCTCAACCTGCACATCGTTTTGCAATGTAGAAAAGCTCCTGGGATGACCTTCTGTAAGGAATCCCAAATCTGCGGTTATCTGCGAGACGGATTCGTCTTCAGTGCGCCAGGTGTTGAGGAGATGATTCGTGAGGTTCCGTTCGAACCAACTGCGCCAGAGCGTCGTTGGGGTAGTAATGATCCACGGAAGCAGGAGTGATCAGCTTATGCTCCACGAAAACCGCAGGGGGTACCGGACGCTGATTAAGGATGTCAAGGCTGACGCGAATCAGGTTTTCGCCGTAACGTTCGGGGAAGTAGGCGACGGAACCGACAAATCGAGTCTTGGTCTGACGGAGTTCCGCTCGTCCTTCGGGGGACGCATTCTGCCCCATGACGACACAATTGTCCATCCGGCCGGCTTCCTGAAAGGCGCGCAGCGCACCGAGTGCGCTCGGATCGTTGATAGCTCCAACAACCACATGTCGTGCGTGCGAGAATCGGAGGTGTTTCCGTACTGCTTCAAAGCTGGGCCCAAGTTCGCCGTCGCCTTCCAGATAAGTTACGCGACAATTCGCCGCGTTCGGCAGTACTAGATTGATTCCCACAAGCAATCCCGACAACCGCATATGCGGAACATTTCCAGCACGTTTCAATTCGAGCAGGAGAACCTCGTCCACTTCCGAGTGCCAGATTTCCTTGACCCAACGGCCCAGGTAACGGCCACCCATCAACCCAGCCTCATAATTATTCGCTCCATAATACGTGGCTCCGGGATGAGGAATATCAATAGCGATCATCGGAATTCCAGCCTCGCGATATTTCGCCGCTACGATTGGCGCGACCTCTTCGTTAGTTTGAAACTCGATCGCCAGATCGACTTTTTCGCGCACCAGCAAGTCAGCGTTGCGCTGGGCAATCTTGGCACTGTAGCGGTTATCGAGGCAGATCAGTTCGATTCCCTCTGCAGCCGCGGCTCGCCGCAGACTCTCCGTCACCTCCCGGGAAAACTGATAGTCAGTTCCCTGGGCCGCGTATCCTAACCGGTAGAGTCTCTGCTTCCACGGTCGTACACGCGATTGATAGAGATTCTGCCCCACCTTATCGATCATCCCGCATTTCTCGAGTGTATAGAGGAGACGAAATGCCATGGTCTTTGGCAGGCCACATCTCGCACAAATCTCTTTCAGCGGTAGAGCTTCGCCAGGAGAGTGAAACGCGCTCAATAGCTGAGAAGAGTGTACTAAGGACTTAACCAGGTATCGGTCTCGAGTCTGAACGGAGGAGCTCATACGGCTCGGACATAATGATTTACTTTCTCGATTTTGCAAAGCGAAATTTGCGGCTCATGGTCAATGCAAGGACGCACGTGGCTTCTTGCACGTTGCACGAGTCAGTCCCTGCCACCGAGAAGACCCGGTGGACGAAAATCTGAGAATGAAAGGGATGGCATACCTCTTCACCAGCTCCAAGAAAACCTATAAGCTGAGAGGCGCGGATTACCAACGCAAAATTGCGATCCGGCATGCAGGATCCAAGGAGGGATTCTACAAGGCGAAATTACCTGGCGCCTCTGCCTTTTCGAGCCTGTGGGGCTGTTTTGAGTCTTCAGCACGGCAATTGTCTTGGCGTTATGCCCATTTGAGCGTCCCTGTAGACCCTGGTTTCCATTTCGCACTGCAAAACCAAAGAATTTGCCAAGGAAAAGCATGACTGCTTGGAGGAAACGATTGTAATCTTCCGGTCCCGAAAGAGGTTCGCATGGACTCACCCACAAGTGACAAGGTTTTTGTCTCGCTGGAGACATTTCGCATCGAACTTCCGTCCTGGGGCTTCGCCAATACAGGAACCCGTTTCGGAAAATTCATTCAACCGGCGGCCGCCACTACCACCGAGGAGAAGTTCAGCGATGCGGGTCAAGTGCACCTCTTCACGGGAGTCTGCCCGACAGTGGCCTTGCACGTGCTATGGGATTTTCCTGAAGGGGTACAGGGCGCTGAAGAGATCAAGCGCTTTGCCAATCGCTACGGAGTTGCCGCCGGCTCCATTAATCCGAATCTCTTTCAGGATCAGGAATACAAGTACGGGTCTTTTGGAAATCCTGCTAGCTCCGTCCGTCGGCGTGCTTTGCAGCATACGAAAGACAGCATCGAAATAGCGAAGCGCCTTCACTGCAGAGACATATCGCTTTGGTTTGCGGACGGTTCGAACTATCCCGGGACTGCCAACATCCGTCAGCGCAAACAATGGTTTGTGGAGGCACTGAAGGAAGCGCATGGAGAACTGTCGGCCGACCAGCGAATGCTTGTCGAGTACAAACCCTTCGAACCCGCCTTTTATCACACGGACATCGCCGACTGGGGTATGGCGCTTCTCCTCTCGCGTGCCGCCGGCCCACAAGCCAAGGTCCTTGTAGATACCGGACATCACTACGCTGCGCAGAATATTGAGCAAATCGTGGACTGGCTACTTACTGAAAACATGCTCGGGGGCTTTCACTTCAATGACCGTCGCTACGCCGACGACGATTTGACGATGGGATCGATAGATCCATATCAGGTCTTCCGTATCTTCCACGAGATCCATTTCTTCGAGTGGGAGACTGGTCAGCGAGCAGACATCGCCTACATGGTGGATCAAAGCCACAATCTCAAAGGCAAAATCGAGGCCATGATTCAGACCGTCGCGATGGCTCAGCAACTCTTTGCCAAGGCAGCACTGGTGAACGCGAAGAAACTCGAGACAGCGCAAAAGAATTGCGATCTGGTCCAAGCAGAGTCCCTTCTCCAGGACGCTTTCGCGACAGACGTCCGCCCAGCGATTCAAGACTGGAAAGTCTCCAAAGGCTTACCCAAAGATCCGCTGGAGGCATTTCGGCAGAGTGGCTACGTCGAGCGCATCACGAAAGAGCGGGCAGCGAAGAACGCCCACAACGTTTCGTCTTATGCCTAGCCTGTCTCGCTCCAAGCTTTATCTAGCTTTCGATTTCGGCGCCGAGAGCGGCCGTGCAGTCCTTGCGCATCTGCAGTCAGGAATTCTCACAACACAAGAAGCCCAGCGCTTTCTCAATGAGCCGGTCGAATACGGAGGTTCGCTTCATTGGGACGTTCCCCGACTGTGGCTCGAAGTGCGCATGGCGTTGAGCCACGTGGAGGAGATGGAACTGGCGGGTATTGGCGTGGACGCGTGGGGCGTGGATTACGCCTTACTCGGGGAGCATGGCGAGCTCCTTCAGAATCCGTATCACTATCGCGACCGCCGCACCGAAGGCACAATGGAAGAAGTATTTCGAAGAGTATCGAAAGAGGAGATCTACGCGGCGACGGGCATTCAATTCATGCCCATCAACACGATCTACCAACTCTTTGTTGCGCAGCGAGACACGCCCAATATCGTTGCGGCAGCCAAGCATCTGGTGACCATCCCGGACCTTTTCAATTACTGGCTGACCGGACATGCCGTTTGCGAATTCACAAATGCAACCACAACCCAGCTGGTCGATCCCTTCCGCCGCTGTTGGGCAGTAGATCTCATGCAAAGGGTTGGGCTTCGTCCTGAGCTCCCGGCATCCATCGTCGAGCCTGGCACGGTCCTCGGAACGTTGCGGTCTTCTCTGGCGCAGGATTCTTCATTGGCTCGAACACCTGTTATCGCTCCTGCGTGCCATGACACTGGTTCGGCTGTAGCTGCCATCACCGCTCGCGATGGCACGGCATTCCTCAGTTCTGGAACCTGGTCTCTTATTGGTATTGAGCTCGATGCACCAATCGTGACTCCTCAAGCTCTCAAACTGAACTTCACAAACGAAGGTGGTGTGAATGGGACGACGCGCCTGCTAAAGAACGTTATGGGGCTGTGGATGCTGCAAGGCTGCAAAAATTGTTGGAACGCAAGGAGCCAAAAGGCCGATTATAGCGAGCTTGTCGAATTAGCGGAACGCGAGCCAGCCTTTGCACATCTAGTAGATCCTGACGACGAGAGCTTTCTTCGGACTACAGATATGCTTGCGGCTATCGATGATTTCTGCAGGAAGACAAATCAGCCGGCGCCATCGAGTTCTGGCGCGTACGTGCGTTGCGTGTTGGAAAGCCTGGCATTGAAGTATCGTGCGGTTCTCCGCAGCCTCGAACAGCTTTGCGGACAGCGCATCGAACAGATTCGAGTCATCGGCGGCGGGTCGAAGAATCGCCTGCTGAACCAGTTCACCGCGGATGCAACTGGCCTAAAGGTTTTGGCCGGTCCTTCCGAAGCAACCGCATTAGGCAACGTGGCCGTCCAAATCCTGGCTACCGGTGTCGCCGGTTCACTCAAAGAGGTTCGCGCAATCGTCGATCGGTCTTTTCCAACCGAGGTGTTCAACCCCATGGATCCCGGCCGATGGGACGAACAGGCTAAGCGCTTCCAACACTACAGTGAGGTGACCTTTGCCTGAAATCAAAGAGACGAGCCGTCTGAAGGATCTGTGGAATGAAGAACACGCGAAGAAGCTTGCCTCAAACCAGATCGCCATGCTGCGTTACCGGTCGAATCTGCTGGGTACAGACTTGCGCATCACAAACTTCGGGGGCGGAAACACGAGTTCCAAGATTAAACTTCCTGACCCGTTCACGGGTAAGCATGTTCGCGTGCTGGCCGTCAAAGGCAGCGGCGGAGACATCGGTTCAATCACTGAAGCAGGATTTGCTCTGCTTTACCTGGATCGCTTGGAGGAACTCAAGAGCCTCTACCGCGGTGAACAATACGAAGATGAAATGGTTGGTTACTATCCATTGGCTGCGTTTGGCGAAAACCGTGTTGCAGCCTCCATCGACACGCCCTTACATGCTTTTTTGCCGTTCCCCCATGTCGACCACCTGCACCCCGACTGGGCCATCGCGCTTGCTGCAAGCGCTAACGGGAAGAGCAAACTCGACGAATTCAACCGAATTTTCGGCCACAAGATTGTCTGGGTCCCGTGGCAACGTCCCGGTTTCGAGCTAGCCCTTCTAATCGAGAGGGCGGTACAGGACAATCGCGGGACGGACGGTATTGTTCTCGGCGGACACGGACTTTTCACCTGGGGCATGACACAACGCGAATGCTACGTGAACTCGATTCATATCATTGACCAGATGGGTGAATTCATTGAGCGGCACCAAGCAAAGAAGGGGGCGCAGTTCGGTGGGCTTGACTGTGCCCCGGTTCAAGATCGCCAGACCATCGTCGCTCAGATTTTGCCAACGCTGCGCGGAGCACTCTCCTCAAATCGACGCGTGATAGCCCACCATTCTGAAGAGCCCGACGCCTTGACCTTCGCAGGTTCACAGTGGTCAAGCGAGCTGGCAAAGCTTGGGACAAGTTGCCCTGATCACTTCCTGCGAACACGCGTTTGCCCAATGTTCTTAAACTGGGATCCCGTCAAGGAGACAGTCACAACTCTAAAGGATCGCATTCAGAGTCAGGTCATCGAATATCGAGCCAGGTACAAGCAGTACTACGAAGCTCACGCGAAGCCAGATTCTCCGTCACTCCGCGACTCCAATCCGTCTGTAGTGATCATTCCCGGGCTAGGGCTGTTTGGCTTCGGCAAAAACAAAAAAGAAGCACGTATCACCACTGAGTTTTTCATCAACGCCATCCATGTGATGGCAGGAGCGAATGCGCTGGAAGATGGCAAAGCACCAAGCCCGTTGCCTCAGGCTCGCACGACAGAACAATCAAAGCAGTTCACCGAGTTTCACAATTACGTCGCCCTTCCGCGGTCTGAAGCCTTCCGCATCGAATACTGGGCATTAGAAGACGCAAAGTTGCAACGCATGCCTGCCGAAGCGGAGTTCAGCAGGAAGATTTTTCTAGTGGTTGGCGGGGCAAGTGGTATCGGTCGGGAAACTGTACTCTTGCTGGCTAAGAAGGGTGCTCACGTGGTCGTCGCCGATTTCGATGTGGAAGGCGCCCAGAAGGTTGCGGCTGAAGCTGGCGTGCTCGCGTCTCCTGAATTCACAGCACACACGGCAGTGGATCTGGGTTCCTCGCAGAGCATTGCAGAAGCAGTGAGATTCACAATCCTCCAATACGGCGGCATCGACGGAGTTGTGAATACCGCTGCCATCTATCCTGTTCCGGGCGAGGATGGAGAACTATCCGATGCACTCTGGGCGAAAACCTTCCTGGTCAACGTCACAGGAAACTATCTGTTGGCCCGCGACACCGCATGGGTCTTCGCGGACCAGAAGCTGCCGGCCTCAATTGTCCTGACCAGTTCTGCCAACGCTGTTGTGTCTAAGAAAGGCAGCGAAGCTTACGACACAAGCAAGACAGCCTTGAACCACCTGATTAGGGAACTCGCCATCAAACTTGGCCCGCTGGTGCGCGTCAACGGAATTGCTCCTGCGACCGTGGTTGCAGGCTCGACGATGTTCCCACGCGACCGCGTGATCCAATCGCTGCAGAAGTACCAAATCGCCTTCTCAGAAACTGAATCTGCAGAAGAACTCCGGTCGAAACTGGCCGACTTCTACGCGCAACGCACGGTCACCCAGTGCCCGATTCTCCCGCAGGACTGTGCCAACGCGATCCTCTGGCTGGCGGGCGACTCGAGCGCAAAAACGACTGGGCACGTGATTCCCGTTGATGGCGGGCTGCCGGAGGCCGTTTTGCGTTAGGGGAAATTGCGCAAGTTCATTTGTTGCCGTCGGGCTTTGACAAGTCTAAAGGAAACTACATGCAACGCATTTGCTTCGTTCTCCAAGTAAGACCGGATCGTCTGGAGGAATACAAGGCTCGGCACCGCAGCGTGTGGCCGGAGATGCTGGGGGCTTTGCGCGAAACAGGGTGGAACAACTACTCCTTGTTCTTGCGTCCAGACGGATTGCTAGTTGGATACCTCGAAACAGAAAACTTTGAGCGGGCGCGCGCTGGCATGGCTGGCCGAGAAGTTAACGAACGTTGGCAACAAGAGATGGCTGGCTTTTTCTTCCAGCCGGCAGGTGTCTTGCCCGATCGCGCCATGGAACCCCTCGAAGAAGTGTTTCATCTCTAGCTCGAATTGTTAAGGACGGTCATGCCAGCTAATCCTGCACTTGGCGTTTTCTTTCACTGGTTAGGGGGGCTCGCTTCGGGCAGTTTTTACGTTCCTTATCGCGGCGTCCGCCGTTGGTCGTGGGAGACTTATTGGCTGGTTGGCGGCATCTTCAGCTGGATCATCGCTCCTTGGTTTCTCGGCCATCTCATGACACGAGACCTCCTCGTGGTTTTATCGGAGGCATCTACCAGCACGCTATTCTGGGCATTCTTTTTTGGCCTTCTGTGGGGAATTGGTGGGCTGACGTTCGGGCTGACCATGCGCTTTCTTGGTCTTTCCCTCGGGATGGCCATGGCCCTCGGCCTGTGCGCGGCGTTCGGCACGCTGATGCCCCCCATCTTCAGCGGTGTGTTTGTCACCCAGGTTCTAGGCACAAGCTCCGGACGAGTCATTCTTCTCGGGATTTTTGTCTGTTTGCTGGGCATCGGGGCCGCGGGTCTGGCCGGGATTTTCAAAGAACGCGCCATGTCGTCGGAACAACAAAAGGCCGCCATTCAAGAGTTTGACTTGAAGAAGGGCCTCGCTGTCGCGACTCTGTCGGGGATTATGAGCGCTTGCTTCGCATACGGACTCGCGGCAGGCGCCCCCATCAAAGCGTTAACTCTGAAGCACGGTACGCCGCGGTTGTGGCAAGGACTTCCCGTGCTGGTTGTGGTTCTGATCGGCGGCTTTACAACGAACTTTGTGTGGTGCCTGGTCCTTAACATCCGCAACCGTACCGGATATCAATATTTCACGTCGGATCCGAAGAGATACTCGCAAGTGGCAAAAGAAACGATCGTCGAAACCGCTATCGATGCTCCCAGTCGCGAAGTCGTCGAGCATATTCCGCCTTCAACCAAGAAAAACAATAGCCGGGAACCGGTACCGATGCTGGCCAATTATCTGTTTTGCGCCCTCGCTGGCACGACTTGGTACTTCCAATTCTTCTTCTACACTATGGGCGAAACTCAAATGGGCAAATACGGATTCTCCAGTTGGACTCTTCACATGGCGAGCATCATCATTTTCAGCTCCCTCTGGGGCATCGGGCTCAAAGAATGGAAAGGCGCAGGTGCCTCCGCGCTGCGGCTACTTACCCTGGCACTTTTCCTGCTTGTGGGATCCACGTTGATCGTTGGCTACGGAAATTACCTCGGACTTGCGCACTAACGGTCTCGCTAGGAGGACACGTGCTGGACTGCAACGGATAGGGGCACGTCAAGACACCATGAGACTTCAAAGAAGAAACATCGTGGTTTTTCCAACTTGCGTCGCGTTTCTGCTCGGGCTTCTACTACTGCCGAGGGACCCCGCTTCCGCCGCAGTAGGGGAGAAAAAACCTACAGACCTCCGGGCTGATTCGCTGACACATCCGCTCGGCATTGATTCACCGAGACCAATGCTTTCGTGGCGCTTGCAGGACCACGCCTCCGGGGCAAAACAAACTGCCTACGAGATCTTCGTCTATAGCAAACAGCCGACGACAAGCGAGATGAAACCTGATGTATGGGACAGCGGGCGTATTGCCTCAAGCACTTCGACGGGAGTCTCGTATAGCGGGGCTGAACTCGTCCCGGAGAAACGCTATTTCTGGCGCGTGAAGTTATGGGACAAAGACGGAAAACCATACCCGGTCAGCGACACTACTTGGTGGGAAACGGGCCTGATGTCTCAGTTAAACTGGCAGGCCAAGTGGATCGGCTATGAATCTCCAGAACTGCACAGAATTCGTGAATCTGGCGCCATGTGGATCACCAATTCTGCGTCGCAACCTTCGGAACCAAATGATACTCAGCACGATTTCCGCTTCGCCTTCACGGTTGACCGGCCCGTTCAGAGTGCGGCTCTCTATGCCACTGGAGCGGACACAACTGCCGCGTGGATTAACGGCCAGCAAGTGCTCCACGCTCAACCGCTCACGCCATGGCAACAAATGGGATGGGGAACCTACACTCGTGTCGAGGTGACTGCATCCGTGCGTCCTGGCGCCAATCTTTTGGCAATCGGCGTAACGCGGTTCCGTACAGCGAGGCAGCCGCAAGTCTCTACTCGAACATCAATGAGCGCATGTCTCTTCATCGCCTTTACCGATGGCTCCACTGAGCTGGTCATTTCTGGCGCCAAAGGATGGAAGGCAGCTTTGAATGCGCCCGACGCCTGGTGGCGTGAAGATTTCTCGGATGCCTCATGGGAAGCGGCGGAACCCTACACACCTACTCGGGGAGGCTCTGATGGCCACCCCGGTCTACCTTGGCCGACCGGAGCCGTCGCGGCCCTTCGACGCAACTTTCGAGAGGACAAGCCGGTCGTCTCCGCCCGGCTTTATGCCACTGCACTTGGTGCGTATAAGTTTCATATCAACGGAGAACCGGTTGGCGATCAGATTCTTGCTCCAGGATGGACCGACTACCGGCAGCAGGTGCTGTACCAAGTCTACGATGTCACCGCAAGAATGAAGCCGGGCAAGAACGCCATTGCGGCATATCTCGCCCCTGGCTGGTACAGCACGCCCCTGCGGTGGTTCCGGCAGGGAAACAACTACGGCAACACCCAACCGGCGTTGCGCGCGCAACTGCGGTTGGAGCATGCGGACGGTTCGGTCGACTGGATTGCAACGGACGAAAACTGGAAAGCTGACCTTTCTCCGATTTTGCGGGCGGAACTGTACGACGGCGAAACATTGGACGCTCGTAAGGTGCAAGACGGCTGGGATACCGCCAATTTCTCCGATGCACATTGGCACCCGATCATGTCGGTGAATCCCAACGAACCCCGCGTCGTAGCGCAATACTTCCAACCGGTCCGTGCCGAGCGCGTAATGTTGGCAAAGGCAATCACCAACCCATCTCCGGGCGTTTACGTCTTCGACTTTGGCCAGAACATGAGCGCCTTGCCTCGGCTGCGCGTACGTGGAGTCCGCGGAGACGATATCAAGTTGCGCTTCGCTGAAGTGCTGAATTCCGACGGAACCCTTTATGTGGAAAACCTTCGCACAGCCAAAGCCACCGACCATTTCATTCTTGCCGGCAGCAAGACTAGTGAGGATTTTCAGCCAGCGTTTACTTTTCACGGCTTCCGCTATGCAGAGATCTCGGGGCTGCGCGACCGGCCGACAACAGATACGCTCAAGGCTGTTGTCCTTCACACCAGTGCACCATTCACTATGCGTTTCAGCACCGGCAACAGCATGGTGAATCAACTCTGGAGCAACATCCTTTGGGGACAGCGTTCCAACTTTGTGGGTGTTCCCACCGACTGTCCACAACGGGACGAGCGCCTAGGATGGAGCGCGGATGCTCAGGTCTTTTGGCGTACCGCTACTTACAACATGGATTTATCGACCTTCAGCCGCAAGTACGCTGCTGATCTGCGGGGAACGCAGGTGGGGACTGCAATGTACGGCATTTATGCGCCCGGAGTTGAAGCCGCAAGTCCCTTCTACGGCGCCGCGTGGAGTGACGCTGGGGTCATCGTCACGTGGACCGGCTGGATCCAGAGTGGCGATGGCCGCATCATCGACGAGAATTGGGAAGGCATGGAGAAATATCTCGCCGAGATCGCCACCAAAAATCCAAATCACCTCTGGCAAAACGGATTTGGCGCGGCTTACGGAGATTGGCTTACCCCGACAATCACCACGCCTGAAGATCTTTTGGCTACTGCGTATTGGGCCTACGACGTTTCGCTGATGAAGCAGATGGCGCTAGCCACGGGACGCGCCGCCGACGCGGAAAGATACGGGACATTGTTCGGGGAGATCAAGAGCGCCTTCCAGAAGGCATACCTGCGGGCCGACGGCTTCATCGGAACGGTTGATCATTACCCTAGTATTCCTCCGCCCACCGTACATCCAGAGGAAGGCGACGCAAACAAGGACCAAGCTGTCGAAACACAGACAGGCTACGTGCTTGCTCTTTATATGAAACTTGTGCCAGAAGAGCTGCGGCCTGCCGCGGCGCAAAAATTAGTCGAACTCATCGAGAAAAATCACTGGCGACTGGGCACAGGATTCTTAGGGACACCCTACCTCTTGGAAGTGTTGGCTGACACCGGTTATAGCGACGTCGCATATAGGCTGTTGTTGAACCACGAATATCCATCCTGGGGATATGTTATCGACCACGGTGGAACGACAACTTGGGAGCGATGGAATGGGGATCAAATGCGCAGCGATCCGAGTATGAATTCGTATAATCACTATGCGTATGGCGCGGTTGGTGAATGGCTGTACCGCTATGCTGCGGGCGTTGATACCATGTCAACCGATCCCGGATTCCACACAATTTACTTTCACCCCAACTTTGACACTCGGCTTGGAAGCCTCAGGCTCGATTATGATTCTCCCTATGGCGCCATTCATTCAGAATGGAACGTCCGAGGAAACCAAGCGACCTGGAGAGTAACAGTTCCCCCAAACTCAACAGCACTTCTATCGCCGTGGGCGACCAATGCGGCATCCATAAGTTTCAAAGGAGCGCCACTAGAAAGGTCTGAGTTTCATGCCGATTCCTCTGGCCGCTTTGAGTTGCCTGCAGGTTCCTATACTTTTTTCGCGACACTGCGGAAACCAGCGTCTGCGAGCGGCGGCAAACAGGATCGAGTTGGCGCACGACCAAACATCGCGGACCCATGATTTCCTTGAGAATCCCATGGCCCTTCGATCCCGTCAGAGCATTCGAGCGGACGACAAAACGTGGACGACAAAAGGTTGCTAATTGTCCTCCTCAACGCTAGAATCGCCCCACTTATTAGGCCCACCCATCTGCTTCGCAAAATCAGGAGGGGATATGAAAGCGAGAGCAACTGTACTTACCTTGGCGTTGTGCTTTGTCGGAGTGGCACTGTGCATGGCCGCCGACGGATTCATGGGAACCTGGAAGTTGAATGAAGCGAAGTCAAAGATCGGCTCAGGAGCTGCAAAGAACAGTACCGTTGTCTATGAGGCGGCGGGCGACAGTGTGAAGATCACTATCGATGGTACCGACAGTGAGGGCAAGCCGTTACACAGTGAATGGACTGGCAAGTTCGATGGCAACGACTACGCTGTTACAGGGGACCCGAGCGTAGACATGCGGTCAATAAAAAAGGTCGATGACCATACGTTGACAGCCACTCAGAAAAAGGATGGCAAAGTTACCACCACTGCCCGCATCGTCCTGTCCGCTGACGGCAAAACTCGCACGGTCACCGCAAGCGGGACGGATGCGAAGGGCAACAAAATCAGCAGCACCGCAGTATACGACAAGCAATAGCGGGGACTTATGCAGACGGACGATGAGAGTGCCCTCCTGCAGGGGCACTCTCGGAAATAGTCCGGAGCACTGGCTATTGCGCCGCAAGGCTGTGGGAGGACGCTGAATAAATCGTTGCACAAAACCAACGCGACACTGCCCGATGAAGCCAGCGGCTGCCAACAACCGTACTTGTAACCTGTTGATTCTGCCTGCGCCAGCGACTGATGGACCGCAAAACCTAGAGCACCGAGTGGCGTAATCCCATGACTTGGCTCACGTCAACAGGTGAGCCGCGTGACAAACCTCCAGATAACGGATTTGCATTTGGCCTCTGAAAGTGCTCCTTACGGTGAAGCCCTCTCGTTAGTACGTTTGAACAGCCGAGAGCGTGTTATTGTCGACACACGCTGCGGTGACCTGTATCACTGAAAGAATCTTCACCGAGACGCAAAAGACCAAGAGGAGAAATGTCCTATGTTTCACGATCAAGTGCTGCCTCACTCGAGAGCTAACGTTCGCACGACCGCACTCGAACGCTTCGGTATTCAGGGGCACGTCAGCGCCGGCTTTGAAGCCGTGAGCGAGGCGTTTGTCGAGAACTTTGTTCGGCGACACGAGCTGGGAGGGGCCTGCTGCATTTTTCACCGCGGCGAGAAGGTCGTCGATCTCTGGGGCGGCATTCGGAATACGCGGAGCGGCGAGCCCTGGGAACGGGAAACGATGGTTGTCGTCCACTCGGCCACCAAGGGCTTAGCCGCGATGACCCTGGCTGTAGCTCATTCGCGCGGTTGGCTCGATTACGAAGAACGCGTATCCACGTACTGGCCGGAGTTCGCGCAGAACGGCAAAGAGCGAATCACGGTGAGGCAACTCCTGGCCCATCAGGCAGGTTTGTTCGCGATCAACGAGTTCGTCGATCGCAGTATCGTCGCCGACTTCGATCGCCTGGCGATCGTATTGGCACGTCAGAAACCAGCGTGGACGCCAGGTACGCGCCAGGCGTATCACTGCCCTCAGTCTCGGCTTCTACGAAAGCGAATTGCTGCGCCGCGTGGATCCGCAGCATCGCAGTTTGGGACAGTTCTTCCAGGATGAGATCGCCTCGAGGCTCGGGGAGGACGTCTACATTCGTTTGCCCCAGACGATCCCGAACTCGCGTCTGGCCACACTTGCGCCGCCCAGCCTGCTTGAGATTCTGCGCGGATTCGGCCTTCGTTTCACGCTGCAAGCGATGAATCCTCGCTCCAACATCTACCGTGCACTGAACGTGAACCCGGGCACGGGTATATACCAGGATGCGCAGCGCGTTTACGCGCGCAATCTTGAAGTGCCCTCCGGCGGTGGTGTTGCCACGGCTCGAGGCATCGCGCACGCGTACAGCGTCTTCGCCACCAGTGGGCGCGAGTTGGGTTTGCGCAAGGAAACGCTAGACCTTTTGGCCGCTCCGGCAATTCCGCCAACGCGCGGATTTTATGATGAATGCATGAAGACCGGCGGCGTTCACTTCTCACTAGGCTTCATAAAGCCGAGCCCGGTCTGGGCGTTCGGCAGCAGCAGGTCGTTCGGCTCGCCCGGGGCTGGCGGTTGTCTTGGTTTTGCAGATCCGGAGCCTGGCGTCGGCTACGCGTACGTGACGAGCCGGATGGGGACGCGATTAACCGGAGACGCGCGGGACGTGGCACTCAGAGACGCACTCTATTCCGCCACGCCGGTTTCATCAGGTGCGACACCGCTTGCCGCCTAGGAAGTCACCGATCAAAACGGGTGCTTGTATCGTGCTCCAGAAGATGCCGAGCTGAAGCCTGGCGCTACATAGTGGCGGAGATTCGAAAATTGAAAACTGGAAATTTGGGAAGAGCCGGCGTGGCGCGGCGAACGCGAGGGCACGCCCGGGCCGCGGGTAGAAAAAGCAGATCCCTCGCCCCCATTCCCGCGATAACGTTGTGCCCACTTTGCCGCTGGCAAACACGGGACCGGGCTCGGGATGACACTGATGGGAGTCAGCCCTTGACGATCTTTTTGGAGCTGGGGTCCCACAGAGCTACGGCTCTGTTGAAATAGGAGAAGTTGGCCAGATGGCAGCCGATGGC
>Ga0126381_100001233_pt1 | contig 27648 bp, 17 predicted proteins | sample PanSoiMetPlot_28_FD_96465 | JGI IMG/M metagenome (GOLD analysis project Ga0126381, IMG submission 96465) | Tropical forest soil microbial communities from Panama - MetaG Plot_28 | ecosystem: Environmental > Terrestrial > Soil > Tropical forest > Bulk soil | place: Panama | collected 2016-02-17
GCAATTGACGCTGTCTTGGCTCTCGAATACCATGCAGCACATTGTGTTTTGCATTTCCGGGAAAGGGATTCCGCCAAGACCATGAAGCGCATTCTCACGACTCTTGCCTGGTTGGCCGTGGCACTCCTGGGCGCCGGCGCTCTCGGGGCGATTGCCATTCACCGCGGCGAACCGCTCAATGCTATGTGGTTTGTCATCGCCGCGCTTTGTTGCTACCTGGTCGCCTTCCGGCTCTACTCCGCTTTTGTGGCCGCTAAAGTTCTTGCGCTCGACGACACACGCGCCACTCCCGCCGAGCGTCACGATGACGGACGCGACTTTGTTCCAACGAACAAATGGGTCCTCTTCGGCCACCATTTTGCGGCCATCGCCGGCCCCGGCCCGCTCGTTGGCCCCACGCTGGCCGCACAGTTCGGCTATCTGCCGGGAACTCTTTGGCTGATTGCGGGAGCGGCGTTTGGCGGCTGCGTTCAGGACTTCGTGATTTTGTTCTGTTCGATCCGCCGCGATGGAAAATCCCTTGGCCAGATGGCGCGCGAAGAAGTGAGCAAACGAGGCGGCATTATTGCGCAACTCGCCGTTCTCGCCATCGTCATCATTCTTCTCGGAGTCATCGCCCTTGTCGTGGTGAACGCGCTGAAAGCCTCTCCCTGGGCCACTTTTACAATCTCCATGACGCTGCCCATTGCCTTGCTACTTGGCGTTTATCTTCGATTCTTGCGGCCCGGCAAGGTTGTGGAAGCCTCAATCATCGGCCTTACTCTCGTTCTCTTTGTGGTCGTCGCCGGACGATGGGTGGCGGAATCTCCTTCGTGGTCGCATGTGTTCACGCTCGGAGGCGTATCGCTAGCAATTGCGATCATTGTTTACGGTTTCATTGCATCCGTGCTGCCTGTCTGGCTGTTGCTGGCGCCGCGCGATTATTTGATCGCGTTTATCAAAGCCGGAGCGATCTTTTCGCTCGCGGCCGGCATCCTGTTTGTCCGGCCGGACGTCTTAATGCCGCCGCTCACTCGTTTTATCGACGGAACGGGGCCCGTTTTTGCCGGAAAGATCTTCCCGTTCTGCTTCATCACCATTGCCTGCGGCGCCGTCAGTGGATTCCATTCGCTGATCTCTTCGGGCACGACTCCAAAAATGATTCTCCGCGAGAGCCAGGCTCGCTTTATAGGCTATGGCGCCATGCTGCTGGAATCCTTCGTCGGGGTGATGGCCATGGTCGCGGCCTGCGCGATGACGCCCGGTGTGTACTTCGCCATCAACAGCCCCGCTGGCATCGTCGGTTCGACCCCAGACGCAGTTGCGGCCATGACCACCAGTTGGGGCTATCCACTTAGTGGCCAAACTATGGTTGACATGGCACACGCGGTCGGCGAACAAACGCTGCTGAATCGCACTGGCGGGGCGCCGTCGCTCGCCGTCGGCATGGCCCAGATTTTTTCGAGCACCATCGGCGGCGGACGCCTCCTCGGAATCTGGTATCACTTTGCCATCATGTTTGAGGCGCTTTTCGTGCTTACTGTGCTGGATGCGGGAACACGCGTGGGGCGCTTCATGATTCACGAAATGGGAGGACGAATTTGGAAGCCGCTCGCGCGTACCAATTGGTTGCCCGCAGTTTTGCTTTGCAGCGCGCTCATCGTCGGCTCCTGGGGATACTTTCTCTACCAGGGTGTGATCGATCCACTGGGCGGAATCAATTCCCTCTGGCCACTTTTTGGCATTGCCAATCAGTTGCTCGCCGCGGTCGCGCTCGTGGTAGCCACCACGATTCTGATGAAGATGGGATGCTTGCGATGGATTTGGGTTACCGTGATTCCGATGGTGGCCCTCATCATAATTACGCTAACTTCAAGCTATCAAAAGATTTTGAGTCCGAACCCGCGCATAGGATTTCTCTCCAATGCGAACGCTTTAGCGGCCCAAATCGCCAGCGGTGCAATCCCTGCCGCAAAAGTTACTGAGACTCGTCGGCTCATGTTCAACCTGAGGCTCGATGCCGTGGTGACGTCCGTTCTTGTTGTGATGATCGTGCTTCTCATTCTCGAGGCCCTCGTCCAGTGGTATGGGATTCTCAGCCGTCGAAGCGAAGCCGTGCTCCATGAATCGCCCTACATCGCGACTCGCTGGGCCAAAGATTTTGCAGGCGCAGGTCATGGCGTAGCTGTAGGCGACGCCATCGGAGATGATTGATGCGCAAAGCAGCTAAACGTACGAAACGGCTGCTTCGCCGCTTCTGGCGCGGTCTGCGCGAATGGTGTGGCGACGCAGCATACGAAACCTATTTACGTTCAAACGCCAGCCGGGTCAGCTCTTGCCGCACTCTGACCCAGGCCGAGTTTTACGTCGACCAGCTTAATCGCCGCTATTCCCGGCCCAACCGCTGCTGTTGAATAGCACGACAAGCACGACACTCGCACCTTGTCTCCAGCATTCGGAGGAGCTAGACTCTCGGCAATTCCCGTTAGGGCCCATTTTTTAAAAATCTTCATGGAGGAATGCATGCGACCACCTCACCGTTTGCTCTTGTTTCCTCTCCTCGTCCTTGCGGTCGGGCTTCTTTTCTTGAATTCGGCAGCACAGGACAAAGCGAAACCCGATTTCGACTTTAATGCCAGCTACATTGAAGCTTGCAGTTGCGACATGTTCTGTCCCTGCTACTTCAACACCCATTCCACGAATCACATGGAGATGGGCGGCCACAACATGGAAGAACACTTCTGCCGCGCCAACCTCGTTCTTAAGGCCGGCAAAGACTCTTACTACAAAGACGTGAAGCTGGAGGGCGCGAAAGTTTGGGTCGCCACCGATCTCGGGAGCGACTGGAGCACAGGCAAGGATTCCTGGCTGGTGGTGAACTTCGATCCCAGCGTCACCAAGGAACAGCAGGCAGCGCTGGCGGACATTCTCGGGCAGCTCTATCCGATTCCTTGGCAGAAAAAGGTCGTTCAAACGGGCGCGTTTTCATGGAATGTGGACACCAAGACTGGCGTGGCGCACGCCAAGATGAACGATGGCAAAGGCGAAGTCATCCTGGAACGCGTCAGCGGCAATAGCCCCGACCACGAAGTTGTCATGAGCAACCTGAAATACTGGGGCGCCCAGTCCAACAATGGCTTCCGCATGTGGAAGAGTAAACACGAAGCATTCGAAGGCGACGGCCATAAGTTTTCATACGACGGCACGAACGGCTTCCTAATTACTATTCATTTCTCGGGAAATGCAAAGGCCGCCTCAGCGGACTAAACCTCGGCCATAAGTCCATCGCAGGCGCTTGTGGATCGCTCTTTTGCAAAACGCAGGCGCCTGCCTAGAACTCCTCGTCGTCTTCTAGGCTGTTCTTCAACACGCTGGTTTTGTGCGTGATTCGAATACTGTCAGTACGAATCCCGGCGAGGATTGCTCGCCTCGTTTCCTCCGGCAGCATCTCCGGAGCAAAAACTCCCGCCGGCTCTCGCGGGAAAAACTTGACGAATAGCGCCGCGACGTGAGCCGTGGCATAAGCCACAGGAGTAGTGAGTCGTCCCTGCTGCCGAATCTGGTACAAGGTCGGAAACACGCAGTCGCTGCGAATCACCAAGCGCTCGTCCTGTTTCTTGCCATGTTTTGTTCCTTCCACTAACACGGCGGCGGCAAACCGCGCGTTTTGTAAGATACCCTGACGAATCAGCTTTGCGATTCTCTTTGGTGAAAACGTTTGGGGAAAGCGCTGCCGCGCCATGCCGCGAGATTTTGTCAGGATCCCGAGTTTGTGCCAGCGCCGTAGGCGGTCGATTTCGTTCCCACCGATTTTCACGTCCAGGTCCCGCATTCGAATGAAGTAGGGCAATGTGGCCACTTCGTCCTGGGCGGCTAACACCACGCGTACCGTGCCGATGGGATCAGGAAACCGAAACTTCTCGATTTCCGAAAACCGCTTGCCTAGCTCAAATTTCCCGCTGCGGTAAATCCGCGGGTGCGAAACCGCTTCGTCAAACGACACTTCCGGCGACCACTGCGAAATCGGGTCTTCGCTTTCGCTGCTTTCGTAGAGCCGGATGTGTACGCACTCCACCTCATCGAGCATATCGGCCGCCCGTTTCGCGAGCAGATTCGTAAGCCCCGGCGCCGCTCCGGCATTAATTACCGCCGCGCGATTCTTCTCTTCGAAGCGCTTCGTGTAACGGAACTGCTCAGCTTTGAAAGGATTCCTCGTAAGGTGGGAGCTTAGATCCAGGTAGTGCGCGCGCAGCCGCAGCGCCGCCCGCAACACAATCTCATTGAACACCGAAGCGGAAGCATTAACGACCAGCTGGCAGCCTTTCGCCACCTTCACGATGCCGCGAAGGTTTCGCGCATTCACCTCCGTGACAGGGATGGTGCTTCTTTTACCCAAGAACCGCCGCGCTCGCTCTGGATCGCGGTCCCCGCACCAGACCGTATGTCCTTGGCGCTCCAGCAATTGTGCGAGAAGCGAGCCGGTAGCCCCGGCCCCTAAGACGAAGATCCGCATGGCGTGGGCAAAACTCTACCACAATAGCAACGCCTTCTTGAGGCTCTGTCGCCAATGTCACGGAATTGCGCTTATTTCCATACAGGAATACACTTATGGTCGTAACTCCGACCCCTGCTGCCTACAGGAGAACCAACCCAGGGCCGCGGGGGCGACGTCCCAGTAAGTTATTGGACTCAGGGTTCGGGTGGAAACGCCTGCGCCTCCCGCGTTTGGAAAGGAGCGTTTCACCGGAAATCTACAGATTTCCGGCTTGCGCCCGATTCCAAAGCTGGATTCGGGCGGTTTTGTTTTAGGGTGAGTCGGTTTCTCTAGCAGCGGCATCCAACGTAGGCCAGCCAAATGACCCTTCACGACAGTTTCGGCCGCCAGATCACCGACCTTCGCATCTCGGTGACCGATCGCTGCAATTTCCGCTGCGTGTATTGCCGTTCCGCCGACCCGGAAAACTACCGCGACCACGGCGAAATCCTCTCCTGGCCCGAGCTTGACCGTCTGTCCAGAATCTTCCTGGACCTCGGCATCCGCAAAATTCGCGTCACTGGCGGCGAACCTCTGGTCCGCGACGGAGTGGAAGCCTATATCTCCCGCCTGCACGCCTTGGGCTTCCCCGATCTTTCGATGACCACCAACGGCCATCTTCTCGCCGAGCGCTGTGACCGCCTACTGGCGGCAGGCCTTCGCCGCATCAACATCAGCCTCGATTCGCTCGATCCTGCCAAGTTCGAGCGCATCACCCGCACGCAGTCGTTCTCCAAAGTCATGGACGGCATCGACGCCGTCCAAAACTCGCGCCTCGCTCCCGCCAAAGTGAATGCCGTCCTTGTTCGCGGCCTCAACGACGATGAAGTCGAGGCCTTCGCTCAATTTGCCCGCGAGCGCGGCGTCATCATGCGTTTCATCGAATTCATGCCGCTGGACGCCGACCGCCATTGGTCACGGGAGCTCGTGGTTCCTGCCGCGGAGGTTTACGAACGCATCCACGCCCGCTGGCCGCTGGTCCAGATTCCCCACGAGCGCAGCGAAACGGCGCGCAAATATCGCTTCGCCGATGGCGGTCCCGGCGAAATCGGCCTCATCGCCTCGGTAACTCAGCCCTTCTGCGGCTTCTGTTCGCGTATCCGCGTCACTGCGGACGGCAAACTCCGCACGTGCCTCTTCAGCAAGGAGGACCACGACCTTCGCTCGCTCCTTCGTGAAGGAGCGGACGACGACGATTTGTCTTCTTATATCCGCTCGGTGGTCAACGAAAAAGAGGAAGGCCACCGCATCAACGAGCCAGGCTTTGTACCCCCTTCCCGCACCATGGTCTTTATTGGGGGTTAGTTGGACAACAACGGGCGATATGAGAAAATAGAGATTCACAGCGGTTCAGGGACCGCGCGAAAGCCACCTCTAAGGTAGAAATTACACCAGCCATGGGCCATCTAGTCTCCATCTCGGGAAGCAGCACCGTCATCGGCACGGAGCAGCCAGCCACGGTTCGCGCGCCTGAGATTGAGCCGGGGGTCGGGTGCAACTTTGACTCCTACCTGCTCGTTCCCGATAACACGCTCGATGAGCGCATTGCCGCCGCCAAAGACCGGCTGGGCGAAGACGTGGTCATTCTCGGCCACCATTACCAGCGCGATGAGGTCATCAAGTTCGCCGATTTTCGCGGCGATTCCCTGAAACTTTCCTCCCAAGCCTCCGAAGCTTATGCCCGCTATATTGTTTTCTGCGGCGTTCATTTCATGGCCGAAAGCGCGGATATCCTCCGTCGCGAGCACCAGATCGTAGTGCTCCCGGATTTGAACGCGGGCTGCTCGATGGCGGATATGGCCGATATCGGCCAAGTGGAAGCCTGCTGGGGCGAACTCGCCTCCGTGGCGGACACCAGCCGCATCGTTCCAGTCAGCTATATGAACTCCACCGCCGCCATCAAGGCGTTTACCGGCCAGCATCGCGGCTCGATTTGCACCAGCTCCAACGCCGCCGCCGTTCTGAAGTGGGCCTTCCAAAATGGCGAGAAAGTCCTCTTCTTACCCGACGAGCATCTTGGCCGAAACACCGGCCATCGCATGGGCATTCCCCTCGAACAAATGATTGTCTGGGACCCATACCAGGAGCTTGGCGGAAATGCGCCGGAAGCGATCCGCAGCGCGCGCATCATCCTGTGGAAAGGCTATTGCTCCGTGCACCAGCGCTTCACGCCGCACCAGGTAGCACGCGTGCGCCGCGAGCATCCCGGTATTCGCGTCATCGTTCATCCGGAATGCCGCTTCGAGGTCGCCCAAGCCGCCGATCAAATTGGCTCCACTGAAGGCATCATCAAAGCGATCGAGTCCGCCCCCGCAGGTTCGGAATGGGCCGTGGGCACAGAAGTCCACTTGGTCAACCGTCTTGGCAAAGCTTTCCATGACCGTAAAATCATTTCCCTCGATCCCAACGTTTGTGTTTGCACCACCATGTTCCGCATCACCCCGCAGCATCTCCTCTGGGCCCTGGAGAACCTCGGCTCGGGTAACGTCGTGAACCGCATTTCCGTTGACGAGCGCACGCGTTACTACGCCCGGCTAGCTCTCGACCGCATGCTTGCGTTACGCTAGGCCAAAGCGGTGGCAATTGCAGTCTGTTTCTTCTTGCAAAGCATCCGACTCTAGAAGAGACTTCGTTTGTGCACTTTTTTTGACGAAGGAATCGAGTCGAAGCATACCAATGGCTGACGAAGATCCAGAGCAAGACGAAACTCCGGAGCCACCTCAGCGGCTCTTCACTCTTTCTGAAGCCGAACGTGTGCGCAAAGACCTCGAGCCGTTTCTGATCGAAGCCATTGATTGCCGCAAGAAGCTTTCTGGACTCGAGAACGATCTCTCTGCCGTTTCCGCCCGCATTATGATGATGGGCGGCGTCATCGTTCCTTACGAAAAACTGTCCAAGCTCCGCGCCGAGCACACCCAGCTCGCGCAAACGCTGAAGTCTGCGCTCAGCCGCATCCTCGAAACCGGGTGCATCGTTAAAGACCTGGATGTGGGTCTGCTCGATTTTCCTGCGATTATTGACAATCAGGATGTCTATCTGTGCTGGAAGCTCGGCGAGGACCGCATCCGTTTTTACCATCGGCAGGACGAAGGCTTCGCCGGCCGCAAGCCGCTCGATCCAACCGATCTCGGCCCCGGCGACAAAGTCCAGTAGCACGGGTTTTAACCCGTGCTCTTATCTTTAAGGAGCTTGTTGGCCAGCTCGGCCCAGGCCTACACTGTCTCGCGATCCGCACAGAATGAAGTCTGTGCTACGTTTTGTTCGCAAAGGGGATTCTTTTTGCCTTTCACGAATGAAAACCGCCTGAAGGATTCCGCCAGCCCGTACTTGCGCTCCGCCGCTCATCAACCCATCGAGTGGCACGAATGGGGCGATTCCGCGTTTGCACGCGCCAAATCCGAGGACAAACCCATTCTCCTCGACATCGGCGCTGTATGGTGCCACTGGTGTCACGTCATCGACCGGGAGAGCTACGAAAACGTTGAAATCGCCAAGATCATTAATGAGCATTTTGTTGCGGTGAAAGTAGACCGCGACGAGCGCCCTGACGTTGACTCGCGCTATCAGTCCGCCATCAGCGCTATTTCCGGGCAGGGCGGCTGGCCGCTCACCGGCTTTCTGCTTCCCGATGGCAAACCCTTTTTCGGTGGAACGTATTTCCCGCCCGAGGACCACATGGGCCGCCCCGGCTTTCGCCGCGTGCTTCTCGCCGTTGCCGATTCCTATCGCAACCGCCGCCCCGAGCTAGAACGCGCTGCCAATTCGCTCTCCGAAGCGGTCGCGCAGGCCGAAGCTTTCTCCGGCGCTCGCGCGAAGTTCGACCTCGACGTGGTAGACGCCCAAATCCAGTCGATTACACAACTCTTCGATATTAAAAACGGCGGCTTCGGCCGCGCGCCAAAATTCCCTCACGCGTCAGCAATCGATCTGCTTCTTGAGCGTTACCAACAAACCAAAGAAAAACATCTTCTCGCCATGGTTGAAACCACGCTCGAAAAAATGGCCCGCGGCGGCGTTTATGATCAGCTCGCGGGTGGCTTCCATCGCTACTCCGTGGACGAACGATGGCTGGTCCCCCACTTTGAAAAAATGTCTTACGACAACTCCGAACTGCTGAAGAACTATTTGCACGCCGCCCAAGTCAGCGAAAAACAAGACGGGGAAGCTTCGTTCTCCGAAGTCGCGGAAAGAATTGCGATTTGGGTTCTCACTGATCTTTCGGACCAAGAAAATGGCGGTTTCTACGCCAGCCAGGATGCCGACTATTCGCTCGACGACGATGGAGATTTCTTTACCTGGAGTTTGGACGAAGTTCGCGCGGTTCTGACTCCCGAAGAATCGCGCGTCATCGAGCTTTACTACGATGTCGAACCCCAAGGCGAGATGCATCACAGACCTGAAAAAAATGTCCTATGGATAGCGCGCGGCTTTGAGGAAATCGGGAAAATGCTCAGATGTGACCCGGATGAGATAGCCACCACAAAGCTCAAGGCTGAAAACAAAATGATGGCTGCGCGCCTAAGACGCCCAGTCCCGTTCATCGACAAGACTATGTATGTCGCCTGGAACGCAATGTTTGTCTCCGCGTTCCTCAAGACTCAGCATGCCCTGTTTACTCCGCAGTGTGCCAAAGATTGCCGCGCACTAGCGCTTAAGACTATTGACCGCATGCTTCGCGAAGCCTGGAGTGAATCGCATGGCTTTGTCCATCGCATTGGCGGGCCAACCCTCGAAGGTTCTCTCGACGATCAAGTCTTCAGCATTTTGGCATTACTTGATGCCTACGAAACCACACTCGACTCCCGCTATTTCGGCGCCGCGCAAAAAACGATGGACCTCACTATCGCTCGCTATGGCGACGCCGAAAACGGTGGCTTCTTCGATCGGCCCTCCGACGCCGCTAGCATGGGCGGCCTCGAAGTGCGTCGCAAACCGTTTCAAGATTCCCCGACACCGGGAGCCAATTCGGTAGCAGCTATCGCGTTGATTCGCATGCACGCCCTCACCGGTGATAATCGCTACCGAGCTTTCGCGCAAAAAACGCTCGAAGCCTTTGTCGGCGTTGCCCCGCAATACGGCCTCTTCGCCTCGACCTACGGTCTCGCCGCAATGCTTTTCGCCCGTCATCCCATTCAAGTCGTCATCACCGGCCCCGCTGGCGACACAACCGCCCAAGCCCTCGAAGAAACCGCCCACCGCGTCTTCCGCTTTGGCAAATCCGTCTTGCGGGTCACTCCGGGAACACAGCCCACTGCCCTGGCCGGTGCTCTCAAAGAAACTCTTCCGCATCTCCCCGCCGATAAGCCTCTAGCCGTCGTCTGCTCCGGCCAAACCTGCCTTCCTCCGACTAGCGATCCAGCGCAACTCACCGCCTATCTGGAAAGTGGCGCGACTGGCGCTACCGCCACAGCTTTCTAGCTTCGTCTCCTTGATCCCATTGGAAGATTCACTTTGCTCTCACGAGTTTGAAGTCTTCCGAGAATGCCTCTTTGTCTTCAACGCGTTCTTGCATGAGTTTTCGAAGCTCATCCGTGCTTGCCGTGAGTATAAAGTCTCCGTTTTCTCCAAAGTGCGAAAGAGGGGACAAGCCCGCCTTGATCTGCGCCTTCACCCAATCTCCTTTAAGCAAATGAATCTCCAGCTCGTCTTTTTCAAGGCAGACTCGGCCAACCATATGCGCTTCCATCCCGGGAAAGGCCATCAATGTGTCCTTCGATTCAAAGGCCTTATTGCCAGTGTCCCCTTCAAAATCAGCGAATAGGGCAGACCCCATTCTCACTAGACGGACCTTCACTAGCAGTCCTCCGTTTGCTACCACCGTCCCCAGCTTTAGGTCGTAAGAAACCTCGTCCTCGGATTTTGCGAATGTCCATCTCCCATTCTTGTCGTCGGGGTTGTTCGGATCAGGTTCTGCGAGCTTCCAAATCCCCAACAAGTCCTGGCTCAAAGGCCTTGCACCTGCCCTATAAAGTGAAGAAGGAAACAACAGGTCCGCATCCATTCATCGAGAATGTCAAAGCTAGAACCCCTGCGAACAAGATTCGGCGTTTCATGGAACCTCCTTGACGGAGCTCCTTAGAAGAAGAGTCACTGGCACTTCATCGCGCTTACATTGATGGGGCGTTGGTTGCCTATGATTTTACGCCAAAGTTTTTCGTTTGACTGGTTCGCCAAAAAAGTGGGCACGATGCCCTCGCACCGCGCCCCGTTAAAATCATTCCCAAGCTTTTCGCGACCGGCGTCTCCCGCCAGTCACGGGTCACCAGTCACTTTCTTACTTCTTCGGCCTCGACTCCGGCGGCACCATCCCGTTCGCCCGGTAATACACCACCAGGTTGCCGTAGTGCTCTCCAGAGTGCTCAATCAATCCGTACGCCAGGTCATACAAGCGGTCCAGATGCGGCCCTCCGTCATTGACCGCCTCATTCAATCCTTTGTCACCCTTCGACTTGATCGCATCCGCCCCGTCCTGCACGCACTTTTTCACGAACGCCACCAAATCCGCCTTATTGTTGATTTTCAGGTCTGCGGGCTTGGGGTCGTCCTGGTAACGCGGCTTTTGGCCCAGCGCGAAATCCGTGAAGTAATACATGGACGCGGATACGTGCAACAGCACCGCGCGAAACGTCCTCGAATCCGGATTCGGCTTGTAATCGTATTTGTCTTCGGGCAGATCCTCGGCAATGGCGACCAGTTTCCGCCCGATTTCGTTCCATTGCTCCAACACCGCCTGCGACGGACTCGGCGCCGGCTTCGGAGGCGCCTTTTTTGCCTCCTGAGCCACCACCGGGAGCGCCACCATCCCCACGGCCAACACCACACCGCACAACCGCATCCACTTCGTCGTCATGGTTTTTTCCTCCGTTTTGTCCCCGCTTGGAGAGGGCACTCCCTTTCAGACGCGCATTCCTGGAAAGTGTTTCCCGTATGGCCAGCCGGGACCCTGTCCTTTTGCCGGGTTTATCTTAAGCAGTATTCCAGTGTTTCGCCATTCGAATTCCATGAAGACCGCGTGTTAAAATTGAGCTTTACGCCTGGGGGATTTTTGTGAACTGGTATTTTCTACTGCTTCGGGTCGGGATTGGGCTGGGAGTCGCCGCGCTGCTCTACCTTTCGCAGCGCTTCTGGTACCGCTCCCTGTGGCGCGTGACTTCACACTGGGGCCGTCTGTGGCTTCGTCGCGGGCCCCGGTTTGTCTACGTCGTTCTCCTGCTGTTGATGCTGGTAACCCTCATTCGAGTGGTGATTATGGGCCGCTCGGGGGTCACTCATCGGACTTCCTGGCTCAGTGTGCTTACAGGGCTCTGGTTCTTTAGCGCGCTCTTCGCTTACTTGTCTGTGAAAACCGTCCACGGATTGGAGCGCATTTGGCGCTGGTCGCACGCCGCCGCTGTCAAGAGAGTCCCTGCTTTTGCGCAGAATCAGCAGCATTCCGACGCTTCTTCCGAAGCGCCCGAGAGGGTCCCCGATCCCGGCCGGCGTTACTTCTTCCGTACGGCGACGGCGGCTGCAGGCGCAGCTCCCTTCCTCACCGCGATGTACGGTTTTGCAGCCGAGCGCCTCAATTATCAGGTCCGCCACATCGAAATCCCAATTCCTGACCTGCCATCAGGGCTCGATGGCATGAAGATTGTGCAGTTGAGCGATATTCATCTGAGCGGCTACATGTCGCGCCCGCAAGTTCGCCGTGCCGTCAACATGGCCAACGAACTTGGCGCGGACCTCGCCGTTGTCACGGGCGATCTGGTCACCGGCCCAGGCGACCCGATTGCTGATTGCGTAGAGGAAATTCGCGAGCTGGATACGCCTCTCGGTACTTGGGGCTGTAACGGCAATCATGAAATCTATGCCCACGCGGAAGACATCGCGGCCTATCTTTATGCTCAAGCGGGGATGCACCTTCTTCGCCAGTCAAACACGCAAGTCACGTTCAACGGCGCGAAGTTCAATCTGATCGGCGTGGATTATCAGCGCGAATACAACGCCCGCGGACAACGTCGTCAGATGCTTGCCGGGATCGAACCTTTGGTTCGCCGCGACATGCCCAATATTCTTCTTTCCCACAATCCAAATTCGTTCAATCGCGCCGCAGAACTTGGCATCGAGCTGTCGCTTGCCGGCCACACGCACGGGGGACAGATTCAAGTGGAAATCCTCGATCACCGGCTTAGTCCCGCGCGATTCATCAGCGATTACATTGCCGGCCTATATAGCCGCCCGATGTTTGCGCCGGCCCACACGGAGCGCGCGGGCTCTGTCGTTTCGACAGCGAAGAAATTCACGGCGGAATCCTCGGCCATGGCAAGCATCTATGTGAACCGCGGCCTGGGCACGGTCGGCGCTCCAGTTCGCCTGGGCGTTCCCCCAGAGATCAGTCTGATCGTCCTTCGCAAGGCCTAGACCGAATTTAGTCGCAAAAGTTACCCCGTTAGTGAAATTGTCGGTTTTTTGTCTTCCGCATTTTCGTATTGTCTCCCGGGCCGAAAATCCCGTTTTCTGAACCTCCACCCGCAGTCCGGATTTGCTGCGAACCACTAAGTCTTTTGTCCTCATAGGTCAAAAAGTTTAGTCAGCTTCAACAGTCCTTGGTAGGCAGACTGCATCGAACCTCCAAGCCCAGGCGAACGAAGTGTCCCTGCGTCTTGGGAAGTGCTCCGTCTGCGAAATTTCGTTCTGGAGGGAAGCCGATCATGTGGTCTAGCAAGTCCTGGAAGTTTTTCGCCGTTTCTTTTCTTTTGCTTCTTTTGTTTCCCGCACCGACCCCAGCCCAGCATTACAAACAGACAAATCTCGTCTCGGATATTACGGGCGTGGCTCCTACGATCGATCCGAACCTGAAAAACCCGTGGGGCCTCACGCGCTCCTCGAGCAGTCCTTGGTGGATTGGCAACAACAATTCCGGCACATCCACGCTGTACACCGCCACAGGAACCATCATCCCCATCAACGGTACCGGCACCGTCACCGTGCCGCCACCAGGTTTTGCGCCCGGTACGCAATCTGCGCCAACCGGTGTGGTTTTCAACGGCAGCCCAACCGATTTTCTCGTTGCTCCGGGTAAATCAGCGCACTTCATCTTTGCCACCGAGGATGGGACTATCTCGGGCTGGGCAGGCGGGCAGAGCGCCACGCTAGTAGTCGACAACTCCGATCATGGCAGCGCTAACAGCGCCGTCTACAAAGGAATGACTTCCGCTGAAATCAAAGGTGGGAAATTTCTCTATGTCACCAACTTCCGCTCCGCTAAAGTCGAAGTCTACGACACGAATTTCCATCGTTTTTTCCCCAGCAATGAAAGCGGAGAATCCTTTGTCGCTGACGAAGTTCCCGAAGGCTTCGCGCCCTTCAACATTCAGAATATTGGCGGTACTCTTTTCGTGACGTATGCCAAGCAGGATGGGCCAAGGCACGATCCCGTCGGCGGCGCCGGTTTCGGCTTCGTTGAACTCTTCACGCCGTCAGGCCGGAATATCGGTCACCTTCAGCACGGCGACTGGTTCAATGCTCCCTGGGGAGTGGTGTGGACTACCCGCGACTTCGGCGAATTCAGCAACGCCATTCTCGTGGGCAATTTCCGCAGCGGCTGGATCGCCGCCTTCAACGGCTTCACCCACAAATTCGTCGGCTTCCTGAAGAATCCCGACGGTTCGCTGGTCACGATTGACGGCCTGTGGTCGTTGACCTTTGCAAATGACGGCATCGCTGGTCTGGCAAATACACTGTACTTTACTGCGGGCATCAACAACGAAACTGATGGCCTTTTCGGCACTTTGACTCCCGTTGATGGCCTCGACGGCGACGAAGAGTAAAGTCAGCGGCAAACTTCACCAAAACGAGGTTCCGAACAAGAAAGCGAAAACAAAAAGGTGGGGTTGCCCCGAGACGGCAGAGTTCCGAGCGCACTCTGCCGTCTTTCTTTTTGGAGTGCGGGAGCTTGTTTACCCTGCTTGCCCCTTTTGCTCGGAGCCCCGAAGGGAACATTGAAGGGAGCTCCGAAGGGCTTTTGTGTACCCTGTTTTGCTCTAAGCTGCGAAGGACTGCCACTTTTCTTCCCTTCACCAGCCTAATATCGCCAAGATTCAAGTTTGCCCGCTGCCAATGCTAGAATCCTTCCACTCGAATCTCGCCATGCCCATTCTCGAAAAAAACTATTGGCTCGAAACCCTAACGATGCCACCGGCGCCATCCGCGCGCGGCTTGTCAGAAAACATTGACGTCGCTGTTGTCGGCGGCGGCTTCTGCGGACTCTCCGCGGCGCTCGCTCTTGCAAAGCGAGGGGTAAACGTCGCCGTTCTCGAAGCCGAAACCTTCGGATGGGGCGCCAGTTGCCGCAACGGCGGCATGGTGCTCACGGGCATGAAATTGCCCGTTCCTACGCTAATCAAGCGCTACGGCCGCGAAGCCGTGCGCAAAATGTACGCCGCCTCTCTCGAAACCGTCGATTGCGTCGAGAAAATCGTCCGCGACGAAAGTATCGAATGCAATTTATCCCGCTGCGGCCACCTCGAAGTTGCTTGCAAGCAGTCACATTTCGATGCCTACCCCGAATCCGCCGCCCTCATGCAGCGCGAATTCCATCTTGAACAGCGCATCGTTTCCAAGAGTGACTTGCGCGCCGAAATCGGCTCGGACATTTACTTCGGCGGCATCGTCGACGAAACCAGCGCCGGTTTAAATCCCGCTCGCTACGTTGCCGGACTAGCTCACGCCGCTCAGCGCACCGGCGCTTGCCTCTACGATGGGACGCGCGTTGAAAAAATCGAGCTCCAGTCGCAAAACGACGGTCGTAAATTCCGCGTTCGCACGTCCCGAGGCACGCTCACCGCGCGCGAAGTGATTCTCGCCAGCGGCGCGTACACCACGAATGCCACTCCGGCGCTGCGAAAAAAAATCATTCCCATTGGCTCCTACATCATCGCTACGGAAGTCCTTCCGCCCGACCTTGCCCGCGAACTCAGCCCGCGCAACCGCATGATCTACGACTCCAAACACTTCCTCTACTACTACCGCTTGACCCCCGACAATCGCATGCTGTTTGGTGGCCGCGCGGCCTTTTTCCCCGAAACCGAAAGCACGATTCGCCAAAGCGCGGAAATCCTTCGCCGCGGAATGATTCACGTTTATCCGCAATTGCGCGACACCAATGTCGAATACGTCTGGGGCGGCACGCTGGACTTCACTCTCGACGTTATGCCGCATGCCGGAAAAATTGACGAGATGTATTTCGCGGCAGGCTTTGCAGGTCACGGCGTCGCCGCGGCCACTTGGTTCGGGACGAAACTCGCCGGCATGGTTTGCGGCGAAACGGACACCACTCCGTTTTCCACAATTCCCTTCCTCACAGCGCCCTTTGGTTTGCGCAGCGGCCACACCTGGGCGCTTCCCCTCGCCGGTCTGTGGTACAGAATTCTCGACTTCTTCACGTAGCGCGCGGGTTGCCCGTGCTCTTCGCCGCATGAAATTTCCGAATCACTAAATACATTGGAAGCGCCAGCAGCACCGGCGCCGGCCCCCATTTCCGTGCAAACGGATCGCTTCCTGCCAAAGCAATCACGCTCATCACCAGCGGTGCAGTCACAACATAAAAAAGTCCGCCGCGCCCCCCGGGAATCCGAAACGGCCGCGGCATCTCAGGCTTCGACTTTCGCATACTCCAAGAAGCAAGCACCGTCAAAACCGTAACTCCAATGCGCAGCCACACGTAAACGGTCAGCAACTGCACCATGGTCTTTTGCGCCAGCAACGCATACACAACCGACGACGCGATAATCGCGATCCACGGCGTTCCATACCGCGGATGCCGCGCAGAAAACGCCGCAGGCAAATATCCATCCTCGGCCATCGTCGAGGGCATGCGCGTACTCGTCAGCACCGTAGCGTTCAACAACGCCACGTTGCCGATCATGGCCGCCAACGTTATGAGGATTCCCAACCACGGCCCGCCAATCAGAAGCGCCGCTGTTGAAAAATATCCGGTGTGCCACTTCTGCCAGTCTCCCAGCGCAGCCAACGAAAAAAGTGTTGGCAGAAAATATGTCGCAATCGACAGCGGCACCACGATCGCCAGCGCCCGCGGATACGTCCTTTGCGGATTCTCCACTTCTTCTGCGACGTTCGAAAGCTGCTCGTATCCCGAATAAAGCCACAACCCAAGCGCCAGCCCGGCACCGAAAACTTGGAACCTCGGCGCATGGGGCGGCACCATCGGCGAGAACGGATTGTGCTGCCATTTCAGCGCCGCGATGACGCACAACACGCCCACAACCGCGAGCACAGAAACTTCCAGTATCGTCGAGACCACTCCCACAGCATGAATCCCGCGCACGTTCACGTAACAAATCACCGCAATCAGTGCGAAGGCAATCGCATAATGCATCCATCCACCCATCGGCCCGAAGTAAAACGAAAGGTAGGCCGTCAAGTAGTCCGCAAAAAGCACCGCGTACGCCGCCGCCAACAAGAACGAAGCGGTCCAGTTCCACCAACCGGCAAGAAATCCCCAGAAGTCTCCGAATCCCGCGCGTACCCAGCGGTAGAATCCGCCCTCCACAGGAATCGCCGTGGTCAACTCCGCCGACACGAGCGAGACCGGGATGCACCAGAACAATGGAATCAGCAGTAGATAGAGCAGCGTCAGCCCAGCGCCGCTCGTCGTCACCATGTCTTCTAGTCCAAACGGCCCGCCGGTCGCATATGCGTACATCACGAAAACGAACGGCAGCAAGCTCGCCTTGCGCAAACCAGCTCGCAGATTCGTCCCGCCTGTAGCGGCCGCCTTTCTATCCCGAGCGAAGTCGTCGGGCTGATGCGGGCCGCCCCAAGCCTCTTTCGATTCGTCGGAAATGTTTTGATTGGGAATGTTCGCGCTACCCTCGTTCACGGCAAGGAAGTTTACCGTCCGCTGCCGGTAGTTCCAGCCTTAAAATACGTGCCACAGCCCACACCGACATATCCCTTGTAAGTATCTGTGAAGTTACGCTGCTTTGTGCTATGTTAGCGCCGAGCGGTGGTCCGTCCCCGAACCCATTCCAACGAAAGCGTCTGGTTAAAGACAGCCTTTGCCCCAGGTGAATGTCGCTGGCAAGAGCTGACATGGGCTATGAACAAGCGTGAGGCTCAGGTCTTTACCGCAGCCCCAATGGAGGGGTTTCCCCGGTTCGGTCTCTACCGTGTTTCCAGTAGCCTTGCGCCTTTTCGAGTCCAAGTTGTCCTTTCCAGTTCGCTCAGTAGTCTGATCGATGTTTTCTAGCTCGGGGGTGGTTCCTAGGACGGTTGTAGCTGCTGGTTTCCAGCATGTTCGGTAACCAGGTAAAACGGCAAATCCTCCGCGGTGTGGGCCAACTATGCGACTCTTGAAATCTGCCTTACACTTTGCTTTCCTGCTGTTCTGCACGCTCTTGCTGGTTTGCTTGAACGCGGTGGCCCAAAAGAAGCCTGCTTCTCCTAACCCCGGCGAAACCCCGACCGGTAAGCCTCTCCCCTCTAAGAAATTGCCGGACAAACTCGGCCCTGAGGAAGAGCAAATATCCTCGGTGCCTGGAGAATCCGGAAAAAATGCAGATGGCCCGGAAGTCATTCGCAAGCGAGCCGAATGGTTTTATGAGCAGCGCAGTTCCGTCAACGGTCACATTCCAGCAGGCGCGCGCTTAAGAGCTTTGCAACACATGCAGCGCATGATGGTCGCTGAGGGGAAGTTGATTCAACGGCCGGATGGGTCTTACGCTGAAGTCGCTCCTCAGCCTGGGCCTTCGCCCTTCGGTGCGGTCACCTCTCCCTGGACTTCAGTGGGGCCCACGCCCACCACGGGCGGTTTCTTTTCGCCAGTCACTGGTCGCGTGACCACTATTGCGGTTGACCCTTCGGACCCTGCCGGCAACACCGTTCTCATCGGCGGCGCCATGGGCGGTATCTGGCGCTCCACCGACGCTGGTGCAACGTGGACCGCCGTCGGCGATCAAAACGCTTCGCTGGCTATGGGCTCCATCGCCTTTGCCCCCTCGAGTCCTTCCACGGTCTATGCAGCCACAGGCGAGTCGGAAGCCGTCGCCTTCGACATTTACTACGGCGCAGGCGTCTTGAAATCCACCGACGGCGGACAGACTTGGACTCAGACCTGCACGGTCGCAAGCTCCACGTGCCCCTTTATTGGTCCCTATAGCGACATTACTCCCTTTGGTTTCTTCACCCTCGGCGGAACGCGTATCACTTACGTGGCCGTCAGTCCCTCAAATCCACAACTGGTCCTCGTCGGGGCACAGACTCAGTTTTCGCAAGGTACGACGGAAGGCCTCTATTGTTCCGATACCGGTGGCAGCACATGGTCCAACATCTTGCCGGATCAGTTGGCCAGCTTTGTCGGTTTCGCTTCCTCCACTGTGGCGTACGCGGCGTTGGGCAATCCGTTTGGCAGTTCGCCCGCAGCTCCGAATGGCAACGGCATCTACAAGGCCACAAGCATCGGTTCTACCTGTTCCACGATCCACTTCTCTCGCCTAACTTCCACAACGCTGCCGCTGCAATCCACCATGGGCCGCATTGATATGGGCATCGCCCCCAGCGACACCTCCGGAAACACAATCTACGCCTCGATCGCCGATTCCAGCACTTCCTCGGAAAGCAATCTCGGCGTTTTCGCTACCACCAACGGAGGCACTTCCTGGACACAAACCGCCGCGCCCGACATCTGCCATTTTCAGTGTTGGTACGACAACGTCGTCAAGGTGGATCCCAATAACCCAAACTTCGTTTTCTTTGGCGGTTCGGCGGTCCGCGATTCTAGCGGAAATCCCTCCTGGGTTGTTCGCACGACAAACGGAGGCACTACCTGGTCTTCCGTCATTCCCAATCTTCCCGGTGGGAGTGCGGGCCTTCCTCATGTAGACAATCACGCAATTGCCTTCGTCAAGCTTGCTAGCGGCAAGGTCCGCATGTATCTCGGCAACGACGGTGGCATCTGGCGCACCGACGACGCCGAGGCGTCCACCGTCGGCTGGACCAATCTCAACAATCCTGGGCTCACTCTTACGCAGTTTTACCCTTACATTTCAATCAACGCATCCCAGCCTGCTATCTCCTTCGGCGGTACCCAAGACAACGGCAGTCAAAACTATCAAGGCCCCGGCACAAGCTGGGTGGACAACCAGCAGTGCGGTGACGGCGCATCGACAGCAGTGGATTCCATTATTCCCAGCACGGTCTACATTGGCTGTGCCACCGGATTCCCTGTCAACGTTTCCTATCAAAACGGGACGCTCGGCACTTTTTCTCCCGCCATAACCGGCATCAACCTTCTTGATTTCTCAAGTTTCATCCCCCCGCTGGTGGCCGATCCCAGTAGGGCAAACACCGCTTATTTCGGTACCACCAGGGTCTATCAAACGCTCGACGGCGGGAACAGCTGGACATTCATTTCCAACGACTTGGTGAATGGCTCCAACGGTGATTCTCTCACTGTGCTAGCGGTGGCACCCACAAATCCCAGTGTTGTGTATGTAGGAGCGAATACCAACACTGCCAGGGGGCTCACTGGACTCGTTTTTGTGGCCACGAACGTTACGCCGGGAACCCTCCAAAATTTTCTTCAAGTCAGCGGACAGGGGGGTCTTCCGCCGCGAGCCCTAACGGCCATCGCCGTGGATCCCGCGGATAACACCGGCAAGACCGCGTACGTCACCTTCTCCGGCTTTTCGTTCGTGAATACGAGTATTGGCATCAACGATCCAACCGGGCACATTTTCAAAACAACAGATGGCGGCGCCACCTGGAATGACGTCAGTTGCTCGGTCGCGGTTTGTGCCACCCCCGCGGCGGCTGATCTTCCCAATACTCCCGTAAACGACGTTGTCATTGATCCCGACCTACCGGGAATCATTTACGCCGCTACGGATGAAGGGGTCTTCGTGGGTGACTGCACCACGGCTCCCTGTAAATGGAGCACTCTTAGCACGGGTCTGCCCCATGTGGTGGTTCTTTCTCTGCGCCTTCACGAACCTTCCCGCACTCTCCGCGCCGCCACCCACGGCCGAGGCGCCTGGGACATCACGCTCAACAACTTCACCTTCAGCGGACCGCATATCACTTCGATCACGCCAACTTCTGCCAACGCGAGTGGTGCCCAGTTCACACTCACCGTAAACGGCAGCGGCCTGACCGGGGGAACCATCATGTTCGGGGCGACTGCCCTCGCCTCCACGGGCAGCGCTTCCGACACTACCCTCTCGGGCACTGTACCCGCAGTGCTTCTTTCTGGCGGGACAGTGAACATCACCGTGGCGATCGGCTCTCCGGCCACTGCTACGAGCAACGCATTGCCTTTTTCTATCCTTTCCTCAGCCCCAACGCTTTCGGCGTGCGTTAGCAGCATCCCGGCGCCTACGACAGCGAATTGCGGCACGCCAGTTCAGGGCTCATCGCAAACCTTCGTCCAACTCGCGCTCACCGGTACAAACTTTATGGCGCGTAGCAAGGTGCTGTTCAACGGTTCATCTTTCGCAGTCACCACGCAGTTCAATAGCAGTACGAGTCTGACCGCGACGCTCGGGTCGGCTCAACTTGTTGGTTTCGGCTCTACCAACGACATTCAGGTGGTCAACCTGCCTCCAGGGGGAGGCAAATCACGGGCCTTGTCGTTTCAAGTTGTCGCTCCGCCTCCGCCGAACGACAACTTCTCGAATGCCATCAACATTACTGCTTTGAGGTTTGCCGACACGGAGGACTCTTCGGGAGCCACAACTGAATCTACAGACCCGGTCCCGCCTTGCGCACATCAATACACCAGCGCCCAGGGAAACACAGGGGGTCATCCGAACGGGGTTTACAACACCATCTGGTACAAGTTCACGCCCGTTTTTTCTGCGAGTCTCAATGTAGACACCCTTCAGAGCTCCTACGATACGGTCCTTTCCATCTGGACCGGTTCTGCCGGGAGCCTTGTCAACCTCGCTTGCAACGATGACACAAATGTTAATGGTTTCTTCCTTCCTCAATCGCAGCTCTCGAACATCCCCCTTACCGCTGGCAACACCTACTACATCATGGTTAGTTCCTTTGGCCCTCCGGACACCAATCCGAAGGCGCTTGGCGGCAGCACTCAATTCTTCTTCTTGTATAACGGCGGCTTCACACCAACCCCCACGCTGTCTTCGATCAACCCGTCGAGCGCCAATTCCGGTGATCCCGCCTTCACGCTCACGGCCAACGGTACTGGGTTCCTTAATGGCGCCACGGTTTACTTTAATGGGGCACTACTCGTCACCACGTTTGTCAGCTCCACCCAACTGACCGCCACGGTTCCAACCGCAGACATCCCCTTGCCTGCTACGGTGCAGGTAAACGTCCAAAATGCGCAGCCCTCTTGCTGTTTTTCAAATTCTTTGAATTTTACAATCAACCTTGGCGTGTACCCCGTTCCTACTTTGAATTCCATTTCACCCAACAGTGCAGTTGCCGGCTACCCCGCGCCCAGTTCCGTGTTTGTGACCGGATCAAACTTCGCTTCTTCCGCAGTTCTGAACTTTAACGGAGTGCCCCAACAAACATCGGTCCAAAGTGTTGGAACGTTGAGTGCGACGATTAGCCCCTCGGCCTTAGCAAGTCCGGGTACTGCCCAAGTTACCGTTTCAACCCCCCCTCCCGGAGGCGGCCCCTCCAACGCCCTCCCCTTCACAATAGCCGTGCCGAACCCGGTTCCGACCATTACATCTCTCAGCCCAGCAAGCGCGGCGTCGGGCAATAGCCTTTCGGTAACTGTAACAGGCACAGGGTTTGTTGCTGGCTCAGAGGTCTACTTTAACGGCTTTTTCTACACTGCTACGTTCATTAGCTCTACTCAACTCGTCGTCGGCTTGACATTGTCCAATTTCACGCCGGGCACTTACTCTTTCTTCGTTTTTGATCCTGCACCTGGCGGAACTTCTACTCCAGCAAACTTTATGGTCACGCCGCCGCCGGACTTCACCATCACCTCATCGGGCACAACGACCCAGAGTGTCACCGCCGGGAGCATGGCAACGTTTACGAACGCGGTTACGGTTACTCCGACGAACGGTTACAATGTTCAAGTTATTTTGTCTTGCTCGCTGCCAATTGCCGCGAGCCACACAACCTGCGCCGTTAATCCAGGTAACTTTGCCGGCGGTGTCACCGGAACGGCCAATGTCAGCGTCACCACGACGGCGAATGGGATTGCACCACCGCCTCTCCCCATCGGCCGCTTCCACTTGCGCCCCCAATGGGTTCCGGTTTTCCTACTCACCTTGTTGCTTGCTCTGCTCCTCTTCCGCTATACCAAGACCCGTCGCCAGCGTCTCGTGGGAGCGTTGCCTTTGGCCGCGTTGGTTTTGTTCATTCTGTTGCAGGCCATCGGTTGCGGCGGCGGAGGCTACAGCTCACCGCCACCTCCACCTCCGGGAACTCCCCCGGGAACCTACACCATCACCGTCACAGGCTCATCCGGAATCTTGACGCACACCACCACGTTGACGCTAACAGTGAACTGACATTGTTAATTTTCTGTTTTCGCCTTTCTCGTGTCGGATCGGCCTTCGTCGCAGCGCTCAGCCAGTGGCAAGGGAGGACCACTCTGTATTACTTGCTAGGCTGTGTGAACTGCCACCCGAAGCGGCCCTTGATGCAGAGGTTTCCTTGCGTCACCGAATGGTCGAGCGGCGAACTCACTTTCACGATTTGGCCTTCCTGGGCGTGTACCGTAAGTTCGCAGCCCACGCCGCAGTAGGGACAGATCGTCTCCGTGTGCGTCTGCTTTGATGCGTTCCAGGATCCCGCGGCGCGCATGTCATATTCGGTTTTGGCCACTAACGCGCCGGTAGGACATACACCGATGCAATTCCCACAGTACACGCACGCGGATTCCGTGAGCGGAATTTCAAATTCCGTGGCGATATGCGCGTGGATTCCGCGCCCCGCCACGCCAATCGCGAACGTGTTCTGCGCATCCACCCCGCAAGCCTCCACGCATCTATAACAAAGGATGCACTTTGCGTAGTCGCGTACGTACAGTTCGTTATCGATCTTTGCCGGCTGCGCAACCGTGGCCGGATGCAGGCCGAATTTCTCTGGTCGCGCGTCGTACTGGTTCATGTAAGCCAGAAATTGAGGAGCGGTCGAGACATCTACGGACGACGCAAGAAACTCCAGCACCACGCGCCGGCTCAGGCGTACTCGCGCGGAGTCGGTGTGAATCACCATGCCAGATTCCGCTTTGCGAGAACACGCCGGCACGAGCGTACGCGAGCCTTCCAGTTCGACGACGCACACGCGGCACACGTTGACCGGCGTGAGCGTTTCCAGAAAACACAGCGTGGGCGTTTCGATTCCGAGTTTCTTCGCTGCATCGAGAATCGTCGCGCCTTCGGGAACTGCCACACGCTTTCCGTCAACTGTAATTTCAACCTCGCGTCGCGACGCTGCGTGCGGGATTTCGGGCGCCGGCGCGCGCGGAATCGGAATCAATGGAGAAGGCGCCTGAAGTTGCTCGCTTTGAAGGTGCTCGCTCATGAAAAGAGGCTCCATCGTTCCATTGCGGAAAGAATCGCCCCGGAAGCGGTCTGGCCCAGTCCGCAAATGGAAGCGTCACGCATCGCTTGCGCCATTTCTTTCAGCAGTGCGCTTTCTTGCTCGTTGGAACCGAGCGGTTTGCCCTGCACCAGGCGCTGCAGTGCTTCTTCCTGACGCATCGTTCCAACGCGGCACGGAACGCACTGCCCGCACGTTTCGTTCCGGAAAAATGCTGCAATGCGCAGCAAGATTTGTTTCAGGTCCACCGAATCGTCGAACGGCATCACCACGCCGGAGCCGAGTGTCGCGCCAATCGCACGCGTTCCTTCAAACGTTAACGGCGTATCGAGCTCCTTCGGCGAAACAAAGCTTCCTGCAGCGCCGCCGAGCAAGACAGCTTGAAGTCGTCCCGTTCCGCCAACGCCGCCAGCCATTTCAACGATGTTGCGAATCGTTGGTCCGAAAGGAGCCTCGTACACTCCGGGATGAACGACGTGTCCTGAAACACAGAACAGCCGATACCCGGAAGAACTTACGGTGCCAAGTCGCGCATACGCAGCGCCGCCGTTCAAAATAATTTCCGGCACGTTGACCAGCGTCTCAACGTTGTTGACGACGGTGGGCTTGCGGAACAGTCCGCTCTGCGTGGGAAATGGCGGCTTGTTGCGCGGCTCGCCGCGATAGCCCTCGATGGAATTGAAGAGCGCGGTTTCTTCGCCGCAAATGTATGCGCCTGCGCCACGGCGAATTTCAATATTGAAAGAAAACTCACTGCCCAAAACACTGTCACCGAGAAGGTGCTGCTCCCTTGCAACTCGAATGGCGTGCTGGAGCCGTTCCAGCGCGAACGGATACTCGCCGCGAATGTAGATGAATCCTTTCTTGGCGCCTGTTGCAAACGCGGCAATCGTCATGCCTTCAAGGATCGCAAAGGGATCGCCTTCCATCAGAATACGATCCTTGAATGTTCCTGGCTCCGACTCATCCGCGTTGCAAATCACGTAATGCGGGCGACTCGGATCCCGCTGCTGCGCTACTGCTTCCCATTTTTTGCCCGTGGGAAACGCCGCGCCCCCGCGGCCAAGAAGCTTCGCATCGATGACTTCCCGAATGACGCGTTGGGGGCCAAGTTCAAACGCCTTGCGCAACGCGTCGTAGCCGCCCAAGCGTTTGTAATCATCAAGACTTTCTGGCTTCGCTTGGCCAACTCGTCGCAGCAACTTCAATTGCGGTTGCCCCGATTGCGGAACCGACGCTTTCGCATCCAGCGTGTCGATGGGGCAGGACAGTTTTCCGCTGGCAGCTTCGGCAACCACCGAAGAAACATCTTCGGCGCTCGCTGGCGCAAGCACGCACTCCTGCGGCGCTTTACCGGCTACCGTGATCAACGCTGCAGGCGCACGCTCGCAGAGTCCCAAGCAGGGACTGCGCTCCCAAATCGCTTTACGGCTAGCACAAGGATTCCCCGCGGGTCCCAGTTTCTGCTCAAGTCTCGCGCACAACGCCTCCGCTCCGCGCGTCATGCAAGCAATGTCGTCGCAAACATGCGCCACTACCGGAGGCTGCTCTGTCAGCGAAAACATTTCATAGAACGACGCGACGCCATGCGTTTCCGCGGGTGGCACGCCGAGCCGCAGCGACGCGTAATTCAGTGCGCCAGGACTGATCCAGCCGATGTGTTCTTGAATCGCATGCAGCACGGGTAGAAGCAAATGACGCTTCGAATGCTTCGGCAAGCCGTTGGATGCGGGGTGGCCGTCCGCGGCAAATTGTACGGACGCGGCGCCGAATCCAGATTCGGTCTCTTTCAACAGTGTGTCGACTGCCGCCTGCTCTTCAGGGCTTGGCATGGCCGCAGTCAGGTGAAGGTCCACTCAATTCTCCGCGCACTTTTCGATGCGAATTGCAGTCGCCTTGAATTCCGACGTTCCGGACTTCGGGTCCACCGCGTCAATCGTCAGATCGTTCGTCGAGATTTGTTCGTGAAAATGAATGGCAAGGAACGCGAGTCCTGGCCGCAAGCCGCGATCGAAGCGCACTGGCGCGACCACCGACCCGCGGCGCGAACTGACGCGCACTTGTTCGCCTTCGCTCACGCGATAGCGCGCGCCATCTTCCGGTGAAAGGTCGAGCGTGGCCGCGCGGCGCAAAGGAGAAGGAAAACGACGGCTCTGCTCGCCCGTGTTGTAAGAGTCCAGATGCCGTCCCGTTGTCAGGCGAATCGGAAATTCCTCATTCAGCACGTCGACCGGCGGCTCGAATTCAACGACGCTAAACGGCGCGCGCGGGCCAATCAACGGCTCGCACCACAAACGGCTGTGCAAATACATTTCGCCGGGATGCGTTTCGTCGTAGCAAGGCCACTGAATGCCGTTGAGCGCTTCAAGACGCTTGTAACTCATGCCCGCATGCATGGGACTCAATGAGCGCAACTCGTTCCAGATAGTTTCCGCATCAGGCTTGCCCCAATCACGGCCAAAGCGCTCCGCGAGTTCGCAAATAATTTCCATGTCATCGCGAATGCCTTCGGGCAGCGGCACGGCGGCGCGCACGCGCTGAACGCGGCGCTCGCTGCTTGTCACGGTTCCTTCAGTTTCGCACCATCCTGCCGATCCTGGCAGGATTACGTGGGCCAACTCGGCAGTCTTGGTATAGAAAAGATCCTGCACGACAAGAAATTCCAGCCCGCTCATCAGTTTCACAGCGCGGTGACGGTCCGCTTCCGAGTCAATCGGATTTTCGCCAAGAACATACAGAGTGGTTAGTTCGCCGTGCTCCATGGCCTCGAACATCGCGCTAAGATGCCATCCTTTTTCCGGATCCAGCTTCGCTCCGTAAGCCTGCTCGAATTTCGCGCGCAACTCCGCGTTCTCCACGTGCTGAAATCCTGGCAGACGGTCTGGAATCGCGCCCATGTCGCCGCCGCCCTGCACGTTGTTTTGTCCGCGTAGCGGATTCACGCCGCTGCCGTAGCGCCCGACGTGCCCGGTCAGGAGCGCCAGATTGATCAACGCCAGCACATTGTCAGTTGCGTTGTGGTGTTCGGTGATGCCGAGCGTCCAGCAAATCTGCGCGCGCTTGGCTTTCGCGTAGGCATGCGCGGTTTGGCGAATCACCTCGGCGGGCACGCCCGTCTCGCGTTCGGCACGCTCCAGCGTGTACTTCTCGACACAAGCGCGATATGCCTCGAATCCACTCGTGGCATGCTGGATGAACTTTTCGTTGGCCAAGCCGGCATGAATCATCTCGCGCGCCATGGCGTTGGCCAGCGAAATGTCGCTGCCCACGTCGAGGCCGAGCCAAGTGTCCGCCCATTGCGCAGAACTCGTGCGGCGCGGATCAATCACATGGAGCTTCGCGCCGTTGCGAATGCCTTTCAGCACATGATGAAAGAAAATTGGATGGGTCTCGCGGGCGTTCGAGCCCCAAAGGAGAATGACCTCCGTCTCCTCCGTTTCCCGGTAAGAACTCGTTCCGCCGCCTGCTCCGAAAACCGCCGCCAGACCGGCGACGCTCGGAGCGTGTCAAGTTCGGTTGCAACTATCAATGTTGTTCGTGCCGATGACGGAGCGGACGAATTTTTGCGCGACGTAATTCAGCTCGTTGGTGGTCTTCGAGCA
>Ga0126381_100001234_pt1 | contig 27627 bp, 16 predicted proteins | sample PanSoiMetPlot_28_FD_96465 | JGI IMG/M metagenome (GOLD analysis project Ga0126381, IMG submission 96465) | Tropical forest soil microbial communities from Panama - MetaG Plot_28 | ecosystem: Environmental > Terrestrial > Soil > Tropical forest > Bulk soil | place: Panama | collected 2016-02-17
CGGTCGCTTGCCTGAACTCGCGGCGTTCACTGCTTTCGCAGGTCCACTGAACCTGTTCGCCTGCTCGGCAAAACCGCCCTTCACCCCATTAAGTGACGAACGGCCGCCCCGACCGGGGAGAGCAGCGCGAACGCCCAAAGTATGGCCGATGCGGTGTTGGCGATCTGAAAAGGCCAGAATTCCAATTCACTCATACCGGCTACCAGCGGCACGGTGGCTCGAAAAGGGCCAAGGAAACGCCCCACAAAGATCGCCCAGGTGCCGAACCGGTGGAAGAAATGGAGGCCTTTCTCCAAATGGTCCTCGTATTTGCGAAAGGGCCAGATATGCAGAATCTGGTGGTGGTAATGATAGCCGATCCAGAACGAGATCCAGTCCCCCAGGATTGAGCCAATCACCGCGCCGGCCCAGGCTGGTATGACACTGATATGACTGGCCCCGATCACCGCGCCCAAAGTGATCAGGAGGAACGTGCCAGGGATGACGAACGATACCCCCACGAAGGATTCCGAAAAAGCCACAACAAAGCCGATGGGAAAACACCAGATGGGGTGGGCCCTGGCGATGCCGGTGACCCAGGGGGTCAGGTCATGGAAAAACCAATGGAAAAACTGATGCACGTGTTCTTGCTTTCGATCTGCAACCGGCAAGGGTGGGCGTGACATACAGCGGGCGGCATCTTAAGGCCAGTAGGTGCCCCGCCGCGACATTTTCGACAAATTTCCGGCTAAAGTCGCTGTTAATGGACCCCGTGGAGCGTAGAGTAGCGAAAGAGGCCCCAAAAAGACCGGCGCCGATATCGCCGGTTTTGGGATGTGTCCCGCCCGGGCGGCGGTGGTACCGGCTTTATTTCGCGGAATTTGGACCAGATGAGCATCGAAGGCACCGATAAGCACCTCCCTCATGCCCGGACCCCCTATACGGCGCCGGATAGTGGTGGATCTTCCACTTGGGAAGGGATCAAAGCCTGGGGGCGGCGGAATCCACGCCTTTCGTGGATCATTTGGGTGCTCATCGGCCTCGCCCTTGTGGCCTTACTGGTTTGGGCCATTTATCCAAAACCCCAGACGAACACGCGCTTCAACCAGGGCCCCCAACCAGTCGGCGTCGCCACCGCGGTGACCGGACCCATCAATGTCACGCTCAACGCCTTGGGCACGGTGACGCCGCTTGCCACCGCCACTGCCACGCCTCAGGTGGGTGGGTTGTTGATGAAGCTTTATTTCACCGAGGGTCAGATGGTGAAGGCGGGCGATCTTCTGGCGCAGATCGATCCGCGTCCCTATCAGGCGGCACTGGATCAGGCCAAGGGCCAGCTTGCCAAGGACGAGTCCACGCTCGCCGGCGCCGAAGTCGATCTTAAACGTTATCAGGAACTGATGGCGGCCAATGCCATCGCCAAACAGACGGTGGACGACCAGACCGCGACCGTGGCCACTGACAAGGGCATCGTTGAGGCCGACAAGGCCAATGTCGAGACGGCCGAGATCAATCTGCGCTATACCGGCATAGTTTCGCCGGTGACCGGCCGCGTGGGCCTGCATCAGGTCGATGTGGGAAATATTGTGATAGCGAACCAGGCCACTGGCATCGTTACGGTGACCGAGCTTTCGCCTATGTCGGTGGTCTTCACCGTGCCGGAAGACAATATCCCGCAGATCATGGCGCGCGTCTCAAAGGGTGCCGTGCTGGAAGCCGATGCCTGGGACCGCAGCCAGACCACTCAGCTTGCTTCGGGCAAGCTCGCCACTGTGGACAATCAGGTCGATACCAACACGGGCACCGTCAAGCTCCGCGCCATGTTCGACAATACCGACTTGAAGCTGTTTCCCAATCAGTTCGTCAATATCCGCCTTCTGGTGGATACGTTGCAGAACCAAACCGTGGTTCCGGTGGCGGCGGTTCAACGTGGCGCCAGCGGCACCTACGTGTTCATCGTCAATCCCGACAAGACCGTCAATCAGCGCAGCGTCAAACTTGGCGTGCAGGACGGCGACAAGGTGGCCATCCTGGATGGTTTGAAGCCTGGGGACACAGTCGTGGTGGATGGCGCAGACCGGCTGCGCGATGGTTCCGAAGTGTTGATCCCCAATGCCGCGCAGCAGAAAATTGCCCAGCCCTCCGGCGCCGCCAATGATACGGCGCGCGCGGCCCAGCGGGCCCAAGCGCTTGCCCTTGTGACGAAGTCATGCAGCACCGACATTTCCAAACTCTGCTCCGGCCAGACCGGGCGGGGCGCAGTTCGGTGTCTGGCGCAGAACCGCGACTCCCTCTCGGATGGCTGCAAGACCGCAATGGCTCAAATGCGGCGCGGCGCTCGAAGCCCTGGCGGTGGCGGCGGTCCCTAAGGGTCTGAGCAATGAATCCTTCAGCACCCTTTATCGTAAGACCGGTTGCGACATCGCTTTTGATGATCGCCATCCTGTTGGTAGGTTTGGCCGGCTATCGGTTTCTGCCGCTCTCGGCGCTGCCGGAAGTGGATTATCCCACTATCCAGGTCTCCAGTTTCTACCCTGGCGCCAGTCCCGACGTGATGACCACCTCGGTCACCGCCATCCTGGAGCGTCAATTCGGTCAGATGCCGGGCCTCAAGGAAATGTCGTCTGTTTCCTCGGCCGGCTCTTCAGTCATCACGCTGCAATTTGACCTCAATCTCAGTCTCGATGTCGCCGAGCAGGAAGTGCAAGCGGCGATCAATGCGGGAGGAAGCCTGCTGCCGCAGCTGCCGGTTCCACCGGTCTATGCCAAGGTCAATCCTGCCGACGCGCCGGTGATCACATTGGCGATTACCTCGCCAAGTCTTCCCATCACTACCGTTGAAGACCTGGCCGATACCCGAATTGCGCAGAAAATCTCCCAGCTTGCGGGCGTAGGCTTGGTGAGCATTTCGGGCGCCCAGCGTCCCGCCGTACGCGTACAGGCCAATCTCCAGCAATTGGCGGCCTATGGGCTCAACATCGACGATCTTCGCACCACCATCAACAACAACAATTCCAACGCGCCCAAGGGCGGCTTCGACGGTACGTCGCAGTCCTACACCATCAACGCCAACGATCAGCTGAGAAGCGCGGCCGACTACGCCAATATGGTGATCGCCTACAAGAACGGTTCGCCTGTGCACTTGTCGGACGTGGCCACGGTGACCCAGGGAGCAGAGAACGACAAACTTTCCAGCTGGGCCAACATGACGCCCGCGGTCCTGCTCAACGTCCAGCGCCAGCCCGGCGCCAACGTCATCCAAGTCGTGGACTCCATCAAGCAGATCCTGCCCCAAATCGTGGCGGGGCTTCCCGCCTCGGTGTCCGTGAATGTGTTGACTGATCGCACCAACACCATCCGCGCGTCCGTGGCCGATGTGGAGTTCGAATTGATCCTGGCCGTGGTGTTGGTGGTCCTGGTGATCTATCTGTTCCTAGGCAGCCTGCCCGCCACGTTTATCCCCAGCCTGTCGGTGCCGCTCTCCATTATCGGTACCTTCGCGGCCATGTATTTGTTGGGTTTCTCGCTCAACAACCTGTCCCTGATGGCGCTCACCATCTCGGCGGGGTTTGTGGTCGATGACGCGATCGTGATGATCGAGAATATTTCCCGTTATATTGAGCATGGTTATACGCCGTTCGACGCCGCCATGAGGGGCGCGGGCGAGATCGGCTTCACCATCATGTCACTGACCGTATCGCTGATCGCGGTGTTGATCCCGCTGCTGTTCATGCAGGAAGTCGTGGGAAGGCTGTTCCGCGAATTCGCGGTTACGCTGGCGATCACCATACTTATCTCCGCGGTCGTGTCGCTCACCCTCGTACCGATGCTGTGCGCCAAGTTGCTGCACAGCCATGCCGAGGAACAAAGGCGCCAAAGCCGTTTTCAGCGGCGCATCGAGCAGTATTACGAGCGCGTGATCGCCGAATATGATCGACTGCTGCAATGGGTTCTTGCCCGTCAACCGCTGACAATGTTCGTGGCGGTGGGCACGCTGGTGCTGACCATCGTGCTCTATATCCTGATTCCCAAGGGCTTTTTCCCGCTGCAGGATACCGGCTTCGTTCAGGCCATCACTACGGCGGGTCCCACTGTTTCTTTCGACGAGATGGCGCGGCGGCAGCGCCTGCTCGCACAGAAGATTCTTCAGGACAAAGATGTTGCGAGCTTGTCCTCCTTTATCGGAGTAGACGGTACCAATTCCACGCTTAACAGCGGCCGTTTCTTGATCAATCTCAAGGACAAGAGCGAACGTGACGGGGTGAGCACGATCATGGACCGGTTGATGGCCGACGCCCACGCGGTGCCTGGCATCACCTTTTTCCTCCAGCCGGTACAGGATCTCACCATCGATTCCACCGTGAGCCGGGCCCAGTATCAGTTCGTGCTGCAGTCAGCGACTACCGCGGCGCTCAACGATTTCGTACCCAAACTGCTCGCTCAGCTGCAGAAGTCGGATGCGCTACGCAATGTCTCCACCGAATATCTCGACCGGGGGCTCTCGGCTTTCATCACGGTTGACCGCGATACCGCGGCCCGCTTCGGCATTTCGGCCGCCACCATCGACAATGCGCTCTATGACAGTTTTGGCCAGCGCATCATTTCCACGATTTTCACCGAATCCACCCAGTACCGTGTGATTATCGAAGCTGATCCCAGGCTTCAGGACACGGTCGCTTCGCTCAACGACATTTACCTGCCGTCATCCCAGGGCGGCCAGGTGCCGCTTTCGGCCATCGCTCGCGTCGACCAGCGCACGGTTCCGCTCCAGATCGACCACCTGAGTCAGTTTCCCTCGGCGAGCTTCTCGTTCGATGTGGCGCCGGGCTATTCGCTGGGTTCGGCCGTGCAGGCAGTCAAAGACGCCGTGGACGCGGCGGGCCCGCCGCCCGGCATCACCTCGCAATTCGAAGGCTCTGCCGTCGCCTTCCAGAATGCGCTGGGCAATGAAGTACTGCTGATCATTGCCGCCATTGTCACGGTCTATATCGTGCTGGGTGTTCTCTATGAAAGTTTCATTCATCCCGTGACGATTCTCTCGACCTTGCCTTCGGCAGGCGTGGGCGCGCTTTTGGCCCTCATCATCACCGGCCACGACCTCAATATCGTTTCCATCATCGGCATCATTCTTCTGATCGGCATCGTCAAGAAGAACGCGATCATGATGATCGACTTTGCGCTCGAGGCAGAACGCAACGAGGGCAAGTCGCCCACGGAGGCCATCCATCAAGCGGCGCTGCTGCGCTTTAGACCCATCATGATGACCACGGTGGCGGCGCTGTTCGGCGCGCTGCCCCTGATGGTGGGATCGGGCATGGGATCTGAGCTGCGCCATCCCTTAGGCATCTCAATCGTAGGCGGCCTGCTCGTCAGTCAGCTTCTTACCCTGTTCACCACACCGGTGATCTATATCTACTTCGACCGCTGGGGTCAGGATTTGCGCGAATGGCGGGCACGCCGCCGCGGGCCGGGCCCTTCGCCTGCGCCCCAGCCCGGAGAATAGGCGATGAATCTGGTCGCACTGTTCGTCCGCCGGCCCGTCGCCACCACACTGTTGGCGATTGGGCTGGGGCTGGCCGGGTTCGGAGCGCTTTTCATGATGCCCGTGGCGCCGCTGCCGAACATTGATTTGCCCACCATCGTGGTCAGCGCCAGCATGGCTGGCGCCAGCCCGGAAGTGATGGCGAATACGGTTGCGACACCCCTGGAGCGTCATCTGGGCGCCATCTCCGATGTCACCCAGATGACGTCGCGCAGTTCGGTCGGCACCAGCCAGATCATCCTGCAATTCGACATCAGCCGCGACATCGACGGAGCCGCGCGCGATGTTCAGGCCGCGATCAACGCGGCGCATGCGGACCTTCCCACCTCGCTCAGGTCCAATCCCACCTATAACAAATTCAATCCCGCCAGCTTCCCCATCATGATCCTGGCGCTGACCTCGAAGACGCTCACGCCAGGCCAGATTTACGACCAGACGTCCAATGTCCTGCAGCAGAAACTGTCGCAGATTTCGGGCGTGGGCGACGTTTCGCTGGCCGGTGCGGCGTTGCCCGCGGTGCGTATCGAGCTTAATCCGCAGTCTCTGTTCAAATACGGCATCGGCCTGGAGGATGTGCGCGCAGCGATCTCATCGGCCAACGCTGGCGCCAACAGTCCCAAGGGCGCGATCGACCAAGGGCCCCAACGCCTGCAAGTCTATTCCAATGATAACGCGTCCGCGGCGTCAGATTACCAGAACCTGATCGTAGCCTATCGCAACAACGCGCCGGTCCGGCTTCAGGATATCGCCCAGGTTTTTGATGGGGTCGAGAATATCCGCAACATGGGCATGGCCAACGGCAAGTCGGCCATCCTGGTGACCATCACCCAGCAGCCCGGCGCCAATGTGATCCAGGCGGTCAACAGGATCAACCAGATGATCCCGCAATTGCAGCACGGTATTCTGCCGCCGGCGATCGATTTGGATGTGATCCAGGATACCACCGTATCGATCCGCAACTCGGTGCGCGACGTCGAGATCACGCTGGTGATCTCGACTATCCTCGTGGTGCTGGTGGTGTTCTTTTTCCTGCGCAACTGGCGGGCCACATTGGTGCCCGGCGTCTCGGTGCCCCTGTCGCTGCTCGGTACCTTCGGCTGCATGTATCTCCTGGGCTTTACCCTGGACAATTTCTCCCTCATGGCGTTGATCATCTCGACCGGCTTCGTAGTCGACAACACCATCGTGGTGCTCGAAAACGTCACGAGGCACCGGGAGCTGGGCGAAAGCCAGCTCGAGGCCGCGCTAAGCGGCGCACAGGAAGTCGCCTTTACCGTCATTTCCATGAGCGTCTCGCTGGTGGCGGTATTTCTGCCGATTCTTCTCATGGGCGGTATACTGGGCCGGCTTTTCCACGAATTTGCCGTAACTCTCACGGCCGCGATCTTCATGTCGCTTTTGGTTTCGCTCACCGTCACGCCGATGATGTGCGCTTATCTCGATTTCAGCACCGGGGAAGACCAGAACTGGCTGATGGGGGCCGCACGTACCGTTTTCGACAAGAGCCTGGACTTTTATCGTCGCACGCTGGCCTGGTCGTTGGACAACCCCAAGACCATCATGTTCTGCCTACTCGTGGCAGTTGTGCTGAATGTCTATTTGCTTATCATCATTCCAAAGGGCTTCTTCCCGCAAGTTGATGAGGGCCGCATCATCGGCAACATCCGCGGCGACCAGAGCATTTCCTATCAGTCGATGGTCAAGAAATTCATCGATTTCGGCAACATCATTCGCGCCGACCCGGCCGTGGCACAGTTGGCGGGCTCCATCGGCGCGGGGGCCGGCGGGCGTGGCGGCGGCGCCAGCAACACAGGAACCCTTTTCATCACTCTGAAACCACGGGCCGAGCGGGGTTATGTCTCGTCCGACGATGTGATTGACCGGCTCAGGCCAAAACTCAACAATATAGCCGGCGCGCGCATGTTCCTGATGCCGATGAGTTCGACCGGTGTGCGCTCTGGCGGCCGCCAAGGAAATGGCTCGCTGCAGTACACGATCCAGGCCGACGAACTCAGCGAATTGAATGAGTGGGTGCCAAAGATCACCGACGCCCTTCAGAATGTGCCCACGCTCGAGGATGTCAATTCCGATCAACAGGACAAGGGCCTGGAGGTCAATCTCAAAATCGACCGAGCCACCGCCTCGCGTCTCGGCCTTACCGTCTCACAGGTGGACAACACGCTTTACGACGCCTTCGGTCAGCGTCAGGTCTCGACGATCTATAAGGACAAGAACCAGTATCATGTGGTGATGGAGGTAGCGCCGCAATTCTGGCAGAGCCCGGAAACGCTCCGCGACATTTATGTATCGACCTCCGGGCTGGTGAATGGAACCCAAACGTCGGCGGTTTCCGCAGCCGCATTCTCGGGCGCCGCCACCAGCGCGGCCGCGGGCGGATCGCGCTCCAGCGGCGCGAGCACCTCTTCCACTCTGACGGCATCGCAGCTTGCGGCGCTAGCGGTTCGCAACCAGCAGCTCAACAGCATCACCAGCACTACCGGCCAGGGTTCAGGTTCGGCGGGCTCTTCCGTAGCAACTGCGGTGGAAACCATGGTGCCCCTGTCGGCTTTTGTCAGTTACGGGCCCGGCACCACGCCTCTGTCGGTTAATCACCAAGGTCCGTTCGTCGCCACGACCTTCTCCTTCAATCTGCCGCAAGGGGTGACCGAAGATCAGGCGACGAGGGCGATCGACCGCACGATGGCCCAGATCCGCGTGCCGATAGCTATTCATGGCGAGGCGGCGGGAACGCTCCAATTGGCCAAGCAGTCCCTGGCCAATCTGCCGCTTCTTTTCGTCGCTGCGATCCTCACGATCTATATTGTGCTGGGCATGCTTTATGAGAGCTATGTCCATCCACTGACCATTCTTTCCACGCTTCCTTCGGCGGGAGTGGGCGCGGTTCTGGCGCTTCTGATCTTTAAGACTGAATTCAGCCTTATCGCGTTTATCGGCGTAATTCTCCTGATCGGCGTGGTGAAGAAGAACGCCATCATCATGATCGACTTCGCGATCGACGCGGAACGGCGGGGCAGCCTTGATTCCCGCGAAGCGATCTACCGCGCCTGCCTGCTGCGCTTCCGTCCCATCATGATGACCACCATGGGTGCGATCCTGGGCGCCTTGCCGCTGGCGATAGGCCTGGGCGAGGGTTCGGAATTGCGCCAGCCTTTGGGCATTTCGATCGTGGGCGGATTACTTCTTAGCCAGGCCTTGACGCTCTACACGACACCGGTCGTCTATCTTTATCTCGACCGCTGGCGCCTCTTCTGCCTGCGCGGCTGGAATCGCTTCTATCATGGCCGGATGGGCTCCGGCCGCGGCGGCGACGAGCCGATGCCGGCGGAATAGCCCGCTTTCGTGCTCGGGGCGCTTACGACCGCGGTAGCAGGCTTGCACGGCAAACAAAATTCAGAAATTCGGCAGGTCGCCTTCGGGCGCCTTGCCATTATTTATCTGAGCGGCGCGATTCTGCCGATAAAGGCTGCGAGTACTGGCATAGAAATCGATAGACGAACGCTCAATCTGTTCGACCGTGTCCACATTGGCGGCGCGTTCGTCCAACACGTTCAATGCCCCGCGTGCTAGTAGGTAATAAGTTGCGTTGGTGAAGCTCACCCAGGTGAGCGGGTCCATCGCGATATCGACACCTCTGCCCAGCAAATCGCGCGGCGGCGCGGGTCCCAAGACAGGCAGGACCAGGTATGAGCCTTCGGCCGCGCCCGCCTTGCCCAAGGTGATACCGAAATCGGTCGTATGGCCTGGAGCGCCCATCTTTCCGGCAACGTCGATGAAGCCGGCCACACCAACCGTGGAATTGATCAGAAACCGCCCGAAAGTGGTGGCGGCCTTGTTCGGTTCGCCCTGCAGGACGTCGTTGCCGAAAACTATAGGCGAATTCAGATTGGTCAGGGCGTTGTGGATGCCGTCGCGTGCCGGCTCGGGAACGGCCCGATTGTAAAATTTGGCGATCGGTGTGGCGACGGCGTGATCGAGCTTCACGTCGAAAGCGAATATCACCCGATTGGTCGGCTCCAAGGGGTCATTTTGCGCAAGCGCTTCCGGGCTCTTGGTGGAGCACGCGCTCAATCCAAGACTTGCACACAATGTGGCTAGGAGGAGGACGCGGCGCTTCATGCCCACCAATTACGGAACTTGAAATAAGAAACGGTCAAGGATGATTCGTGTCAGTAACGGCTAATATCGGTATTGGTGCCTTCCAGGGCAAGGGGTGACATACCCAAAGGGGCACCCCAAAAATATTGCCATTTAGCGTGGGGTTTTGCACTTTGGGACTCCACAACATACTGGGTCACTTGCCCAGGCTTCTACGGCGATTCGTCAATATTGCCGATCTTCCACGTCCGCCTTGGGCGCGGTGCCTGCGATTTGAACGCGAGCGTTGCCTTAGCCGGCTTTGTGAGGAGGGCCCCCAGGGGATGAAGGCTTCGCGCCGCAGGATGCGTATCTAAGCGCTCCTGTCATTGCAGCCATGTCGAGAAAATAGAGATAGCGATAGTCACAGGCTATGGCGATGACGAAAAAGCTCAAGCCGAATAGCAGCGATGCTGCCAAAAGCCCCGCAATCGCGAGGTCCGGCCCGTCGCCCCGCCGAGCCAAAAGAACAAGAAATAGCAACGCCAACGCGGCGAAGGCGAGATGGGCAAGAACGGGCGTACCCACAAAGCGCGCCACGTAGAAATAAAGGAAACGATCCTGGGGCCGGATATGAGCCTGAAGGCCCAGCGTGGCAAGCACCTCCTTCGGCCCGTCAACGCCGACCAGGTCGGGATGACAGGCTAGAGGGTCGGATGGCGCCACGACCCAGCCGAACACGGGCCAGCGCACTTTGAGATATAGGCCGGGATGGTTGAGAACCAAGCGGCGCCAAGCCGCAAAAATGACGCCCAGCGGCGTTTGTCCGATCTCGGCCTGAAGCCCGGATGCCGTTTCGAGCGTATCGACCAGACGGGCTGAATAAAGCGGCACGCCCTGTTCACGAATGGCGGCGTCAAGGCGAGGCGCTTTCTCTTCCAGAGCAGAAAAGCGGATGCCAGGATCGAGCCTGGCTGCGCCCACCAGATCATAGATTAACGCTAGACGAAACTGCGCTCTCGCACCTTCGCCGCCGTCGCTTCTGAAGTTCAACGCGAAATTCGCAAGAACCAACAGCACGAGGCTGAGCGCAATCAAGCCGAGGCCATAGTACCAGCCCATGCGCCACGATGTTTTTCTTGCGGCGATTGCGCCGAGTGACAGCGCGGCGAACGGAAGTAGCAGAAATCCATTTTGCCGCGCCAAGGCCGCGAGACAGAGCAGCAACGCAGACAACCCGAGCCAGATTGCGCGCGCCGGCGTTTTCTCCCAGTAGGCTGCCGCGGCCGCCAGAGCGACGAAAGCGGCGATCGCCGCATCGGCGAACAGCACATCCTTCCAGATGGTCCCCTGGTAAAGAACCAATTGCGGCGTGAGGAAGATCAGAATGAGTGCCAGAGCGGCGCCTATTCCGGGCCGGCCGAGACGTAAAAGTGTGAACCAGGCGCTACCCACGAGCAGGACCAGAAAAGCAAGAAACAGGCCTGGCCCAGCCAAAAGCGCATCGAACAGGCCCAAAAGCCAGGCCATGACCACCGGATGCCAACTGTCATAGTGGCCGCTGCGCCCATCGGCCAGTTGCATCACCGAATCGTAGGACATCTGGCCGGGCCAATTCAGAGCCAAGACGGTTATCAGGCCCAGGACCAGCAGACCCTGAGCCACCCATTGGGGAATTTTAACCCTACCAACCCAGCCGCCCACGAAAGCTCCCCTTGTGGCACCGTTGCACTTCTTTTTCCCAGCCAGTTCGCACTAAATTCCCTTAGATCGGCAAATCATAAGGCCGTTCTCCAGGGGGCTATGAAGTACGGGGATTTTCTAAAAGGAGCCGCCGCGTCAGCCTTATGGCTCGGCGCAGGCTTCATGCCTGTCCAGGCGCAAAGCGTGAGCGATACGACGGCTGTCGCCGGCCTTGAGACCGTGATCGTCACCGCCCGTAAACGGGCAGAAGACGCGCAAACCGTTCCGATCGCCATCACCGCTTTGAACCAGAATGATCTCGACCAGCTTCACATCGAGACGATCCAGGACCTTTCGTCCATTGCGCCTTCCGTGAATGTCGAGCCCAGCACCTTTCGCCAGGATACGATCAATATCACCATTCGGGGCCAGCGCAATTTCGACTCTTCCTCGCAAGGCGGCAATCCCGGCCTGTCCTTCGACACGGCTTCGGCGGTCTATCTCGACGGCGTTTATTATGCCCGTGCTTTCGGGCTGACGGGTGCGCTCTACGACATGAGCAGCGTGGATGTCCTCAAAGGCCCCCAAGGCACGCTGGTCGGGCGCAACACCACTGGCGGCGCCATTTTGCTGCAAACCAACGAACCAACGGACCAATTTGGAGGTTATGTGAAGGCGCTGGCCGGCGATTACGACCAGTATGGGTTGCAGGGAGCGGTGAACATCCCGCTCTCGGACGATCTGTTCTTTCGGGGCGCTTTCTCGGCCTTGGGCAATAAGGGCTATATCAGGAATTTCTATACTGATCCCGCCACCGGCTACAGCAACACCCAGCCTGCCGAAGGTACACAAAAGCTGGCCGGACGCTTTTCGCTCAAATGGTTGCCCGACGATACGTTCAGCCTGCTTGTTCGCGCAGACTTATCCGAAGAGCATGATACAGGCTCGACCTATCACAACCTTGGTTATTTCGTCGGCACCACGCCTGCTACGGGCAACAAGCCTTCCATCTGCAATATCCCTGGAACCTGTACCGGCTTCACCGATTTCCTGGGTCATCACATCGCGCCTTATTTCATCAGCGTGAACCCAAACAGCACCGGCGTCATCAATACCTCGCCGCTTGCCTATAACGCGCTGATCAATTCGGTGAATCGCCAGCAGGCGTACGGCTTCTGGAGCACCGAACAGACTTTAAGCAATGCCGATGTCGGCCACTACCACACGGTGTCTGCGACCGCTGACAAGCTGTTCGGCGATGTCGATGTCAAGCTTCTGGGCGCCTACCGTTGGTTCGACAGTTTTGGTTCGTCCAACAGCCGCGGCCTGCCCTACGACACCACCAATTTCTCCTACGGATTCCCGCGATACCAGTCCTGGCAATCCGAACTCACCGTCAACGGCAACGGATTCGATAACCGCCTCAAATGGACCACCGGCCTGTTCTTCTTTCAGGAATCCAGCCCCGATGACGGCGGTTCTGAGTATCTGTTCCTGCCCAGCGCCGGCTCTCCGGCTCCGGCGGCGGGCAAGCAGATCACGGTGACCGACTGGTCGAACAATGGCGAGCGCAATACCAGCTACGCTGCCTACGCGCAGGGCACCTACAGCATTACCAGCGACACGCGCCTAACCGCCGGCGTCCGCTTTTCGCTGGACCAGCGCAGTGCATTTATGGACACGACCACCATCCGCACGCCCGCGACGGCGGCGACCACCAAGCCGGTGATCAACGGCACGTTCGATCCGGCCGGCTTCACCTATCTGGGCACGACATATTCCGGTCAGACCATTGTCTGTGGGCTCACCAACGCAGGCGGCATTCCGCTTCCCATGCAGCAATGCCCGACGACAATTAACAAGAGCTTCTCCAAGCCCACTTGGACCGTGGCGGTCGATCACGACTTGTTCGACAAGACCATTGTCTATTTCACCAGCCGGTCTGGTTACCGGTCGGGCGGGATCAACACCCAAGCCGCTAATCCCGCCGTCGCAGTGGGGCTTCCGGAGAATGTGCTGGACTTCGAAGCCGGCATCAAATCCGATTGGGAGCTGTGGGGGATGCCGCTGCGCACCAATTTCGACGGCTACAATACCCAATACAAAGACATCCAGATCGCTGTGACGATGCCGAACGTTGTCCTGGCCACCGGACCGGGCGGCGTAGGGCCCTGCACCCAGGCCCTATTCAATGCCGGCCAGTGCCTGGGTACCCAGAATTCCGCCGTCACGCTCAACGGCAAAAGCGCACGCGTCTGGGGCGCCGAATGGGATATCACCGCAATTCCTATCCCCCAACTCACGCTCGACTGGACGGGCAGCTACCTCGACGCCCGCTACACCAATTTCGTCTTTGTTCCGCCGCCCGGATACCTTGAGCCTACCGGCACCAACAACCTCACCGGCACGCCTTTCCCGTTGCCCGCCTGGCAGACCAGCGCTGTTGCGACTTATTACTTCGGACTGCACGAACTCGGCGAGCTTCCGGTGGGCGACTTGATGTTCAGCGCGCATTATTTCTGGCAGAGCCGCTATCTGGCGGAGCTGCAGAATTACAATCCCTCGCAGCGGACCTCGCCTTATGGGCTTCTCAATCTGCAGCTCACTCTGGTGGATCTCGGACGCTCCAATTCCGACCTGTCGCTATTCGTCAACAATGCGACCAACCAGAAAGCCTGCGGACCGGAATATGTGGGTGTGCTGAATTCCGCGCCAAATGCCACGTTTGGCGTAGCCGGCACCTCGGGGGTGCTGCAGTGTGTACCCCTGGCCCCGCGGATGGCGGGGATCCAGGCGATCTACCGGTTCTGAGCTATTATCGCTGTCTGCAGCAAAGGCTGCCGGCGATACGTTGCTCTATCGGCTCCAGGCTGACGCGCCTACCGCGCTGACTTGACCTTCAACAGGGTCATGTCGAAGACCAGCGTTTGATTGGGCGGGATGTCGGCGCCGGCGCCTTGGGCGCCGTAACCCAGCTCCGACGGAATCACCAATTCCCATTGATCGCCCTCCTTCATCAAGGACAGGGCTTCGACCCAGCCGGGAATCAATTGACCGGCGGGGAAGGTCGCAGTCTGGCCCGGCTTGGTCTGATCGAACACTTTGCCGTTGATCATCCACCCCTTGTAGGTGACCGTCACCATGTCGTCGGCATAGTGCGGTGACTTGCCGGTGCCGGCCTTTAGCACGCGATATTGAAGCCCATCCGCGGTCTTGAACACGCCGGATCGAGCCGCATTGTCGGTCAGGAATTTCTGGTTGGATGCCGCGGAGAGATCGTATTTCGCCGGCGCGGCGGCCTTTTGCGCCGAGACAAGGGTGGGCGCGCACAAAAGCACGGCGGCAATTAGTGCCAGAAAGCGGTACATGTATTTGAGTCCTCCGGATGGTTAGCTATTGTCTTGTGCTTCAACTTTGACCAGATCACCGTCGCGAATGGCATCGGGCGGATTGTCGATCACGCGATCATTCAGTGACAAACCCGACCCCACTTCGACATTGGTGCCTAGGTCGCGCCGGATCGTCACCACTTTGAGCCGTACCCGGTTGTCGGAACCAACAGTCGCTACCATCATGCCCTGATCGCGGAACATCAGCGCGGTCGCCGGCACATGCACTGCACCCTGGGCGCCGGGAATCGCGAAATGCATCTCGGCGTAATCGCCGGGCTTGATCAATCCTTCCCGGTTGTCAACTTGAAACTGTAGCAACTGGGTGCCGCTGGAGCTGGCGACGGCCTGCGCGCTGGCTGCCAGCTTGGCCGTAAAGGTGCGTCCGGGCAGTTCCGGCACCGTAAAGATCGCAGTCATGCCGTCCGTCACCGCGCCCGCTTCAGTCTCGGGCACGCGCACATAGATCCGCAGCTTGGTCTCATCGGCCACGGTGAACAGCGGCGTGGCTCCCGGCGTACCTACAAGGACAAGGGCCCCCACATCCACCGAGCGGGTGGTGACGATGCCGTCAAATGGCGCCACTAGATGCTTGAAGGACTCCATAGCCTGAAGATGATCGAGATTGGCCTTGGCCGACGCTACCATCGCGTTCTTGGCCGCGAGATCGCTGTCCTTGGAATCGGCGTCCTGGCGCGCGACCGCTCCTTGGGCCAGAAGCGCGTCCCACCGCCTGGCGGTGACGTCGGACAATTTCTGATTGGCAATGGCCGTGTTGAGATCGGCCTTCCCCTGCGAGAGCTGACCGTCGAGATCGGGTGTATCGAGATCGGCGAGCAATTGGCCTGCCTTCACGGGTGTGCCGATATCGACATACCATTTCCTTAAGTAGCCGCTCACACGGGCATAGATCGGCGCGTTGATCCAGGGTTGGACTTCACCAGGGAGGATCAAGGCTCCGCCTTTGACACTGGATAGCTTGACCAGTTGCACGGGGCGAACGTCCTGATCATGCGCCCAGTCCGCCGCGCGGTGGTCATTGTAGAAGCGCAAGCCGATCCCGCCCACTGCCACCGCGCCCGCCACTGAGAGCGCGACCACAGCCCAGAATTTCAGCCTAGGCGGCGTGGTGTGGCGAAGAATGTCAGGCTGGTCACGCATAGATTTCTCCGGTTTGAGGTCCGGCTTTGGCATAGGGCTCGTCGGCCGCCGTCTGGTCGCTGCCGGCCTTTTTGCTATGCACGATGCTGAATACCACCGGCACGAACATCAAGGTGGCGATGGTGGCGAAGAGGAGGCCGCCAATCACAGCGCGGCCCAAGGGCGCATTCTGCTCGCCGCCTTCGCCCATACCGAGCGCCATGGGCAACATCCCGATCATCATGGCAAGCGCCGTCATCAAAACCGGGCGGAAGCGGGTAACTCCAGCTTCGACTGCGGCCCTCAGCGGATCTCCGGTAGCCGCCAGGCGCTCGCGCGCAAAGCTCACAACCAGGATCGAATTGGCGGTGGCCACGCCCATGCACATCAACGCCCCGGTAAGCGCGGGCACCGAAAGTGTCGTGCCCGTCGTGAACAGCATCCAGACAATGCCGGCCAATGCGGCGGGGAGTGCGGTGATAATTACGAAGGGGTCGAGCCAGGATTGGAAGTTTACCACGATCAAAAGATAGATCAGCAGAATGGCGCCGATCAGTCCCAGGCCAAGGCCCGAGAAAGCCGTGTTCATAGTGACGATCTGACCGCGCATCACCATTGTGTCGCCCCGCGGCAATTCCTTGCGGTGCCGGTCCATGATCCTCTGCACGTCCGCCGCCACCGCGCCCAGATCGCGGTCCTGGGTGGTTGCATAGAGATCCGTCGTCGGCAGCACGTTATATTGCGATACCACTGCGGCCGAGCGGGTGCGCGTGATGGTGCCAAGCGCACCCAAGACTTGAGGCGCGTCGCCACCAGCCGATGTGACGGGCAGATTAAGTAGTGCCTCGAGCGAGTTCAGCTTGTATTCCGGCGCCTGTGCGGTGATTCCATAGGACACGTTGGAGACCGGATCGAGGTAGAAGTTGGGCGCCGTCTGGCTGGTGCCCGCCACCGCGGTGGCAAGGGCGTTGGTGACGTCCTTTTCCTGCAAGCCCAATTGGGCGACGCGCACTCTATCCACGTTGAAGTTCAGCTGCGGTGTTTCGTCGGACTGTTGCATTCGCGTATCGGCGATTCCGGGTACGCGCCGCATCTCGCGCAAGATTTTGTAGGCAAAGGCTTTGGTCGCTTCGTGATTGACGCCGGTGAATTGTACGTCGATGGGCGCCGGCGAGCCAAAATTCAGGATCTGGCTGATAATGTCCGCGGGCGGGAATGAGAAAGTGGTACCCGGGAACACACGCGGCAGATCCTCGCGCATCCGCTTCACATAGGCGGCGGAGTGGCCGTGATCGGGCGTGAGGCTGATGAAGATATCGGTGTCGTAAGTGCCGATCACGCCGGTATTGTTGTAAATCTGATTGACCGAGCTGGTGGGGATGCCCAGGCTGTCCACGATTGCGGCAACCTCACGCGCGGGAATGATGCGGCGGATTTCCGATTCGATGGCCGCATCCTGCTGGGTCGTGTCCTCTAACCTTGTCCCCACCGGCGGGCGCACATGAAGGGTGATTTGTCCCGTATCCACCGAGGGGAAGAAATTCGAACCCAGGAATGGAAAGAGCAGGAAGGACGCCAGCACGGTTGCCAGGAAGGCGGTCACAAACAGCCGGCGGTAATTGAGCGCCAACGCCAGAAGATTGCGATAGGCTTCGCGGGTGGCCTCGAATCCGGCCTCGAAGCGCCGCTGCAGGCGCGCGAAAATGTGGTTGCCTTGCGCCATGTGCATGGCGTGATCGGCCGCGTCGGCGTCATGAGCGCCGTTGATGTGGGGCCTGAGAAGATAAAGCGATAGGGTGGGCACCAGTGTGCGCGACAGGATGAAAGACCCGATCATCGCGAACACCACGCTCATCGCCATGGGCACGAAAAGATAGCCGGCGACGCCACCTAGCGCCAACATCGGCACGAACACGATGCAGATGCATAACAGCGCCACAAACGCCGGCTGGACGATTTGGCGTGCCCCGTCAAGGATGGCGGTGCGCACATCCTTGCCGTGCTCCAGATGCCAGTTGATGTTCTCGATGGTCACGGTGGCATCGTCCACCAGGATCCCAACCGCCAGCGCCAACCCGCCCAATGTCATGATGTTGAGGGTCTGCCCGGTGGCCCAAAGCCCAATCAATGCCACCAGGACTGAAAGCGGAATGGAAGTGGCAATGATGAGGGTTGATCGGAGGCTTCCCAAGAAGAGCAGGATCATCAGGCTGGTGAGGAGCGCCGCCAAGGCGCCTTCGCGCACCACGCCCGTAATCGCCGCCTTTACGAAGATCGACTGGTCGTTGAGAAGATCGATCTTGAGCGACTCGGGTAGTCGTTGCTTCAGCAGGGGAAGGAGATCCTTGACGTCCTGAACCACATCCAATGTCGAGGCCGAGCCATTTTTGAGGATCGAGGCCAGAACCGCTCGCCCGCCATCCACATGCACGATGGTGGATTGGGGCGGGCTGCCGTCGCGCACATGCGCCACGTCGCGCATGAAGACCGTGGCACCGTCCGCGGTGGTCTTGACCGGCATGTCGTTGAGACCTTCGACCGACTGCGCTGCGTCGTTGAGCTGAACCACATATTGATAGGAGCCGATCTTGATGTTGCCGGCGGGGATAATCTGGGTTTGCCCCGCGATAGCGTTTTGCACGTCGGTGGCCGAGACCTGATGGGCCTGCATGGCGCGCGGGTCGAGGTCGATCTGCACGTCGCGGGCTTTACCGCCATAGGGCGCAGGAAAGGTGGCGCCGGGGACCGACAGCATGCCGGGCCTGACACTGTTTTGCGCCAGATCCAGGATTTGCTGCTCGGACAAAGTCTTTGAGGACAGTGCCAATTGCAGCACCGGCACAGTCGAGGCGTTGTAATTGACAATAAAGGGCGGCTGGGTGCCAGGCGGCATCTGGCGGATGGACCATTGGGCTACGCCCGTCACCTGCGCCATGGCCGTGGCAATATTCACGCCGGGCTGGAAGAAAATCTTGATGATGCCGTTGCCTGCGATGGACTGGCTCTCAATATGTTCGATATCACTGACGGCGTTGGGCAGCGTCCGCTCAAACGGCGTGACCAGGCGGCCCGAGACCTCGGCTGGCGACAGACCCGTATATTGAAGCGCAATGCCCACCACTGGGATGCCGATGTTGGGGAAAATGTCGGTGGGAGTTCTAAGCGCTGCCAGCGGCCCGAAGATCAAAATGCCGATGGCAAGCACCAGAAAGGTGTAGGGCCGGTCCAGCGCAACGCGCACGATCCAGGTCATAAGGGCGTCGTCTCCGAACCGTGGCTATCCCATGGGCAAACATCAAACGGGCACGCGCCCGCCCGCCCGCCCGGGCGCAAACTCCCCGGCCCATCGAGGGCCTATGATTGTGATCATCAAGTATAGCCCAAAAGAGACCCTGGATAGGCCACGGGTTGTCGCAAGTTAGCTCGCAATCCGGCCAATGACCGTCCTGCGATTACGGCGTTAACTTACGTCGCTTAAGCCATCTTTGCCAACTATGTCGCGCGCCACGGCCTCGGCGAGTTTAATCCCGTCCACGCCCGCCGACAGGATGCCGCCGGCATAACCGGCCCCCTCGCCACCCGGATAAAGCCCTTTGGTGTTGACGCTTTGTAAATCGGTGCCGCGCGGCACCCGCACCGGCGATGAAGTGCGGGTTTCCACGCCGGTGAGGACGGCGTCGGCCATGTCGAAACCCGGGATCTGGCGGCCAAAAGCGGGAAGGGCCTCACGGATCGCGGCCACCGCATAGTTTGGCAAAGCGGTCGAGAGATTCGTGGGCATAACGCCGGGGCGATAGGAAGGCGTCACCGAACCCATGGCGGTGGACGCGCGATCGTCGAGAAAATCGCCAACGCGCTGCGCCGGCGCTGCGTAACTCTCCCCGCCCAGCAGAAAAGCCTGGCTTTCCCAATGGCGCTGCAAGGCGATGCCCGCCAGGGGGCCTGCGCCATAAGGAGTATAATCGCCCGGCTGGACTCCCACCACGATGCCGGCATTGGCGTTGCGCTCATTGCGGGAATATTGGCTCATGCCGTTGGTGACGACCCGGCGTTCCTCGGATGTCGCCGCTACGACCGTGCCGCCCGGGCACATGCAGAAGCTGTACACCGAGCGGCCATTGCTTGCGTGATGCACCAGACGGTATTCCGCCGCGCCCAGTTTTTTGATGCTTTGCCCATACATCGCCTTATCGATCAGGCTTTGCGGATGCTCGATGCGAAAGCCGATGGAAAAGGGCTTGGCTTCTATGGCGACGCCCTGGGCATGAAGCATCGTGAAGGCATCGCGGGCGCTGTGGCCCACAGCTAAAATCACATGGTCTGCGGCGATCTCCTCTCCGCTCTCCAGCCGCACTCCCTTGACCTTCCGGTCCTCGAGGATCAACTCGGCCACTTTGCTTTGGAAGCGATATTCGCCGCCCAGATTTTCGATGGTGCCGCGCAGGGACTCAACCATGGTCACCAGCCTGAAAGTGCCGATATGAGGGTGCGCCTCGATGAGAATGTCTTCGGGCGCGCCCGCCTTGACGAATTCGCTCAGCACTTTACGGCCGAGGTGGCGTGGGTCCTTGATCTGGCTGTAGAGCTTGCCGTCAGAGAAGGTGCCCGCCCCGCCTTCGCCGAACTGTACATTGGATTCCGGCGTGAGGATGTTCTTGCGCCAAAGCGCCCAGGTGTCCTTTGTGCGCTCGCGCACGATCTTGCCGCGCTCGAGAAGGATCGGCTTGAAGCCCATCTGGGCCAGAAGCAGTGCGGCGAAAAGCCCGCAGGGACCGGCGCCGATCACCAAGGGACGCGCGAAATTGCTGGGTGCTTGCGCCACGAACTGATAGCTGGTGTCAGGCGCCTGTCGGATATCTGCGGAACGGCCCTTGGCAAATAATCGCTTTTCATCCGCGACCACGATGTCCAACGTGTACACATAAAAGATCTTGGACTTCTTGCGCGCATCATGTCCGCGCTTGATCACCGTAAAGCTTTTGAGCTCGCTGGGAGCAATCTCCAATTGTTTGAGAATGGCCGCACGCAGATCACCGGGCGAATGATCGATTGGCAAGCGAATAGAGGTCAGGCGCAGCATGGATGAAACGAATTAATGCACGGGCAGCGGAATGGCGGTGGTGAGTTTGAGCTCCTCCATTGCAAAAGTGCCCGAGACATCGGTAAGGGGCGCGGCCCGGATCAATTGCTTATAGACGCGATCATAACCGGCGATATCGGCGACTCTGATCTTGAGCAGATAATCGACTTCGCCGGTCATTCGATAGAACTCCACGATTTCAGGAATCTTGCGCACCGCCTCGGCAAAACGCTCCAGCCATTCAGGACTGTGCTCGCCCGCGCGCACCATTACGAACACGGTCGTGCCGGCGCCAAGTTTGACGGCATCAAGAATAGCTACCCGTTTCAGGATATAGCCGCCTTCCTCCAGCTGGCGGATGCGGCGCCAGCAAGCATTCTGGGAGAGGTGAATTGCTTCGGCGATTTCGCCGATCGAGCGGGCGGCATCTTCCTGAAGCAAAGCAAGGATTTGCAGGTCCGTTCCATCCAGATTGCCAACCATGGTATATTTTCCCATATTTCGACAGTAGTGCAATAGTTTATGGGAACAAATTCGAAGGAATGCGCAATATATTACCCCATGTAGTCAACGGGGTCTCGGCCATGTTTGCGCGGCTCTTTCTCAACCATCCTCAGTCTGTCGGCGAAAGCTATTTCGAGCACCAGCGCGTGGCCTTCTCCTTCGCGGGCCCGCTTCTTTTGGCCGGTTTTGCCTGCCTCCTGCACGCCGTTGTACCCGGTCTCTGCGAACGCACCGCGTCCAGTCGTATCGAAAAGCTGTACACGCGTATGGTGACGGGTCGTCGCGTGCGCTAACGCGCGAAAGCCTTTGCGATTTTTCCAAACGATGTTTGTGCAAGTTGCACGATCGCGCGAGTTCCCTCCATTCATTTTTTGAGGCGCACGAACATGAACAACGTAGGTTGTGCCGTTCCGCATCAGAATGCTTGAAAGATCGGCCTTTCACGACGTTCCCTACACGGAACTTCACTGTTTCTGTGCGAATGATTGCTTTCCTCGTTTTGCTGCGCGCGCGGCATGGATTCGCAGCACGACATGGCTGCACGATATGGTTGTGACGCGATTGACGCGATTAATCGCTATCGAAATTGCGGTGACGCTTTAAAGAATTTCTTCCATCGCAGTCAGAATTGATTTGACGTCAGACTCGATTCGGGCGGATGCTCATCGCGATGGGGGGCCCAGCGGTTAGAGCTGAGCCCATCGCGCAATAGAGATAGTGCTATGAGATGGGTCTCGCCGGCCGCGCTAGCGGTCGCAATGCTCAGTTGCACCTTGTCGCGCGCTTCCGCGGAAAGCGATACGCACTGGCTTATCGATCCCAATTCCAATTGCTCGCTGTTTGACGCGAACGCCAAGGCTGGCGACAGCGTAAGCTGGTCGGGTGATTGTGAAAATGGTCTCGCAGTCGGCAAGGGCACCGCCCTCTTCACCAATGGCGGCAAGCAATTCGAGAGTTTTACTGGGACATTCGCCAGGGGCATCGCTCAGGACGGCCCGGTTTCGGTGAGTTGGGGCGGCGGCTGGCATTATGACGGCGACGAGGTTGGCGGCCAATTCTCTGGCGCCGGAGTCCTGGTGAACGACGCCAGGGACCGCTTCGAAGGCGTTTGGATAGCCGGCAAGATGAACGGACACGGTACTCTCGCGCGCGCCAATGGCGAGCGTTACGACGGCGAGTGGAAAGACGACCTGCCCAACGGGCGGGGAACGCTCACACGCGCCGATGGCAAGGTTGTGAAAGGCATGTTCCGTGACGGCAAGCTGGAACAAGCCATGCTCGATGCAAGCACACAAATCAGGCTGGACTCGACCCAAGTCGCCAAGAACGACGATGCCAGCAAGAATGACGATGGCAAGAAGGATGACGACGGTAAGAAGGACGTGCCCGAAGCGCGCGCCTTCGAAGGCATTTCGGGCAAGACCCTGACCAGCGTGGATGGCTCGCGCATCGCACTTACCTTGATCGAGGGCGGCATTGAGCGACAGATCACCGACGTGGGCGGCCAGCCGAAAAAAACCACCTTTACCTTCATGAATGATCGGCTTGGCACGGTAGTGGAAGATGGCGGTGTAGCTGCCGGTGCCAACGTTACCGGCTTTTTCCGCCTCACCGATAACGGCGTCGAAGTGCGCTATGCCGATGGACGCAGCGAGATGTTGACGGCCACGCCGGACGGCGGCGTGTCGGTGCGGCGCTCCGCAGTCAACGGCAATCTGACTTGCCGCAGTTGGTACCCCGAAGGCCATATCTTCAGCGACGGCGACAAGAAGTTGGCCGTGGCCGAATATGCCAGCCGTCTCGGCCTTGGGACGGCTCCAAAGGACAGCTGCCAGGGCGCGTCGGCAGCATCGGCGCCCGCGGCTGCGGCGCCCCCGCCTGCGCTGCATCCTGGGGAAGCCAAGTCGCACGAAAAACCGGCGCGGTTCAAACCGACGAGCTTCATCAGCCCTTCCGAAACCGGTGATGCGACCAAGCTTGCCGCGTTGATGCCGGTGACGGTGAAGGATTCCGTGGTTCATACGGTCGACGCGATGGATGGAGCGCCGTCGGCGGTGACGAGCGCAGTTGCGCCTTCGCAAACGAGCGCTTTGCCGCCCAGACAACGCGATGCTTCAGCCTGTCTGCGAGTCGAGAGCGACGGGAACCATTGGGCCTTCCGCAACTCCTGCACCTACAGCGTGCAATTCGCATATTGCATGTGGCACGGCAGCGAGCCGCTCACGGCCTGTGATGGCGGTCGCGCGATCTCGGGCAGTGTCGCCGCTAACAGCGTCACTACTCTGACTAGCGACACGCGCTTCGGAGGCAAAGACGACATTCATGAATTTCGCTGGGTGGCATGTGATGGCGGTGCGGGAGAAGCGGTGGCTCATCTCGATCACGCCGATCCACCGAGCGGGCGTTGCGAACGTTCAAGCGTTGCCACCAACCAACATTGAGGTCGAAGGGAATCCGCCATGACATACTGGAAAGCCGCTTCCGCCGCCTTGATCAGCGTTGGCCTGTTCGCGCAGGCTGCGCAGGCTGCGGCTCCTCTCTGCACCACGCAGGACGAACTATTGGCGCTGCGCACGGCCGCGCTGCAGCAGCAACTGATGGTGGCAGGCCTTACCTGCCACGCCACCGGCCCCTATAACCGCTTTGTGCTTGCCTACCGCCCCGAGCTTCAGAAATCCGACGCCGAGCTGAAGGACTATTTCATCCGGCGCGGCGGCGAGCGCGGCGAGGCCGACTATGACACGTTCAAGACCAAGCTTGCGAATTTGGCCGCTCTCAGCGACAGCGCGGATGCCCGGGCCTATTGCGCCAACGCCCGCGCGGCTTTCGAAATGGCAATGCGGGAAGGGCAGACCCTTGCGAACTATGTTGCAAGTCAGCAGTTGGTCGTGTCGCTACCGGAACAAAGGTTGTGCGTGGCCAACCAGCAACCCCTGGCTGGCACCAACACCAGCCCCGCTGCCGGCGTGAACGAAGAAATGGCTATGCCGAGCCGTTTCGCGTCGACACAGCTGGGTAGCGGCCCGGTCGAGGTTTCGGGCGTACCCGCCTACACGATGCCCGCGTCCCCTTATCAGGGTAGCAACGATATGGTGGCGCTGGCACCGCCGCCTCCGGCGACTCCCGCTGCAGCCGCCTATGTATCGCAAACAAATGATTCGTATGCGGATGAGGAAGCCCCCCCGCCGCCGCCCCCACCCCCGCCGCCGCGCCGCTACTACGGCGCGCCGGCTTGGCCACCGGGCTGGGGTCAGTATCCTTATCCGCGGCGCTGGTACGGCTACGGTTATTGACGTCGCCGTGCCAGGCAGGCGCGCGCCTTAACCGGCGCGCGCCATTGCCTGCGAATAGTTGGCGTTAGCCTTCACATCCAGACGCATCCGCCCTGATGCGAAAACTATGCTGCCGAAGCCACGTTTCATTCAACGTGGGAGGCCTTTCTGTGCCTCGCCGGGCTCGAAATGCTGTTCTCCGCCAATTCGGGGCCTAATCCGAGAGCGTCCAAAAAAGCGGAGAGAAATTGTTCAGTTTCAACAGAGAATGGCGGTGCCGGAGGGATTCGAACCCTCGATACGACTTTTCAACCGTATAACGGTTTAGCAAACCGCCGCCTTCAGCCTCTCGGCCACAGCTCCCGCGGAAATCCGGCAAGGCACCGTTCCAATCCTTGCGGAACAAAAAGTGGACATCTGCCGACCCGAGGCCCGTTCATAAGGGGGCTGACCGGCCAACGCAACCGCATCAGGAAACTCGTCTCCCATTTCCCTTCCGCTGCGGCGAACCTGGCGTCCCGATGGAGTGGCCCACTTGGCGAGTGCCGTGCCGGCCAAGGGATCCCGCCTTAATTCTGCTGTCCGCCGGAAGTCCCGTGGTTGTAAATTCGTCTGCAGGGCTGCGGTCCCGGTCTGGTTGTGCGTCCGGGTATCTGTAACGCATGGCGAACGTTCAGGAGGCCCCGTTGCCCCGCCAGGAAATGATAACCGCCCTGAAGAAATACACGGAGCCCTACCGCATCACCGACGGCAGGGATTTCCGCCTGAAGAACTTCGAACCCGGCGACACGCTGGGACTCAAGATGGACAAGGAGGAAGCATCGCAGCTCCTCCAGCGCGGCTCAGAATGGCTCGCGATGGAGCAGGAAAAGCTCTACGCGCAGGACTCGTGGTCCCTGCTGTTGGTGTTCCAGGCGATGGACGCCGCGGGAAAGGACGGAACGATCAGGCACGTCATGTCGCGCGTCAATCCGCAAGGGTGCGACGTCATCTCGTTCAAGCAGCCCTCGGTCGAGGAGCTCTCTCACGACTTCCTCTGGCGCTATTCCACCAGAATCCCGCGTCGTGGGCGCATCGAAATTTTCAATCGCTCCTACTACGAGGAAGTGCTCGTCGTGCGCGTCCATCCGCACTTGCTCAATGCGCAGAGGATTCCGCCAAAGCTCGTCGGCAAGGGCGTGTGGAACGAGAGGCTCGCCGACATCGCAAGGTTCGAGGACTATCTCTCGCGCCAGGGCGTCGTCATCCTCAAATTCTATTTGAACCTGTCGCACGCGGAGCAGAAGAAGCGTTTCCTGGAGCGGCTCGACAAGCCCGAGAAGAATTGGAAATTTTCCGCATCGGACGTTCGCGAGCGCCGGTATTGGAACGACTACATGCGGGCCTATGAGGAGGCGATCCGCGCGACCGCCTCCAGGGCGGCGCCGTGGTTCGTCGTGCCTGCCGACAAAAAATGGTTCACGCGCCTCGTCGTGGCGGCTGCGATCGTCGACACAGTTGAGAAGCTCGACCTCCAATATCCCAAGATCACACGCGAGCAGGCGAAGGATCTCGCCGCCGCGCGCAAGGAACTCGAAGCGGGCAAATAGGCGGAACGGGACACGCATGGCGACAGCAATTGCCGTTCTCGGTGGCGTTGGGCTGTTCCTGCTCGGCATGGCCGTCATGACCGACGGGTTGAAAGCCATGACCGGCTCCGCTCTGCGCACCGTGCTTGGCAAGGCCGCCGCAACGCCGCTTTCTGGCGCCTTCTGGGGGGGCGTCATCACGCTCCTTGTGCAATCGTCGAGCGCGGTGACGATGGCAACGATCGGTCTCGTCAGCGCCACCCTTCTGACTTTTCCGCAGGGACTCGGCCTGGTGTTCGGCGCCAACGTCGGCACCACGGGCACGGCCTGGCTTGTCGCGCTGATCGGCGTCAGGGTGTCACTGTCGACTTATGCGTTGCCGATGATCTTCGCCGGCGCATTGTTGAAGCTGCTCGCCGGCGGTCGGATCGCGGCGGCGGGCGCCGCGCTTGCCGGCTTTGCGCTGGTGCTCTACGGCCTCACGACACTTCAGCAGGGCATGGGAGGCGTTGCGGAGAGCCTGCATCCGTCCGATCTGCCCGGTGTGCTCGGCGCGCCCGGTGTCGGCTGGGCCTCAGGGTCGGTCGGCCTCATGGCCCTGATCCTTGTCGGCCTCGTGATGACGGCGGTCATGCAGTCCTCGACGGCAGCCACGGCCGTCACGATTTCCGCCTTCTACGCCGGCGCCGTGGGCCTGGAGCAGGGCGCGGCATTGATCATCGGCCAGAATATCGGGACGGCGACGAGTTCGGCGCTGGCGGCCATCGGCGCCAGCACGACGGCCAAGCGCCTCGCCCTCGCTTACGTGCTGTTCAAGGCGATTGCGGCGCTGATCGCGATCGCCGCCTTTCCCCTCACCGCGGTGCTGATGCGACAGCTGGCCTCATCGGTCGGCGGCACGACGCTCCTTGCCGCCTACCACACGGCCTACAATGTCGTCGGCGTTGCGGTGCTGCTTCCAGCGACGCAGTGGTTCACCCGCGTCGTGGAGCGCCTTCTGCCGTCCCGGGAGACTGCGCTCGAGCGCGTGCTCGATCCGAGCGCGCTCGTCAATCCGGTGATTGCGATCGAGGCCACGCGCCGCGTCGTGGCAGAGGTTCTCAGGACAACCGCCGCTGACGTCTCCGCCGCACTTTCAGCCGGGGTGGGCGGCACGAAGCAGGGTGCTGCAACGGCAGCCGCAACACTCGAGAAGGCGCGGGATTTCGTGTCCGAATTGAAAGAGCCGCCCGAGACGGAGGAGGAACGGCTCCGCATGACGAGCACGCTGCACGCGCTGGATCACGCGTCGCGGCTCACGGAGATCCTGAGGGAGGAGGGCCTCCCCGGCCGGGTGCCCCAAGGAGGCCATGATCTGCACGCCGCCACGCTCTGC
>Ga0126381_100001235_pt1 | contig 27615 bp, 26 predicted proteins | sample PanSoiMetPlot_28_FD_96465 | JGI IMG/M metagenome (GOLD analysis project Ga0126381, IMG submission 96465) | Tropical forest soil microbial communities from Panama - MetaG Plot_28 | ecosystem: Environmental > Terrestrial > Soil > Tropical forest > Bulk soil | place: Panama | collected 2016-02-17
CGGCCCTTGCGTGGCGCGGGCCGCCAAGGCTTGGCCGCGCCCGTTGTCGGCACCGGAATTGTTCGGTCCGGGTAGCGCCGCGGTGTTGGCAAAGGACGAATTGCTCTTGGCGCTGCTCGTTTCGGCGCAAAACACCGACATCGAACTCGAGCGATTCCTCACCATGACGCGGCGTTTGTTGCTCCAAGCGGCGGCAGACAACCGGGCGGATGACGGCGCCCTCAAATTCTACGCCGCATTGGCGCGCCAGTGCTTCATCAACGAATACGTGTTTTTCCACGACAAGGAGGAAGTCAAGCAGGCGGGCGAGCTTCGTGACAGGTTGACCCAAGCCCTCGAAGCAGAAACGCCGATTTCCCCTCTGTGGCTACTCGCGGTTGCGGCCTATTTTCCACTTCGCTCTCTTTCCCGCGCGGGCCGGCTCATGGACATGGCATGGCCGGAGGAGGTTGGCGCCGTTCTGGCACAACAAGTGCGCGAGCAGCAGCAGGAGGAGCAGTTACGTGCCGCCATTCCAAGAATGACTTCCGTTAAGGACGAAGTTTCGCGCCTGGTCCGGAAGCAATATGAAGAAAGCCCATATCCGCGCTGGGTCCGCATGCCGCCCGTCGAAAAGGCAAATAGCATCACCGACTATCTGCGCCGGAAATTCCCCTTTGCCGTTTTCCAGCGCAAAAAGAGCGGCGAAATGGTGGATTTTCTCAGCGCCGGCTGCGGCACAGGCCAGCTTCCTCTGGAAATTGCGCAAGGCGTGGCCGCGCGGGTACTGGCGATTGATCTTAGCCTTTCCAGTCTTGGCTATGCCCAGCGCAAGGCGCGGGAACTAGGACTGGCCGGAATAGAATTTGCCCAAGCGGATTTGCTGGAACTGCATGCGCTGGGCCGCAGCTTCGATATCGTTGAATGTTCCGGCGTGCTTCACCATTTGGCTGACCCATTCGCCGGATGGCGCGCGCTTTTGTCCCTGCTACGTCCCGGGGGGTTCATGTTGCTTGGCTTTTACAGCGAAGTGGCGAGGCGCGGCATCAACGCGGCGCGGCAATACATTGCGGAGCGGGGTTATGGAACATCGGCCGACGACATAAGGCGCTGCCGGCAGGATTTGCTGGAATTGGACCGGCGACGGGAGCTCGGGACCGCCTTCGGCGATTTTTTCGGCGTGAGCAGCTGCCGAGACCTGCTATTCCACGTACAGGAACAACAGATGCGGCTTCCCGCTATTGCCGCGTTTCTTCGGGAGAATGCACTGACCTTTCTGGGCTTTGAAACGGACGATGCCACCATCCAAGCCTATCGGCGCCGTTTCCCCGATGACGCCGCCGCAACCAACCTTGATCACTGGCATGCGTTCGAGAATGACAACCCTGACACATTCTCCGGCATGTACATGTTCTGGATTCAGAAGAGCAGCGCGCCGTGAACCCACAGGCCAGGCAGTCCCTGATAATTCGCATCAGTAAGCTTGCCTAGTTGGGAACCGCTATGCGGTTCCTAAGTTCCGAAAACGTGACCCTGAACGAACAAACACTGCACCAAATGATGTTGGTGGTCTGGAATTGGACCGCCGAATTCCTGCCCAGACTCGCGGGCGCGATCGCCATTCTGATCGCGGGTCTGGCGATTTCCGGCTGGATCGCCCGGGGCATGGGCAACATCGTGCAGCGGGCGCCTCTCGATCTCGCGCTCAAGCCCATCATCGTGGCCGTGGTCCGCTATGCCGTGGTGGGTTTCACGATCGTCATTACCCTGGATCAGATTGGATTTCACACCTCATCACTTCTGGCGGTGATCGGCGCCGCAGGCCTGGCGATCGGGCTCGCGCTGCAGGGAACTTTGTCCAACATCGCCGCCGGCATCATGTTGCTTTGGCTGAGGCCATTTCAGGTGATGGATTACATCGAGGTCGCGGGCCAGGGCGGAAGCGTAGAGGAGATTGGCTTATTCGGATGCAAGCTTCGCACTTTCGAGGGACTGTTCCTGTTCATGCCTAATTCCGCCATCTGGAACGCTCCGCTCAAGAACCATACCCGCAATCGAGGAAGGCTGATCAACCTCGACATCTCGCTACCGGTCACCGCGGATCTGCCCAAAGTCCGCGACGTACTCATCGAGGCCGCATCTGAGATCCAAGAGGTTCTCATCAACCCGCCACCCAAAGTTTTCCTGGAAAATTTCACGGCGACCGCAGCGGTCGTGAGTTTGATGCTCTGGTCCACGCCCCAAGGAGCGGGTGATGTCGAACGTCATTTAATTGAGCGCGTCCGCCTCGTACTTGACAGGCTCGGCTGCCCGGCGATCCAGATCACCAGGACCATCCCGTCCGACGCCGATCCGTCCCGTTTCCTGGAAGGACGCGAGCCGCTGAGAGGCCCCAGTTGGCGGCCCCACGTCCGAAACCCGCACGCTCATAGGAGGCAGTAACTGTAATGGGTGCAATCAACTCCCGCGGCCTGGTCGCAGCGGATCGCGGGTGAGATTAGGCCACTCACATGAAAGCAGGCAGAGATCCTCTTAAAACTCATTCTTTGAATCAGATGACCTCTGATTTTCGCGCTGAGATTGTCGCGCGATCAATTTATCGGCCAGATGCTCATACTGCGACGCGAGATCAAGAAATTCTCTCTGCCGTTTCGCTACCGTCTCAGCCCTGGCCGACCTCCGCATGGACTCTGCCAGATACCGGTAGTGTTGCGCGCGTATCAAATCGTTGTCCATCGTATGTCATTCTCACATCCAATCCAGCGTGAAATCCAGAACGATTTTCGAGTTTTGATGATACGTCGCGGCCACGGCCCGCAACTGGTAACTGTGTAACTTGGCGTTACCAGTGGATGATGCCGGCCGGATCATCCACCAGCACGACTTCGTATTTCTCCAGCATGGGCATGAGTACCCCTTCCAGCTCCTTTTTCCACAACGGGCTTTCGTAGAACTGCGCCTTCATCGGTTCGCGCGAGGCCAGATCGGGAAAACCGCGCATGAAGAAGAAAGTGTCGTCGTCTTCGAGAGAAAGAAACGGCCCCAGTATGTTCATGCCGATCTTCGCATGGGCCGGCATGCTTTTTTCGCCAAAGATTTTGAGGAATTCCGCGCGGCGGCCCGGCTTGGTCTTGTAGGTCCGCATCTCGACGATCATGGCCGCGGTCAGCCGGAGCTGGGCTGCTTCAAATAATGCCCGAACCAATCCATCACTCGACCTCTAAGATCCTCCAAGTCAGTGAGTTTGTGGAAGCGATGGCCCTCGCCCGCATAGATCACCAGCTTCACCGGAGTGTCGATGGTCTTGAGCGCATGCCAATATTCGAAGGATTGCGGCGCGGGACATTCCACATCGCGCTCGCCCACATAGATCAGTGTCGGTGTCTTCGCCTGCTTGATGAAAGTGAGCGGCGAGGCGGCGCGATAAGGCACCGGGTCGTCGTAGACCGAGGCGCCGAAAAAGGGGATCATCCATTTGTCGATCCCGTTCTCTCCATAATAGCTTGCCCAGTCGGCAATGCCCGCGCCTGCCACGATGGCCGCGAAGCGCCGCGTCTGGGTATTGGCCCACATGCTCATCCACCCGCCATAGGAGTGGCCATAAAGGCCCAGGCGCGCATCGTCGACCGGCGCGATACGCTCTACCGCGTCGATACCCGCCAGAATATCGCGCAGATCGCCGCCGCCAAAATCGCGGATGTTGGCGCGGGTAAAGGCTTCGCCTTGGCCATAGGAGCCGCGGGGATTGGGATAAAACACGAAATAGCCGCGATCGACGAAGGGACCGACGAAATCGAACCCGGTCCCGTGCTGGCCTCCGGCAGCGATATAACGGGGACGCGAAGCCGCCGAAGGCCCGCCATGCACGATGGTGATCATGGGATGCTTGCCGGGGCCAACCTTGAGCGGTTTGAGCAGCCAGCCCTGCACATCGAAGCCTTGGTTTTTCCAGTGCACGCTTTCGGCCACGACATTCCCGGGCAGCGCCGCATTCGCATGGGTGATTGCCGCTAGCTCGGGCAGATGTCCCAGCATGATCTCCGGCGCGTGGGTGTAATCTTGGGAGATGGTGGCGGCGGTTCGGCCGTCGGCCGTGTAGCTGATGGGATTGAGAAATTGTCGGCTTTCCACCGATACCGGAGCAGACCATGAAGTTTGCGCTGCCTTGGCCTTCGGATCGACCGTCACGGCGGCGCTTTGGTCGCCAATCTGTGCTGTGGCCACGATCTTCTCGTCGCGCCATTCCAATCCCTCGAAGGTGCCCTTGTAATTCGGCGTGACATCGGTAGGAACGCCGCCCGACAAGGCCACAGTGTAGATGTCGCCGCCGATCGAACCCCAGTCGCTCATTAAGCCGCCGATGAAGGCAACTGTCTTTCCGTCCGGCGATACCACCGGCATGTTCATCTGCATCTTCGGCGCCGCAATCACGCGCAGCCCATTCGCGTCGATATAATCGAGGCTGGCGATCCACCAATTATTGTCGCCGTTGCCCTTGGCTGTGGTGGCGACAAAACCTTTGCCGTCTGGTGTCCAGGAATATTCATATACATAAGTGTCGGGCGGCGAGAGGAACTTGAGCGTACCGCCCGATGTCGGCAGGACAGCGATGCGTTGTTCATCTTCACTCTCCCCGATCTCGCCCACTTGCGGCGCTGACGCCTGAGTGGCGCCGGTTTTCTTGTGCGCGCCCAGTGTCACCAGCAACGCTATGCGCCCGCCATCGGCCGAAAAACGCGCGGTGTTGGCGACGCCGGAGATTGTGGTCAAAGATTGAACATTGTTGGATTGCGCGCGGTAAAGCGTGGTCTTGCCGGCCTTTTCATCGGCGGCCAGAAACAGCAGCATGTCTCCTTTCGGCGACCAGACGGTTCCCGAATAGCGGCATTGGGCACAGGGATCGTAATGGGCGACGACTTTGCCTGCCTGATCGCGCACAACGACCTGGCCGTGTGGTTCGTCAGGCAGGTTGCCCGGATCGTCGCTCTCGACCGTGGCGATTTTGTCGCCGGATAGGGCCAACGCCAGATCGCTGAATTGATGGATAGGTGTTGCAACCGCCGGTGTCGCGAGCAGTAACGATACAAGGACAATGGTTTTCATGGAACTTCCCTATCCGCCAATCGGGGCACCGTAGCACGGGCAAGGGAGCAGAGGCAGCACGCGGGTCTCGAAGCAACTACTTGATTTGCAGGGGTATTCATTAGGGGCGCGACAGGAAATGTTGCCCTTCGCTCCAAGTTTTGCCAAACAAGACGGAAACAAGAAGTTTTGCTACCGATGGCCAGACCACTGCCCTCAAAAACCGAACGAATGGTCAGGGCCATTTTGTTGCTGCTAACCAGCCTTTTTCTTACCCTGCTGGCCCGATCATTGGGTCTGTATCAGACCCAGAACTCCGTTCAGGTTGCCATCACAATCGTCGCGATCGTTGGCGCCGCGGTCCTGGTGAGCCGGTTCTGTGCCAAGCCGGTGATGCGCCTCCTTGGCCGGAAACCGTAATACTGCTTTTGTGGATAGATTCGCCAGGTCTAGGATCTACGCCATTTGCGGACCGCATTTCCGGTCACGTGCCATAAATCTGCAATGTGCGCGGCCTATAGACCCGGCCTTGCGTTCCCTCGAGCGCATTTTCCCCTCGAACTTGGCCGCGCGAAGCAATTCCGCGGCCACTTTTCTTGAAAGCCGTGGCCCACCCGATACCAAGCCGTCATAAAAGCACCGGGGCCACTTTTATAATGGAATCAAAAGGAGCGTTCCGTGACCGAACACCGACTGACAAGACGCCGCACTCTCCAGGGACTTGCCGGCCTGGGACTTGCACTTCCCTTGTCGCGGGCTTGGGCGGACGCAGGCGGCCCGTCGCTCAATTTTCTGGCGGTGGGCGATTGGGGACGCGAGGGCCAGTCACATCAGCGCGATGTGGCCATCCACATGGCGGAAAGCGCCAAGGAACTTGACGCGCGCTTCGTCATCTCGGTTGGCGATAATTTCTACGAGGACGGCGTCACTTCGGTAGACGATCCTGCATGGCAAAAATCGTTCGAAGCGATCTATGACGCCCCCTCACTGCAAGTGCCCTGGTGGGTCGCGCTCGGCAATCACGATTACCACGGCAACGCCCAAGCACAGCTGGATTATAGCGCAAAAAGCAAGCGCTGGCAGTTGCCGGCGCGCTGGTATAGCCACAAGGAAACTTCGCCCGACGGATCGACCACCGAATTCTTTTTCACCGACACCTCGCCGATGTTGAGCCAATATTACACCGACGGCGCGGTGAAGGTGAAAGTGGGCGACCAAAAGAAGAATGTGCCGGTCCAATTATCCTGGTTGGACGATGCGTTGGGCTCTTCACACGCAGATTGGAAAATCGTGATCGGCCACCATCCTGTCTACTCGGGCAAATTGGTGGGAGAGCCGAATGTTCGCGCTTCCGACAAGACGGAACGGGTGGCCGGGGGCCAACCCGATCTCATTGCCGGTCTTGATCCCATTCTGCAGCGTCACAAGGTTCGGCTCTATTTGAATGGCCATGACCATGATCTCGCCCACGTCCATCACGGCGAGACACATTTCGTCTGCACCGGGGCGGGCTCTCAAATGTCTGACTATTGCGACACCGGGGGAGAAAGCGATTTTTGCTCGCTGCGGTCCGGTTTCGTGGCTTGTGCCGTCAATCGCAACCGGCTCCGGGTCGCATACCGCGATTATACGGGCGCGGAACTCAAGGTGGTGGATATTCCGTCTGCTGCCTGAGGAAATTTTCCGCGGTTCATCAAACAGTTAGCAGATCGAACGCAGCCCACGCTGCCAAGCCCGGCCTTTGGTGGCAGACTGATGGCATGGAACAGAGCCTCGTGTACCCGGAGCAGACAAAGCCACAAGATATGGCTCTTTATGCCCGCGCGCTCCTGCTCGGCGATCGACTCACGGCTGACCGTTCGTCACACCGCGAAGTGATAACAAGCGCTCCCTTCTGCTTCCGTGAAGGTCGAGGCTATGTGGTGATTTTCCGCTATGGCGCGCTAGTGCTGGTAGCGCTTTCGCAAACTGAAGAGGAGGCGGTCTTGGCGCGCTACGCTCAAGGCCCCGTGATCGAGGAAGAACGCATCGAGCTTTCAATCAAACCGGACCAGGATGAGGGAATTGCCGACAACGGCAGACTGCAAATGAAGGCGCTTACGCCGGCCCATGTCCTGACGCTGGCCGATATTCTTGCCAAAAGCATCGCGCTTGCGCGCTATGAGCGCGAGATCGCCGCGGTGTTCGACAAGATCGAGCCCGCGGCTAGCACGCTTGCGGTTAGCGGACGCATTCCCAGTGCGCGCAAGGCATTGCTCACGTTGATCGGCACGGCGCTTTTGGCACAGCATCGCGTCTCGGGCCGTATCGCCTTTGCGGAAAAGCCCGACATCCTATGGGATCATCCCGAGTTGGAGCGTTTCTATGCCCGGCTCGAGGACGAATATGAGATCGTCGAACGCGGGACCCTTTTGAACGGCAAGGTCAATGTGATTGCGTCCGCGGCCCAGACCTTTGCCGACATGATGGATACGGCGCGCTCCGTGCGGCTCGAAGTGCTGATCGTGCTCCTGTTCGTGGCCGAAATCATCATGGGCGCCTTGGAATTGCTCCGGTAAGGATTCCACGCCGATAATCTCAGTGCCTTAATCCAGCGCGTTTTAACAATCCGGTGCCTGGCAAAATTGGGTATATCCGGGAAACCAAGTCCCAAGCCGCGCGTTGTAGTTGCCAACAGACGTGGATCGAGCCTTGTTGGCCCCGCCGAGTGAGGACGGGGCCTTTTTTGCTGCCTGGTTGGCACGCGGCGCCGCATCAGGCATTTTGGGCCTGAGGGGGGACGCGGGCATGCACGTAGCTGAAGGCAATTTTGATCATCCTCAGGTAATCGAACTCCTTGAGGCTCATGTCAGCCGCGCGCGGGCGGAAACCGGCCGCGGCAGCGCCCATGCCTTGGATGCCAGCGGCCTGAAAACGCCGGACATCCGCTTCTGGACCATCTGGGAAGAAGACAGGCTTCTGGGTTTGGGCGCGCTCAAGGCGCTTACGCGCCGCCATGGCGAGATTAAGTCCATGCACACGGCCGGGTGCGCCCGCCAGCGGGGCGTCGGCTCGGCCATGCTTGCCCACATCTCGGCGGAAGCGGCGAGAATGGGAATGACACGCCGCAGTCTCGAAACCGGATCGTGGGATTATTTCCTGCCCGCCCGCGCCTTCTACCGGCGCCACGGCTTCGTCGAATGCGCGCCATTCGGGGATTACAAATCCGACCCGAACAGCGTCTTCATGATGCGTTTCCTAAATCATTCCAGTGTCGAAATCCGGCCTTACACCGAAACGGATTTCGAGGCGGTGACGGCGATTTGGTTAGCCAGTTGGCAATCGACCGGCATCGATGCGCCCGTGACGCTGGCTGAATTGCGGGAGCGGTGGCTCAAGGATTTCGCCGTTGGCCGAATGGTTTATGTCGCGATGGCTGAAAATGACATCGCCGGCTTTATGGTATTACGGCCAGGTTTGTTGGACCAATTGTTCATCGCACCCACGCGCCAGTCCGAGGGCTTCGGCAAGGCATTGTTGGACTTTGCCAAGCAACAAATGCCGGAAGGCTTCGAGCTCCGCACTGCGCTTCACAGCCGGGCGCCCGCCTTTTACGAGCGGGAAGGACTTGAGCGTGGCGAAGTCGGCATCCATCCTCGCCTGGGCCATGAGATTGTCACTTATTATTGGCGGACCTGATTAATCCAAGGCGCGCGGCCGGTCCGGCACACCCATGGCGCAATCGAGCGACGGGCGGTCCCAATTGCCAAGATTGGCGGCGGCGGCATAGCTCGCCTCAAGAAAACCCAGGATCAATGCATTCGGATTTTCAGCCTGTCGCGCGGTGTCGTAAGTCAGGATGAACTCCCCCAATTGTTCTTCGTATTTGGCTCCGGGCGGCATGATTGCATCACGGAAGCCCTTAGGTTCGGGATAGGCGTAGGAGTAAAAGGCGGCGTGCGGGTACATATCGTTTCCCGGCCAGAAGCCGGCGCTGCTCACTTCATGCGAATAAGCTTCCCTTGTGACGCGGTCGGACAGTCCGGGAACGCCACCTGGATGAAGCGGTGCTCTCCGCCCCGAAAAGCGCGTCACCGCAAGATCGAAGCCACCCCAGAAAAAATGGACCGGGCTGGCCTTGCCGAGAAATCCGGTGCGAAATTGCTTGAGGAGGAGGACGGCCCGGACAAGGGTACGCCAGAATCGCTCCGCGCTTGGCGCATCATAGGGGCGCGGTGCATGATCCAGTTCGAAGGGGATGGCATCCCCGAGTTCGCTTGGCATGGAGCGGATCGGCGCCCGCACGTCCAGCGCTTCCAGGAGTGCGTTGGTCCTGCGGTGAAAATCCGCGACTGACATCGCTTCGAGCGAAAATTTCGCCGCCGCGCCCGAACTGTCGCGGCCGATCAGGCGGTGCGAAAGGAAATCGAATTCCAAATCGAAGATTCGCTCGCCACAAGGAATCGGCGAAGTCGAAAGGCCGCGCGCGGTGACATAATAAGGGACTTGCCAGCTGTGGTTCAGCCAGGGGGTCAGCGCGAGCCGCACTTTTCCGGCAATTTGTAACCAGAGTTGAAGCGCCAATGCGGTTTCCCGCCACTCGCGGTATTCAAAGTCCGGCCAGGTTGCCGGCATCATCAACTAGCTCCTTTGGGCGGACTTGCCCGCGCGTTCAATCATTGCGCTGACAAAATGCGCTGTTGCGTTGGTTAGAAACGTTCCCGCCATCTCCGTCTCCCCGGCTCGCATACCTGGAATCTAGCGCCTTTCCATCCTCCGGCGCACAGACCTCGACGCAATTCCTGTTTGTAGGTGATAAGAGGCTGATTTTGTTTTGCCTTTTGATTATCTGGCGAAGCGATTTCACCATGTCGCCTCTTCCGCGATATGATCGAGGGCACTGCGTGTGGAGGGATATATGGCCGTCGCAGGCATAGAAGAACGCATCGCGGCTCGGGCGGTGAAAGATCATTGGGGTTTGTTTCTCACAGAAGGCATTATCCTGGTCATCCTGGGTATGGCCGCCATTCTTGTGCCCGTTCTCGCCAGTGTGGTGATCGCGGTCTTCCTGGGCTGGCTGTTCGCGGTAGGCGGAATCGTGGGCCTCATCGCTACAATCATCGCAAGGCGGGCGCCCGGATTTTGGTGGTCTTTGATTTCCGCCCTGGTCGCGCTGGCCGCCGGATTAGCATTGCTCAGCGGACCCATCGCGGGCGCCATGTCGATCACTTTCGTCCTCACGGCGTTTCTTGTCGTCGACGGCATCCTGATGATTGCCTTCGGGCTGGAGCACCGCAAGAGCCTATCCGCACAATGGGGTTGGCTGGTGGTCAATGGCATCGTGGACCTGGCGCTTGCCGCATTGATTGTCTCGGCGTTGCCCGGTTCGGCGGTATGGGCGCTGGGTCTGATTGTAGGAATCGATCTGTTGTTCGGCGGTTGGTCGTTGATCGCAATAGCGCTCTCTACCCGCCACCAATCTCTTTCGGGATTTTGACTTTGTCCGGCGATTTGGCACTCTAGCGGCCAATTCAAGGAATGGTCCCATGCGGAAAAGCCGGGCATGAGCCTCGAAACAGTTCGCGATTTTCTTGCCCGTAATGCGCCAGATATCGAAATAATCGAACTCGACGACAGCACGGCGACGGTGGAGCTTGCCGCGGCCGGTCATGGCGTCAGTCCGGGCCAGATCGCCAAGACCCTGTCGCTCAAGGTGCAGGACCGCAATTTCCTAGTGGTGACGCGGGGAGATGCGCGTCTCAACAATAAGAAGGCCAAGGCGCAATTTGGCGGCAAGGTGACGATGCTGGGTCCCGACGAGGTGCTGGCCGTCACCGGACATGCGGTTGGTGGCGTATGCCCATTCGGCCTGGCTTCACCTTTGCCGGTCTTTTGCGACGTCTCGCTTAAGGATTTCGAGGAAGTCGTGCCGGCCGCCGGTTCAACCCGTAGCGCGGTGCGCATCGCGCCACTGCGCATGGCGGAATTGGTGAATGCGGAATGGGTGGATGTCTGCAAACGGCCGGGCGATGGTGCAGAATAGTTCGAGAGGGGCACATGCGTTACGAATGGATCGGAGCTCTGGCGGCGCTTACGCTTTTCAACGCCATACCTGCTTCTGCCGCGAATTATTCTCCGCCGCACTATTTTCCGCCTAGGGGCGATGGCTGGACCATCCACACGCCCGAGCAGGAGAAGCTCGACCCAATCAAATTGAAACAAGCGGTGGATTTCGCAATCTCGGCGGAACGGACTTATCCGCCCGAATTGGCGAAAGTGGCCGACATCCGCGATCTCACCATCGCCATTCCGCTGGAATATGCCAAGGAACCTTTCAACACGCCGATCGGCCCCTTGAAATCGCATGCGCCCGCCAATGGCTTGATCTTGCGGCACGGCTATATCGTCGCCGAATGGGGCCGCACGCGCGACGTAGACATGACGTTCTCGGTCAGCAAGACCTTTCTGTCTTCGGTGGCCGGCATCGCATTCGACAAAGGCCTGATCCGCAGCGTGAACGACCGAGTAATCGACTATGTGCAGCCCACGCCGGATTTCATGTTATCCCACAACCAGCCCATCACCTGGGACAATATGCTGAGGCAGGATTCCGGATGGATAGGCACCATGTGGGGCAAGCCCTGGTGGGCGGATCGGCCTGGCAGGGATGCATGGAGCGAGCTTGCTAAAGGACCGCCGCCCGTCGGCAAGGAATGGAAATACAATGATGTGCGCGTCAACGCGCTGGCGCTCGCGCTGACTTATCTATGGAAGCGGCCGCTGCCCGACGTGCTCAAGGAATATGTCGCCGATCCCATCGGCATGTCGGATAGCTGGCACTGGGAAGGTTATGACAATTCCTGGGTGGTGATCGACGGCAAGCCCATCCATGTGGTGAGCGGTGGCGGCCATTGGGGTGGAGGCATGTTCATTTCAGCCCGTGACGAGGCACGCTTGGGTCTTCTGGGCCTCAACGACGGCAAATGGGACGGAAAACAAATTCTGTCGGACAAGTGGGTGGCAATGGCGAAGACGCCTACGGCACCCAATCCCGGATATGGCTTCTGTAATTGGTATCTCAACACCAGCAAGGCAATGTATCCGGATGCACGCGACGACAGCGTTACCTTCATCGGCGACGGCGCAAATGAGATCTTCATCGACTATCAGCACGATATTGTCGCGGTTGTGCGCTGGATAGATGGCGCCAAAATGAAGGATTTCGTCGGCCTGCTAGTGGCGGCCACGGGCGAACCAGCGCCGTGATTTCCTCGAGCATGGCGTTTGTCCTATGCTGACGGCGTAGCCAGGACAGTCGGAAACATGGCCGGACAGGCGCAATCGGTCTTCGAATCCAGACGCGAGCAGGCATTTCCGGTTCTTTCTACCGGCGATATCGTCCGTCTCAAGCGCTTCGGGACCGCACGCCGTTATGAGGCTGGCGCAGCTATCATGCGAGCCGGTGAAAAAGCGGCGGGCTTAGTTCTCGTCCTCTCCGGTGAATTGCGCGTCACGGCGCATGAGGCACCAGACAAACCCATCGTCACTTATGGTCCAGGTCCAGGAGGATTCCTGGGAGAGTTGGCCCAGCTTTCCGGCCGGCCAGCCTTGACCGACGCTACGGCGGTGACGGCTGTCGAGGGGGTCTTGATCGAGCCGGCGCGGTTGCGCGACGTGATGGTGCAGGAAGCCGAACTAGGCGAGCGCATCATGCGAGCCCTGATCCTTCGGCGCATGGTGTTGCTCGAGCAGAATGTGGGTCCGGTAATAGTAGGACGGCCTGACGACCGCGACGTCTTGCGGCTGCAAGGTTTTCTACGGCGCAACGCGCACCCCTACCAGACGCTCGATCCGATAGACGGCGGAAAGCCGTTGGCACAATTCCATGTCTCGCCACAGGACCTGCCGATCGTGATCTGCACCAACGGTACCGTGCTGCGCAATCCTAGCGAGAGCCAACTGGCGCGCTGCATCGGCCTGCTGCAAGCCCTCGATCCGGCGCGGTGCTATGACGTGGCGATCATCGGCGCGGGACCGGCAGGCCTTGCCGCCGCCGTCTATGCCGCTTCGGAAGGCCTGTCCTTGATCGTGACGGACTGCCGCGCTTTTGGCGGCCAGGCAGGCGCATCGTCCCGCATCGAGAATTATCTGGGTTTTCCCACTGGCATTTCGGGCATGGCCTTGATGGCCCGTGCCTACAACCAGGCGCAGAAATTCGGCGCCGAAATCGCCATCCCCGAAGAGGTGGTGGCCCTCGAGAAGAATGGCGGGCAAGGCTTCATCCTCACGCTTCACAGCGGCGAGCAAATTCGCGCTCGCACCGTGGTGGTCGCCAGCGGCGCGGAATATCGCCGCCTAAACGTACCCGACCTCGCGCAATATGAAGGCTCGCATGTGCATTACTGGGCTTCTCCGCTCGAGACCCGGCTGTGCGCTGGTGAAGAGGTCGCCTTGGTGGGCGCCGGAAATTCCGCAGGCCAGGCGGTGGTCTATCTTGCCGGCGCGGCGAAGAAAGTCTGGATGATCGTCCGTGGCGACAATATCGAGGCCACAATGTCGCGCTATTTGTGTGAGAGGATCGCGGCCCAACCCAACATCGAAGTGTTGCTGCAGACTGAAGTGACGAAGCTTGAAGGTCAGGATGGCGTACTGGAAAAAATCTGTTGGCGCCATCGGCAAACTGGGGAAGAGACCTGCCGCGCTATCGAACATCTTTTCTTGCTGATCGGGGCCGAGCCCAACACCCGCTGGCTGGCTAAATCTGGACTTGCGCTCGACACCAAGGGATTTGTGACGACGGAGGGCATCCCGGGCGCCGCACGCCATCCGTTCGAAACCAGTCAGCGCGGCATCTTCGCTATCGGCGATGTGCGCTCGGGCTCGGTCAAGCGAGTGGCCGCGTCGGTAGGAGAGGGTGCAGGCGTGGTAGCCGCCATTCACAGCTATCTCGCCGACTCCGATCGCGCCAAGGATTCGCAATTCGTGAAGGAGGGGGCCCATGCCTGAGACCTGCTCCCATCTCGATACCATCAGAAAGGTCCAGCCCAGCGCCAAAGGCTGCGAGGAATGTTTGAAAATCGGTTCGCCGTGGGTGCATCTCAGAATCTGCCGGACATGCGGCCATGTCGGGTGCTGCGATTCCTCGCCTCACAAGCACGCGACCAAGCATTTTCACCGGACCAAACACCCCATCATCGAAGGTTATGATCCACCCGAAGGCTGGGGCTGGTGTTACGTGGACGAGGTGTTGTTCGATCTTAGCGGCAACACCACTCCACAATGGGGTCCGATTCCGCAGTTCGTGTGAGGCCGGCATGGCGCGTGCATTGGATCCCTGGCGCGCTCTGGTGCGCCTCTGGCTATTCGGTTCCATCGCCTGGATAGGGTTTTGGTCATGGCGGGACTTTTCGGGTTGCTTCAAGGCGCGCAATGGCACGTTATGGTGTCCCAATGCCGCCGGCGATGCGCTGTCAGTCACCAGCTATCTCCACATTGCGCTCAACTTGCTAGGGCCGCCTCTGGCGCTCCTGCTCCTCGGCCTGGCGTTCCTGTGGTTCGCGCGGAGGACCGAGCAACCCTAAGGCGAGTGGCGCGGGACAACTCAGTCCCAGGGAGGCCGCCAGCCGGTCTTTCAGCGAAATCATCTCTACCGCTCCCAGACTGCCTGATTTGATTCCGGGACCGGAAAGCAGAAAGACGCTGCGATAATCATGGCGTAGCGGCCAGAAGCCATGATCGCCCTTTTCGGGCGGCGGAGAATGCGCCGGACCGCTGGCATCAGGGCTGTAAAACAGCACATGATCGGCGGGCTCGAAGGCGGCGACTGCGTCAGCAAGTTTCGGCGCGTAGCGCAAGAGTTCATCCCGGGGAATTTCGCGGCCCACATCGCTGCCGGGCTTGCCGGATTGGTCATGCAGCCATTCCGAAACGGCGTGATCCTTGGTGATCACGATGCCGCCCATCGGCTCGATGTCGCCCTGGACACCGGCCTCGGAAGCCTCGGCTTTCAGATTGGCGATACGGTCTATTCGTTCGAAGCCGTGGTCGGAGACGAGCGCGAAATCATAATCCTTGGGCATTGCCTTCAGGATGTCGCCGATCAGTGTGTCGGTTCGTTCGAGTATAGCATTGGCGTTGGTCGTGAAGGGGCCCTGGTCATGGGCTTCGGAGTCCAGGTCCACCAGGTGCGTCAGGACCAGGTCCGGATGTTTGCGCTGGAGCAGATAGTTCGTCGCCAGGGTCCGGGTTCGATCGTCCACCCATTGCTGTGGGAAGGAGGGAAAGGCGCGTGAGATCTCGTCCACCAGGCCGGGAGTGGCATATTTCGCCACTGAATCCAGATCCATCGAGCCGCCATTCCGCCGTACGAACACTTCGGGCAGGTTCCAAGTGATCTTGGCTTCCATGGTTACCGGCCAAGTAACAGTGGCGGTGGTCATTCCATGCTCGCCTGCGCATTGCCAGAGTGTGGGCACTTTGAGCTTGTTCGCCGACCAAAAGGACAAGGACGGATCAAGCGGTCCGCGGCCATTGTTCAGAATGCCATGCTGGTCAGGACGCGCGCCCGTGATGATTGAAGTATGCGAGGGCCAGGTGACCGTGGGCCACACACCGATCACACCATCGGCATATTGGCTTCTGGCCAGCAACAGGCGCAGATTGGGTATCTTGAGTCCCAATTGATCGGCGTCGCGCAGATAGCGCCAATCGAGTCCGTCCACCGATAGGACCATCAATTTATGTTGTGGCGGTTGGGGTGGCCCGGCGGAGGCCGAAATCCCGGCCCCCGCCAATAATGCTGCCAGTGAAAGAGCGAGCCCCCTCAAAACGCCACCCCGATATTTGACCGCATGCCGAACCCGTCACCTCTGGGAACCCTTGCCCCTGGAAAATCAAAGCCGTCCAACCGGGACAGGCCGGAACCCACTACCGGTTGATTTAAATGGAGAATGTAACTTTTTTGTACGGAACAGAACGTTTCGCAGCGGATTACTGCAATTGAGCAGTTACTGGAAGGGGACGATTGTGAGGACGCGCTTGAGCCAATTGCTGGAGTCCCTGCCTTTTGCTCAGCGATTATCGCGCTACCGGCAATTCTCACGGGAAGCTTTGCGCAAAGCCACCGACACGCGAGATGAAGAGATGCGGGCGGCATATCTCAGCATGGCGGCAGGCTGGCATATGTTGGCGACCGAGATTGAACGGTTCCGGGACCGCCAGCCCTTCTCTCAGGAATTTTCTCCAAAGATTGAGGCGCCGTCGCAAGACAGAGATAGTCCCCCGGTAGGTCGCGCGTCACACTAAATAAAATCAGACGAGTGAATTTTTGAGCCGGCGCTTCAACCTATTTGATGTTGAGGCGCTAGCTTTTCTGTCGCTCTCCAGGGCGCAGACTCTGGCACCGTCGACCAGCCTCGCCGGCGGTCCGGTTGCAATGGCAATCGTCCTGGCCAGGGCATAGGATACCGCCGGAGCGCGAATATCTATGAGAGACTGCGACGTTCTGATCGTAGGCGCGGGTCCTACGGGGTTGGTGCTGGCCCTGTGGCTGACCAAATTTGGCGTCAAATGCCGCATCGTGGACAAGACGGATAAGCCAGGCAGCACTTCGCGGGCTCTGGCGGTGCATGCGCGCACGCTGGAGCTTTACCGCCAACTCGATCTCACGGAAGCTGTAATCCAGAACGGACATAAGGTTCCGGCGGTCAATCTTTGGGTGAAGGGCGAGAAGAAAGTCCATCTCGACTTCGCGACGGTCGGAGAAGACCTCACGCCTTATCCCTTCCTGCATATCTTTCCGCAGGACGAACATGAACGCCTTCTGGTCGCCCGGCTGGAACAATTGGGCGTCGCCGTGGAACGCAGCACCAGTCTTCTCTCCTACGCCGAAGAAAAGGACGGGATCATGGCGCGGCTGGCAACCGACAAAGGCGAGCAGCAATGCCATGCCGCCTATATCGCGGGGTGCGACGGCGCCCGCTCACGGGTGCGCGAAACCATGGGCACCGGTTTTCCAGGCGGCACATACGCCCAGATCTTCTATGTGGCTGATGTTGAGGCCTCGGGTCCTGCGGCTGACGGCGAATTGCATGTGGACCTGGATGAGGCCGATTTCGTGGCGGTGTTTCCTCTGAAAGGACAGGGCCGCGCGCGGTTGATCGGCACGGTTCGGGACGAGCGCGCCCGGCATCCCGAGGCTTTGAAATTTGAGGATGTAGCCGATCGCGCGATCGGGCATATGAAAGTGGACGTGAAAAACGTCCATTGGTTCTCCACTTATCGCGTGCATCACCGCGTCACACAGCATTTTCGCAAAAACCGTGCCTTTGTTCTCGGCGACGCCGCGCATATTCACAGCCCGGTCGGCGGCCAGGGCATGAATACCGGCATCGGCGATGCCATAAATCTGGCGTGGAAGCTGTCATGGGTCGTCAATGGCCGCGCGCCCGATGCGCTGCTCGACAGCTACGAGCCCGAGCGCATTGCTTTCGCCCGACGGCTTGTAGCCACAACAGATCGCGTGTTCAGCTTTGTTTCGACCGAAGGGCCGTTCGCCGACCTGATGCGCACACGCGTTGCGCCTCTGGTCATTCCCGCCATCGGCAAGGTCGAGGCCGTGCGTGAATGGCTGTTCCGCACGGTGTCGCAGACCTTGATTCATTATCGCGGCTCGGCTCTTGCCCAAGGCCGCGCGGGCTCTGTGGAGGGCGGCGACCGCTTGCCCTGGGCATTTGCGGCGGGGTTGGACAATTATGCGCCTCTGGCTGAAGCCAAATGGCAGGGTCACGTCTATGGGGACGCCGAAGCGGCCTTGCGTGCCTGGTTCACGACCAACGAGGTCCCGCTTCATGTCTTTTCCTGGTGCGAGGAATATGGCCGGGCGGGCTTACGGAGAAACGCGCTTTATCTGTTGCGCCCCGACACCTATGTCGCTCTGGCCGCGGAAAAACCCGCGCCCGAAATGCTCACCCGCTATTTCGCGGAGCGGCAGATCCAGCCGTGAGTTTTTTCAGTGCGGCGCAGTCCCGTTCAGAAGATCGGGCGGCACAATCACGCGCTGCGCAGGGAAGCGGCATGCATTGGGCAGCGGGCTCTTGAAACATTGGCCGGTAATGTAGGCATGCGCGATGCTGCCGGGTGTGGTGTAGGCGTAGAAGCCCAGGATAAGCATTACGAAAAGCACGACGCCGATCACGCGGAAGCGTGACAAGGGTTTCTGCCCCAGGCCCTGATAAGGATCATCCATGGGCCGAATCTTTAGAGGCTGCCGGTTCGGAAAGCTATATCGTTACTGTCCCGGGCTGGTGGTGGAGGCAGGCGTGGGGCACGGAACCTTGGTACAGCTGCCGCCATTGGCCGGGCAGGTGAGGCAATAATCCTTGCCAGCCGAGTCCTTGCAGGCACCGCGCAGCGTGCCGCCCTGTGGCGACCAGGTGCAATCGTCTGCAAAGGCGACGGAACTACTTATGGTGAAGACGGCGATGACGGAAGCGAAGACGATACGTTTGGCCATCAGAATTATCTCCCCTTGTTAAAAGCCTTTCAGGATTTTGGTGTCAGAATTGCGCTTCTTCCGCATTGCGGATTGGAGAATGAAACGGTCGCGCCGCTAGCGCGCCCGCTCACCAGGCGTGTCGTGCGGTCCATGCGGTAATCGGCTTCGTCCTCGCCTGAGCCCTCGCGCCACGCAAAAGCATCGTCCGTGACATTGAGGGGCGCGACCACCCTGGTCTGCAGAAACGGATTCGTGTCCGTAACGGTGAGGCGCCCGGTGTCAAAGACGAGGAGCATGCCGCCATTATCGCAGGAAAGATTGATGATCTCGGCGCGCGCGCCCGGCGCGGCGGCAAGCGTCGCGCTCAGGCCAAGCAAGAGAACCCTGCCGAGCATTTTTATCCCCAAGCCTCCCGGCGGCGGCGCAGCTTAGCAGAGGCAGGCCCGCCCCGGCAGGGACTTTTTCAGTGGCCGCTGCCGGGGATGAGAATGGTAGACGGAATAATCGTGGGAAGAGGCGGCATTCCGTTGGGGTTGGCGGGCGGTGGCAGTCTGGGCGCGTCGGGATTATTAAGGATGCTGCCGGGCACTGGCGGCGCGGTTTGCGCCTTTGCCGGAAGCGCAGCAGCCAAAAAGGCGAAACTGGCAAGCAAAATTTTGGTGGCCATGGCCACCTCCTTGCTTGTTCAAACGCGGGAACCCGTTTCCTGATCCGGGGTCGGCCGGCACTGGGTTTCCCTGGCCTCAGAGACCCCGACTTGCCTAGCGTACACCGACGAGTAGTCGCGCAAAACACAACCTTAACGTGCGCAACGATAATCTGCTGCACTAACTTAAAGGAACGCGACTTGCAAATTCATTGCTGTGTCGTAGTCTGAATGCGGGGTGGGCGTCAATCGGGGCGCCCTCGCAGGGGTTGGGGAAAATTCCAGTGAAAATTCAAGCCATCGCGGCGATCGCCGTGTTGGGCGCGGCTGTGTCTGGCTGCGCCACCATTGTCGACGGCACCAAGCAATCAGTATCCGTCTCGACCACGCCCGTCGAAGGAGCAAATTGCACGCTCACCAATTCGGAAGGAACTTGGTTTGTCACCTCACCCGGCAGCGTTAAAGTGCATAAAACCAAAAATGATTTGACAGTTACCTGCAAGAAGGACGGCTATCAGCCCGGCAGCCAGGTTGCCGATTCCAATTTTGGCGGCGCGACGTTCGGCAATATCGTGTTGGGTGGCGTGATCGGGGCGGGCGTCGATGCGGCAAGCGGCGCCAACTACTACTATGATTCGCCCATCATCGTCCCGTTGGGCGAGCCATTGAAGACCGCGGGCGCCACACCGACACCCAGCACTGCAGCTCCCTAAAAGCCCATTCCTGGTCAGCGTCCAAACTGTCACTTTTCGCCTGTTTGGCTAAGCCGGGGTGGCGGCTATAGTGCCGGCGATCGGGGGCCCACATGCGATATTTCACGTTTGCTCTGATCCTGTTCTGGGTCGGGCCGCTTGCCGCCCAGGAGACGGATCATCCGTTACTGCACCAGGTGGCGGCTGATGTGCGTGCCGATGCGCTTCACGCCACCATTGCCCGCTTGGTCGGCTTCGGCACTCGCCACAGTCTTTCCGGAAATGCTTCGGCGGCCCGCGGTATCGGCGCCGCCCAAGCCTATGTGAAGGGCGAGTTCGCCCGCATCAGTGCAAGCTGCGGCTCTTGCATTACGATCGAGACGCCGGCGGAAAGTTTCACCGGCGCGCGCGTGCCGGTCTCCACGCCTTTCATGGACGTGCTGGCGATCCAGCGCGGGGTAAGTGATCCAGGACGGGTGATCATCATCGCGGGGCATTTGGACAGTCGCAACACCGACATCATGGACGCGGTCCATGACGCGCCCGGCGCCGATGACGACGGCTCTGGCACTGCGGCGGTGCTGGAGGCGGCGCGGGTGCTTTCCGCGCACAAATTTCCCGCCACCTTGGTCTATGCCGTACTCACCGGCGAGGAGCAGGGTCTTTATGGCGGCTCGGTGTTGGCCCACTACGCGGCCAGCCACCAATGGAACGTGGAGGCCGATCTCAATAACGATATCATCGGAAACAGTCATGGCGGCGATGGCACGGCGGACGCCACCCATGTGCGGATTTTCTCCGAAGGCACGCGCGATTTGGAGAGCGAGGCCGCAGCCAGCGGCGTCCGCTATAATGGCGGAGAAATAGACAGCCCAGCGCGCAATCTGGCTCGGTTCATTGCAACGCTGGCGCCCCGCTATCTCGAAAATTTCAATGTCCGGCTGGTTTACCGCACCGATCGCTATGGCCGGGGCGGCGACCAGGTGCCGGTGCTGGCCGCGGGCTATCCCGCGGTCCGGCTCACCGAGGCCAAAGAAGATTACAGCCATGAGCATCAGAATGTGCGGGTGGAGAACGGCGTTGCCTATGGCGACGTGATTGGGGGCGTCGATTTCGATTATCTGGCACAGGTGGCAAGGCTCAATATCGTGAGCATGGCGGCGCTGGCGATGGCGCCGGCTCCGCCCGCAGTGCGCATCACAGGCGCGGTGACCTACGACACGACCTTGTCATGGGCATCGGTGCCAGGCGCGGCCTCCTATCGCGCCCGGTGGCGCGACAGCCTCGATCCCGAATGGACGCATAGCCAGTCCGCCGGATACGCCACCTCGGTCACGCTCCCGCATGTCAATATCGACGACTGGCTGTTCGGCGTGTCATCGGTCTCGGCCGACGGTTATGAAAGCCCGGTATCGTTCCCTTTCAGCGAGCGCCCCTGAAGCACAGCGGCTATTCGAACACCGGGCTGAAGCGGCAAATGTCGCGGTGACGCCAGATCCATGCGCCCGCCATCCGGAAGGTGTTGAATTCACCGAAATCGTGCCAGCCATCCCGAGGCTCCATCGAGTGCATGCGGTAGCAACCCCCGGTGCCGAGATCCTCGACGACGTGCCAGGTGCCGGCGTATGCCAGAACGGGGCCGGTCAAAGCCAGAAACGTCAACGTCGCTGGAAGAAGCAGTTTCATAGGGTCAGTGTAAACCATTTCATGGACCGCCGCACGGGGCCAGTGTGGATGACCAGCCAGAGTTTGCGGCGGCGCCGGCCCTGGGCTTAACTGACCTTTGGGGAGCCATGAACAAGATATTCTTCAACGAAGCGGTCACGGGCTCGCATCCCGCTCTTGGCTCGTACGGCCGCGAGAATGCGGCAAGCCTGAAAGGGCTGTTCGCGCATTCGAAGATTTTTGCGTCCACTCCGCTTCGTCCCCTGGACGGGCTCGCCTCCGCATTGGGCATTGGGGAATTATGGGCCAAGGACGAGCGAAATCGCTGGGACCTGGGCAGCTTCAAGAGCCTGGGTGGGTCCTATGCGGTGGCGGATTTGGCGGCGGAATTTCTGTCGCGGCGCGAAGGCCATCGCGTGTCCCCCGCGGACATTTTTGCCGCCCGCGCGCCAAAGGCGCGTGAGATGACCTTTGCGACGGCTACAGCGGGCAATCACGGCCGCGCGGTCGCTTTCGGGGCGCAGCTTGCTGGCGCCCGTGCCGTGATCTTCGTTTATGGAAACGTCCCCAGGCAGCAGGCACGCGCCATCGCAGCACTTGGTGCGGAGGTTGTCACCGTCGATGGCGATTACGAAGCGGCTTGTCGCGCTGCCGCCGAAGCGTGCCGAACGCAGGGTTGGATCATGGTTTCGGACGTGGCGGAAGAAGGCTACTCCGAAATTCCGGAACGCATCATGCGCGGCTATTCCGTCCTGGCCGCGGAGGCGCTGGAGCAAGCGCCAAAGCCTCCCACACACATTGTCTTGCAGGCGGGTGTGGGCGGGCTTGCCACGCCGGTCGCGGCCTATTTCACCAATTGTGTGTCGCCCAAACCTAAGATCGCCGTGGTCGAAGCGGTCACTGTTCCTTGCTTGATGGAGAGCGCGCGCCACAACCGGGAGACCCGCACCGAATCCGCGGGCTCCACCAATTTGAACCGGCTCGACTGCCCCACTCCGTCCTCCACCACCTGGCCGGTGCTGCGCGCTTTGGCCGAGGTCTTTGTGGGCGTGGACAACGATACCGCCGCCGAGGCAGCCCGCCTGTTGGGACAGCAAGGCCTTGCCACCACGCCCACAGGCGCGGCGGGCTTGGCGGGATTGCTTGCGCTTTCCCGCGAGAAGGGCGCGTACGAGACGCTCGCATTGGACAGAGCGAGCCGCGTTTTGATCGTACTGACCGAACAGGCGCTTGATTGAGCTTCCGGCAAAGAAAACCCGCCCATCCTTGCGGACGGGCGGGTTGTTGGAAATCATGCTCCTTTACATCTTCAGGCGGACACCAACCTGGAAGAAGCGTCCCACGATGCCGCCCTGGGCGCTGGAGGGATTGTAGTTGACGCCGCCATATTGCGCCGGTTCCAGCGGCGGATCCGCGTCGAGCAGGTTAAAGATGTTGCCATAGACTTGCACATTGTCGGTCCACTGATAGGCAACATGGAGGTCGACTTGCCAGTAATCGCCGCCCTGGCCGGGCACGTTGGGATAGATCATCCCGCCGGGGCCGGCGATATCCGATTCGATATTTTCGAGATTACTGGTGAAGTAGGTGGTGAACGCCGCATCCCAGGGGCCCCACTTGAAGTCGTTGCCCCAGGTGAATTTGTTGCGTGGCGTGCCTTCACAATCCACCAGGATGCAGGGGCTGAGCGTTCCCACAAATTCCAGCCTGGGATTGCCGGGGACCTCGTCGACGAACCGGAATACGTGCGTGCCTTCAAACGACAGCGTGTAATGAACATCTTCGGGAAGATCCCAACTCGCGGTTATGCCCAGATCGATGCCATCGGTGACGAGACGGCCGGAGTTGGAATAAGGCGCCACCACACTCGCCGGCCTGGCTAGAGCGTTAGGAGCCGCCGGATCGACCGCATCAGGCGTGACCGCGAAGCCGGGAGGCAGGGGTGCACCCGCGAAATAGGCGGCGAGTGCCGTGCCAGTGCTGGGCGGCTGAATCAGATTCCACTTTTGGATGTAGTAATAGTCGGCGGTGATCGCGATGTTCTCCAGCGGATTGACGATGAAGCCGCCGGTATAGTTCGCCGAAGTCTCTGGCTTGACACCGGGGAAGGCCGAATTGATCACGTTCAACGAATAGGGATTCGTCACGTAGGGGCTATTGCCATGCTCCGCCGCAAAGCTGGGGGGCGCGATATTGGCCGCAGTGGTGGTGACGAAGGCCGAGGTCTGGGCGTTGCCGTTTTCGGCAAAGCCGGGCGCGCGGAAACCGCTCGACGCCGTGGCGCGGATGGTGATCCACGGGAAGGGCGAGTATTTGATGCCGCCCTTGGGATTGAAGGTATCGCCAAAGTCCGAATAGTGGTCGAACCGCGCCGAAATGACCGCGTCGAAATGTTCGAACGCCGGCAGATCCAATTCGCCGAATATCGATATGAGGTTCCTGGAGCCAAACATGAAAGTATTGCCCAGGCCCTGGGCGGCATTGTCGGGGTTGAGAGACGGATTGTGGTTGTCCTCGGTGCGATATTGCAGGCCCACGCCCAACGACGCGGGTCCGCCCGGGAGGTCAAACACACTTCGGTAGGCCGACAGGTCTAGCGAATCCGTGTCGTTGGTAGACATGCTGTTGAGGTTGGGCGCTAGCGCCTGGCGCAGTGCCGGTGTGTTAGCGGACGGATTAAGGAAATTATAGCTGCCGTTGTTGATGTCGGTGATCAATTGATTGTAGTTGGGGAAACCCGCCTCCGTGAAATCCAACCAAGAATGGGCGATTCTGAGTGCGCCGCTATAGGTCCAGCCGTCCCAATCGCCATTGACGCCCAGGGTCGACCAGAGAACGTGGCTTACGGTGGATTCAAAGGAAGGGATATCGGCCCAGGCATAGTTGATAGCGGCGTCCGTGCAGGTCACCCCTTCCACACAGGTCGGTGAGTTTGCGAAGGGATTGTTGGGATTTAGTGCGCCGGTGCCCGGCCCGTTTGCACCAATCAGGCGCGCGGGCAAAACGATCTGATTGGTGTTCTGGGGCGTGCTTACCTGGATCTGCTGCGGCTGCAGCTGGTTGTAGTACTGGTATTGGAAGTAGCTCATGTCGATGTAGAGCTGCATGTCATTGCTGACATTAAAGCTGCCGCGGGCGTAGATGCCCTCGCGGGTCGCCCGCGCCTGGTGGTAGGTGTTGGAGAGAAGATTCTGCTCGCAAAAGACATTGCCAGATGCGTCGGTGGACGGGGTTCCCAATGGACCGCAGCCGCCGGGAGCCAAAATCTGAGTCGGGCCGTTCGTAGTGCTTTGCTGGATGAAGTTCGCGGGCAGCGGATTGGGCGGCAAGTGTGTGATGGGGTTGTTCGGTATCGTCACTGTTGCCGGAGCCACGGAGCCATAGATCGAGCCCGAGAAGTTGCCCGGCTGGCCGGCGATATTGTTCAAGCCGCCGATGGAAGAAAGGTCGTTGGTGTTGAACGGGAAGTCGCGTTGAGAGACCTTGATCGGCTCTTGATGATCATATTCGACATTGACGAAGAAATTGTAGCGGTCGGTGGCGATGTCGCCGATGCCCAAGGTGGCCGAGGCGTGATAACCGGTGCCGCCGCCATGCTGGGAAGTGCCGCCTTGGGCATACCCTTCCATGCCTTGGTAATTCTGTTTGAGAATAATGTTCACGACGCCGGCGATGGCATCGGCGCCATAGATGGACGAGGCGCCATCTTTCAGGATTTGGATCTGGTCGACCGCATCCATCGGCAGAGTGTTGAGGTCGGTGAAGGTGCGTTCCCCGTCATCCGCCAAAGGATAGTTCGCGGTGCGGTGGCCGTTGATCAGGACCAAAGTGTTATTGCTGGTCAAGCCACGCAGCGACACCGCGGCCGCGCCGGTGGCGAAGGCGCCGTTAAAGGCGTTGGACAGACTGCCCGCGTTATCTGCTGAGATTGAACGTATCGCGTCGGCGGTGGAGGTGAACCCGGCGGTCTGGATATCGCCGGCGCTTATCACCTGGATCGGTGATGGCGTCTGCAGGTCATTCCTGCCGATCAGGGTACCTGTGACTACCACGGTCTCCGGCCCGGCGGCGGCGACTTGTTGGGCTGCAGCAGGTTGGGAAATCAGGCCGGCGCTAGCCGCGACGGCGCCCAGAAGCAGCGACGAACGAAATTTGTACAGACGAACATTCAACGACATGAAAAACCCTCCCGTTGACATAGGCGCCATCGCACCTAAGTCATTGAAAAAGTTTCGGATTCAGATCCCTTCCCCTAAATTCCCCTTAAAGGTCCCGTCCCGCGCTGAGGCGATGGCCCCCACGTGGTTTCCGTTTAGGCCGTACAGTAGGGCAATAAAATGTCTCGAGACAATCAGTCGCTGCGCTCTGGCACTAATAAATGTGCCACCTGTCGCCTTTATGACACAATTTTTGTGTCGCTGGATTTGGCGCCCAACGCCTATAAATCGCGTGCTCTTCTACCGTACACGGACGGCTTTGATGAGCCCGCGCGGATTGTCGAAGCGGTTGCTGTAGCTCCACAAATGGCGCGCGAGATGGCGGACAAAGAAAAACCCGCCCATCCATGGGATGGGCGGGTTAAGGAGAATTCAAGGGCCCTTTTTTACATCTTCAGGCGGATACCGGCCTGGAAGTAGCGGCCCACGATGAGCTCCTGGGCACTGGAGGGGTTATAGTTCACGCCACCATACTGAGCGGGTTCCAGCGGCGGCAGGGTGTCGAGCAGGTTCTTGATGTTGCCGAAGATCTGGAGATTGTCGTTGAACTGGTAGGCGACGTGCAGATCCACGTCCCAGGCTTCGCCGCCATTGCCGCGCACATTCGGATAGATCGAACCGCCGGGACCCGCAAAGTCGGACTCGATATTCTTGAGGCCGCTTGTGTAGTAGGTCGTTAAGGCAGCGTCCCAGCGGCCTAATTTGACGTCGTTGCCCAGCGTGAACTTGTCCCGCGGGGTGCCTTCGCAGTCCACCAGGTTGCAGGGGCTGAGCGTTCCCACATATTCCAATTTGGGATTGCCCGGCACCTCGTTGACGAACTCGAACACGCGCGTGCCGTCGAACGACAGCGTGTAGTGGAGATCGTCCCACAGATTCCAGCTGGCATTCACGCCCAGATCCAGACCGGACGTGACCAGACGACCGGAGTTGGAGTAAGGGGCGGTGATGATCGCAGGGCGAGCCAAGGCAGCCGGAAAGTTTGGATCGGCGATGTCTGGCGTGACGGAGAAGCCCGACGGCAGCGGCGCGCCGGAGAAGTAATCGGCTTCCGCGACGGAGACCTGAGGCGGCTGAATCAGGTTCCACTTTTCGATGTAGTAATAGTCAGTCGTGATCGAGACGTTATCCAGCGGGCTGACGATAAAGCCGCCGGTGTAGTTGGCCGAGGTCTCGGGCTTGATGCCCGCGAACGCCGAGTTGATGGTCTCCAACGCATATGTGTTGTTCACATAATTGTCGCTGCCATGCGCGGCGACATAAGCGGGGTTGGAGATGCCGGCCGCGGTGGTGTTGACGAAGCCCGCCACTTCGGCGTTGCCGCTTTCCGCGAAGCCTGGCGCGCGGAAGCCACTGGATGCGGTGCCGCGCAAGGTCAGCCAGGGGAAGGGCGAGTATTTCAGACCCGCCTTGGGATTAAAGGTGTTGCCGAAGTCCGAGTAATGGTCGAAGCGGGCCGACAGGTCCGCATCGAAATGCTGGAACACCGGCAGATCCAATTCGCCGAACACCGAGATGATGTTCCTGGAGCCGAAGTCGAAGGTTTCACCCAGACCCTGCGCCGCGAAGTTGGGATTGAGCGCCGGGTTGTTGTTGTCCTCGACGCGGTACTGCATGCCGAGGCCCAGCGAAGCGGGACCGCCCGGCAGGTCGAACACGCTGCGATAGGCCGACAGGTCCAGCGAGTCTTCGTCGTCGGTGGACGTGCTGGCCAGGTTGGGCGACAGCGCGGCACGCGTGGCGCCCGAATTGGCTGCCGGATTGAGGAAGTTATACGCGCCGCTGTTCACGTCGGTGAGCAGCTGATTGTAATTGACGAACCCAGCTTCCACGAAGTTCAGCCAGGAATGGGCGATGGTC
>Ga0126381_100001236_pt1 | contig 27608 bp, 37 predicted proteins | sample PanSoiMetPlot_28_FD_96465 | JGI IMG/M metagenome (GOLD analysis project Ga0126381, IMG submission 96465) | Tropical forest soil microbial communities from Panama - MetaG Plot_28 | ecosystem: Environmental > Terrestrial > Soil > Tropical forest > Bulk soil | place: Panama | collected 2016-02-17
ACCGCGAAGGCCGGCTGGTGGACCGCCCGCAGCGGATCAAAGCCGAACTGTTTCCGTACGACAACGAGCCGCCGTGTCCGCATTGTCACGGTCGCGGCTTCGACATCGATCAGGTACTAGCCGATCTGCAGCGCGGCGAATTTGTGTCTCGATATGTCACCGCGGGCCAGCCGGTACTCATGATCCCGAAGTTTTTGCTGCATCAGAAGCCGCACCCGCACGAGGCACAAAGCGAGCTACCGGCGCCGCCAGAACCACCCAAAAACAGGCCTAAAAACGCGCGGTCGCGACAACGGGTACCAAAGGCGACACATGTCGTACTTGATCCGGTACCTATTTCTATTTCTGATCCGGTACCTGATCCGGTACGCGGTGCGGCGGAGGTGGCCGATGTCGGGAATGGGCGCGGCCATTATCCGATCTTCAAAGGCGCTCGGCTGGTGGTCTTCGCCTGGATGCGCGAGGAACTCTGCCGCCTGCTCGGCGCCCACGCCGAGGCCTTCGATCTCCTCGCGTGGTTCTACCAGCTCGACGCTGAAAGTGCCGCGCTGATCCTGCCCGGCGATCGCGATGCCCGGTGGGCCTGGCTGCAGTCTGTCACGGTGGAGGAAGCGCAGCGCCGCGGGCTGCCGATCGCGCACGCGACGCCGGCGAACGGCGTGACCGATGACGCGACGTGGGCGGCGCTCGTCAAAAGCGGTCCGGAGCGGCGATGACGGACACCGATTTCGAGACGTTCTCGGGAGAAGTGAAGCGCCTGGCCGTCGTGATGCGGCTGCGCGCGGCGCCGCTCGAAGTGATGCAGATCACGAAGGCGTACTTCACCGCGTTCAAGCGCTTTCCGATGAGCGTGGTCGTCGCCGGCGCCGATCGCTGGATCGAACAAGGCGATCGGTTTCCGAAGGCGAAGCAATGGCTGGACGCGATGCCGGCGCCCGGCGAGACGAGGATCCTCGAGCTGCTCCAGGACGAGGCCGATGATTGGCTGGCCGCGGAGCGCGCGCACTTTCAACGATCGCCGTGTCGGTGTCTGGTCTGCGTGGGCGCCGGCGTCAGCGATCAGCCGCAACGGTTCATTCCGGACTGCGAGCCGGACGGCCGCGATGCGCACGCGCGGATCGGCGATCGCGTCATCACGCGCGGCCGCTGGGCGCACGGCGAGGAGCTCGCCGGCTGGTACGCCGCCCGCGCTGCCTATGTCGCGCTCCTCGAGCGCTTGCCACGTTTGCCCAAGCCGATGCCGGCGCCGACACGGGCGCTGCCGATGAAGCGTGGCCGGATGCTGACGTTCAAGGATCGCATCGACGCGATTTTCCGGAAGCCGAAAGAACGCGAACCCGGCGAGGAGGGCTGAGATGACACCCGCGATCTTTCCGATCGGCCAACGACCCGGTGTCTGCCGCTGGTGCGGCTGCACGAACGATCACGCGTGTGACGCCGGCTGCAGCTGGGCGAACCGGGAGCGCACGCTCTGTAGCGCGTGCGTGCCGCTCGATCGCGCGCTGCGCACCGTCGCCGGCCGCATCGAGCTAGCGAAATGTCTGCAGGAAGGCGGCTTTCTCGCCATGCAGCGGAGACGGCGTGCATGAAACGCCGGCGCAAGCGATACGACGCCTGGACCGATTCGGCCGTCGCGCTGACGGATGCGATGGTACGAGGGCTGATCGATCTGGCGCAGGCGATCAAACGCGGTGCAGTGCAGACGACCCGCACCGAGCTGCGCGCGCTGGTCGCCCTCTGCGAGCGCAACGAGTGGTTCATGCTCGCACAAGCGTTTCAGGATGCGCAGCGGAGAAAGCGCCGATGAACACGAAGCGGAAAGGCTCGCGCGCGGAGCATCGCGCGATCACGATCCTCGAGAGCGCCGGCTATGCCTGCACGCGCGCGGCGGCGTCCCTCGGCGTCTTCGACATCGTGGCGATCGGCGCCCGCGACATTCGGCTAGTGCAAGTGAAAGCCGGCGCGCGCTGCCAGATCTCCGACGTCGAACGCGAGCAGATCCGCGGGTTCGTGGCGCCGCGGAATGCGTCGCGCGAGATCTGGAAGTTTTTCGATCGGGTGCGGACGCCAATTATCGAACGACTGTGAGGACCGATGGCGAAACGGAAACGCGACACGCCGAAACGCAAGCCCCGCAAGCAGACGGCCGCGGAAGTCGATCAGATCCTCGACGAGCCGTTGCAGCAGCGGCCGCTTGAGGCCAGCGAGCAGCTCCGGGAGCTCGCCATCTGTTACGACGACGTGGCGGACGCGCAAGCGAAATACGAGTTGAAGGCTGACGCCGCCAAGACCGCCAAAAAGACGCTCGAGGCCGCGACGAATGCACTGCTCGAAAAGGTGCGCGAATTCACGCACCCGACGGCGCTCCCGCTATTCGATGCGGAGGAGCGCGAGCGGGATCAGCAAACGATGCTCGACGCCGCGGACCATGGCGGCGCCGCCGACGTGGAGGCGTAATGCGCGGTCAGCGGCTCGCCCGCTTCACCGCGATCTGGTCAGACGGATCGCAGCTCGTGCTCCACGCGCATACGGTCGCGGATGCGCGGGACCTGGCGCGCCGGCTGACGCCGGCCGGCGTGCAGCTGCAGAACGTCGAGCCGATTCGGGAGTCGACGCGCCGGGGCACGGCGCGCATCCCGGCGCTGCATTTTGTCCGGGTGGAGGATCCGTCGGTGCACAGCCGCTACGGACCGGAGCGGGCGATCTGCGGCCGCTGGATTCCACGGCGCCAGGTGGCGATAACCCGCGAGGACGTGACCTGTCCGCGGTGTGAGCAGCTGATTGGTGAGTTGGATCGGATCGCTATTTGAGGCTGGTGCGCCAGCGAAAAACCGCGCCGGCGATCCTCGAGCGGATGCGGACCCGGCCGCTGCACGGCGACGGGATTTGGTACAGCCTCGGACGCTTTCGGCGGAGCAGGCGATCGTTTCGGGTGTGGATCGTATTCGTGACGTCGCGATGTTGGCCGTAGTCGGCGCCGCGGCGATCGTCGGCGGCGTTCTCTGGTGGCGCTGGCGGCATGCGCAGCCGCTCGACGTCGGCGCCGTCAGTGAACGGTGGCTGGCGGACCACGCAAGGAACCGGGAAGGAGATATGCCGTGATCGATGCGGAGAACGCGACGCGCTATCCGCTGACCTGGCCGGCGAACTGGAAACGGACGCCGGCGCATCAACGCTCGCGTGCGACGTTCTCGCGCGGCAGCGTGCAGCGGGACGCCACGGGCGCACGGTTGCCGTCGACTAAGCGGCAGCTGACCGTCGCTGATGCGATTCAACGGCTGTCCGGTGAGCTCGCGCGGCTCGGAGCCACTCACGAAGTTCTCAGTACGAACGTACAAACGCGGCTCGATGGTCTGCCGCGATCGGGGCAGTCGGAACCGACCGATCCCGGCGCCGCGGTCTACTTCCGGCTGAAAGGCCAAGCGCGCTGCCTCGCCTGCGATCGCTGGCAGCGGGTCGCCGACAACATCGCGGCGATCGCGCAGCACATTGACGCGTTGCGCCGGATCGATCGCTACGGCGTCGGCACCCTTGAGCAAGCCTTTGCCGGCTATGCGGCGTTACCGCCGCAGGCCTCGCACGACTGGCGGATCGTGCTCGGCTTCGCGGCCGGCGCCGCGATCACGCGCGCGATGGTCGATGACGCCTTCCGCACGCGCGCCCGAAGCGCACATCCGGACACTGGCGGCTCGCACGATGCGATGGCGCGGCTGAGCGAGGCCCGCGCGGCCGCCTATGCGGAGTTGTCGTGACGAGCGGAAGCGCATCCGCTGCCGCGCGCCGCAGCGCGCGAGCAGGACCATGCCGCGATCCGTTGCATCTCTGGTTCGTGGAATGGACCGACCGGCGCGGCCGGTGGCGGCGCTACTTCGCGGATCGCGACGAGGCGCGCGCGGCGCTCCGGCAGTTCAAAGCGCATGGGATATGGACTCGTAACTGAAGGAGGAGAAACGTATGAATCACGAAAGCCGCTACTCGTTGGGATTGATTCTGAACCCGCAAGCCGACGGCAAGTACACGCGCACGCTGACGGCAGACTCGGCCGAAGGCCTCACGTGCCAGGAAGCGAATGGCACATCGCGGCCGGCGGCCGCCGGCGACGTTATGAGCGTCGATGAAGCCGGGAACGTGTCGGCGCGCGTCGCCGGTACGGCCGGGCCGTGGGAGCTGCTCGAGGTCCGCGGCGTCGCGGTCGCCTTCCGGCCGAAGCCGGATGGCCCGGTGTACGTGTTCCTGCCGTAGTGGAGAAGACGAGAGTTATGAATCGTCATCTCGTGACGCTCACCGCCAATAGCGGCCCGGTGCAGCGCCCGTCGCAGCCGATTCCGATCGACAACGATCGGCCGCCGCTCGTATTTCCGCCGGCGCCGTTTGCGTACCGCACGGAGCTGCCGTGGGTACCGCCGCTGACGCGCGACTATCTGCGCGCCGATTCTTGGAGCATCACGATGCCGGGCGCGCCGTGGGTGCCTGGCACGAGTTCGGAGATCGTCAACGGGCAAAAGGCGTGGGAACGCATTCTGTCGTGGTTTGTCGATCGCTATCCGCTCGACTTTCAGCGCGCGTACTTGGAACGCACCGCGGCGATCGGCTACACGCATGTGAAGCTGTCGCCCGGCGATTCCATGGGTCCGATCGACAACGGACCCAATTCGCCGCCGGGCAATGCGCAAACGCTCGATCAGTTCATCGAGACCTGTCTGCGCGTGAAAGCGATCATTAGCGCGCGCGACAACAAGCCGTTGTCGCCGTCGATCATGCTCGGCTCGAAAAACTTTCATCCGAAGGATATGTCGCTCGCGCAGTATCAGGACGTCATCGGGCCGATCATGGAGGCGCTGTTCAGAGCGAAGGCCTGCGACGAGCTGATCCCCGGTTGGGAATGGAATCTCTGGAACGTGCCTGGCCAGACCACGATCGACATCTTCAAGTGGGTCGGGCAGCAGGCGCACGCGCACGGAATGACTTGCTGGTGTCACTTCTCGCCGCACGTGACCGCGTGGTTTGCCGACGGCGATCCCGGCGGCCGCTTCGGCTTCTGGGACGCGCTCGGTGACGACATGGACGGCCTCAACTATCAGGGCAATCAGCACTGGACGGTCGACGAGCTCCAGGCGCGCATCGTCGATACGCTCTGGCACTTCGGCACGAACGCGAACCGCTGGAAGTTTCGAATGGACGAAGACATCGCGATGAATCTGTTCGATGGGCTCCCGCAGGCGCCGACCGGACAGCCGGCCGACGAAGCGCAGGCGACGGCGCGCGGCTATTGCGCGTGCTGCACGATCGACGACATGAAATGGACCGACGCGAAAGTGTGGGGCTACGGCAACGGCGGCTCGATGCCGGATGGGTCGGTGTTGTGAGAGGAGGCCACATGGAGTTTTTCGATTTGGAGGAGCGGCTTTTCAACGAGCACTGTCCGAAGCCGCCGAATGTCGTTCCCCTCGCTCAGCGTTGGATCCGCGCATTCCGAAATCGTGATGAGTTACGGCGTTCGGTGCTCGGTGTCGAACAAGCCGAGAAGGAAACACGCGGACTGATCGCGGGACTAGACAAGGCAATCGAATTTATCGACTGGGATGACACATGGTTGGCGCTCGAGGCCGCCGACCACGAGTGGATCTGGTCGGCGAAAATGATCGATGGCGATGGCGATCTGATTGCCGGCGGAATTACACGTAAAGATCTCCGTTATCTGTATTTGGTGGAGCTGCGGGCAAGACTAAAGAAGCTGCTGCTTTCTGATCTACCACCGGCGCAGACTGCGGCAGCGGTAAAACGCCCCGTCGTTGATCCTCGCGATGGCGACGGATGGGAAACTGTCGTTCGCACACAGGGGATCTCGATTCCGCGCGGCGTCGAGTTCTATCTCTCGACCCATTGGGATTTGTGCAACATCGAATTCAAAAAGGGACGTTGTAAGAACTGCGGGAAAAATCAACTGCGCACAAGCCTGCATCACGAAACTCACGATCACTACGGCATAGAAACCGCTGCCGATCTGATGGAACTGTGTAATCGCTGCCACGCGAAGATCGAAGGCCTCGGGCTGTGGAAGTACAAAAAGGCAGCATAGGGCACGTCGGCCGCGTGCTGCTCGCGTTCGCGGCCGACGTCGCCGCGATCCTGATTCCTTGGCTGATTTTGTTGCTCTTGACGATGTTATGAAGCCGACCATCACCGCTCGCGATCTGCAGTACCGCGGCGCCTATCGCTTGTCGACGCCGCTCGGCAACACCGCCGGCTTGACGTTCTCGCCGGCGCGCGGCACCTGGTTCACCGTCGGCGTCCGGCAAAAGCGCTTTCCGCTGTTCGAATTCACGATGCCGGATGACGCGAGCTGGTTGCCGGCGCCGGCCGATCCGCTGATTCCGCTGGCGACGGCGCCGGCCGCGGTCCTCGTCAAGAACTGGGGCACGTTTCTCGCCGACGTGATCGACCCGTCGCAAAACGACGTGTTCAACGTGACGTGGGACGAGGATTCGGAATGTCTGCTCGTCAGCTATGGCGATTTCTACGGCGAGCCGGCGACCAACGACTGTCTACTCGGCGTCGACGTCGCGTGTGATCCGCCGGCGATCCGTGGTCCGTGGTGTTTCGGTCAGGGCAACACGGAATTCACGCAGCGCTGGGGTTACTCGCAGATCGCGCCGGCGCCGCGCACCTTCGATCACTTCGGCGTGCGCTTTCTAGCCACCGGCAAAGACAACAGCACGTTTCAGTCAGGATCGTGGGGACCTGGCTTACTCGCGATCACCGACGTCGATCCGGCGCTGCCGGCGCACACGATCCTGCACGCGCAACAGCTGATGTTCTGGCCGGCGATCAAACGGCCGGTCACGCTCGACACCGGCAAGGTGAAGTCTGGCTTTCTCACGTCGGCGATGCAGCGATCGCATCCGTTCTGGATCATCGGCGGGAATACAGGCGCGACTCTCGGCGGCGCACCGGAATGGCGCGATGTGCCGTACGGCGTGGCGCAGCTCGAGGACGGCTGGTCGAACGGCGACGATCCGGGATACTTCGTCGCCGTCGACGAGCCGACGTGTCAAGGCGTGATCTTTTTCGGCAACACGTCGTTCGGGGCGTCGTGGTACGGCAGTCCGATCGAATTCGCTGACGAGCACACGCCGGATCCGAACTCGCCAACGACCTGGCGGTCGTGGTCCGGGATCACTCATCCGCAGACCGATCGCGTGCTGCACTCACCGATCTTTCCGCCCGACGCCGGCAATCCGAAAGGCTACGTGTTCGATCATCAAGGCGGCGGCAAAGGAAACCGCTGCGAGCTCGTGACGCACGCAATCTGGATCTACGCGCTATGCGATCTGCAGCTCGCGCTGATCGACGCCTATGAGCCGCGGCCGGGTCTGACAGCGATGAACGTCGACTGCACCGCGTTTCATGTGCTCGCGTCACCGCTGCCGCTGCCGAACGTCCGCCCGATCACGCCGGCGCTGCAGTACGAACATCGCGTGAATGCGGGACCGACGTCGGAAGTGTCATACATCCCGCGCGTGACGGGTGCGTACTACCGCCGCGGCGACAGCGATCGCGCCGGCCGGATCTACGTGCGGATGTCGTCGGCGCTCGGCGTGGAGACCGATGCGGTCAACGTGTTCGACATCGTGACGACGGAGAAACGGTGATGGCGAAGCTGCTTCGGAGCAACGGCGCGATCGAGGAGCTGTCGATCGGTCCCAGTCCCGAATGCCTGCCGCGGCTGCAGGAGCTCGTCGGCGGCTACATCGAAGTGGTGCCGATCGGCGGTACGAAGGATCTCCGCGACGTGCTCGTGGTCAACGACGATGGGTCCGCGCTGCGGTTACCCGTGAACCGCTACGCCACGATGCTCGCGCGTCATGTGCTGCCGTTCTACGGCATCGTGCGCGGCGACGTCGTACGCGCGACCATCGAAGCCGGCGGTACGACGCGTGAGCGTTTCCTCTGATGGCGACGGCGCCCGCGCGTCCGTGTCCGTATCCGCGGTGCGGTCGTCTCGTGCTAGGCGGTGGTCTGTGTCAGCGCCACCGCCACGCACGCGAGCGCGAACGCCCGACCGCCGCGGCTCGAGGTTACGACCATCAGTGGGCGGCCAAGTCGCGCGCCTGGCTGCAGCGCTTTCCGTGGTGCGGGCAGCGCGCCGACGGGCAGCTGCACGCAGAGCATAGTCGCTGCGTCCAACGCGGGACGCGCACACGCGCGCAGTGCGTCGATCACATCCGGTCGATCCGCGACGGCGGCGCGCGCCTCAACCCGTCGAATCTGCAATCGCTCTGCGTCCGCTGCAACACGGCGAAGGGCTGACGTGTGAAACCGGCCGGGGGGTCTGCAATCGCTGGCGGGCAAGCCGAGGGAAACCGCCCTGCAGTCCCGCTCATGCGACCGCGAAATTACGTGGGGGGGTATCCGTCAGCCGTCCGCCGACTGTCACATAACGCTACAGACGTCGGGAGGGCCGCTGGACGGCGCCAGGAGCGGCGATCGGCCGGTCGGACGGGTCTCCAGTCGTCTGAGCGGCCGACATCGCGTCCTGGAGCCGTTCCAGCCGCCGCCCGGCTATCCTACGGAGGCTTTATGGCAGCTAAAGCGACTTCAGCCGGCCGCAAGCGGCGCCCGAACGGGACCGCGGACGGCTCGACCGTTCCGATCGGGCAGCTGACCGCGGACCCGACCAACCCGCGGCGCCGCACGCCGCGCGGTCGCGAGCTGCTCGTGCGCTCGCTGAAGGATTACGGCCCGGCGCGCTCGATCGTTGTCGACGAGCGCGGACGCATCATTGCCGGTAACGGCGTGGCGGAAGCGGCGAAGGAAGCCGGCATCGCGAACGTCCGCATCATCGACGCCGCGGCCGACGAACTGATCGCGGTGCGGCGCCGCGGCCTGACCGACGTCGAAAAGCGCGGCCTGGCGATCGCCGACAACCGCACCGGCGAGCTGGCCGAATGGGATCCCGAACACGTCATCGGCGCGCGCGAGGCCGGCGTCGACCTGCGGCCGTTCTGGACACCGGAAGAGGAAGCGGAGCTGGCGTCGAAAGCGGCCGCGGCGACGGTGATGCGGATCGCCGAAACCGAAACCGCCGGCGAGCCGGACACGGCGCAGTCGCCCGATGACGTGCAGACGTTCTCGTGCGGGCTGACCGTCGAGCAAGAACGGATCGTGCGCGCGGCGCTGCGCGCGGCTCGCGCCTTCTATGGCGTTGAGACGACGGCGAACGCGCTCACGTCCGCGCTGAAGGAGTGGACCGACAACCACGCGCAGCCGGCCGAGACACCGAGCCGGCGCCGGCGCCAGCGTCAGCAGGCCTCGGCGTGACGCGCCGCGCGTCGCGCTTTCGGCTGCGCAAGAAAGTTCACGTCGAGCGCAGCTGCTATGAGCTCACCCTCGAGCGGCTCGCGTGGGTGTTCGATCGCTTCGATCACGTCACCGTCGCCTTCAGCGGCGGAAAAGATTCCACCGTCTGTCTGAACCTTACGCTGGAGATGGCGCGCGAAAAAAAGCGCCTGCCGCTCGACGTCTACTCGTTCGATGAGGAAGCGATCCCGCCCGAGACGGTCGAATACATGGCGCGCGTGGCGCAGCGGCGCGAGGTCGCCTTCCGCTGGTACTGCGTCCCGATTCAGCATCGCAACGCGTGCTCGACGCGCGAGCCGTACTGGTATCCGTGGGAACCCGAAGCGCGCGATCGCTGGGTGCGCGAGCTCCCGCCGCTCGCGATCACCGAGTACGACGGCTTGGTCCGTAAAGGGATCGCGGAGCAGATGCGCGCGCTGTTTCCGTCGTCGGTCGGCACCGTCGCGAACATCATGGGCATCCGGACGCAGGAAAGCCTCTCGCGCTACGGCGCGATCGCGTCGAAGGAAGGCTTTCAGGCGTTCGTGAATCCGGCCGCGATCAAGTGGGGCAAGAACATCTATCCGATTTACGACTGGATGACGGAAGACGTCTGGATCGCGCCGCAGCGCTTCGGGTGGGACTACAACCGCGCGTACGACGTGATGGACGCCGCCGGCGTCACGCGACACGAGCAGCGCTGCGCGCCACCGTTCGGCGAGCAGCCGATCCGCCGGCTGCACACGTACAAGACCTGCTGGCCGCAGCTCTGGGCGAAGATGGTCGACCGCGTGCCGGGCGCCGCGACCGCCGCGCGCTACGCCAACACCGAGCTATACGGCGTCAGTGTCGAGGCCGACGATCTGCCAGTCGGCATGACGTGGCGGCAGTGGACGCTCGCGGCCCTCGAGCAGCTCCCGCCGGCCAACCGCCAGGAAGCCGCCGCCGCGATCCGGGTCGCGATCAGCATTCACAACCGCCGCGCGCCAGGCGCGCCGATTCCCGATGCGGAGCCGCATCCGATCAGTGGCTTCAGTTGGAAGCTGCTGTACATCCCCGCGAAGATCGGAGGCAACAAGTTTGGCCGCGTCCAACAGAAGATCACCAACAAAGCCATCCAAGAGCGCAAGCGCCGCGGCATCCCGCAGCGATAGGCCTGATACCGCTGATACGGATCGCCAGCCGGTCAGCCTGGTCGAGTGGGTGCCGGCCGCGGCGTTGACGGCGAACGACTACAACCCGAACGTGCAGCCGCCGCCGGAATTCCGGCTGCTCAAGATCAGCATCCTCGAGGATGGCTGGACGCAGCCGATCGTCGTGTTCGATGACGGCTCGGGCGCGCTCGTCATCGTCGACGGCGAGCATCGCTGGCGCGTGGCGCGCGAGGACCGCGACGTCGCCGCGCTGACCGCGGGCCTCGTGCCGATCGTCCGCATCAAGAAGGATCGCAGCCACCGGATGATGTCGACCATTCGACACAACCGCGCGCGCGGCGAACACACCGTCAAGCAGATGGCCGAGATCGTCCGCGAGCTGCTCGAGGCCGGCCAGTCCGTCGAGGACGTGTGCTTTCTGATGCAGATGGAGCCGGAGGAAGTCGACCGCCTGGCGGACCGCGCCGGCATGCCGGATCGCGTGGCGAAAGACACGGCGGCGTTTTCGAAAGGATGGGTACCGGGATGACCGAATTTCAAGCGTGGGTACTCGACGGCGATCGGCTGTGCGTCGACATCGCGGAGACGCCGGTCGGCGCCGTCCGGCTGCGCAGCTGGGCGTACACCGCCACGCGCGTGCCGGAGTATGGCAGCGCGGTCCTGCTGCCGACGTCACTGGCGATCGTCGTCTGGTCCGGCGTCGAGCTGTCGCTAGGCGTGGGCTGCTATGCGGTCGTGCCGGGCGGCGCGCGGATCTTCGGCGGCGCCGGCCTGATCATTCACACGCCCGAGTACCGCGGCCTCGCGCAAGCCGGCGGACCCGCGGAAGGCGACGGCCGGTTGAACTACATCGACGGCTGCAGCGATACGCTGCTGGTCTGTCCCGCGCGGCTCGGCGAGCCGTGTCTCAACTTGCTGCATCTGCCGGCGGGGATCGATCAGACGGCGCATACGCATCCGTCCGATCGGATCGGGATCATTCTCCGCGGCGCCGGTGTCTGCCGGACGGAGCAGGGCGATCGGCCGCTCGTGCCGGGGATGTTCTGGCGGATTCCGCCCGACGTCGTGCACAGCTTCCACACGCGCGAGTCGTTCCTCGACGTGTTCGCCTGGCATCCGGATAGCGACTTCGGGCCGTCGCATGATGCGCACCCGATGTTGAACCGCACGATCGTGGAAGGCGTGGCGGCGTCCGACCCGCGGCGTGCCGCAATCCGCACGCGATGACCGGCAATAAAAAGGCCGGCGCGATGCCGGCCTGCGGACAGTCGGAATGATCAGCGCGTCAGCGTTCGCCTGTGCGCGTGCGGTAGGTGCCGCAGGCGACGGTCAGCCGTTCGGAGCCGATGCGCGCGGCGTCGGGATCGCCCTGCGTATAGGCGGCGAGCAGCAAGCGGAGGTTCGACGCAACGCCGGGCGCGATCGCGGGATCGGCGCGCTGTCCATCGCGGTACATCCGCTGCAGCTCCGCGCGCGCCTCGGCGCTGGTCAGGATCTGGCGGGCGACGTCGCGCGCCAGCACGTCGAAGTCGCGACAGACCGCGGTCGCAAACGGATCAGTGCGCGGCTGTTCCTTCGGCACGGCCGGCGGGGCTGGCGTCGTCGTGACAACGGGCGTTGGTGCGACGACGGGCGCCGGCTTCGTGAACGAGGGCGTCAGGACGTCGACACCCACGAAGCGTTGCACCGTGGCCGCAGCGACGAGTACGCCGCCGACGAGCAGCGCGGTACGAAGTGGGGAATGTGCTTTCTCTGACATGGGTAAAACTCCTACGTGATCGCGGCGACGGCGCGGCGCACGCGCGCCAGCAGCCGGGAGCGCCGCAGCTGCGGCACATCCTCGAGAACGGCCAGGACGTCGGCGAGCAACTCCGGATCGGGATCCGTCGTCGGCCGCTCCTCCGCGGTGTGATGCTGCCAGCGCCAGCCGTGCGCGCCGCAGTGGTCCGGCGAGTCGAGCCGGCGATCGACGTGCCCGCCGATCACCGGTTCTCTGCAGTAGATACACACGCGCCGTGGACGGCCAGCGCGCTGCGCGTTCTTCGCACGCGCCGCGTTCTGCGCCTCGGTGTTGGCGGTCCCACCGAGGCGTCCGAGTTGCTGCGCGGCGCGATTCTTAGTCGGTTTCATGGGAGTATCGGAGCGCTGCGGAAATGATATCAGTAGTCCGAGGCCAGCATGATCGTCAGCACGCGATAGGACTGCGCCGGATCGGATGCGTCCTCCGATCCGAATTCCATCGCGTCGTCGGCGTAGTAGTCGATCTTGAAGATGATCGGCTCGTCGACGCCATCGACGGCGAAGCGGCCGAAGTCATGTTCGCGATGCGGATCGTTGTCCGGCGTAAAGCGGTCGAACGCGCGCACGGCTCGCAGGATCGCGAGCTGCTGATCGCCCGGCAGCGCGGCTACGGCGCGCGTCATCATCGTGCGGCCCGGAATGCCGGTCTGCAGTCCGAGCCGCAGGCGGAAGGCGTCGTTGAGCGCCGCGATCGTGCGGTCAGCGCTCACCGCGGCCCCCACGGCAGCTCCAGCACGAATTCGCAGCCGGAGCAGAAGGCGACCAGCACGCGGCGGGTCGTCGGCTCCACGAACGGCACGCCGCCAGGGTTGGCCCGCCAGACGTCGGCCGACGTCTCGGCGGCGTCGACGGTCAGCGTGGCGCCGCACTCCGGGCAGACCAGCGCGGCGGCGCAGCGGTCAGCGGCTCGCATCGTCGTCCCCCTTCGGCTCAGGAGCGGCGATCCGCTGGCCGGGATAGTCCTCGGCGAGCGGCGCCGGCTCCTCCGCTCCAGAGCCGTCCTGCGCCGCCAGACAGTCGGTGCAGCTGCAGTGCGGATCGTCGGCGGCGTGGGCTTCCTGCGCGAGCGGCGCCGCGTCTTTCAACCGCACGATCGCGGCTTCGATGTTCACGCCGGCTTCAAAGAGCCGGCGCCCGCGGAGGTCGTCGTCGGCGGCAGCCGCCAGGCGGATGCGGCGCGCGGCAGCCTCGAGCATCCGCGCGGCGTCGAACCAGTGCGGCTTGTCGGTGTCGCCGGCCGCGCTCGCGCGCTGACCGGCGTTTTCAAAGGTCGAGAATTTTCCGTCGTTCATCGTCGTATCTCCTGTGAAAACGAGCGCGGACTAGGCCCGCGCTCCCTTGGTCGCTTCCTTCGCTTCCTTGACGCGAGCGGCGCAGGCCGCAGCCGTGCGGCAATCGCCACCGTGAGAGTTCTTCCGGCCGCACTTCGCGCAGAGGCCGTCCATCGGGGCAGCGTGCGCGGTTTTCGCGGCTGGCTTCGCGGCGCCGGCTTTCTTCGCGGCCGGCTTCGCCGCGGCTTCCTTGGCGGCTTGCTGTGCCGCCCAGTCAACGCCGCGGATCTTGGTCGACTTCGCGGCGCGCGTCTTGGTGCCCGTCGGTTGCGCGAGCTGCAGCGGCGCCGCCTTCTTGACTTGACCGATCGGCGGCTTCCGTGCCGCGGCCAGCTCCGTCTGCGTCAGCGTGCGGCCAGCGGCGACTTCCTCCGGCTGGACGTCGCGTCCGTTCGGCGTGTCGAGGCCGTGCTTCTTGGCGTACGCCGCCGCGCTCGCGATGTCGCGCTGCGCCCGCTCCTCGGCTTTCCGCTGCTGCGCGGCCTTCGACTTGCTGACCGGCTTCGCGTCCGTAGCGACCGCGGGCGCCGGCTTCGCGGGTGCGAGCAGCTCGCGGGCGTCCTCGCGATGCTTCGCGCAGAGACCCAGCGCGCCGATCGGCGGCTCGTTGCAGTCCGTCACGCGGCACGCCGCTTGGCCGTACTTCGTTGTCTTTGCAGCCGGCGCCGGGTTCGGCGCCGGAGCTGCAGCCCGCTTCGTCGTGGTGGTGGTCGTCGTTTTCTTCATCGTCGTTCTCCAGTAACTGAGTTACGCGCGGGCCGCACGGCGCGCGTGGCGCCGGCGGCTCTTGCAGGCCGCGAGATTGCGGCAGTCTTTCCCGTGGGTGTTCTGACGTCCGCAGCGCGAGCAGCGCGGCGCCGTCGTCGCCTTGCGCGGCGTGTGGGTCTTGGTCGTCGTCGTCGTCGTCTTGTTCGTTCGCATCGCTATCTCCGTTTCGGTGAAGCAGTTAACGTGTTTCCGAATACCTAGTATGTAACAGGGCGCTCCGATATTCCACAGGTATCGGAGCCGGCCGTAAACCCGGTGGGTGCCACACGATGCGGGGACGTAAACCGACGCCGACAGCGGTCAGAGCGCTGCAGGGCAATCCGGGCAAGCGGCCGTTGAACGACGAGGAGCCGCAGCCGCCCGCGTTCGGCACGGTCGCCGGCGACGAGGCCGATCCGATCCCGTCCGAGCTGCAGGACAGCGCAACGGCGGTCGAGGAGTGGCGGCGCCTGGCGCCGATGCTCCGGCGCTGCCGGCAGATCACCGAAGCCGATCGCGGCGCGCTGGTTGCGTTGTGTCTGGAGTACGCGCGCTATGTCGAGGCGACGAGGAAGATCAGCGAACTCGGCATGGTCGTGAAAGCCGGCAAGAGCGGCTATCCGATCCCGAACCCGTATCTGTCGATTGCGCGCGGCGCGCTCGCCGCCTGCACGCGGCTCTGGCCCGAGCTCGGGCTGACCCCCTCGAGCCGCTCACGCGTGAAGACGACGGGGCCCGGACCGTCCGGCGATGAATTCTCCGAATTCGATGACGATACCGATCTGGCCTTCGACGGGCCGACGCACTGAGATGCATGGAGCACCCCGACGACTATGCGCATGCCGTCGTCGCCGGCCTGATCCCGGCCGGCAAGTATCACCGGCTCGCGTGCGCGCGTCATCTCCGCGATCGCGAGCGCGAGGACACCGAGGCGTTTCCGTACGTCTTCGTGTATGCGCTCGCCGATCGGTTCTATCGCTTCGCGGAACGGCTGCGGCACTACAAGGGTGAGTGGGCCGGCCGGCGGCTCGTCCTGCAGCCGTATCAGCGGTTTCGTCTCGGCTCGATCTTTGGATGGATTCATCGCGAGACACGCCTGCGCCGCTATCGCACGGCGTACAACGAGCTGCCGCGCAAACAAGGTAAGTCGCTCGAGGCCGCGGTCGTCGCGCTGTATGTGACGTTCTTCGACCACGAGCCAGGCGCGGAGGGTTACACCGTCGCCACGAAGCGCGAGCAAGCGAAGATCGTCTTCAACGATGCAAAGCGCCTGGTCGAACGCAGCGGCCTCCGCTCGAGGATCGATGTGTTGGTCGCGAGCCTCTCACGCCAGGACACCGCCCAACGACTCGTGCCGCTCGGCGCCGATGCCGATTCCACCGACGGTCTGAATCCAAATCTGATCATCGTCGACGAGCTGCACAAGCATAAGGACCGCGATCTGCTCGACGTCATGGAAACGGCGACGGGCGCGCGCCGGCAGCCGCTGAACTTTCAGATCACGACCGCCGGCGACGATCCGGTCTCACCGTGCGGCGATCAACACGACTACGCCTGCAAGATCCTCGACGCGGTGCTCGAGGACGACACGTTCTTTGCGTTCATCGCACACGCCGACGTCGAGGATGCCGACGGCGATCGCTGGCTGTCGGAAGCCGTGTGGCGGAAAGCGAATCCGAATTTCGGCGTGTCGGTGAAGCCGGAGGATCTCCGCGCGCTCGCCAGCAAAGCGCGCCACATGCCGGCCGCGGCCGCCGCGTTCAAACAGAAGCGGTTGAATCTCTGGGTCAACACACTGCAGCCGTGGTTGTCGATCGAGGGCTGGCGCCGCGGTCAGTCCGCCTGGTCGGTCGAGGAGCTCGCCGGCGCTGCCTGTTATATCGGCATTGACATGAGCTCGAAAATCGACCTGACCGCGGTCGTCCTGGTGTTTCCGCCCACGGCCGCGCGCCCGTCCTGGCGGATCGTGCCGTGGTGTCTGACGCCGGCCGATACGCTCCTCGAGCGCGCGCACCGCGATCGGGCGCCGTACGATCAGTGGGTCAAAAGCGGCTTCCTGTTCACGAATCCGGGGAACCGCATCGACCAAGCGGTCGTACGCCAGTGGGTGCGCGAAGCCGCGGCGCAGTTCGACGTCCAGCAGATCGGCATCGATCCGTGGAACGCCGGCAATCTCGTCAACGAGCTGGGCGCCGGCGAGGACGGCGACGGCCTGCCGGTCGTCGAAGTGCCGCAGACGATGCAGCAAATGAGCGCGCCGGCGAAAGACTTCGAGGCCGACGTCCTCGACGGGCTGATCGACGCCGGCGGCCATCCGTTGATGCAATGGTGTATTTCGAATGTCGTGGTTCAGCGCGACAATAAGGACAACATCTACCCGGTCAAGAAAAAAAGCCGGGGCCGGATCGATCCCGTCGTCGCCGCGATCATCGCGAGGAAGGTTGTGGGGTTACTGCCTGATGCGCCGGCCGACGATCCGGATCTGCTCGTCGCGTGAAAGTTATATCGGGCTGGCGAAGTTATACCCGGTGCATCTGTTGACGGTCGGAGGGTTCAAGCCATGAAGCCCGGGCGCCCTCGGCTCGACGACGACGATGAGTCGATCAATGTCAATGTCCGAATGCCGTCACGGAAGTACGATCAACTCTGCGAGGAAGCGCGCCGGCAACAGGTCAGCGTGCCAGAAGTCATCCGCCGCCAGCTAGACCGTCCGCCCAAAAAAAATTCTTAAACTCGACAGAAGTCGCGACCGCGGCGATCCTGCCCGCTCAGTGTTCCGACTGTTCTGGTGGCGTCCGCCGTGTCTGTTGCGCACGGTGCTCGTCAGTCTGAAAGACGACCACACGCAAGGCATCCGGGGTGTGTTGTGGTCGACGCGCGGTCCGTGGCTGACGCTGCGGCAGTGCGAGCTGGTGACGCGAGGGGAGCCGCCGGAGCACGTTGACGGCGAAATCATCGTGCACACCGAGAACGTGTCCTTTCTCGAGGTTCCGTAGTGGCCGTCGTGCAGTCGTACGGACAACTCAAAGTCATCTCCACCGACCTGCGGCCGTGGTATCAGGTCGGTCCCGCCTCCATTCCGCTCAACGGCCTTGCCGAATCGCCCGCCCAGATCTACGCCTCGCAACCGAACGTCCGGACCTGCGTCGACTTCCTCTCGCGCGCGATCGCGCAGCTCGGGCCGCCGAAGGCCTACCGGCGTATCTCCGACACCGATCGCGTCCATCTCGCCGGTCACCAGCTCGAACAGTGGTTGAGCGATCCGAATCCGGCCTCGACGGGTTACCGGCTAATTGAGGACCTGATCGGCGACATGGGGATCTACAACAACGCGTACTGGCTGAAGGCGCGGCTGCCGGATCGCATCGGCCTGATCCGTCTGCCGCCGCAACAAATGCTGGTTCGCGGCGGGCTGCTCCCGTCGGAGTTCATCTGGCAGTCGTACACCGGCGAGCCGTTCTCGTTTCCGCCCTCGGAGATCGTGTACTTCCGCGGCTACAACCCGTCGCTCGGCGACGTGCACAGCGAAGGCCCACTGATGGGCCTCTCGCACCTGTACACGCTGCGCCATGTGCTGAACGAGGAAGCGGCCGCCGGCGAGCACCGCGAGTACTTCTGGCGCAATGCGTCGCGGCAGGAGGGCGTCATCGAGCGCCCGAAAGACGCGCCGAAGTGGAACAAGGAGCAAAAGCAGGACTGGCGTAAGCAGTGGCAGGAGCGCTACGCCGGCCCGATGGGCGCCGGCCTCGTCGCCGTGCTTGAGGACGGCATGCAGTTCAAGCCGACGTCGTGGTCGATGAAGGATTCCGAGTACCTCTCCACGCGCAAGCAGACGCGCGAAGAGTGCGCCTCGTCCTGGCACATTCCGTTGCCGATGGTCGGCATCCTCGATCACGCGACGTTTTCGAACATCAAGGAACAGCACAAGCAGCTGTACGCCGACACGCTCGGGCCGATCCTCGAGATGATCGAGCAGGAGATCGAAAAGCAACTGCTGCCGGAGTGCGACGACACCGAGAACGTCTATTGCGAATTCAACATCGCGGCGAAGCTGGCCGGCAGCTTCGAGGAGCAGGCCTCGGCGTTTCGGCTGCTCGTCGGCCGGCCAGTGATGACCGCGAACGAGGCCCGCGCGCGGCTGAACCTGCCGAAGATCACCGACGACCCGACCGCCGATCAGCTCGCCGCGCAGCAAGGCGTGGCGGCGCCGACGGCGCCGGAATTCCAGCCCGGCACGGCGGCGCCAGGCGCGGATACGTCTGACGATAGCGCCGACGACGAGGCGCGCGTCCGCATCGTCGTACGCGCCGCCCTGGACCGCCAGGCGCGCCGTCTGGCGAAGCTGCCGGCGGTCGCGCGGGCCGAAGCGCTGAACCCGACCCGCTGCACCGCGGAGCTGGCGACAGACCTGACCCCGATCCTCGGCCGGCGCGCGTGGGACTACGCCGCCACGATCACCGATGAGACCTATCGGCGGCTGCTCGAGGGCGGCGATGCCTTCAGCGCCGCGCGGGAGATTCCGCCATGCGCGACTGCGTAGTCCGGTACGAGCACGTCATCGGCTTCGCGCTCGAACATCCGTGGGCGGTCACCGACGGGATGCGCGCGATCATCGCGGAGATTCTCGCGCAGCGGCTCGCCGGCGAGGAAACGGACCCGGCGTTGCTGGCCGCCGCCGCGGAGCTGCGCGGCACGCGCGAGCTGCAGCGCCGCAACGGCGACGGCACCGTCAGTGTGATTCCGATCAGCGGCGTGATCGCGCCGCGGATGAATCTGTTTACGAAGGCCTCCGGCGGTACGACGTTCGAACAGCTCACCGCGCAGCTGCGCGATGCGCTCGATAACTCCAAGACGAAAGCGATCGTCTTCGACGTCGACAGCCCGGGCGGCAACGTCGCCGGCGCCAGTGAATTCGCCCGCGAAGTGATGCGCGCGCGGACCAAGGTCCCGGTGATCGCGCAAGCGAATCACCTGATGGCGTCCGCGGCGTACTGGCCGATGGCCGGCGCCACGGAGATCGTGGCCTCGCCGTCGTCGATGGTCGGCTCGATCGGCGTCTACGCGATGTACGACGATATCTCCGCGGCGCTCGCGCAGAAGGGCGTCAAGCGGGAGCTGTTCGCGGCGGGCCGCTACAAGGGTGAGGGCGCGGACGGCGGACCACTGTCGCCCGAAGCCCGATTGCATTTCAAGAGTCTGATCGATCAGTCGTATGCGCGCTTCGCGGCCGACGTCGCCAAAGGGCGCGGCGTCACCGCGGAGATGATCCGCACCGGCTACGGCGAAGGGCGCACGCTGCCCGCCGAGGCGGCGCTGAGCGCCGGCCTGGTCGACCGCATCGACACGATGGATGACACGCTCGCGCGGGTGACGGGGATGACGACGGTCAGCCCGACGCCTGCCGCCGCGCAGCCGGCCGCAGCCACGCCGCAGGAGCCGTCGCAGACGGCCACCGGCCAGGAGCCGCGCACGACTGCCGCCGCGCAAGTAGCACAGTTCGAACGGCGAGTACTCGAACTTGGACTCAAGGGATAGCACGATGAAACTTCCGCAGCTGGAAACGCAGCTTCGTGAGCTGAAGGCGAAGGCCTCCAAGCGTATCGAAGAAATCGGGCGCGCGTGTGAGGCGCATGTCGTGACGCCGGCAACGGCCACGGCACCTGCGGTCACCGGACGCACGATGACCGACGAGGAGCGCGCCGAGATCAACAGCATCCTCGCCGACGCCGAAGCCGTTCAGAAAAAGATCGACGGCATGCGCAGCGACGATGCGCTGCTCGCGCGGGTCAACGAGATCACGGGCGGACAGGCCTCGCGTACGCCGGCGGGCGACGACGGGATCCCGCGCCGCGATCGGCGCAGCATCGGACAGCAGTTCGTCCAGAGCGCCGAATACAAGGCGTGGCTGGCGAGCGGCGCGCACCGACGATCGGGTAACTGGAGCTCGCCGTCGATCGAATGCGCCGACGCCACGATCACGCTGTACGGCACGACGCTCACGGAGGATCCGGCGAGCGGGGGCGCGTTGATTCCGCCGCAGATCCTGCCCGGGATCATTCCGCTGCCGCAGCGGCGCGTGGTCGTGGCGGATCTGATCGCGCCAGGCACGGCGACGAGCAACGTCATTCAGTTCATGCGGGAAAAGACGTTCACCAACGCCGCGGCACCGGTGGCCGAAGGCACGGCCAAACCGGAAAGCGCGCTGATCTTCGAAGCCGCGACGAGCGCGGTCCGTAAGATCGCTCATTTCTTGCCGGTCACAGAAGAAATGTTGGAGGACGTTGCGCAGATTGCGTCCTACATCGACGCGCGGTTGCGGTTGGGTCTCTCGCTGAAGGAAGAGGACCAGCTGCTCAACGGCGACGGTGTAGCGCCGGATCTGCTCGGCTTCCTCAACACGCCGGGCCTGACGCCGGCGCATCCGCGCGGCACCGACAACAACATGGACGCGATGTACAAGCAGATGCAGACCATCGCGACCACCGTGTTCATCATGCCGGACGCCTGGGTGATGAATCCGGCGAACTGGCAAACGGTGCAGCTCGCCAAAAACGCGCAGGGCTACTACTACGGCCCGGGACCGTGGGCGATGCCACAAGGTCCGCAGCTGTGGGGATTGCCGGGCGCGATTACGCCGGCGATGGCGGCGGGCACGTCGCTCGTCGGCGCCTTCCGCACGATGTCGCAAATCTTCCGGCGCGGCGGCGTCCGGGTCGAGGCAAGCAACTCGCACCAGGATTTCTTCATCAAGAACTTGGTGGCGATCCGCGGCGAAGAGCGCCTCGCACTGTGCGTCTATCGGCCGGCGGCGTTCGGTGAAGTCACCGGCCTCAACTGAGGGCGGACGCGATCGATCGGCGCCGCAGGGGAGTGGCGCCGATCGATTCGCAATCGGGAGGCGAGGTATGTGGGGACGACGACCGCCTGCGTGTCCGATCTGCGGTGCGCCGGCATGTTCATGTCAGACATTCGAACCCGTCATGTCCGTGCAACTGCCGGCGCGCGATGCACGAATCGCGAGCACGGCGCCGGGGAACAGCAACCGGAGTACGCCGGGCGGCGAGCCGACGGTCAAGGTCGCTGAGCCGGTGTCGACGAAAGACTATCGCCGGCCGACGAAGCGATGACGATGCGCGCCGCGCTGATCGCGCTGGCGCTCCTCGAGCTGTGGGCGTTGTGGATTCTGATGGTGCAGCGCTGATGTGGTACTGGTTTCCGCAAGAGACGACCTGGCCGGAGCCGTTGACGTCGATCGTCACGGTCCCGCCGACCGTCGAACCGCTGACGCTCGACGAAGGCAAGCTGCGTGCGAACCTCGATTGGCTGGACGGCGATCCGCGCGATGCGTTGATGCTCGCGTGGATTCAGACGGCGCGCGCACGGGTCGAATTCGACACCGGCCGATCTCTGCTGACGCAAACGCGTGAAGCCTACGCCGATACGCTCGGCTGGATCACCGAACTGCCGGAGCGCTGCCGGCCGCTGCAGCACGTTACGTCCATCACGTACACCGATGCGACCGGGCAAGTGCAGACGGTCGATCCCGCTGTCTACACCGTCGACGTGGCGCGCGGCCGGATCGTATTGAACCGCGGGCAGCAGTGGCCGACGGGCCGCAACTACGCGCTGCCGTGGGTCATTACGCTGGATGCCGGCTGGCCGGATGTCGCGTCGATCGATCCGATCCCGCTGCAGCTCGTCGGCCTGCTCACGGCGCATCTGGCCACCCTCGGTCGTGACCTGGCGACGGTCGACCCGGCCGTCGTCGAAATTCCGTACGGCTACAAAGAGCTGCTCGACAGCTACATCGCGGTGAGCGTCGCATGAGTCCCGCGGTTGGCAAGTCGACCGCCGGCATCATCGGCACGCAGCCGCGAATCAGCGCGCGGCAGTGCCGCGTGAATTTGCAGAACCCCGGGCCGAACGTGCCCGACGGCGACGGTGGCTATACGCAGACGTGGGTCGACCTCTCGCCGCCGAACGCGTGGGTGCATATCGAAACGGCGCTGCGCGAGGGCGAGCGCGAAGCCGCGAGCGCGGTGATTACGACGGTCCGGCGCACGGTGCGGATGCCGTTCCACCCGCAAGTCACGTCGCAGACGCGGATCCTGTACCTCGGGCGCATCCTGCACGTCGACAAAGTGGAGAACGTCGAGGAGCGCAACGTCGAGCTCGTGCTGACGTGCGAGGAGGTCACGCCGTGACGCCGCCGCGGTATCCGCCGAAAATCTTCTGCACCTGTGCGGTCCCGAAGCCGCTGAAGAATCAACCCTTCAGCGGGTCGGTCGTGTACTGCACGGACTGTCACGGCGTCATTCCGGAGGCGCGGTCATGGGCGTAACGCTGCAGTGGGAGGGCCTCGACGAATTCCGTGCGGCGCTGCGCGCGCTGCCGGCGCAGCTCGAGGCTGAAGCGACCACGACGATCGATGGCGCCGCCCAGACGACGGCGGACCGGTTGACCGCGGCGTATCCCGACAAGACGGGGGAGCTGCGCGCCGGCGTCTCCGTGCAGAAGTTTTCGATGTCGGCGATCGTCGTCAGCGCATCGCCCGTGGCGCATCTCTGGGAATTCGGTACGCAGGTCCGGGAAACGCAGAAAGGATTCAACCGGGGTGCGGAGCCGGCGCACTACAACCTAGGGCTGGTCGGGATTGCGGAGCAAGAACGCCGCGAAATGTACGCGGACCTGATCGCGATCGTTGAGGAAGCCGGCTTTGACGTCATCGGCACCTTGCCATGAGCGACAGCAGCGATCTCGACGCGCTGATCATCAATACGCTGTTGGCCGATAACGCGCTGATGGCGATCGCGACCGACGGCGTGTGGTACGGCGCGGCGGGGCCGAACTGTTCGCGCTATGTGATCGTGAACCTGCAGGCCGGTCACGACGAAGGCGAATTCGGCGACGTCGCATTTGAACAGCCGGTCTATCTCGTCAAGTCGGTGCTGCGGAACGGCAACGCGGCCGACAGCAAGACCGCCGCGCTGCGCATCTTCGAGGATCTGCAAGGACTGGAAGCCCGGCTCGCGCCTGGCGCCGTGCCGGGCTACGTCGTGATGTGCGTGCAGCGCCGTGAGCCGATCCGGTACCTCGAGCTCGATACGGTGATGCCGGATCTGCGCTGGCAACATCGCGGCGGTTTGTATGAAGTGATGGCGGCGCCCACGCCGGCAACCAAAGGAGTACGCGCATGAATCGGCAGCACGGTTCTCACGGCCAGATCAAGATGGACCCGACCGGCGGCGCCACGACGGCGCTGATCGCGTCGATGAACGCGTGGACGCTGAACATGGCGCGCGATCGCGCCGACGTCACCGCGTTCGGCGACACGAACAAGATCTACGTGCAGGGTCTGCCGGACTACAAAGGCACGATCGGCGGTTGGTTCGATACCGACGAACTGAGCGTATTCGAAGCGGCAATGGGCAACGTCGCCGTGGCGCTCGAACTGATCCCCACGAGTCTGATGCCGACGATCTTCTGGCAAGGCCTCGCCTGGCTCGACGCCGCGATCGACGTCAAGTCGACGGGCGCGGTGGCGGTCACCGGCAACTGGACCGCGGCCGGCAACTGGACGTTCGCGTCGACGTTGCGGGCGGCGACGGAACCGCCGCTGCAGAAGGCCGCGTAAATCGTCCGTGCCGCAGCGCAGCGAGCTCCACGCCAGCGGCACCCGCGGCCGGATCATGTGGCATCACTACACGGCCGCGGATGTCTGCACCTTCACGGTCCATCGCGATAAGCAGCTGCGGTGGACCGTGAGCGCGGCGATCGCGAACGGCGATGACTTCAAGCTGGCGCAGTCGCCGCTCGTCCTGGTCGTGCCGACGAAGTTCGGCGCCTGGCACTGGCCGATCGTCTCGGCGCAACGGCAGGGTGCGTATCTGCTCGCGCAGCTCGGGATGCCGACACGCGATCGCGCGGGGAAGCTCGAGGCGCCGGCGCCGGCGCCGACGCCGGCCGGCATTTATGACGCCTACGGTCAGGCGTATCGCCAGTACCGCGGCGTGTTCTAAAAGAGGAGTTGACATGGGTCGGTGTCCCTTCGTGCAGGGTCGCGTCGTGCGGATTCCGCTGCCGGGCGACGAATGGCTGGACGTCAAGGCGGAATTGAACGCCGGCGAGCAGCGCGAGATGTTCGCGTCGATGCGGCGCGCCGTCGACAACCGATCGGAGCTGGATCCGACGCTGATCGTGCGCGCGCGGATGACGGCGTACATTCTCGGCTGGTCGTTCACGATGCCGAACGGCGAGCCAGCGCCCGTTACGCCGGCGGCGTTCGACAACCTCGATCTGGAAACCTCGAGCGAGATCCGTGACGCGATCGATGCGCATGAAGCCGTGGGGGAGCGGGAGCGGCGCGATCGAAAAAACTCCCGGGATGGCGTGACCAAATCAGGTCCGACCTCGCCATCTGCCGGGTAATGCACTGGACCTACGCGGAGCTGCTGGCGCTGCCGCCCGAGATCTATTCCGAGCTCGTGGCGTGGCTGAACCATCTTGAGCACGCGGACGATCAATGAGCGTTACCGCGAAATTCGCTGCCGACTTTTCGACGTTCACCGATGCGGTGAATAAGGCCGACGTCGCGCTCGCCGATTTTTCGAAGGGCGCGGAGGACGTCGAAACCAAGCTGAATCGGATGGTCGACAACTTCAGCGGCCGGCAGCTGATTCAGCAGGCCACGCTGATGGCGGAAGCCGTCGAGCAAGTCGGCGGCGCGTCCACGCTCACCGAACAGCAGCTCACCAGCCTCGGCAACAAGGCACAAGAGGCCGTCGCGAAAATGCAGAAACTCGGGCTGGACGTGCCCGAGAACTTGCAAAAGCTCGCCGACGCCGCGGCCGCCGCGAGTAACAAGGAAGACGGCCTCGGCAGCAGCTTTGTAACCGCCGCGCAAAACATGACCGCGGCCATCGTCAGCGGCCAGCTGATTGTCGACCTCCTCGAAAAGATCGCCTCGACGGCGCTGAGCGCCGCGGAAGCGCTCCCGCAGATCGTCATGGCGGGCGCGAAGTTCGGCGACATCCAAGAGGCATTCTCACATCTGACCGAGGGCGCCGGGCTGCTCGCCGACACGCTGATCGGCCGGCTGCGCGACGGCGTACACGGCACCGTCAGCGACATGGATCTGATGGCGCAGGTCAATCAGACGCTGACCGCCGGCGTGAAGCTGACGGGCGATCAGTTCGGGTTGCTGTCGGACGGGGCGTACGCCCTCGCGAAGGCGACTGGCAAAGACACGGCCGAGGCCTTTAACGCGCTGACGGATGCCATGACGACGGGTCGCGTCCGCGGCATTCAAGAGCTGACCGGCAAGATCGATCTGACCGCCGCGGAGGATCGCTATGCGGCCACGCTCGACAAATCGCGCGACGAACTGACGCAGCAGCAGAAGACGTACGCGGACCAACAGACCGTCCTGGCGGCCGTCCAGGCCGGCCTCGGCCGGCTCGGTGAGCAGACCGAAAACCTCGACGATCATGTGGAGCAAGCGCGCGTTGCCTGGCAGAACTTCACAAACGATCTCGGTAAGGCGATCGCCCAGTCGCCGGTGCTCGAGGCGGGCTACCAGGCCATCGCGAAAGCACTGGCCGATGCCTTCGGCGGCTCGCAGCAGAATCTGATCAAGGCGGTCACCACACTGATCGAACAGGGTGCGATCAAGATTCTGGATCTCGGAGACGCGACGATCACGACCGGCGGCGTCATCGCGAAGGAATGGGAAGCGGCGAAGGTCGTCTTTGGCGACGTCGCCCAAGCGATCGATTACGTGACGCTCGCGCAGCTGAAGGCCGAACGCGCCGGGACATGGATCAACTCGCTGATCGATCCCTCGAGCGAAGCGACCGCCAAGCTGGCGGACCTCGACAAGCAGATCGCGCAAGTCAACGACTCGATCGACGCGCGTGGCAAGTCGCTGCAGGACGCGAAAGCCGCGGAGGATGCGGTCGATCAGACGACCGCGAAGTATCACACCACGCTCGATGGTATCCGCCAGGCGATGGTCGACGCCGCGGCCGCGGAAAACGACGGCGCGGACGCCGCGAAGAAACACGGCGATGCGCTGAAGGGTGTCGGCGCCGCGACCGATGACGTGATCGTGCTGAGCGCGAAGCAGCGCGCGGAGCTGGAGAAACAGAAGCAGGCCTGGCAGGACCTGATGACCGTCGGTACCAGCTACCAGGACACGCTGGCGCAGATGAATCAGGGCACGCGCACCGTGATCGAAGCGCTGCTCGCGCAAGGCGCGTCGATGCAGAGCATCGCGACGATCTTCGGGCTGACGGCCAGTCAGGTGAAGGCGTTCACCGACGAGCTGAAAGACAACAATGCGGAGATCGTCCTCTCGCAAAAGAACGCCCAGAAAACCGCGGAGATCTGGAATCAGTACTTCGAGTCGATCGGCAGCACGGGCCAGACCGCGTACGACAAGCTGATCGCCGCGGCCGATAAGTGGCGCAACGACCAGTACGCGAAGTTTCAGGGATCCGAGGACGATTGGAAGGCGTTCATCGACGCCGTGGAATCCCGCTATCAGCAGATGGTCACGAACGCCGGCGTCAATCAGGCCACGCTGTCGAAGAACCTGCAGTCCAATCTTCAGCAGACCCTGACGATCGAGCAGAACACGCTCGACGTGATGCAAGCCAACTGGTGGAAGTACTCACAGGCGGCGATCGACGCGCAACAAGCCGTCGTCGACGCCGCGCGCCACGCGCTCGACACCGCCTCAGACGATCTGACTCAATACGTGGGCAAAGCCGTTGAAACGCTCGACCAAATGCGCTCCGACGCCGAAGCGGTCATGTCACTCACGATTCCCGGCGGAAAACCGGGCAGCGCGCAGGAGCAGGCGGATCTCGCCAAGGTGATGGCGCAAGTGTCGCAGTCGAACCTCGGCCAGGCGGTCGCACACGGCTCCGCGTCGATCGCGATGCAAAACCAGTATCAGCAAATGATCGACGACGCCATGGCCGCGCTCGGCTATCAGGCGAATGCGATCGGCACGCTGCCGGGCCGCGCGACGGGCGGTCCCGTCGAACAAGGGCAGCCGTACATCGTCGGTGAGGAAGGCCCGGAATTGTACGTGCCGAATCAGAGCGGCACGATTCTGCCGAACGGCGTCCGCATCAACATCAACGGCAGTGTCCTCAGCGACGAACAGAAGATCGCGAAAGCGGTCGGGGGTGCGCTCATTGCCGCGCTGAAATCGCAAGGCGTGAGGTTGAAC